>Ga0209157_1000151_pt1 | contig 62134 bp, 56 predicted proteins | sample GraSoiAngelo_135_FD_185892 | JGI IMG/M metagenome (GOLD analysis project Ga0209157, IMG submission 185892) | Grasslands soil microbial communities from the Angelo Coastal Reserve, California, USA - 14_0929_05_40cm (SPAdes) (version 2) | ecosystem: Environmental > Terrestrial > Soil > Grasslands ... | reverse complement strand
GTGACAACTTCTCCGAGGTGATCGTCGATCACAAGACCGGGAAGATCGCCAAGGCGGAGCCGATCACGCATGACGCAGACCTCGCGGCGGCGAAGGCGCAGAGCGAGGCGATGGCCAAGGCCAAGCGTACGCTCGACGCGGCCGCCTCCGAGGCGGTGAAGGAGAACAAAGGGTATCGCGTGGTCAGCGTCTTTCCCGCGCTGAAGGACGGCCACCCGGTGGCGGACGTGACGCTCGTGAAGGGCACCGACTGGAGGATGGTGTCAGAGAAGCTCGATTGAGGGACGACCTCATCCAGGCGCACGCGGCACGCAAGAACCGACGAGATACAGGAGGAACGTCATGACTGACCCTTGGGCCGTGAGGAACATACGTTGGGTGCCGGCGATGACGCTCGCCTTCGCATTGCCGTTCGTGTGGGCTGACACGCCGGCGGCACAGACGGCGCAGGGGCGAGTCATCTATGTGGCGACGATCGAACCGAGGGGCGGGGCTCAACAGGATAAGGAGCCGTTCCCGCAGGCGGCGCTGCCTGCCGGCGACGGGTACCGAAAGACGCCGCCGGACGCGAATGGGCGGTGGGAGGTCGTGACGTACCAATGGTCCCCGGGGACGATCGTGGTGCGCGAGGGAGAGCCCGTGACGCTGGAGATCGTGGGAGTCAACGGTGATCTGCACCGGGGCACGATCCCGGGCCTTGTCGACTCGTTCACCGTCAAGCGTGGAGAAGTCACCCGCGTCGCCTTCACCGCCACCAAGCCCGGGCTCTATCCCATGATCTGTACCAGGCACACGCCGACCATGCAGGGCACCCTCGTGGTGCTGCCCAAGTAGGAGAGAGAACCGTCATGAATGTCACGCGCCGAGAGGTGGTGAAAGCAACGTTGGCGGCGGTCGCGGCGGGCGCCCTGTTGCCCCGCGTCTCTGCGACGGCCGCGACGGAGGAGCTCAAAGTGCCCGACAACGTACTCGTGGACACGTTCGATTTCGAGGCAAAAGGCATCGAAAGCTGGACGACGGTGGACGCCCAGTGGGCGGTCGAGGACATGGCCGGCGCGCCGAGCGGCAAGAAGGTGCTCGTGCAACGGGGCACGAAGAACGAATTCAACGTCGTCGTGGCTCCGCCGGGTCCCTACACGGACGTCGACGTGTCGATGAAATTCAAGCCCATTTCAGGGCAGGTAGAGGCCTCGGGCGGCATCGTCTTCCGGTTCACCGACGGCAAGTACTACGTCGTCCGCGCCAACGCCCTCGAGGACAACTTCCGGCTCTACTACTACGACCGTGGTCGCCGTCAGATCGCTACCGCGAGGGTCAAGGCACCGGAGCTCGGGCAGTGGCACACCGTCCGGGTCGTCGCGCTGGGCGATCATGTACAGGCGTGGCTCGACGGCAAGCTCCATCTCGATCATCGTGACTCGCGTTTCAAGTCCGGTCGCGTGGGGCTGTGGACGAAGGCCGATTCGATCACGGCATTCGATGACCTGACGATTCGCGGTGTGACGGGAGGCGCGTAAGCATGCCGTACGACATAAAGCCGTTGTCATGTGATCCGAAGAAGCTCGAGGGACTCTCGGAAACGCTGATCGTGAGCCACTGGGAGAACAACTACGGCGGCGCCGTGAAACGCCTGAATGCGATCACCGCGCAGCTCGCCGCGCTGGACTTTGCCACGGCGCCCGTGTTCGTGGTCAACGGTCTCAAGCGCGAAGAGTTGATCGCGACGAATTCGATGATCCTGCACGAGCTGTACTTCGACGGTCTCGGCGCCGACGGTGAGCCAGATCGGGCGCTGCGAGCCGCGCTCGTGAGGGATTTCGGGTCCGTCGATCGATGGCGGACGGAGTTCGTCGCCATGGGCAAGGCCATGGGGGGCGGCTCGGGCTGGGTGCTGCTCACGTATTCGCACCGCGATCGCAAGCTCGTGAACCAGTGGGCGGCCGATCATACGCACAGCATGGCCGGAGCGACGCCCATTCTGGCGCTCGACATGTACGAGCACTCGTACCACATCGACTACGGCGCCGCCGCGGCGAAGTACGTCGATGCCTTCATGGAAAACACCAACTGGACGAATGTCGTGCGCCTTCATCAGGCGCTGGCGCGGTGAAGGAGAAGTCCGCAATGAAGCCACGGTTCCTCATTTACACGGTCACGCTGGTCGCCGTCATTGCCGCCCTCACCGCGCCGATCGTCGCGCGGGCTGCGGATCCGGACTGGAAGGCCGTCGAGCAAGCCCTGGGCAAGTCGGGACAGATGCAGCCCGGCGACGTCTTCCGGATCGGTATGCCCCGCACGGACCTCAACGTCACGGTGAAGGGGGTGCCGGTGAAGGCCGGGTTCGCCCTGGGATCCTACGCGGCGTTCAAGCAGATCGGGGATCACGCGATGGTCATGGGCGATCTTGTCCTGCTCGATCAGGAGATCCCCGCGGTGATGTCAGGTCTCCTCAGCGGTGGGCTCGAGGTCACCGCCGTGCACAACCACCTGAACGAGATGTCACCGCACGTGATGTACATGCACTACGGGGGGCACGGCGACGCGGTGCAGATGGCGCGCGCCCTTCGCCAGGCGTTGTCCGCGAGTGGCACGCCACTCGGTGGCTCGGCGCCGCCTTCGGTCCCGGCCACCGGTCCGACACTCGACGCGAAGGCCATCGAGCAAGCCCTTGGCCGCTCCGGCCGAGACGTCGGTGCCGGCGTCTTCCAGGTCACGGTCCCCCGCGCCGAGAGCATCACGGAGATGGGCCAGCCGCTGCTTCCCACCATGGGCGTCGTGACGGTGATGAACTTCCAGCCCACGAGCGACGGCAAGGCGGCGATCACCGGCGACTTCGTCTTGATCGACAAGGAAGTGAACGCCGTCGCGAAGACCCTTCGGCAGCACGGCGTCGACGTCACGGCGATCCATAATCACGCCCTCATGGACACGCCGCGCCTCTTCTACATGCACTTCTGGGCGAACGACGACCCGGTGAAGCTAGCCCAGGCGCTCAAGGCGGCGCTCGATCAGACCAACAGCCGCAAGTAGGAGGAGCGACGCATGAAATGGGTCACCCGGGAGAAGGCGCGCGTCGATCGGATCGCGTGCCCCTGGCTCATCAGTCGTTTCATCGACAAGGAGCCGACGTTCCTGTTCGTGCCATCGGATCAAGTGAAGCAGGTGGCCGCGCGCGAGGGGGCCACTCCATATGACATTCCCGGCGTCGAGCTCGGCCACCACGGCGAGCGATGCTCGTTCGATGCCTTCCTCGAAAAGTACAAGCTCGAGGACCCCGCGCTCAAGACGATGGCGCTGATCGTGCGAGGCGCCGACACGGACGCGCGCCAGCTCACGCCCGAGTCCCCGGGACTCTATGCGCTCGCGACCGGCTTTCAGGCGATGGCGAAGGACGACCACGACAACATGGCGAAACAGTTCCCCGCGTACGACGCGCTGTACGCCTACTGCCGTGCGAAGGTGAAGTAACCGAGGCTTCAGTGCGTTCCGAGAGCCGTCGAGCCCTTGGTCAGCGAGGACGTCGAAAAACCGAACGTGAGTCCGAGGGTGAACTGCCAGTCGGGGACGCCGCGCGTGAACCCGCCGGAGGCCCGCGTCGAACCACACGTTTCGCGAGGACCAAGGTTGCCAGATGACACCGAGGAGCACGGAATCGCGCTGGCTCTCACGCCGAGGTTTCTCTCCGTTCACCTCGCCGACGAGGCGCACTCCCTTCGCGACGGGAAGCTCACCGATCAGTCCCCAGATCGTCGCCTTATGCTGGTGATCACGCACGATCTTCGGCGTGCTCAGAAGCTGTTTGCCTGCCATCCTCGGATGGAAGGCGGTGGGGCGTCTCGTGATTTCGAGTCAGACCTGGCCGTGATGGATCACCGCCACTGGCGAGCCTCGAGGAGAGGCGGCCCCGTAGGCGCCGGACTGCCTGGTGCCGCCTCCTCCGTCACGATGAGGCCGCGTGTGTCGTCGAGGTCGGCCGGCACCCGGATCACGACCCACGCTCGGCCGTCGGCGTCGACGGTGAACGTCGCCGCGGTCAGCGGGGGCCCGGCCTTGGGCAAGAACCACAACTGATACACGCGACCGGCCGGTAGCCGAGCCAGTCCCGTGATGGCCATGTGACCGCTCTGGCCGTCCACGGCCGCGAATACCCGGGCACTCGCTTGCGATCCGGCCGCGCCCGTCAGGATGACGAGTCGGGCGGGCCGGCGTGCGAGCTTCTCGACCTGCGGCCCTTGCGTATACCGCGTGAGCTCACTCTGCAGCCGCACGTTCCACGTGACCAGCCACGTCGCCACGACGGCGGCCGCGATCCACGGCGCGGCCCGAAACCACCTGGTTCCCATCGCCGACCGCATCCGTGGCCGGAGCCGCCGCCGGCGGGCCTCGGAGCGGATCGCGTCCCACAGGTCGGATGGCGGCGAGATCGGAGCGAGGGCCAGCGGCAGTGCGTCAGCGAGCCCACGGTATTCGGCGAGACGGCTCGCACACGACGGGCAGCCGGCCACGTGCTCATCCACTCGCGCATGCTCGCCTGTCTCGAGCGAGCCGAGGGCATACGCTGCCAGGTCGTCGACGACGTGCTCGCTGCTGTCGATCACGATGTCCGACCTCCCGCAGATTGGATGAGCGGCCCCAGAACCTTCCGAAGTCGCTCCAGAGCCTCGCGTGTGCGGCTCTTGATGGTCCCCAGGGGCTCGCCCAGCTCGTTCGCGATTTCGGTCTGCGTCAGCCCCCCGTAGTAGGCGAGCTCGATTGCGCGCCGCTGTCCCTCCGACAGCTCACGCAGGGCATCGAGGACAGCGCGACGCGAGACCACGGCGTCGACCGGATCACGCGGGAGGGTCGTGGGAATTTCGGGGAGAGGTGCCGTGCGCTCGCGCATGCGCGCCTGGTGGGACCGGCTGCGTAGGAGGTCGATGGCCCGGTTCCGGGCGATTCCCATGAGCCACCAGGGCACGCGACCGCGTCGGGCGTCATACGTCTCGCGGCCGTCCCACGAGCGAAGAAACGTGTCTTGAACGACCTCGCGGGCAAGCTCGGGGTCCCCGACGATCCGCAGGGCGAGTGTGTAGACCAGCCCGCCATAGCGCGCATACAGCGACTCGAGCGCCGACTCGTCGCCGAGGCGCATACGACCCACCAGGTCCGGATCCGCGGCGGGATCGACGCTCACTTCCGATGCCTACGGAGTGAGGGCCACCGCCGGATCACCGCGCGCCGTTCGTCATCCGTGAGCGCCCACGAGTCCGTAGGCACGGGCGACGACGGCCTCGCCGCGTCGAAGGAGGCTCATATGGGTCACGCTGGACGTGTGCTGTGGTCGGGCCCGCTGGTCATGCTGTTCGCCGTGGTGACGCTGGCCGAGGCGGCGGACACGAATCTTCGTGCCCAAGCCAGTGCTCTCTTCGCGTCGCTGCCTCGCGACCTGGGAACAGCCGAGAATCCTGTCACCCCCGAGCGCGTTCACCTCGGCCGGCTCCTGTTTTTCGATCCGCGGGTCTCGGCCGACGGCCCCGTGAGCTGTGCGCGGTGCCACCAGCCCGCGCTGTACGGTACCGACGCATTGCCCACGTCCATCGGCGCCGAGCATCGGACACACCCGCGTCACGCGCACACGGTGTTCAACGCCGCGGTTCAGTTCGTGCAGCACTGGCGAGGTGACCGGACGTCGGTGGAGGACCTGTCCGTCAAGTCGCTGATCGCACCGCTGGCGTACGGGAATCCGAGCTTCGCGAGTGCGATGGCCAAGCTCAAGGCGATCCCCGGGTACGCTCCGCTATTCGCCGCAGCCTTTCCGCGCGAGGAGGACCCGATCACGCCGGACAACTGGGGCAAGGCCATCGGCTCGTACATGCGCACGCTTCTCACACCGGCACCCTTCGACGCATTTCTCCAGGGCGACGACCGGGCCCTGACGACCGCGGCGCAGATTGGTCTCCGGACGTTCATCCGGACGGGATGCGCCACCTGCCACAACGGCGTCGGTGTCGGCGGCACGATGTACCAGAAGTTCGGGCTCATGGAGGACTACTGGCGCGCCACGGGGAGCGCGGTTGTCGACAAGGGACGGTTCGACGTTACGCAGGACCCCGCGGATCTCCACGTCTTCAAGGTCGCGAGTCTCCGGAACGTGGCGATGACGCCGCCGTATTTCCACGACGGCTCGGTGTCGACCCTGCCCGAAGCGGTCCGCATCATGGCGCGCGTTCAGCTCGGCCGCACGCTGACGGCCAGCGAGGTGACGGAGATCGTGGCGTTCCTCGAGTCACTGACCGGCCCGTCGCCGGCAGACTTCGTCACGGCGCCGATCCTGCCGTCCGGCGCCGTCGCGAGCCCACCCACTCGCTAGGTGTGCCGATGGCGGTGGTGGAGGTCGGGATAGTGAGGATGGCTGTGACGTAGCTCACCGTGCACGTGCCAGTGCGAGTGTGGCTCGCTCGTCCCGGCCTCGTGCTCATGGGCGTGATGGGCGTCGTCGTGTCGGTGGATGTGCTCGTGGGCGAGCGGCTCGTGGACGTGCTCGTGCACGTGTCGCTCGCTGACGTGGAGCCAGACGCCGGCGGCCATCAAGAGGCCACCGGCAGCGAGCCGGCGACTGACCGGTTCCCCGAGCATCGCGATCGAAGCGACGGCTCCGATGAACGGTGCCGTCGAGAAGTAGGCGCCCGTGCGTGCGGCGCCGAGCTCGCGGAGCGCCAGCACGAACAGCATCAGGCTCACGCCGTAACCGAGCAGGCCGACCGCTGCGGCAGGGAAGGCGTCGCCCCATCCGGGAAACGGTGCGCCCATCGCCATCGCGATCGTGAGGTTGACGGCTCCGGCGGCGCCGCCTTTCAGGGCGGCGACCAGCGTGGCGTCGCCGCCCGACACTTTGCGGGTGAGGTTGTTGTCGAGGGCCCAGGCCAGGCAGGCGCCTGCGACGAACACCGCGTGACGGCCGATGGGCTCGCCGCGATCGGGCTGCCAGGCCAGGACCAGTGCGCCACCCGTGATGAGCGCCATGCCGAGGGCGATCCGGGCGTCGACGTGCTCCCGGAACACGAGCCACGCCAGCGCGGCGGTCAGAACACCCTCGAGGTTCAGCAGCAGGGCCGCCTGCGAGGCTGAGCCGCCGGCGAGGCCGAACATCAAGAACACCGGCCCGACGATCCCGCCGGTGAGAATGGCGCCCGTGAGCCACGGCACGTCGCGACGACGAAGCGGAGCGTCTCTGGGAGCCCGACCGATCAACAGCAGGATGACGCGCAGGCCGCCGAGCCCCAGCCCCGAGCCGAGATAGAAGAGGCCTGCGAGCAACCAGGGGTCGGTCGTGTCGAGGAGGATCTTGGCCGCCGGGGTACTCAGCCCGAACAGCAGCGCCGCGATGAGGGCAAGGATGATCGGGCGCATCACCCGTTCACGTCTCGCTCCCGTCCCTCCAGCCAGTACGTCATCCCCATCTCACGGTACATCACTGCCGCGGCAGCGAGGTGGTCATCGGATTCGCCACGCGAACCGATGCGACGATGAAGCGTACCGAGGCCGGCTCGGCAGTGGGCGACGAGCGGACGCATGCCGAGCTCGTTCGCAAGGGCAAGACTCCTGGCGTAGAGGTCGACGGCGTCGCCGGGACCCGCCGTGTCGTCGCACGCGGTGATGTCGGCGAGCGCTTCGAGCGCCAGCGCCTGGTTCGCGCGCTCGTGGTGCTTCGTGGACAGCTCGACGGCGCTCCTCGCACAGGTCAAGGCGTCGTCCCGGCGCCCGATGCTCAGATACGCTTTCGCCAGCCGCGTCCGCCGCACCGAGAGCCCCAGTCCCATTGCGCTGATCGACGTCTCCCTCTGGATCGAATCTTCGAGGAGGGGAACGGCCTCCCGGGCTCGTCCGGACAGTGCGTAGGTGTACCCGAGGCCGGAGAGGAGATTCACGTCCCCGGCGCTCTGGGGTCGAACGAGCGCGAGGCCACGTTCGAACGCCCGGCGGGCACGATCCAGCTCGCCACGCTCGAGATGGACGCCCCCCAGTGCGGCGTACGATTCGATCACGGTGTGCAGGTGGTCCGCCGATTCGGCGATCCGCATCGCTTTTTCCGCGTGGTGCACGGCCTCCCCAAAGCGACCGAGATGGCCGAGCGCGAGCCCCAGCCAGGCGTGGGGCCAGGCCTCGAAAAAGCGCGGTCGAACGGGTGAGGGGGCGGATCGGCAGGTCACGAACCCCACGCCGGCGGAGGTCCCAGACTCGATCGTTCGCCGGAACATTGTGACGGCTTGCTCGAACTCGCCGACGGCGAAATGGGCCTGGGCCAGACGATAGCGGGCCTCGATGTGCATGCCGCGCTCGCCAAGCTCGGTGGCGATGTCGAGCGCTTGCTGGCTCGCGGCCAGCGCGCGGCGATGATCGCCGACGTTGCGGAGCCGCGCTCCCATGTCGGCCAGGACGAGTCCCAGCCTGCGTTGATCGCCGAGCTGACGGGCGATGACCTCGGCTTCGCGCATGTACTCGAGGATCCGGTCGTACTGCCCCAGCGGGGCCAGAACGAGTCGAGAGTCGAGACGGAGATCGATGGCCCGGGCCTGGGTCGCTCGAGTCTCGGGAAGACGAGCGAGCGCGCGCAAGGCGGCCTCCAACGAGCTGCGAGCCTCGTGGTACGCGGAGCGTGCCGCTTGTCGATCGACCGCATCGCGGAGATAGCGAACGGCCTTGTCCCAGACTTCCCCGCGTAGCGCATGGTCGGCGAGCCGCTCGGCGTGGTCGGCCAGCCGGTCGGCGTAGATGCGCTCGAAGGCCTCGACGATGCGAGCGTGCAGGGCGCGGCGGCGCTCGTGGAGCAGTCCGCCGTACGCGACCTCGTGCGTCAGCGCGTGCGTGAACGTGTACTCGATCTCCGGGAAGAGCTTCGCCTCGTAGACGAACTCCGCGGCGCGCAGGCGATCGAGGCCCCGACGGAGGGCTTCATCCGGCAGCTCGGCAATCTCCTGAAGGACGGACAGCGGGACGTCATTGCCCACGACGGAGGCCGTCTGCAAGAGACGCTTGTCCTCCGGAGCGAGGCGATCGATGCGCGCCGCCAGCACGGCCTGGACCGTTGGCGGCACGTCGAGCGCATGGATCGGTTGCGTCAGGCGATACCGTCCTGGCTGTCCGACCAGGAGATTCGTCTCCACCAGCGTTCGGACGGTCTCTTCGAGGAAGAACGGATTGCCGTGCTCGACGAGGCGCTGCTTCAGTGGTGCGAGGCCGTGATCGGGGCCGAGGAGCGCATCGAGCAGCTCGCCCGCGCTCTCGGCGGGAAGCGCGCTCAGCCGCATCTGCGCATAGTGCGACTGGTCGCTCCAGGCGTGAGCAAATTCTGGACGGTGGGTCGCCAGCAGCAGCAGGCGCGCCGTCCCGAGGCTCGCGACGAGACCGTCGAGGACCGCCTGGGTCTCGGCGTCGATCCCGTGAAGGTCTTCGAAGATCAGGAGGACCGGCTGCTCGTGGGCCTCGCGCAGCAGCAATCGGCTCACCGCGTCCAGGGTGCGCCGCCGGCGTTCGCCGGGATCGAGGGCCCGCCACTCGGTGTCGTCGTCGGCCGGCACACTGAGCAACGAGAGCAACGCGGGCAGGGTCGGCTTCAGCGCCTCGTCGAGCGTGAGCACCTTGCCCGTGACCTTCTCGCGGATCGCGCGGGGCTCGTCGCGGCTCTGGATCTTGAAGTAGCCCTTGAGGAGATCGATGACCGGGAAATAACTCGTCGCCTGGCCATAGGAGACCGGCGCCGCTTCCAGAATCGACCAGCCCTGAAGGCGAGGGGAGTGGACGAACTCGTAGATGAGGCGCGATTTGCCGACGCCGGCTTCGCCGACGAGCGCGACGAGCTGGCCGCGCCCCTCTCCCGCGTGCTGTTGGGCGAGGCCGAGCTGTTCGAGCTCGCGATCGCGCCCTCGGAAGGGACTGAGGCCGCGCAGGACCGCCGCCTGCAGCCGCGTCCGCGCCGCTCCGGCGCCGGTCACCTCGAAGACGTCGATGGGCTCCTGGATGCCCTTGACCGGCACGGGGCCGAGCGGCGTGACGTCGACGAATCCTTCGACGAGGCGCAGGGTGTCAGCCGTCAGCCGAATGGTTCCCGGTGTCGCGAGCTGCTCCATGCGCGCCGCCAGGTGCGTGGTCTGCCCGATCGCCGAGTACTCCATCCGGAGATCGCTTCCGACGGATCGCACCACGACCTCACCGGAGTTCAGCCCGACACGGATCTGGACCTCGACGCCATGAGAGCGCCGCGCGCTCGCCGCGTACGCTCGCACGGATTCCTGCATCCGGAGCGCGGCATAGCACGCCCTCACGGCATGGTCCTCGTGCGCGATCGGGGCGCCGAAGAGCGCCATGATCCCGTCGCCCATGACCTGGTTGACGGTGCCTTCGAAGCCATGGACGGCCGCCATCATCAGCTCGAGGACAGGATCGAGGATCGCGCGCGCATCTTCCGGATCACGATCGGCGAGCAGCTCCATCGAGCTCTTCAGATCGGCGAAGAGCACGGTCACCCGCTTGCGCTCGCCCTCCAGCGCCGTCCTCGACGACAGGATGCGCTCGGACAGATGCTTCGGGGTGTACGTCTCGGGGGACTGAAACCTCGGCTCGCCGGCAGGTGCCGGTGGGACCAACGTTCTGCCGCAGCCGCCACAAAACCGTTCGTGGCCCTCGTTGGCAAAGCGACACGACGGGCACGTGGTGGCGAGCGGGAAGCCGCACTCGCCACAGAAGCGCCGGCCCTCGCGGTTCTCGGCCCGGCATCGGCCACACTGCACGGTTGCGCCTCCGTTTCCGAAATTCGTGGGGGCTCCGACCGCGACCGGAGAGGCGGTTCCTCCGGCCGCGGTCGCCACGAGCTATCCGGTCGCCGGCCGCAGGGCCCGGGCGCCACCGGCGGCGTACCACGCGGAGACGCCGCCCCGGATGTAACGCGCGTCGAAGCCCCGCTCACGCAGCGTGCGGGTCACGTTGCAGCCGACGTGGAAGCCGTACGCGCAGTAGACGGCGACCGGCGTGTCCGATGAGAGCTCGCCGATCCACTCCTCCACCCGATCTGGATCACGCCACACCGCGCCTTCCATCAGGTCCACCGTCCGCGAGATGTGGTGCCGCGGCCGTGCGTCGAGGACCTGCACGGGCTCGCCCTTGGCAAGCCGTGCGGCCAGCTCCTCGACGGAGAGCGACGGCAGGCTCTGGTCGGAGGGGTCGTCGCTCGGCAGCGCGCGATCGGCGTGGACGGCGGCCATCCGCTCCGTCACGGCGGTCCAGTCGACGTTGCGCATGAAGGCATCGATGTAGGCCGTGGCATTCGCGCCGAAGTCGAGGTGATACGCGTGCTCGTACATATCCAGCGCGAGCACGGGCGCGGAGTCGACGGCCGCCTGCGAGTGATCGAGCGCGATCTGGTTGTGGAGCCGCCGTTGCCGCCGCGACCAGGTGAGCAGCACCCAGCCCGAGCCGCCCGCGAGCGACTGCGCGGTCCCCACGAACTCGCGCCGCCAGGCGGCGACGCTCCCGAAGTGCTCTTCGAGGACCGCGCGGATATTGTCGGGGATCTTGTTGCCCTCGCCGCCGAGGTTCCCGAAGTACAGCTCGTGCAGCGCCACCGAGCCCATGGCGATCAGCTCTTCGCGCTTGAGGGCGCGGAGCCTGGAGCCGGGAGCTTTCGCATCGAGCGCGGCCAGCTCGGCCCGAACCGCGTTCAGGGCTCGCACGGCGCCGCCGTAGTCGTTCTCGTAATGGCTGACGAGCATCCGCTCAGAGATGCCGTTCAGCGTCCAGGGCCTGACCGGGATCGGAATGATCTCCTGGTGCATGATCTTCATCCTCTCTTTGATGTGTGGGTCGCGGATGGTCGAGTCTGCGAGGGCCGTGATCATGGTGCGTCGTCCGCGTACACGGCGGCGCGATGCGTCGCCGGCAGGAACGCGCACACGACGTTGCGCGCGGCGTCGAACGCGAGCGTGTGGGCGCCCGGCTCCGTCGTCACCGTCTCACGGTGACAGAGCGGCGCCGTGTCGAAGACCTGGATGACGCCGGGATCACCGATCGCGACGTAGAGCCGACCGAGCGCCACGTTGAAAAAGACCACGTCTGGAACGCCAGCGATCGCGTTGGTCGCGACGACCTGACCGCTGTCCGCGTCCAGCTCGACGAGCACGCCGGCGTCACACGCGCAGAACAGCCGGCGACGCGCCACGTCGATGTCGAGCCCGTGGGGCCCCGCATGGGGGATCGTGACCACCCGACGGATACGGACCGGATCGCCGGCGTCGACGACGACGATCTGAGGCGGTTCGGCGATGTTGACGTGGAAGGCGTCGGCAACTGGGTCATAGACCGTCCAGCGGGTGCGTCCGGCGACGGCCACGTCGGCGAGACGCTTCCGGGCACGGACATCCACGATCGAGACGGTGCACGAGCCGGGAATACCCGGATCTCCGACGTGCGCGGCGAGGAGCCGCCCGCGCCGCGGATCGTAGGCGAGCCCGTTCGGCCGGACCCCCACGCCGACCTTCTCGACGCGTGGCATCTCGGCGGTGGTGAACATCGCAACCGTGTTTTCTCCCCGGTTCGACGTGAAGACGAGATCGGGCTCGGCGACCAGCGCTCCCGCCACGCTCGTGAGCCCGGGAATGGAGCCGACGTACCGCTGCGTCCCGACGTCGATCACGTCGACGGCGTCGTTGGCGGTGTGCGCCACGTAGATCCGTCCCGTCGGCTCGTGCACGGCGGCGTGATCGAAGCCGCCGGCCTTGGCGTGTGCGGGCAGATCGACGAAGCCGAGGAGCCGGAGCGCCACCTCAGCGCCCGCCCGCGAGATCGGCGACCAGCCGCTCGACGTTGGCCACGATGCGGTCGCGCGCGGCCGCGTAACCGTCGCTCACCGCCGGCACGTCCCACTGCTCGACACGCTGGCCGCGAGTGGCCACGACGTCGCAGCCGAAGCTGACGATGCGCGTGGAGCTGTCCAGGTCGTAGAGCGTGACCGGGCGGGGGCGGGTGAGCGCCGGCTCGAGGCCGTCACCGGCGAGGCCTTTCACCGCACCGGGCGCCAGCTGTGCGTCCGGCTCGGTTCCGGCCGCCACGGCACCGATGGCGAGCCCGCGCTCCGCCGCGAGCCGCCGGAAGTGCGCCGCGCCGACCACGCTCTTGGCGGCGCCATGCAGGCACACGAAGAGCACCCGTGATGTCGACGGCACCGCCGAGGCCTGGGTGCGGCAGTACGCGTAGAGGGCGTCGTACATCGGGAACTGGCGCGTCATGTTGTCGAAGTCGTCGCGGCTGGTCGCCTGAAACCCGGTCGCGGCGGCGTAGAGACCGGCGGACTCGGGCGTGAGGCCACGATCGTCGGTGTCCGCGCCGCGGACGATCGCGGCGAGCGCCAGCAGCCCGGGGTCGCTCAGCTCGTAGCGCTCGATGAACGCGTCGAACGAGCACTGCGCGCCGTGGTGGCCCAGCTCCACGTCCGGGATGTCGTAGGGGATGGCGCGCTCCCGCTCGGCGGCCGCGCGGACCTCGCGGGCGGGAACGAACAGGAACTCCGGCTTGGGATCGACGAAGCGGCTGATGAGCCATGGACACGCGATCCGGTCGACCCGTGCGCGTTCACGAGTGATCCATCTCATGACATTTCTCCTCTCGCCGAACAGGTGTTCGTCCTCACGTTGGCAGGTGACTCACGCATCGAGCGTCACGTCCGTGCCGCGCCCGGTGGCGCGCGCGTGTTCATAGACCACCACCGCCGCGGCGACGTCCTGCAGCGCGGTGCCCGAGCTGTCGAAGATGGTGATCTCGTCGTCCTGAGTTCGGCCGGGCCGGCGGCCCGTGACGACGTCCGCGAGCTCGGCGTGCACCTGCTCGCGCGTCATGAGCCCGGCGGCGAGGACGTGCTGGAGCTCACCGATCTCCGCGCACTGCTCGAGCACGTCGACCACGAGGGTCGACGACGCCACCAGCGTGGGCTCGAGCTCCTGCTTCCCACGATGGTCGGCACCGACGGCGGCGATGAAGGTGCCCGCGGCGACGTCGTCACGGGACACGAATGGACGGCGCGATGGGGTACAGGTGACGCACACGTCGCTCCCGCGGAGCGCCGAACGCAGATCCTTCCCGGCCTCGACGCGGATGCCGAGATTCGCCTGGGCGCGGGCGGCGAGGCCTTCGGCGCGAGCGTGATCGGTGTCGAGCACCCAGGCGCGTTGCAGCGGCAGCACCGCGGCGATCGCTCCGAGCTGGATCTCGCCCTGGACGCCGCAGCCCACGATGGTGGCGGACCGCGCGTCAGGGCGGGCCAGGAACTTCGCGGCCACCGCCGTGGCCGCGCCCGTCCGCAACGCCGTCACGCTGCCGGAGTCCATCACTGCGAGGAGCTCACCCGTCCGCGCGTCGGCGAGGACGACCGTCCCCTGGATCGTCGGCAGGCCGTATCGGCGCGCATTGTCGGGAAAGTTCGCGTTCGTTTTCGCCGCGAAGTAGCTGCGCTCGCCGACGAGTCCCGCTGCCTTGACGTGGAAGCCGCCGCCCTCGGCGGGCACGGCCAGGACGCCGGGCCCGAGCGTGCGGCCCTCGGCGTGGAGCCGGAACGCGTCCTCCACCGCAACGATGCAGTCACGCAGGGTCAGGAGCTCGAGGACGTCACCGCGGGTGAGGATGCGCATGCTAGGGCCTCCGTGACGTCGTGGCGTAGAGGCCCTCGAACAGCGTCATGCCCTGCGCGAGGACCTGCCGGTCGTCGGGCGACGCGGCGAGCAGCGCACGGACGGCGACGTCGATGCCGCGCGCCTCCTCGTGCGGATATTTCCCGTCCCGCAGGTCGGCTTCGTGGACGATCTCGGCGAGCCGGGCCAGGCGGCGGTCGCGCAAGCGGGCCCGCTTGACGAGCGTCTCGAACGTACAATCCTCGCCCTGATGGCTGAGCTCCACGCCGGGCGCATCGAAGGGGATCGCGTCCTTCGGGAACTCGGCCGGAGGCGCGAAGAGGAACTCCGCGTCGGGATCGATGAAGCGCTTGATCAGCCACGCCGACGCGATGCGGTCGATGTGCGGGCGCGGACGTGTCACCCACCGTCGCCCGCGCAGCCCGGCCAGGTCGAGGGGGCGGCGCTCTTCGCGATGGACCGGTTCCTGACGTCGAGTGCGCATGGCGATGACCTCCTCGAGACGCCGGACCTCGGCGCCGCAGGGGGCGTCGAAGTAATCGATGTCCCGGATGCGTTGGTGCTCCCGGGCCAGGTGCGCCAGCTCCTCCGGCAGGCGCGCGCCCTTGACCGCGGGTTTCTTGTCGAGGCTCTGCAGCACCTTGCGATAGCGCGCGGCGAGCTGGCGGTAGTCGTGATCACGCGGCTCGTGGAGCAACCGCTGCACGTTCTCGGGGCTGATGTTCTCGATCTGCTGGATGCGAATGAGCGTCGCCTCTCCGCCCTCGCGCTCGATCTCCTGAGCGAGCCACTGGAAGTCTTCGTACCGCTCCGGGGTGTCGGGCAGCAGATAGGCCGAGCGCTTGAGCGGCACCGCACCGAGCGAGCGCAACCGACGCCACACGCGCACGCGGAGGCTCGACGGCGTCGGCGGCACGCCGACCAGGAGGAGGAGAAGTTGTTGCATCGGCATGGTCGACATGAAACTACTGTTTCACATCGCTGTCAAGGGGGAAGTCGAGCGCGATGCTCGGGCGCCTGACGGCCTCCCTCGCCCGAGAGCTCGCCCACGACGGCGGTGACCCGTCCGCCCACCGCCCCTGGCCGCTTCCGCGCGCACCGTGGGTCATGGCGCAGACGTGGGAAGACCTCGTGTTCCTGCACTGGCCGATGGATCCCGACGACCTTCGCGCTCGTCTCCCTCGCGGGCTGTCCCTGGACACGTACCGCGGCGACGCGTGGGTCTCCATCACGCCATTCGTCGTCACCGGGCTGCGGCCGCGCGGGATCCCCGCGGTGCCGGGCCTGTCCTCGTTTGCGGAGACGAACGTCCGCACCTACGTCACGCGCGACGGCAAGCCCGGTGTGTGGTTCTTCAGCCTCGACGCGAGCAGCCGGCTGGCGGTGACGGCGGCTCGAGCCCTGTACCATCTCCCGTACCACCACGCCGAGTTCACGATCGAGCGCACGCCGGAACGCATCGGCTACGCCTGTCAGCGTCGAGATCGTCACGCGCCCGCGGGCGGGCTGGCCGTCGAGTATGGACCCGTCGGTCCCCGGGCGCCCGCCACGTCCGGAACGTTGTCGTGGTGGCTCACCGAGCGGTACTGCCTGTACGCGAGTCGTCGAGGGCACCTCTACCGCGCCGAGATCCATCACGTCCCATGGCCGCTCCAGGACGCCGAGGCACACGTCTCGCTCAACACGCTGCTGGATGGGCTGGCTCCAGGCTTCGGCCAGACCGTCGGCATCCGGCGGCCCGTGGTTCAGTTCGCACGGCGGCTGAGCGTCATCGTCTGGGCGCCGGTCCGTCTCGGCGCGTAGCTCACGCGTGGGCTCGGCAGCGGGGCCGCGACAACGCGCGGGAACCGTTGTAGAAGAAGGGTGACTGACCTTCGTCAGGGTCGTGAGGGGACAATCGATGACCGACATCATCCGTGAGACGGGGCTGAAGTACCGCAACTGGGGCAAGTGGGGGAAGGACGACGAGCTGGGGACGCTGAACTACATCACGCCCGACGCCATCGTGAAAGCGGCCGGGCTGGTGAAGCGCGGACAGGTCTTCTCACTGGCGATCCCGTTCGACAAGGAAGGCCCGCAGATCAACCAGCCGCGCCGCTTCAATCCCATCCACCGGATGATCCTGACCGGCCCGGACTTCACGACGGGCGCGTTCAAGCGTCCGGGCAACGTCGGGTTCGCCGACGACATGATCATCATGGCGCTGCAGTGCGGGACGCAGTGGGACGCGCTCTCCCACTGTTTCAAGGACGGCCAGCTCTACAACGGCTACGACGCCAACCTCGTCAGCAGCGAGGGCGCCAAGAAGAACGGCATCCACAAGATGGCTCGCGGCGTCGTCGCCCGTGGCGTCCTGCTCGACATTCCTCGCGTCAAGGGCGTGGACTGGCTGCGGCCCGGGTATGCGATCACGCCCGAGGATCTCGACGCCGCGGTCCGCGCGCACGACGTGAAGGTCGGTACCGGCGATGCCTTGCTCGTCCGGACCGGACAGATGGCGATGTGCAAGCAGCAGGGTGGCTGGGGCGACTACGCCGGCGGGGACGCGCCGGGGCTCTCGTTCTCGACGGCCGGCTGGCTCCACGAGCGTCAGCTCGCCGCCATCGCCACCGACACGTGGGGCATGGAGGTGCGGCCCAACGAGATTCCCGACAGCTACCAGCCCGTGCACCAGGTCCTCATCCCCAACATGGGCATGCTGGTCGGCGAGATCTTCGCGCTCGACGAGCTGGCCGAAGACTGCGCGCGGGACCGCGTCTTCGAGTTCCTCTTCGTGGCGCCGCCGCTGCCGTTCACCGGCGCCGTCGGCTCGCCGGTCAACCCGCTCGCGATCAAATGAGCGGGCCGACCTCGGCTTCGAGGAGCCGCCACGCGGTCGTCCCCAGCTCGGCCTTCCAGCGCCGGTAGAAGGCGTCGCCCAGCCGGCGGCGGACGCTGGCCACGTCGGCCCGGTTGAAGACGAGCCCGCGCTGGGCGAGCCGGGACTCGAGCTCGCGATTGAGGCGTTGCGTGAACTCGCGCTGCCGCGCCACGTGGATGGCCACGTTGCGCTCGATGATCGCCTGAACGTCGGCCGGCAACCCGCTCCAGAACCGTCCATTGGCCAGCATGTTGAAGCCCGACCACATGTGGTTGGTGATGGCCACGTAGCGCGTGACCTCGTAGAGACGATTCACCTCGGTCACGACGAGGGGATTTTCCTGGCCCTGCACGCGGTGGGATTTCAGTGCGTCGTAGAGCTCGGCGATGGTGACGTGGACCGGGACGGCGCCCAGCGACTGGAAGAGGTCGGAGAACATCCGGCCGCCCGGGATGCGCATGGTCACGCCGATGAGATCGTCGGCGCTCTTGACGGGACGCTCGACCGTGGAGATCTGGCGGAAGCCGTTCTCCATCAGACCGCGGGGCAAACAGTACAGACCTCTGGCCCCGAGCTCCTTCTGGAGAAGCGCGCCGAGCTCTCCGTCCATCACGCGGTAGACTTGCTCGGAGCTCGTGAAGGCGAAGGGCAGGCCCTGGATTTCCATCACGGGTGCGATCTGACCGAGGATCCCGCCCATCTGCGTGAAGAACTCGAGCTCGCCCGCGACCAGCATCTCGAGCACGGCGGGATCGGAGCCCGGCACTCCCGCGTTCCGAGCGTACACGCGGCAGTCGAAGCGCCCGGCCGTCTCGTCACGCACCGCCTGCCAGAGATCCACCAGGAACGGATGCTGGTGGCTCTCCTCCGGCTGGTTGTGGAATTGCCGAGCGTGCCAGACGGAGGCCATCGGACGTTTACACGCCGACGCCGCTCGGGATGATGCCGTCCCAGGCCGGGGTTCGCGTCGCGTAGGGCGGCTCGACCGTCGGCCCCTCGCCGGCCACCGTCGTGCGCCGCATGACGCGCCGATGATGGGCGGCGTTCCAGGGGCGACCGCGGTGTAACACGCAGCGGTTGTCCCACATCACGAGATCCCACTGGCGCCAGCGGTGCTGATACGCGCGGTCGGGCGCCGTCGTGTGAGCAAGGAGGCCGTCGAGCAAGCGCCGTGATTCGGCGACGTCCATGCCTTCGACGTACCAGGCGTGGGATCCGATGTAGATCGACGGCCGGCCGTTCACGGGATTGGTGCGGATCAACGCCTGACGGACCGGCGGCAGTCCCTTCTCCTGATCGGCGTCGAACAATCCCTTCGCGATCGTGCTCCGCGAGTAGAGGATGCTGTGGACGACGACGCGGCCGTGGAGCGACCGCCGCAGCTCGTCGGGAAGCGTCGCGTAGGCGTGGCGCATGCTGACGAACTCGGTCTCGCCGCCGGCCGGAGGCACCTCGCGGCCCGAGAGCGCGGAGGAGTGCGCCGGCACCGGCTTGAACGAGCTGTCCGTGTGCCAGAGCTGATTGCCCGACTGGTACATCATCTTTCGATCCGTCCAGTCCATCAGCCGGTCGTCGTGGTCGGGATCGACGTTGGAGAGATCGACCATGTTCGGATGCAGGCGATCTTCCCGCCCGGTCGCGTTGATCGTGGTCTCGAGCGGCCCGAAGCGCCGGCTGAAGGCCATCTGCTGCTCGTCGGTGAGGTGCTGACCGGAAAAGACGAGCACGGAATATTCCTGGAAGGCGTCGAAGATCGCGCGAAACGTGGTCTCGTCGAGCGGCCGGGTCAGATCGACGCCCTCGACACGCGCGCCGAGGCAGGCGTGGACCGCCGTGACCTTCATGCGAGGCCCGCGCGGACGATCGACGGTTTCCGTATCATGCAGGGGAGCGTAGCGACGGCCGATGATGCTGTCAAACGCGTGGAGGCTCTCCGGTGAGATTCGGCATCTTCTACGAGCACCAGCTGCCGCGGCCGTGGTCGGCCCGCAGCGAGTACGAGGTCTTTCAGAACGCCCTGGCTCAGATCGAGCTGGCCGATCGCCTCGGCTATGACTACGCCTGGGTGGTCGAGCACCACTTCCTCGAGGAGTACTCGCACTCGTCGGCACCCGAGGTCTTCCTGGGCGCGGCCAGCCAGCGGACGCGCCGCATCCGGCTCGGCCACGGCATCATCCAGCTCCCCACGAATCACCCGATCCGGGTGGCCGAGCGCGTCGCCACGCTCGATCTCCTCTCGGGCGGCCGGGTCGAGCTGGGGCTCGGGGAGGGTCAGGGGCCGGTCGAGCTTCATCCCTTCGGCGCTCGCGTGCGCGAGAAGCGCGACGTGTGGGAGGAGTCGGTCAGAGCGCTGGTGCCGGCGTTCACGCGCGAGACCTGGGAATGGCACGGCACGTACTTCGACTTCCCGGCGCGCAACGTCATCCCCAAGCCGTACCAGAAGCCGCATCCTCCGCTGTGGGTCGCCTGTTCCAACATCACCACCATCGGCAATGCCGGTCAGTGGGGGATGGGCGCGCTCGGATTCCAGTTCGTGTCGCCAGAGGCGGCCCGCGCGTGGGTGACCCGGTACTACACGAACCTGACGCGGCACCAGGCCAAGCTCGCCGACTATCCGGTCAATCCCAACATCGCGATGGTCAGCGGCTTCATGTGCGCCGAGACCGATGCCGAGGCCGAGGAGAAGGCGGCCGGCTGGACGTTCTTCGTGTTCTGCCTGAGCCATTACGGCCGGCACGGCATTCCCAACCCCGGCCAGGGAAACATGTGGGAGCTGTACCAGGAGTGGCGGCACACCGAGAAAGCTCAGGAGACGCTGCGCAGCGGGCTGATCGGCTCGCCCGAGACGATCCGCCGCCGCCTGCGCGAGTTCGAGGCCGCCCACGTGGATCAGGTCATCCTGCTCAACCAGGCGGGCCGCACGACCCACGAGGACATCTGCCAGAGTCTCGAGCTCTTCGCTCGCGAGGTGATGCCGGAGTTTCGCGCCCGCGACGCCGAGCAGCAGCGCTGGAAGGCCGACGTGCTCGACGGCCGCGTGGAGCTGCTCGAGGCCGAGACGGAAGGCCACACGCGCTATGCCCACCAGAACGAGGACATCGTCCGTCTCACGCCGGACGAGCTGAAACGAAAGATGGCTGCGAAAGAGGCGGCGCAGGGAGTGGAGAATGCGTCGAGGCGCGTCAGGACGATCGCGATCGTGTGGCTGGCCTCGGTGACGGCCAGTGACGGCCAGCCCCGCTCGCTGACAAAGCTCCGCGTCAACGACCCAGGGCCTACCGTCAGTAGTGCTGGCGGCCGACGTTTGAGTCCTTTTTCCCTGGCCCGAACAGCGTCTCCCGGTTGACCGGCCGGTCTTCCGCCTTCTTTTCGATGGCGTCCAGGGAATGCTGAAGGTCGGCGAGCAGCTTCGCGGAATCGACGTCGTGAGTCCGGGCGATCTCGTCCCAGGTCTTGCCGCTCCGTGCCTCGGCGGTGATCTGGTCGACGGTTCCTCCGGTGAGCTTCGCCAGACGGTGGGCGAGCAGTAGATCTCCCCAGCCCAAGCCGGTTTGCGCGCGCTCCCGTCGCAACGTCTCCACCGAGACGCCGAGCTTGCGCGAGATGTGGCCGACCACGACGCGGGTGCCATCCGGTTCCGTCGAGGCGCGCTCGATCGCCGCGGCGCTCTCGCTCAATGCGTCGGCGCTCCAGGCGGCACCTGGCCAGAGGAGAACAGCCATCGCGAACCCCGTGGCGAGGGCTCGCGTCATGGCCGTGGCGGAACCTTCACCCATGGCTCGGGACACGTCTGAATCATCGGATAGTAGGTCCGGGCGCTCGGACAGTAGTACCAGTAGGACTCAGCCGGCGGTTGAGTCGGCGCGTCGGGCGGCGCCGCCGAGGCTGGAGCGGGCAGACCCACCGGTGCCGACTGCTGAATATAGACGGGTGGGTCCTGCACCACGACCGGAGTCGGATCGGCGTAGTAGGGGTAGTACGGGTAGTACCAGTACGGGTACGGGCCCCATCCCCACCAGTACGCCGGGCCGACACCGATGAAGACGCGGCTCCTGAAATGTCCGTGTCCGTGCCCGCGACCGCCCCAAGCCTCGCCGGGCAGGACGATGCCCAGGACGAGGGCGCTCGAGACGAGAAGGACCGCGGCAACCTTCTTCATGCGATAGCAAAAGCATCCGCCCAAACCCAACTCCTCGTCAAGCTGCGGGTCGTCAAGATGCGGGCCCTCCGGCCGGATGAGGGCCCGGCCGATAACCCTGAGGAGATGGACTTCGGTCTGGCCGGGCGAATCGTGGTCGTCATGGGTGCGGGCGTCCTCGCGCTCGCCGCGCTCAACGCCGGTCTCATGCTCCGCCAGCGGTGGCTGACGCTCTGTGGCGTTGCCGGTATGGTGGTGTTCCTCGCGATGCTGATCCGACGCATCGTCGAGACCATGCTCTGAGCTTGCTCGCCGACCCCACTCAGCCGATGACGCGGCCCCCCATGACCCGGAGAGTGTCCCCGGTCACGTAGGCGGAGGCGTCGGAGGCCAGGAAGACGCAGGCGTCGGCAATCTCCTCGGGACGGCCGAGCCGGCCCAACGGAATCGCCTTGAGCTGCTCGGGCGCGCCCGGCGGCGCCTGACGAAACTCCGGATACCAGTCCGCGTAGCGCCGCTCGGTGTCGATGAAGCCCGGCATCACCATGTTCGCGCGGATCCCGAACGGCCCGAGCTCTGCGGCCAGCGCACGGATCAGTCCGAGCAAGCCGGTCTTGGCCGCGGTGACCGCCGCGGTGTTCGCCCGGCCGGTCAACGCTGATTGCCCGCCGATCGCGATGATGCTGCCTCGCCGGCGCTCCTTCATCGACGGCACCACGGCTCGCGTGAGATAGAAGGCCGAGTGGAGGTTCACACCGATCACGCGATGCCAGTCGTCGAGCGTCGTGTCGGCGAGCGACGTGTGCGGTCGGATAGCCGCATTACAGACGAGGACGTCGATGCTGCCGAGCTCGGCCAATCCCTGGTGCACCATGGATTCGACGGCGCCGGCGTCGGCGATGTCGGCCAGCAGCGGAACGACCTGCACGCCCGCCTTGCGGCACTCAGCGGCGACCGCTCCCAGCTCGTCGCGGTTGACCCGAGTGTTCAACACGAGGTTCGCGCCCTCGGCGGCGAAGGCCAGCGCGATGGCGCGCCCGATGTTGCGACTGGCCCCGGTGACGAGCGCGGTCTTGCCCTGGAGCCTCATGCGGGGAGGTGCTCCCGATACCAGGCGAGCGTGGCCGCCATGACCTCGCCGAACGCCGGCTCCTTGTAGACCTCGTAGTGGCCGTAGCCCTTGAGCACCACGAGCCGCTTGGGCTCGCCGGCTCTCGCGTAGAGCGCGGCCGACTCCTCGGGCGGGACGAGCCGATCGTCGTCGGTCGTGATGAAGAGGGCCGCGCGCGGCGCGATCTTGTCGACGATCCACTCCGGGTTGAACTCGACGGTCTCGTCGACGTACTCGAGCGGGATTCGGCTGACCGCGCCAGGAAGATTCCGCCGGGCTGCGGCGGCCAGCTCCGCCGATTGACGATCGGGCAGCAGGATCTCCTCGCGATTCACCAGCTCGGACTCCCCCTCCAGCGCCCGCTTGACGCGGTCGCGCCGTGAGCGCTCGAGAAGATCGTGCCACTCGTCGGGGCGGCGCACGCTGCGCATCCATCGCGTGCCGTTGCCGATGCCGACCACGCTGACGACGCACCGGACCCGACGATCGATGGCGGCGACCCAGACAACGGTCGCGCCGCCGTAGCTCGTCCCGTACAGGCCGATCCGCTCGGCATCGACCTCGGGAAGCGTTCCGAGGAACGTCATGGCCGCCTGAACGTCGGCGACCCGGCTGTAGGGCGCGAGCCGGCTGCGGGGCCCCGCGCTCTCGCCCCAGCCCTTGTAATCGAAGGTCATCACCACGTACCCGGCCTGGGCGAGCGTCCGCGCGTTGTCCGGAAGGTACAGGTCCTTGATCCCCGTGTAGCCGTGGCACAGGACGACGCCCGCCCGCGGCTGGCCGGGCGGGAGGTCCGAGGGATAGAAGACGTCGCCAACGAGCTGGTGGCCTTCGCTGTAGAACGTGACCGGCTTGGTGATCATGGCGGGATCGTACACCAGACCCGCGCTTGACTCTGCCGCCCACGGAGATATAGTCGCGGCGCAACGCCAGCCGGCCGCGAGGCGAGGAGGACCTCATGAAAGACGGTCTCCGATTCGTCGACTCCGACATGCACATCATGGAGCCGCCCGATCTCTTCGAGCGGTATCTGGATCCGAAGTTCAAACACCGCGTCAGCGTGCCGGTGGGATCGGACGGCCGCCCCACCCGTGGAACAGCCGGCTCGATCGTCATCGACGGGCTGCCGACATCGGACGCCGATCTGCAGCAATACAGAAAGCGCATCCGCCGCAGCTCGACCTACGCCACCCAGCTCCTCTCGGCATCTCGGCTGCACGACACCGATCGCCTCGCCTTCGCCGTCGAGCGCGATTACGACGCCGAGGCCCAGGTGATGGGCATGGACCTGGAAGGCGTCGACATCGCGGTGCTCTACCCGACCACCGGCCTGTCCCTCATCGCCCGCAACAACCTGGATCCGCTGCTCTCGCTGGCCATCTGCCAGGCCTACAACAACTGGATCCACGAGTTCTGCCAGTACAGCCCCGATCGTCTGAAGTTCGTGGCCATGCTGCCGGTGCACGACGTGCACCTGGCGTGCAAGGAGCTGGTGCGGGGTGTGCGGGAGCTGGGCGCCGTCGGCTCGTTCATCCGGCCCAACCTCGTCAATGGTCACTACTGGCACTCGAACTACTGGGACCCGCTCTACAAGCTCCACGAAGAATTGAACGTGACGTGGGGGTTCCACGAAGGCGTGGCCGCCTCGTACTCCCGCTTCACGGAGCTCTACGGCGAGAACCGCTTCTATCGCCACGTGGCCAGCCACTGGATCGAGATGCAGCAGTCGCTGATCGCGATGATCATCGGCGGTGTCTTCGAGTTCTATCCGAAGCTCCGCGTCGGCTTCCTCGAGGCTCAGAACTCCTGGGCGCCCGGACTGCTGTCACGTATCGAATGGGATTATCCCCAGTACCGTGACTCCCACGCGCCGTACCTGTCGCTCACGCCCCGGGAATACTTCCGGCGTAACTGCTGGGCGGCGGTGGAGGGGAGCGAGCCCGAGATCGAGGCGACGGCCGGGCTGATCGGCGCCGACCGCATGTGCATCTCGACGGACTACCCGCACTTCGACTCGAACTTCCCGCACGTCTCCGAGAATCTGCTGAAGAACGTCCCGCGGAAGATCGCCGAGCAGATCCTGGTGGGAGGCGCGCACCTCTACGGGGTCACGGAAGCCGACTTCAAGAAGGCCGACGCCGCCCGGGCGGCCTGAGCCGCGTCAGCGGGTCAGGGCACTCAAGAGGGCAGCGAAGCGGTCAGGAAGGGCTGGTCACGGCGCTCGGCTGATCGACGTCGAGCGTCGTGATGCGGCGCAGTTCCCGCCGGTACGTGCCGTCGTCGAAGGGACGAGCGCGGTGCATCGTGGCGCGGTTGTCCCAGATCACGAGGTCGCCGACCTGCCAGGCGTGGCGGTAGACGAACTCGGGCTGGGTCGCGTGCTCCATGAGATCGCGCAGGAGCAGCCGCCCCTCGGGCACCGGCCAGTCGATGATCCTCGCGGCATGCGCCGCCAGGTAGAGCGAGCGGCGTCGTGAGCGAGGGATCGTGCGCACGAGTGGATGGATCGCGCCCTTCAGGGCTTCCTGCTCGTGACGCGAGAACTCGAAGCCCAGGATCTGGCGTGAGTGGGCGATCGAGTGGTGCACGCGAAGATCCTTGACTCGCGCCTTGATCTCCGCCGGTAGCGCGTCGTAGGCCGCGCGCATGTCGGCGAACTCCGTGTCGGCGGAGACGGGCGGAACGATCTTGGCCGAGAGCATCGAGTAGCGTCCTGCCGGATCCTGGAATGACGCGTCGGTGTGCCACAGGCGGTTGCCCAGGCTGTACATGCGCCGGCGGTCGTCGGGCTTCAAGAGCCCACCGTGCTCGTCGACGTTCGAGATGTCGCTGAGCGCCTCGTTCCCGAGCCGATTCTTGTAGAGCACGCTGCTCCCCGTCTTCGCGTGCAGCCGGCCGTCCAGCCGCTGGGCGAACGCCAGGTGCTCGTCGTCGGACAAGGGCTGGCCGCGGAACACGAGGACCGCGTATTCGTCCATCCCAGCCCGGATCTCGGCGAGCGTCGCCTCGTCGTGAACCTGGCGGAGATCGACCGCGCTCACCTCGGCCGCGAAGTGCGGGTGGAGTTTCCGGACCGTCAGGGTCACGACGGTCAGCGTAGGGCGGCGGCGCGCGGAGGTCAAGGAACGGACGCCCCGGGCTTGTGAAGCCGCAAGCGAGTCATGTAGAGTCCCGCCCACGGATCCGTAATGTCACCAGCGTCGCTCACCGGCGTGCGTCACGCGGGACTCACGATGCCGCCGGCCGTCCGGACCGCCGTCGCCGACACGCCTGCATGAGTCCTGGGGCCGTGGACCTCGTGATCCGGGGCGGAAGGCTCGTCTCGTCCACCGGAATCATGAGCGCGGGCATCGCGATCGAGGGTGGCGTGATCGTGGCCATCTCCCGCGATGACGCGCTGCCGAACTCGCGCGAGACGATCGATGCCACCGGCAAGTACGTCCTGCCCGGCGTGATCGATCCCCACGTCCACTTCCGATCTCCCGGGTACGAGTACAAGGAAGACTGGGCGAGCGGCACGGCGGCCGCCGCGTGCGGCGGCGTGACCACGGTCTTCGAGATGCCGAACAGCGATCCGCCGACCTCGACGGTGGACGCGCTCCAGATCAAACAGCAGATCGCCTCCCGCGACGCCTATGTCGACTACGGTGTGTACGGGCTGCTCGGCCAGCAGAATCTCGGTGACCTGCCCGGACTGGCCCGCCACGGCGTCATCGGGCTGAAGTGCTTCATGGGCAACAACCCCATCGGTCACATCGACGACGGCGCCATGCTCGAAGGCCTCGAGATCGCCGCGTCGCTCGGGCTCCGCGTCACCGTGCACGCCGAGAACGCGACGATCATCGAACGGAAGACCGGCCGCCTCCGTGCCTCCGGGCGACGCGATCCGCTCGCCCACCTGGAATCGCGCCCGGCCGTCTGTGCCGTCGACGCCGTCGAGCGGGCGGTCGCCTTCGCCGAGGCTGCTGGCGCCCAGGTCCACATCGCGCACGAGGGGTGCAAGGATGCGCTTCCCATCATCCGCGCCGCCAAACACCGGGGCGTCGCGGTGACGGCCGAGACGTGTCCGCACTATCTGTTGCTCACCGCCGAGGACATGCATCGCGTCGGCCCCGTGCTTCGCGTCAATCCCCCGGTGCGCGCCGCGGGACACGCCGAGCCGCTGTGGAGCGGGCTCGCCGACGGCGTCATCGACATGCTCGCGACCGATCACGCTCCCCACGCCATCCCCGAGAAGACCGCCGACGACATCTGGGACTGCGTGTCGGGATTCGGGGGCCTGGAGACGGCGATCCCGTTGCTGCTCACCGAGGTGAACCGCGGCCGGATCACGCTCGAGCAGTACGTAACGTGGTCGTCGCTCGCACCCGCCCGGGTCTGGGGCCTCTATCCGAGGAAAGGTGTTCTCGACGTCGGGTCCGACGCGGACATCGTCATCGTGGATCTCGAGCGGGAGGCCACGATTCGCGCTGACCGCTTCCAGTCGAAGAGCAAGATCACGCCGTTCGAGGGATTCCGCACGAAGGGACAGCCGGTCTGCACGATCGTGCGGGGACGCGTCGTGATGCGCGACGGCGCGCTCGAAGGCAGGCCGGGCTGGGGCCGGCTCGTGACATCGCACCGAGCGCCGGCGTGAGCGCCGAGGCCTGCGCAGCGTTCCTGCGGCGGGTCGAGGACACCGTCGGCCTCATCCTGTTCGGCGCCATGCTGATCGTGGTCCTGGCGCAGGTGTTCGTGCGCTTCCTGCTCTACGAGTGGCTGCAGATCGCCTGGGCGGACGAGATCGGTCGTGCGCTCCTCGTGTGGTCGAGCTTCTGGGGGGCGGTGCTGGTCACCCGGGAGAGCCGCCACATCACCGTCGATCTGCTCTACGACGCCGTCCCGGCGCCGGCCCAGCTCGCGCTCCGCATCCTGGGTGACCTGGTGCTGGCCGCGTTCCTCCTGCTCGTGCTGTCGATGGGCCTGCCCATCTTCCTCGACAGTCTGCGGCGCCCGAGCCCCGCGACGGGCCTGCCGTTCTTCATCTTCGACGGCGCCCTGTGGGTCAGCAGCGGGCTGATGATCGTCCACGTCGTCGTGAACGCCGCGCGTCGCTGGCGGCCGAGCCCCGCGACGGTCGTCTCCGCCGTGACCGATCCGCTGTGAGCAAGGCGGCGCTGATCACCATCCTCTTCGCCGGCACCTTCGGCCTGGCCGCGCTCCGTGTCCCGATCGCCTTTTCCATGGGGCTGGCCTCGGCCGTCGTGCTCTTTCTCATGCAGATCCCGCTCTCGGTCGTGTACGTGAAGATGACGGCAACCGTGGACTCGTGGCCGTTCCTGGCCATCCCGTTCTTTCTCCTCGCCGGCAACGTGATGACCGTGGGGGGCATCACGACCCGGCTCGTCGATCTGGCCGACGTCCTCGTGGGATGGATCGCGGGTGGCCTGAGCCAGGTGGTGGTCGTGGTGGAGATGATCCTCTCGGGCATGACCGGCTCCGAGATCGGCGACGCCGCCGCGCTGGGGTCCGTGCTCGTGCCCGCGATGAAGCGGAGCGGCTACGCGGCCAATTATGCGGCCACGATCGTGGCGGCTGCCGCCACCATGGGCCCGATCATCCCGCCCAGCATTGCCTTCGTGATCTACGCCGCCATCAACGACCTCAGCATCGGGCGCCTGTTCCTGGCCGGCATCGTCCCGGGCGTGGTGATGGGCCTGCTGCTGATGGTCATGCAGTACGTCATGGCGCGGAAGCACGACTGGCCCCGTCAGCCGTGGCCCACGCGCCAGCGTGCCGTGCGGAGCCTCGTCGTCGCGCTGCCCGCCCTGTTCATGCCGGTGCTCATCATCGGCGGAATCCTCGGCGGCGTGTTCACCGCGACGGAAGCGGGCGCCCTCGCCGTCCCCTACGCGCTGGTGCTGGCCCTCGGCGTGTACCGCGAGCTCGGGTGGCGCGACCTGCCCGGCGTCCTCGTGGCGACGCTGAAGGACACGGCGGCGATCTTCGTGATCATCGCGGTGGCCGGGATCTTCGGCTACGTCATCACGGTGCTCGGGGTCGGCGTAACGCTCATCGACTTCGTGACGGGGCTCACGAAGAGCCCGTGGGTCGTGCTCCTGCTCCTCAACGTCCTGTTCCTCATCATCGGCCTCTTCGTCGACGTCACCGCCACGATGCTGGTCTTCGCCCCGCTCTTCGCCAAGGTCGTGGCCGCCTACCACATCGATCCCGTCCACTTCGCCGTGGTCTTCGTGCTGAACGTCTCGATCGGGATGATGACGCCGCCCTACGGCCTGACGATGTACCTGATGCTGAGGATCGCCGACATCACGATGATCGAGTTCATCCGCGCCATGTGGCCGTTCCTGACCGCGCTCCTGGTCGCCCTGTTGCTGATCACGTATATTCCGGCCATCACGCTGTGGCTCCCGAACCTGGTGCTCGGGGCGCGCTGAGCGACCGGCGGCGAGCCGTGCTGCCCGATGAGACCGCACGGGTGAGCCAGAACCTGGAGGAGAGGATATGAGGACGAACGCGACAGCGGTGGGCATCGTGCTGGCGGCGGCGCTGGTCGGCCTGTCGGCGCCCGACGCGACGGCGCAGGCGGGCAAGACGCTCAAAATCAGGTTCGGCAACTCCCAGGGGCTCGGCGAGACGACCGCCGACACCATGGCCGACTTCAAGAAGGAGGTCGAGGCCAAGAGCAACGGTCAGATCCAGGTCGAGCTGTATCCGGCCGGCCAGCTCGGCAAGATCGAAGAGGTCGTCGAGATGTTGCGGTCCGGCGCGGTGCAGATGCACGTCAACTCACCGCAGTACCTCGCGAAGTGGTACCCGGAAATCCAGGTCACCAGCCTTCCGTATCTCTTCGACGGCCCGGAGGCGGCGGACCGGGCGCTCGACGGCCCGTTCGGCACCGATCTGAAGGCGAAGATTCAAGAGAAGACGGACTTCGTCATCATGGGCTACGAGGAGTACGGCCTCAAGCACGTGTTCAACCGGAAGCGTCCCGTCCGGACCATCGAGGACCTGCGCGGCCTCAAGCTGAGGGTCATCGCCTCGCCGGTCACGCTCAAGACGTTCCAGTCACTCGGCGCGAGCCCGATCGGCATGGCCTTCTCCGAGATCTACAGCGCGATGCAGACCGGGGTCATCGACGGCGGTGAGCTGCCGTTCACGAGCATCTTCGGGGTCAAGCTGTACGAAGTGACCAAGTACATCTCCACCACCGGTCACTTCTTCGAGCTGGCGCTCGTGGTGGGCAGCAAGAGCTGGCTCGGCAGCCTCACGCCGGAGCAGCGCAAGATCGTGATGGACGCCGCGCAGAACATGGCGACGACGGCGCGCACCACGAGCCGCGCCTCCCAGGCCACCGCGCGCGCGTTCATGGCCAGCAAGGGCGTGGAGATCAACGACGTGGCGCCGGCCGAGCTCGCCAAGATGCGCGCGGCGGTGGCGCCCGTGTACGACTGGGCCCGGCAGCAGTGGGGCGACGCCTACGTCGCCCAGGTGCTCAAGGCGGCCGGCCGCTGAGATGGCGCGCTTTCGCGTCGGCGTCGACATCGGCGGGACGTTCACCGACATCGTGTTCCTGGACGACGATGGGACCGTCCACACGAAGAAGGTGTCGTCGAGCGTCGATGACTACGCCCGCGCCATCGTCGAGGGCATCCGTGAGCTGTTCCACGAAACCGGCGTGACCGGCCACGACGTGAACGAGGTTCTGCACGGCACCACGGTCGCCTCGAACGCGATCCTCGAGCTCCGGGGCGCTCGGACCGGGCTCATCACGACGAAGGGCTTCCGTGACGTGCTGGAGATCCGCCGTCTCCGCATGCCGCGTCTCTACGACATCGCCTGGCAGAAACCGGCGCCTCTCGTCGAGCGGCGCCTTCGCATGGAAGTCGCCGAGCGGATCACCGCCCGCGGCGACGTGGAGATTCCCCTCGACCCCGCGGAGGTCGAGCGCGTCCTCGATCGGCTGCTCGGTCACGGGATCGAGGCGCTGGCCGTCTGCCTCCTGAACGCCTACGCGAATCCCGCCCACGAGCAGCAGATCAAGGCGATCGTCGAGCGCCGCGTGCCCGGGATGCCGTTCTGTATCAGTACCGACGTGCTGCCCGAGATCCGTGAGTACGAGCGCTCGTCCACGACCGTCATCAACGCGTACGTGATGCCGGTCGTGCAGCGCTACCTCCGCACGCTCCGCGCCGGCCTCGGCGAGATCGCCGTGCGGACGCCGTTGCTCATCATCCAGTCGAACGGCGGCCTGATGACCGCGGAGGCCGCCTCGCGCATGCCGATGCACATCATCGAGTCCGGTCCCGCCGCCGGCGTGATCGGCGCCCAGGCGCTGGCGCGGCGGACGGGGATGGCGAAGATCATCACCTTCGACATGGGCGGGACCACGGCCAAGGCCTCGATCGTCGAGGATGGCGAGGTCAACCGCGCCACCGAATATTCGGTGGGCGGCGGGATCATGCACGGATCCCGGCTGCTCAGTGGCAGCGGGTATCAGCTCCGCGTCCCGGCCATCGACCTGGCCGAGGTCGGCGCTGGTGGCGGCTCGATCGTGTGGATCGACACCGGCGGCTCGGTGCAGGTGGGGCCGCGGAGCGCGGGTGCCTTCCCCGGGCCGCTCTGCTACGACCTCGGCGGTACCGAGCCGACGATCACCGACGCCAACGTGATCCTGGGGTACCTGAACCCGACCCACCTGGTGGGCGGAGCGCTCAAGCTCAACGCGTCTCGCTCTCACGAGGTCTTCGAGGCGCGCATCGCGCGCCCGCTCGGCCTCGAGCTCGCCGAGGCCGCCTACGGCGCGCATCTGATCGCCGCGTCCAACATGATCCGCGCGATCAAGTCGGTCTCGAGCGAACGGGGCCGTGATCCGCGCGAGTACGCGTTGTTCGCCTTCGGCGGCAACGGCCCGCTCTTCGCCGCGGGCATGGCGCGCCAGCTCGACATGACACGGATCGTCGTCCCGCCGGCGCCGGGCCTGTTCTCCTCGTTCGGACTCCTGTACGGCGAGGTCGAGCACCACTACGTGAAGACATACCGTCGCGCCACCCGAACGCTCGGGCTCGGCGAGCTGAACGGCATCGTGACGCAGATGGAAGCCGAGGCGCTAGCCCAGCTCGCGTCCGAAGGGTTCACGGGCGCCTCGGCCCGACTCAGGCGGTCAGCCGATCTCTGCTATCAGGGCCAGTCGTTCGAATTGACCGTGCCGCTCGGCCTGGGACAGCTCGATTCGCGTGCCATCGGCGAGCTCGAGGAGGCCTTCGGTCGCGAGCACGAGCGCGTGTACGGTCACCGCGCCGGCCCCGACGAGCCCGTACAGCTCGTCAGCCTCCGCCTCGTGGCCCAGGGGATTCCGGACCGGCCGCGAGTGCCGGATCGCGTCGTGGTCGATCGCCACCAGCCGGCGCCAGCCGGGGAATCCCCCCGGCGCGAGGTGTACTTCGGGCCCGAGCACGGATGGCGCCGGACACCGATCCTTCGCCGCGCCGATCTCGCCGACGTCGTGGAGGGGCCGGCGATCGTCGAGGAGTACGACGCGACGTGCCTGATTCCACCGAGCGCGGCGGGGCGTCTCGACGCGTACGGCAACATCGTGATCGAGCTGAGGTGACGACATGAGCACGACGGCCCGCGATCCGATCGGCTTCGAGCTCTTCAAGAACACGCTGTTCTCGATCGCCGACGAGATGGCGTTGACGATCTATCGCACCGCGTACTCCGGCGTCCTCAAAGACGGGATGGACTATTCGACGGCGTTCTGCGACGGCGACGGCCGCACGGTGGCCCAGGGGCTGACGATGCCGGGGCACCTCGGCTCGTTCCCCGACGCGCTCGGCGCGACGCTCAAGCGCTTCGGCCACCGCATGAAGCCCGGCGACATCTACTGTCTCAACGACCCGTTCGAGGGCGGCATGCACCTGCCCGACGTGTTCATCCTGAAGCCCATCTTCTACCGGGACGAGCGGATCGCCTTCGCGGGGACCGTCTGCCACCAGACCGACATGGGGGGCCGCGTCGCTGGCTCCAACGCCTCGGACTCCACCGAGACCTATCAGGAAGGCCTGCGCATCCCGCCCGTGAAGATGTACGACGGGGGAGAGCCGAACGAGACGCTCTTCCGGCTGATCGAGAAGAACGTGCGCGTGCCGGTGCGCGTGTTCGGCGACATGCGCGCCCAGCTCTCGGCCTGCCACATTGCCGAGGCGGCGTTCCTGCGGCTGGTCGAGACGCGCGGGGCAGAGACGGTGAAGGGGCACATGCACGAGCTGATGGAGTACACCGAGCGCATGACGCGGGCGGCGCTGCGTGAGCTGCCGGACGGCGAGTGGAGCTTCGAGGACTGGATCGACGACGACGGTATCGACTACGGCAAGCCCATCCGGCTCTTCGTGACGCTCAGGAAGTCCGGCGACACGCTCGTGGCCGACTGGACCGGGTCGTCACCTCAGGTCAAGGGCGCGATCAACAACACGCTCTCGTACACGAAGGCGGCGACGTATACCGGCATCAAGTCGGTCCTGCCCGCGGAGATCCCGAACAACGACGGCTTCCATCGCGCCGTGCAGGTCATCGCGCCGCCCGGGACGATCGCCAACTGCGTGCTGCCGGCGGCCACCGCCGCGCGCGGCCTCACCGGTTTCCGCATGGTCGACTGCGTCTTCGGCGCGCTCGCGATGATGCTGCCCGATCGTGTCTTCGCCGCCTCCGATGGCGGGAACACGGGCATCTCCATCGGGGGCTACTACGCCGATCGCCGGCCGTTCATTTACGTCGATTTCATCTGCTCGGCCTGGGGCGGCCGGCCGTGGGCCGACGGCCTCGACGGCAACGCCAGCATGTTCGCGAACCTGTCGTCGCATCCCGCCGAGATCATCGAGGTCGAGCACCCGCTCGAGATCCTCGCCCTGGAGTTCGTTCCCGATACGGGCGGCGCCGGGAAATTTCGCGGTGGCATGGGCTTCCGGCGCGATTACCGCTTCGTCGAGGCCGAGGCGGTGCTGCAGGTCCGCTCCGATCGACGCGCCTTCCAGCCGTTCGGGCTCTACGGCGGAAGTCCGGGGAGGCCTTCGGTCAACATCATCAACCCTCACGCCGAGCATCGTGTGGTGCCGGCCAAGGTCACGATGACGATCACGCGCGGCGACGTCTATCGCCACGAGCTGCCGGGCGGCGGTGGCTGGGGCGATCCGCTCGACCGCGATCCCGCCGGCGTCTTGCGGGACGTCCTCAACGAGCTCGTCAGCGTGGTATCGGCCCACGACGACTATGGCCTCGTCATCGACACGGCCCGGGGCGAGGTCGACGCCGCCGCGACGGCGCGCCGGCGTGCCGACATTCGTGCGACCCGGGCGGCTGGGTGGCCACCGGTCGTCAACCGCGCGCGCCCGAACGGACACTGACCATGACCAACGGCCGGAGTGGCCTCGTCGTCGGTACCGGTGATTACGTCTACGACGTCATCAGCCCGTGGGGTGTTCTCCCGACCGGGATGACGCTGGGCATCGTCAGTCACGTCGCCGTCGACTCACGCGATCGCGTCTACTTCTACCAGCGGAAGAATCCCCCTGTCCTCGTCTTCGACGCCGACGGGAACTTCCTCTCGGGCTGGGGCGACGGCCGCCTGCGCGATGCCCACGGCATCTACATCGCGCCGGACGACCACGTCTTCGTCTGTAACCGTGACGAGCACGAGGTCCTGAAGCTCACGCCGGACGGGAAGGTGGTGCTCACGCTCGGCCAGCGCGGCCGTCCGGCGCTGCGGGCGCCGTTCAACCACCCGGCCGACGTGGCCGTCGCGCGGAACGGCGACATCTACGTCGCCGACGGGTACGGCAACTCCTCGGTGCACCGGTTCTCGGCCGACGGAAAGCATCTGCAGACGTGGGGCGGACCTGGGCTCGGCCGCGCCCAGTTCACGACGCCGCACGGTATCTGGGTCGACGCGCGCGACCGGATCTTCGTCGCCGATCGGGAGAACAATCGCGTCCAGCTCTTCAGCCCCGAGGGCGACTTCTACGGGGAGTGGGGCGACCTCCACAAACCGATGGACATCTACATCGATCCGGGTGGCACGGTGTACGTCACCGATCAGATCCCCCGAATCACGATGTTCTCACCCGACGGTCAGATGCTCGCGCGCGGCCGCCCCGTCGACGCCGGCGCCCACGGCGTCTGGGGCGATTCGCGCGGCAATCTCTACCTGGCCGAGATGCGGCTGACGCAGGTGACGAAGCTCGTGCGCCGACCGCCCGGGCGGTAGGGCAGAAGGCGAGGAGGAACCGATGAGCAAAGCCCTGGACGGCATCCGGGTCATCGACTTCACGCACGACCAGGCGGGTCCCGCGTGCACGCAGACCCTGGCCTGGCTCGGCGCCGACGTGATCAAGATCGAGCGTCCGCCGAACGGTGACCGGGCGCGAAAGCTCTGGTACAGCGACCGGGCTGACATCGACAGCTATTTCTTCCTGCTGCTCAACAGCAACAAGCGCAGCATCGTGCTCAATCTGAAGACCGACGAGGGCAAGGAGATCGCGCGACGGCTCATCCGCGAGGCCGACGTCGTCGCCGAGAATCTCGGCCCCGGCGCCATGGAGCGCCTGGGGCTCGGCTACGAGGCGGTGAAGAAGCTCAATCCCCGGGCGATCTACGCGTCGATCAAAGGCTTCGGCTCCTACGGGCCCTACAGCGACTTCAAGTGCTTCGAGATGATCGCGCAAGCGACCAGCGGTGGGATGAGCCTCACCGGCTTCCCCGATCGTCCGCCGGTCGTCACCGGCGTCAACGTGGGGGACGCCGGCACCGGCATGCACCTGACCATCGCCATCCTCGCCGCGCTCGTGCAAAGGCAGCGGACGGGCCGCGGCCAGCTCGTCGAGGTGGCCATGCAGGAGGCCGTGCTGAACATCACGCGCGTGAAGTTCACGCCGACCCTGACGAACGGCCGGCCTCTCGAGCGCATGGGGAATCGCTCGGCGAGCGGCGCCTATGCCGACCTCGTCCGCTGCGCGGGAGGTGGACCGAACGACTACGTCTATCTGATGCTGCCACCCGACAATGCCGAGCCCTTCGAGGCGCTGGTGGACGCCATCGGCCGCCAGGACGTCCGCACCGACGAGCGCTTCAGCACGCCCCCGGCGCGGGCCCGCCACAGTGACGACCTCACCGCGGTGATCGAGGGCTGGACCATGAAGCACGACAAGCACGAGGTCATGCGGGCCCTGGCCAGCCGCGGGATTCCGTGCGGCGCGGTGCTCGACACCGCGGAGGTGCTCCGCGACCCTCACCTGCGGGAGCGCGGCACCGTCTTCGACCTTGAGCATCCGACGCGGGGCCGCTTCTCGATGATCGGATGCCCGCTACGGCTGTCGGACTCCCCGATCGAGACGTCGCGGGCCCCGCTCTTCGGCGAGCACACCGAGGACGTGCTCACGACGCTGGCGGGCTACACCGCCGACGAGGTGCGACGCCTCCGCGATACGGGCGTCGTCTAGCCCCTCGTGATTGCCTCGTCGAGCTCCACGGAGGTCAACGTCGCGTAGTTGACGATGTAGCGGATGAACAAGACGACGATCGTCAGGAGCCCTGACGCGAACGTCAGCAGGCCGATCAGCAGGAAGACTCGATCCGGGCTGACATCGAGGCGCTTGGCCACGGCGCCGATCAGTCCGGCCACGAGACTTGGAATTCCTGCGAGCACGATCGCAATGGTTGTGTGTTCGGCGATCCAGCGGCCGACCGATTTCCTCGCTCGGGTCATTCACGTCCTTTCCAAGGATGAAACAGCCTGTGGGGGACGTTCAGTGCAAGGAGCTGACCGGATCACGACGGCGTGAGGAATCAGCGCGTTCGCCGGCAGGGGCTCGGGTCGCCGGCGATGTACGGCAATCCTTACGACTCAACCTTCCGACGGCGTCGGGATAGGTGACGGTTCGCGTCTAACGAACGCGACCTCGATGCCCTTACTCGGGGCGTTCCCTCTTGAGCTTTCGATAGCACTCGACGTGGACCGTGGCCCGATGGACCCGGAACTCGGACACCATGCGGTAGTGCTCCTCACGCAAGTCGACACGCTCGCCGCACAACGCGCACGTTGATTGCCGCCTGTCCCTGATCGGGAGCGCTCCTGCTCGATGCGGATCGTGCGGCATGTTCATGGGATCGAGACCCTCCTCGGGGCCGTCCGGCGTCGCGTCTCGAAGTCACTCGCGGCGTCCGCGCCGTGCCGGCAAGCATCGTACGATCGTCGACCCTCTTCAAGTGAGCGTGCGGCCAGGGTCGGCCGCTCGGTGCGACGACTCGCCACGTTGTCGGAGAAGTTTACGAGATCAGGGCCTGGCGAACACGGGCGACCGCCTTCAGGCCCGTTATTCGGGGACTTCCGGACTCGGTAAGCCACTTGCACTAAACCCCCGGCGACGCTCAGCGTGACTGCGGCACGACCTGCTGCACGTAACGAGAGCGAACAGCGCCGCTCGCCGTCGCCCCCGGCGAGCGGCGCGCCTTTGATACCTGCAGACCGGGCGTCGCACGCGCGAGCCGAGCATAGGCACGCCCAGGGACTAGCGCTCTTGGGAACCGACGCCGACCACAGCCACCTCGCGAGTGATCGGTCGGAACGCTGGCTTCCGTGACTTCGGGCGCGGTCGTGACGGCCGCGCGGCCGCCGCCACCACGGGCGCGGCCGTCGCCCCGGCAACCCGGAAGCGCCCGACCAGCTCCTCCAGCACCCGGGCCTGTGTCGCCAGCGCCTGGGTCGTGGTCGAGAGCTCTTCGGTCTGCTCCGCGTTGTTCTGCACGGTCGCGTCCATCTGCACGACGACCTGGTTGACCTGGTCGATGCCGCGCCGCTGGTCCTCGCTGGCGGCGGCGATGTCAGCCACGATGTCGCTGACACGGCGCACGGACGTCACGATGTCGTCCAGCGTTCGGCCCGACCGCTCGACCAGCACAGCGCCCCGCTCCACTCGATCGACCGACTCGAGAATCAGGGCCTTGATTTCCTTGGCGGCGCTGGCCGATCGCTGGGCGAGGTTCCGGACCTCGGCCGCGACCACGGCGAACCCGCGCCCCTGCTCCCCGGCCCGGGCGGCCTCGACCGCGGCATTGAGCGCGAGCAGGTTCGTCTGGAACGCAATCTCGTCGATCACCCCGATGATCTGGGAGATCTTGCCGGCGGCCTGGCTGATGCCGTTCATGGCGGCGACCGATTCGTCGATGACCTCGCGTCCCTTCTCGGCCGTGCGCGTGGAGTCGACGGCGCAGTCGGCCGCCTGGCGCGCGTTGTCCGAGTTCTGCCTGATCGTGGCCGCGATCTGCTCGATGCTCGCCGCGGCTTCCTCGAGGCCGGCGGCCTGCTCGTGACTGCCGGCGGCCAGATGCTCGGCTGCGCTCGAGAGCTGCCCGGTCGCGAGCGCCGAGCCGGCCGCCATTGTGCGGGCATGAGCGATGATGTCGTGCACCTTTTCGATGAAGCGGTTCATCCAGGCGGCGGCCTCGCCGATCTCGTCGCGCGTGGTCACGTCGACGCGCCGAGTGAGATCGCCCTCGCCCTCGGCCACGTCGCGCACGGCATCGACCATGCGGCGCAGCCGACGGCTCACGTCGCGGCAGAACCACGTGGCGATCGCGGCCACCGGAATGACGACGAGCACGATCAGCGTGATCGCGAAGCGACGGATGGCCGCGTTGTCTGCGATCGCGTCGGCCTGATAGCGCTCGGCGAGCTTCTTGAGGTCGGCGACCAGGGCGTCCATCGCTTCGGTCGGCGCCCGGTCGATGCCGCGGACGGCGTGATCGACCTTGCGTGCGCCGGCCGCGTCGCCCTCGAAGCCGGCCAGCGCCGCGCGATAACGCTCGCCGAGGCTCCGATGCACGGCCAGCAGCCCGTCGACCCTGGCCACGTCGAGTGCTTCGGCCGTCAGCCGCTCTCGGAGGACGGTGAGGTGCTTCTGCACCGCGGCCTCCTCCTTCTCGAACCCGCCCCGATATTTCTCGAGCAGCTGGGGATCGGCGCCGCGGAGCAGGACGTTCTTCCACTCCTGCACCTGGATCTTGAAGTGCACCTGGGCCTGCCGCCCCAGGTCACTCGAGGCCAGGACGAACGCGGCGCGCGCGGCTGAACGCTCCAGGCGCGTCTGATACGTCACGAGCAGGTAGGTGGGCAAGGCAATGCTGCCGCCGAGCGCAATCCCGAGCACGAGTGCGATCCTGACACCGATCTTCGCGTGCCGGTGCGCCACGGATTCACTGCCCGATTTCGTCCGTCCCCAATCCAGCATCGGAATGGGGATCGGCACCGAAGCGATGCTTCCGGAGGGCCGCGAGCTGTGGCGCTCGTGCGCGACTGTGGCGGATCTGCACGACGTCGTCGCGAATCGTCGAGGGCTCGAGTGACGACATCACGCGGACTTGGCGGTGATCGACGTGCTCAGAACGCGGGCAGCGAGTTGGGCATTTGCCTTGCAGCCCGTCTGCTTCGCATCACACAGCTCGTGACGAAAGGGGTGACGAGATGAAGCGCTTCGCTCTCGCGACTCTGTTGGCACTGGTGGCGCTCAGCGGCGTCGGTACCGCGTGGGCCTTCAACGACGACAATCCCCTGACGGGCCCCGACTCCGTTCAGGCGCCGTAACCGAGGACGGGGCGGGGGTCGAAGCCCTCGCCCCGTTTTCACGCTCCTCCGCTACGCCTGCACGTCGGCGAGTGTGTCGTCCACGAGCGTCAGCACCTGTCTGACGTCGAGCGGCTTGGTCAAGTAATCACGCGCGCCTTGCTCCAGCAACCGCTTGACCCGTCCGGGCGTCGCGTCCGCGCTCAGGATCACGACCGGGATCTGCTTCGTCCGAGGATCGGTGCACAGCCTGGCCAGCACGTCGCTGCCGGAAAGATCGGGCAGGTGAAGATCCAGGATGATCAGGTCCGGCTGATGATCGCGAGCCAGCTCGATCCCGCGGGAGCCTTGCATGGCTGACAGCAATGTGACGCCGGGCCGACGGGCCAGGATCCGCTCGAGCAGTCTGAGGTTGGAGAGATTGTCCTCGATGTAGAGCACGGTTCCACGAAGGCCATCGAGGCCGACCTCATCCACCTCGCGACCGCTCGCGCGCTCGATCCCCACGGTCGGAGACTCGACGCGTCGCAGCCCGACGGTGAACGTCGTGCCCTCGCCGAGCGTGCTCTGCGCTGACAGCGTGCCGCCCATGGCCTCCACGAGGTGGTGGGACAGCACGAGGCCGAGGCCCGTGCCCTCGATCGCGGTCTGCTCGGCGCCGAGCCGATCGAACGCCGTGAACAACCGGCTCATCATCTCGGGCGCGATGCCCCGACCGGTGTCGCCGACGCTGAGACGAACCTGCTCGGCGCCGACCTCCGACGACACGCGGACGGCGCCACCCGCCCGGTTGTACTTGATGGCATTCGACAAGAGGTTCAACACGACCTGCTGGAAACGCTGACGATCGGCCAGCACGTAGCCCTCGAGCGCCGTCACCACGACGTCGATTCGCTTGGAGGCCGCCTCGAGCCGCAACATGTCGAGGGCGGCGGCCACGACCTCGTTGACCAGGACCGGCTCCAGGGAGAGCGCCAGCTTTCCCGCCTCGATCCGGGCGATATCGAGGATCTCGTTGATGAGGTCGAGCAGGTGACGTCCGCTCTTGAGGATCATCTCGATGCTCTCGCGCTGCTCGTCGCCCTGGGCCTCGAGCTCGAGCAGCTGCGCGAAGCCGATGATGCCGTTCAGCGGGGTGCGCAACTCGTGGCTCATCCGCGAGAGGAACTCGCTCTTGGCCCGGTTGGCGCGGTCGGCGTCCTCTTCCGCCCGGCGACGCTCGGCGATCTCTTGCTGGAGCTGGTCGTTCGTCGCTCTCAGCTCGCGCGTGCGTTCCTCGACCCGCTGCTCGAGCTCCTCGGCCTGACGGGTCACACGCTCCAGGAGTCGCGCCTGCTCGAGTGCAATGGCGAGCTGGGCGGCCACGTCCTTGGCGATGCTGATCTGCTCGGGCGGGAACACCCCCGTTGGCCCGCCGAAGCTGATCGAGCCGATGAGCTCGCCACGGGCGATCATGGGCACCACCATGTACACGCGGACGTCCGAGGCCAGCAGGGCGTCGGATTCCGGGCTCGGGGGCAGCGATTGCACGTCGATCACCTGGGGCTCGCCCCGCCGCAAGGCCGCCAGGTCACCGGCGAGCTCCAACGAATAGCGAACGCGCGGGCCGTGGTAGAAGCGACGGCGTCCGATGGCGGCGAGCCATTCCACCGCGCCCGCCTTCAGATCGAACAGGTTGACGATGGTGCGAGGGACACCGAGCAGATCTCGAAGTCGCGGGAGGGCGGCCTCGGCGATCGTCACCGGCGTTTCCCCAGCGATGAGGGCGAGATCGATCTCGTGCAGGAGGTTCAGCCGTTCGTTGGAGGTGGCCAGCGCGGCCGCGGCCCGACGCTCGTTGCGAAGCGCGAGCCCGCCCAGCCCGGCCAGCGTCGCGGCGAGGACGACGGCGACGGCGGCGGCGGCAAGGATCAGTGTGCGCGTCCGCTGCAGGACCACGTTCTTCGAGCGGTGCACGACGACACCCCAGCCGAGGGCGGGCACCCAGCGAGAGGCGGAGAGGCTCACCTCACCGTCGACGGGATTCTCCAGCTCGGCCACACCGTCGTGACCCTCGAGCAGGCGCCGAACCACCGGAATGTCGACATAGTCCGCGAGGTGATCCGCGCCGGCCCTGGTGCGGTGAAAGACGAGCTGGCCCTTGCGGTCGACGACGAACAGGTCGCCACCGGGAATCTGGATCGGCGCCAGCCACGTCCGGAGCGTGTCCAGGTTCTGCACGGAGGTGATGATCCCGATGACCTGGCCGTCAACGTCGCGGATCGGCATGGCCAGGGCCACCGCCGGCTTCCGCTCGTGCGCCGTCTCGTAGATCTCCGACATGTACGGCTGCCAGGACCGGCTCACCCCTCGGTACCAGTCACGAAAGGCGTAGCTCTGGCCGTCGTTCTCCGGCGATTCCGGCTCGCTCGCCCAGACGGTCCCGGCGGGATCGGCGAGGAAGACGCGGTCGACATCGGGGAAGCTCTGATGCAGCTGACGCAGGTGAGTCAGCGCTTCCATCCGGTCCCGCCGCTTGATGCTCTCGCGGAAGCGGAAGCGTCCAGCATAGGAGCGCAGGACGTTGAGGTACCCTTGTTCGCGCGCCTCGATCGAGGCGGCGACGCTACGCGCGATGGCGTCGTTCTGAGCCAGGTGCTCTTGCTTTTCGACGCGGATCGCCCTGGCGAAGAAGAGCGCAGCGGCCACGAAGACGACCAGCAGGAGGGCGGCGACGACCCCGTAGAACGACGGCGAGCCGCGAAGACGCTTCATCGGATCAAAGGCCATAGTCCATGGAATCATGGAGATCTGGCCCCGACCACCCTCGAAAACTTCTACTCAAGGAGTGACGATTCGTGTCAGCTCCTAGGGACACACCTCACAGACACCGAGGTTCGCGTGCCACGTACCCCGGTCTTTTTCGCAGTGGGCCTGGGCGGTCAGAAACGCGGACTCGCCGAGCGCGGATGAGCCCGAATGGCCTGCGCAACCCGAGAGCAACACCAGAACCATCGCCACGACAATCCTGCGCTTCTTCATACCCGCCTCCATCGTCCAGATCTGCCCCAGGGTAGCCGATCCGTCCACCCTCCGGGAAGACGGTGCCGACACGTACGCGGGCTACCTCGCGAGCTCGGGAGGAGGTGGTGGTGGAGCTCCTGGCGGTGGAGGTGGAATAGTCGGCGCTGCGCTCGGATCAGGTGGCCTGGCAGTGCCCGCGCACCGAAATGCCTGGGCATAGATCTCGTTGGCTCCGAACGAGAGAATTCCGGTGTCGCCGCCCGTCTTGACGATCTTGCGCCTCAAGTCCTTGACGGAGTCGTCCATCACCTGGCCGACGCGAAGGCAGCCGGTGGCCATCGTGGGCTCGGTGCTCAGGCGGACGTGAGCCATGGCGAAGTTCTCGGCCTCGTCCGCCCACGCAGGACTCGCCGTCAGCGTCAGTAAAAGAACAAACGAGATCCGATTTTTCATCGTCTCTCACGTTATCGTGACCTGCGATCGATCGGAATGAGAAACGCGCCAGAGAAGGCCTGTAAGCCGGGTTCTGTACCCGGGTGTGAGCCCGGGCGACGGTCATTTCTCTAGGGCGCCGGTTACCCGGCGTCTCCAGCGGCCTGACCCGGGAGCGGAGCGGGCCACTCCATAGCTCCCCTATTCGGCCTTGCTCCGGGTGGGGTTTACCGAGCCAGCGCGGTCACCCGCGCCGCTGGTGAGCTCTTACCTCACCGTTTCACCCTTACCGCCATCAACTCTCGTCGAGGGATGGTGGCGGCGGTCTACTTTCTGTGGCACTGGTCCGTGGGGTTTCCCCCCCTGGGCGTTACCCAGCACCCTGCCCTGCGGAGCCCGGACTTTCCTCCCGCCGCGTGACGCGGCCGGCGACCATCCGGCCTTCTCTGGCGCTCGCCCAGTATACGCCTCGCGGGTTGAACGGCCGGCTGGTGATCAGACGCGGGCCAGCGTGGCGATCGCGCCACGCGCGAGCGCATCCACTCGGTCGTTGAGTGGATCGCCGCTGTGGCCTTTGACCTTGGTCCACACGACGTCGTGACGGCGGGTCTCGGCGATCAACCGCTCCCAGAGGTCCCGGTTGGTGACGGGCTTGCGGTTCGTGCCGAGCCAGCCGCCACGCTCCCATCGTTCGTACCAGCGGTCGCGGAAACAGTTCATCACGTACGCGCTGTCGGTGTGGAGGTGGACCCGGTGATCGGGAGCGACGGGAGCGACGGCAGCGAGGCCCTCGATGGCGGCCATCAGCTCCATGCGCTGGTTCGTCGTGTGTGGCTCCGCCCCACTCACGACGTGCTCGCGGTCGTCCTGGATGATGATCGCCGCCCAGCCGCCCGGTCCGGGATTCCCGGCGCACGCGCCGTCGGTGTAGACAATGATGCCGAGGGAGGCGCCGCCCCCCGCCGAGCTCATTCCTGCCAGTAGAGGTACCGGCCGCAGCTCTCGCAATGCAGCAGCGTCGTCGCCGCCTTCAGCTCCTGCATGGCCTGGGGACGGATGGTGACGCGACAGCCGCCGCAGATCGCGCTGGCTCCGACCGGCGCGATGGCGAGGCCGCCCCGGGCCTTGAGGATGCGCTCGTAGTCGGTCAGCACGTTGCGGGGCACCGCGCTGACCAGCGTGGTGCGCTCGCCTCGCACGCCGGCCAGCTCCTTCTCGACGGCCGCCAGCTTCTCGCGCACGACGGCCTCTTCGCGCTTGCCCTGTTCGTCACGGGTCTTCAGCCGGCTCTCGGCTTCGCGGATCTCGCCGGCGAGGCTCTCCTGACGCTCCATGAGCGCCAGGATCTCCTCCTCGGTCTGGGCCTTCTGGCCCTTGATGATCTCGATCTCGGTGAGGACGGCCGTGTATTCCACGTTCGTCTTCACCTCGTAGAGTCGCGCTTCCGACTTCGACCGCTTGACCGCGATGTCGTCGAGATCCTTTTCACGCGCGCGCAGGTCCTTCCGGGCGCCGTCGAGCCGCGCCTTCACGGTTTCCACCGCCTTCTTGGCCTCGGCCACCGCGGTGTGGATGGTCTCGATCTGCTTGGGGAGCCGGGCGGCTTCGGTTTCGAGGGCGGCGATCTTCGTGTCGAATTCCTGGAGATGAACGAGGGTCTTGAGCTCACTCACGGGCGTTCGACTCCAATGGTGGGCCCACCTGGACTCGAACCAGGAACCGACCGGGTATGAACCGGCTGCTCTGCCGTTGAGCTATGGGCCCGTAGGTTCCCAGGTTGACGAGCGTACCTCACGACTCGAGGAAGCTCCGCAGTTTCTTGGAGCGCGAGGGATGGCGCAGCTTCCGCAGCGCCTTGGCCTCGATCTGCCGGATGCGCTCGCGGGTGACCGCGAAGTCCTGTCCGACCTCCTCCAGGGTGTGCTCGCAGCCGTCGGAGAGGCCGAAGCGCAGGCGCAGCACCTTCTCCTCGCGCGGGGTGAGCGTGTTCAGGACCTTGTTCGTCTGCTCGCGGAGCGAGAGGCCGATGATCGACTCCACCGGGGACACCACCTGCTTGTCCTCGATGAAATCTCCCAGGTGGCTGTCCTCTTCCTCCCCGATCGGCGTCTCCAGGGAGATCGGCTCCTGGGCGATCTTGAGGACCTTGCGCACCTTGTCGACGGGCACGTCCATCTTCTCAGCAATCTCTTCGGGCGTGGGTTCCCGGCCCAGTTCCTGGACGAGCTGGCGGGAGGTGCGGATCAGCTTGTTGATCGTCTCGATCATGTGGACGGGAATGCGGATCGTGCGGGCCTGGTCGGCGATCGCCCGCGTGATGGCCTGCCGGATCCACCACGTGGCGTAGGTCGAGAACTTGTAGCCGCGCCGATACTCGAACTTGTCCACGGCCTTCATTAGGCCGATGTTGCCTTCCTGGATCAGGTCCAGGAACTGCAAGCCGCGGTTCGTGTACTTCTTCGCGATCGAGATGACCAACCTCAAGTTGGCCTCGACCATCTCCTTCTTGGCCTGGGCCGCCTTCTGCTGGCCTTGCTTGATCACGGCCATCACGCGCTTGAGCTCGTCGGCCCGGGCGTTGGCGCGCGTCTCGGCGGCCTTGATCTCCTGTTGGGCCACCCAGATCTGCTGCTGCTTGAGCGTCGGGAACTTCTTGGCGGCCTTCAGATGCAGATCGCTGGCGGCGCCGTTGGTGGTGCCGTTGGGTACCGGCTCACGGAAGGACACGTACAGGAGGTTCTGGCGCTCTTCCTTCGACTTGCTGGCGCCGTTGGTCCACAGCTCGATCACGCGCTCGGCGCGCTCGATGTCTTCCACCAGGTCGCGCAGCCGCTGCACGAGGCCGCGGCGCGCGGCATCGCTGTCTTCACGGTCGATGATCTGGTTGCCGATGGCGAGCGCCCGCAGCTTGTCGAGCACCTTGCGCTGCAACGCCTGGGCCTTGGCCTCGGTCCGTTTCCAGGCCGGGTCCTTGATCAGCTTGCCCTTCGGCTTGGGGCCGGCCTTGGCCCGGAGCTTCCTCACCTGCTCGACCAGCTCATCGCGGTCGCGGAGGAGACGATCGACCTGGGCGAAGGCGTTGACGACCTGTCGCCGTAGCTCTTCTTCCTTCTCCTCGGTGAACTCCTCCTCGTTGACGTCCACGACTTCCTTGACGGAGATCTCGCCGTGGCGCAGCGACTCGCGGAGCTCCCGGAAGCGCTCGAGGGCGAGGTTGGTGGAGAGAATCGCCGCCGTGACCTGGTTCTTGCCTTCCTCGATCCGCTTGGCGAGCGCGATCTCGCCCTCGCGGGTGAGGAGGGCGACCCGCCCCATCTCGCGGAGGTAAAGGCGAACGGGGTCCTCGGTACGGCCGACGGGACCCGGGGACAGGTCGATCGCATCGCCCCCACCGCCGTCGTCGTCGTCCTCGACGACCGCCGCCGGCCGCGCCACCTCGGAAGGCAGGCGGGCCGCTTTGGCGGAATCCACCACCTCGATGTCCATCGCCCCGAACATCATCATGATGTCGTCGAGCTGATCGAGTGAGACGATGTCCGAGGGCAGGGCATCGTTCACCTCGTCGTAGGTGAGGAAGCCCTTCTGCTTGCCCATCGAAATCAGGCGATCGAGCTCTTCGAGCTTCGGCTCTTCACTCATTCGTCTGAACTCCTTCGGGGTCGTTCTCGCGCGGCTCGAGCGACTGGGCCACGTTGCCCAGCATCTCATACACGACCTTGCTCTCCCGGTGGAGAGCCTGGAAGTCCTGCACTGGCGTGTCGAGCACGCTCGTCCGACGCTGCGTATCGCTGATGCTCTGGGCGATCGCGCGTTGCCGGCGCAGGTGATGCTCGCGCTCGAGGCGCCGGCGGAAGCCGGCAATGCTGACGTCGGGGTCTTCGGGGAACCGATGGTCCTCCTCGAGGAGGAGGGCCGTGAGCACGCTACGGACAGCATCATCGACGTCGACCAGGAGGCTCTCGGCCGTCGCGTCGGGACGCGCTCGCAAGGCGGCGACGATCGCGCGGAGTGAGGGGCTGATCAGATCCGCGTCGTCCGTGATGGGAAGCAGTGTAGTCCGGGCGGGGACGTGCTGCAGCAGGAGGCGCACCAGAGCCCGATCTTGCGCTCGCTCGCGCTCCACGGTCGCCGGCCTGGACAGCACCGCGCTCGGCTTGCGCAACGCCGACTGCAGCTTCTGGGATTCGATCCAGAGCTGGGTCGCGTCCACGCCGAGTTTCGTCGCCGCTTCCCGAGACAGCGCGGCGGCCTCCTCGGCGTCGGTCACCTTGGCCAGCATCAGCGCGGCCCGGGCGAACGCGTTGGAGCGAGCGCGCGGCCCGGTCCCGCCCTCGGGATCGGCGATCGTGCGATCGAGGGCATAGCCGAGCAGGCTTCGGGCGGCGGCGATCCTCTCGGTGAAGCCGGCGGCGCCGTGCTCGCGCAGGAACGTGTCCGGGTCGTATCCGGTCGGGAGCAGCGCGACCTTGAGGCGGAAGGGCCCACCCGTTTCGAAGGCCCCGGCGCGGTTCACCGCCCAGGCCGAGCCGGCCTCGCTCGGCTCGAGCAACTCCGCGGCGCGCTCGGCTGCCTTCTGTCCAGCGGCATCGGCATCGAAGAACGTCACGACCTCTTCGCAGTAACGGCGCAGGATCCCGAGCTGGGCCGGCGTGAACGCGGTGCCGAGCGCCGCGACGGTTTCAGTGAAGCCGTGCTGATGCGCCATCAGGCAGTCCACGTAGCCCTCGACCAGGAGCGCCCGATTCTTGTCGCGCATCGTGGCGCGGGCGATGTCGGCGGCGTAGAGGAGGTTGCCCTTGGTGTAGATCGCGGTCTCGGGAGAGTTCAGGTACTTCGGCTGTTCGTCGCCGAACGCGCGGCCACCGAAGGCGACGACGCGGCCCTGGAGGTCGCGGATGGGGAACATGAGGCGACCTCGGAAGCGGTCGTACACGCCGGTGCCGCCCTCGCGGCGGACCACGAGGCCCGTGCTCTCCAGCGTCTCGGTCGCCACGTGCTGGCCGCGCATGAACGTCAGCAGGCCGTCCCATCCCTCGGGGGAGAGGCCGAGGCCGAAGCGTCGGGCCACCTCGGGATCGATCCCACGCTTGGCGAGGTACTCACGTGGCCGCTCGCTGCTGGGCTTCCAGAGCCCCTCCGCGAAGAAGCGAGCCGCCAGGTCCATGGCCCGATGAAGCTCCTCGCGGCCCGAGTCTGCGCCGTCGCGCTCGCGCTCTTCGGGGAGGGTGACGCCGGTCGTCTTCGCCAGCGCACGCACGGCTTCGGGAAACGACACACGATCCTGCTTCATGAGGAAGGCGAACGCGTCGCCGCCCACGCCGCACCCGAAGCAATGGAAGATGCCCTTCTTGGGATTCACCGTGAAGGAAGGGGTCTTCTCGGCGTGGAACGGGCACAGGCCCTTGTAGTTGACCCCCGCCTTCCGCAGATTCACGAAGCGGCCGACGAGCTCGACGATGTCGACGCCAGTGCGGATCTCGTCGAGGAGGGTGGGTGAGTAGCCGGCCATCACCCGATCTTCAATGTCGCCACGGTGGCACCAGTTCCGCCCTCGCCGGCCTCACCGTCACGATAGGAGTCGACCAGGGGATGAGTGGCAAGCAGATCACGGACGGTCTTGCGGAGAGCCCCCGTGCCCTTCCCGTGGATCAACCGCACGCTGGGCAGGCCTGCCATGAACGCGTCGTCCAGATACTTTTCCAGCAGGTCGCTGGCTTCGTCGGTCCTTCGCCCGATCAGCATCAGCTCCTGATTCACCGACCGTTCGTCGTCGGGCCGGGGAGAACGTCCGGTCGAGGCCCCATTCTGCCGGCGAGGTTCTGCACCGGTCCCGGCGGTAATCGCGTCCGGACGCAGGGCCGACAGCGGCACGCGGACCGTCATCGAGCCCGCTTCCACCGTGCCGGTTGCGCCGGAAATCGCGACCAGTCGTCCCCGAAGCCCCAGGTGAGCCGCGGCGACGGTCATGCCGGGCGACAGGGTCGCCAGATCGGCGTCGGGGGTTGGCTCAGGCGGCGGTGTCACGCGCGCGACGGCCTCGTTCAGGCGTCGGCGGGTGTCGCTCAGATCCCGGCGCGAGCCCTCGCTCCGCTTCAACCGGTCCCACTCTGCTGCGACCGCGCGCTTGATGTCGGTCAGGAGCGCCGCGGCGTCCCGCTTCGCGCGCTCGACGATGTCACGCGCCCTGGTGGTCGCCGCCGCTTCCGCCTCGCGGGCCTGGGCCAGGCGGGCAGCCGACTCCTGCTCGCGCCGCTCGATGGCGATCGTGCGCTCGGCTTCGCAGCGGGTGTGCTCGTCGAGCCATTGGAGCAGCTCGGAGAGACGCGCCGCGTGCAGCGACCGATGGCTCTCGGCGCGGGCAATGAGCTCGGGCGCGAGACCGAGACGCGCCGCGATCGTCAGGGCGTAGCTCTGCCCTGGACGGTCGTAGCGGAGACGGAAGGTGGGAGCCAGCGTGGCGGTGTCGAACTCGACGGAAGCGTTGCGCGCGCGAGGGTACGTGCTGGCGAACGCCTTCAACGGCTCCAGATGCGTCGTCGCCATGACGAGCGCGCCGCGATCGGCCAGCGTTTCCAGAATGGCCTGGGCCAGCGCGGCTCCCTCGTCGGGATCGGTCCCCGCTCCCAGCTCATCGAGGAGGACGAGGGAGTGCTCATCGGCCTCGGCCAGGATCTCCCGCACCTGCTTCACGAAGGCCGAAAAGGTCGAGAGGTTCTCGGCCACGCTCTGGTCGTCGCCGATGAGGGCGTACAGGCGCTCGAATACCGGAAGGCGGGAGCCCTCGGCGGCAGGGATGTGACAGCCGATCTGAGCCATCAAGGCGTGGAGGGCGAGCGTCTTGAGTGCGACCGTCTTACCGCCTGCGTTCGGACCGGTGATGAGCAGGAGGGGCCGCTCGCCGTCGATCTCGATGTCCACCGGAATGATATTGCCTGCGTCTTTGCCGACCTGCCAGCGCTGGGCCAGGAGCAGGGGATGGCGGGCCCCGCGAAGGGCCACCCTCCGCCCGACGTCGACCACCGGCGCGCTGGCGTCCATCCGCTCGGCGAGATGGGCACGGGCGAAGAGCGCGTCCAGACGGGCGATGAGACCGACCAGCCGATCGAGGTCGTCGAGACGAGCCCGGACGGCATCGCTCAGCTCGCCCAGGATGCGCGCGGTCTCCTGCTCCTCCTCGCGGGTGAGCTGGACGAGATCATTGTTGGCGTCGACCGCGCTCTCCGGCTCGACGAAGAGTGTCTGGCCGCTCTGGGATCGATCGTGCACGATCCCGCGCAGGCGTTGCCGGGCTTCGGCCCGAACCGGTACGACGTACCGGCCGTGACGAACGGTGACGAATCGATCGGCAAAGATCCGGTCGTTGTCGCTCGTCTGGAACAGGCGCTCGAGGTCGGCCACGACGCGTCGGCGCCGTTCGCGCAGGTCACGGCGCAGGTGGCGGAGGCGGGAGCTCGCGTCGTCCTTGACGGCGCCCTCGTCATCGAGAGCGGCACGGAGGCTGTCGCGGAGATCGTCCACGCGGGGAAGCGTCTGAGCCAGGCTGCCGACGGCGGGCGCGATGGGCCCGGTCGTTCGGGCGTAGGCCGAGAGACGCGGGGCCGCCTCGAGAAAGGGGATCAGGAGGACGAGGTCGCTCCCATCGAGAACGCTGCCGGGAATCCGAGCCCGATCGAGGACGGGGCGGACATCAGGGCTGTCGACCGGGGGTGGGCCGACTTCGGCCAGAGCCGTGCGGGCCTGACGGGTCGCTTCGAGCGCTTCCCGGATGGTTGCGAGCACGGTGACGGGTTCGGCGCTGAGAGCCCGTTCCCGACCCACAGTGGTCCGCGCCTGCTGCGCCAGCAATCCGCGGACGGCATCCCATTCGATGCCTCGCTGCCAGATTCGGCCTGCCTCCATCTCTCGCCTCATTCGCTCCCGTCCATCACTGGGAGTGCCGGCGCCCGAGTCAGGAGTGCTGCCGCCGCTAATCGGACATCCGCTCGCGCCGCTTTGCCTTCTTGCGCGCTGCTAGCGCCTTCCGCTTCCTCCGTACACTCGGCTTCTCGTAGTGCTGGCGCTTCTTGAACTCGGAGAGGAGCCCGGCCTTCTCGCACTGCTTCTTGAAGCGCTTGAGAGCGCTCTCGAAGGACTCGTCGGGCTCGACGATGACCTTGGTCACTCTGTTCCCCCCCTCCAGACGGACCCCTCGGCCACACGTGGGTAAACGATAACTATATACCATCCCGACGCCCGGTCCGCTACCGTTAGACTTGCGCCGGCATGCCGGCGGCGCCGCCACTGTACTCGGTCGTCCCGTTCGTCGCGATGCTCCTGGCGATCGCGCTCGGTCCCCTGGCGCTTCCGCGCTGGTGGGAGGCCCATCGGCACAAGCTGACCGTCTCGGTGGCCCTGGGGCTGCCTGTGCTGGGGTTCTATCTGGTCCGCCAGCCCTCCGTCCTGGCTGCCACCGCGGAAGACTACGTCTCCTTCATCGTCCTGCTCGCCGGGCTCTATGTGATTTCCGGGGGCATCCTGCTCCGCGGGGATCTCGAAGCGACGCCTGTGACGAACACCGCCTTCCTGGCGCTCGGGGCAGCGCTCGCCTCGTGTATCGGCACGACCGGCGCGTCCTTGTTGCTGATCCGTCCGCTGCTCCAGACGAATCGCGAGCGCCAGCGGGTGACGCACACCGTGATCTTCTTCATCTTCCTGGTGTCGAACATCGGCGGCCTGCTGACGCCTCTGGGCGACCCGCCGCTCTTCCTCGGCTACCTCCTGGGGGTGCCGTTTTCGTGGACCTTCCGGCTGTGGCCGCCCTGGACGATGATGGTCGGCACCCTGCTGGTGGTCTATTTCTGCTGGGATTCGGTACAGCACGCGCGCGAGACGACTGGGGCGCTGCGTCGGGACCGTCAGCAGATCGAGCCACTGCACGTGCGCGGGATCAGTAACGTCGTCCTTCTTGCCGGTGTCGCAGCGGCGGTGGCGCTGCTCCGCGCGCCCGTACGCGAGGTCCTCATCGTTGCGCTCGGCGCGATCTCCCTGTGGCGCACGCCACACGCGATCCGGCGCGCCAACGGGTTCACGGCCTCGCCAATGGTCGAGGTCGCCGTGCTCTTCTTCGGGATCTTCCTCACGATGATCCCCGCGCTCGAGTTGCTGCGATTGCGGGGACATGAGCTCGGCGCCCGTGAGCCATGGCAGTTCTTCTGGGCCTCCGGTCTCCTGTCGTCGTTCCTCGACAATGCGCCAACCTATCTGGCCTTCGTGGCGCTCGGGCAGGGGCTGGGGTCGACGAACGAGGTCATCGGGATGCCCCACCGAATTCTGGCCGCGATCAGCGTGGGATCGGTGGTCATGGGCGCCAACAGCTACATCGGCAATGCCCCCAATTTCATGGTCAAGGCGATCGCGGAGGGGGCCGGCATTCGCATGCCAAGCTTCGCGGGCTACATGGTCTACAGTGCGGGCATCCTGATCCCGCTCTTCGTTGTCCTGACCTACCTGTTGTTCTAGTGGATCAGGGCGAGCACCTTCTCGGCGGCCACGGCCACCGCCTCGCCCACCACCGGGAGCTCGTCCGCCTCGAATCGCGTCAGGACGTGGTCCGGCACGTCGGCCTTGTGATCGGGACGGCCGATGCCGACCTTCACGCGGCGGACGTCTTCGGTGCCGACGGCCTCGATGACCGAGCGCACGCCGTTGTGGCCACCGTGGCTGCCCTTCATGCGCACGCGAACGGTGCCCAGCGGCAAGTCGATGTCGTCGTAGACGAGGATGAGGTCGGCGGGATTCGCCGTATGACGGCGCAGGGCCCGAGCCACGACCGGGCCGGTCACGTTCATGAAGCTCTGGGGCTTGATGAGTTTCACCGGCTCGCCTCGCCACGTGCCCGTGCAGAGCAGCGTCGAATCGTCACGCTGCCAGCGGCGGTGGAAGGTCGATGAGGCCAGATGATCGAGCACGCGCTGGCCCACGTTGTGGCGGGTCTCCCGGTACTCCGGTCCGGGATTGCCCAGTCCCACCACCACGTGGGCCACGCGGGACCTGCTCCGTTACTTCTCCTTCTTGGCCTTCTCTTTGTCGCCGCCGCCCTTCTTGGCGTCCTCGGCCGGCGCGGCCTCTTCCTTCGGCTTGCGCTCCGTGAGGACCTCGGGTTCCGCGGTCACGGCGGCCGTCGCAGCCGGCGCGACAACCTCCTCGGCCATCGGCGCCGCCACGGTGACGACGGCCTGGCCGGGATCGTTCAAGATCCGAACACCCGGGGGGACCTGCAGAGCTGCGACGGTCAGGACGTCGCCGATCATCAATGCCGTGACGTCGGCGTCGATCCGCTCGGGAATCCGCGTCGGCAGGCAGGAGACGTCGAGCTCGTGCAGGACGACGTTCAGGATGCCCTTCTGCTCCTTCACACCCGCGGCCTCGCCGACGGGATGAACGGCGACGCGGACCGTGATGGCGCGGTCGGCGGTGACTTCCTGAAGGTCCACGTGGAGGAGGCGCTCCGACACGGGATCGAACTGGAGATCGCGGATGATCGCCATGCGCGATCCCGAGTCACCTTCGAACTTCAGCGTGAGCAGCTGGGTCGATCCCTCGTGGCCGTGGATGATGCGGAGCACCGCTCGCGGATCGACCGTGACAGTTTCTGGCTTGGCGCCGCCATAGAGCACGGCCGGGACGACGCCGTTGCGGCGCAGGCGCTTGGCCAGTTGCTTGCCGGTGCCCTCACGGCGCGTAATCGTCAATTCTTGCGTCTGCATGTGCGCTCCTTCAGACGAACAGGGTCGAGACCGATTCCTCGTCGTGAATGCGTCGGATGGCCTCACCGAGCAGCGGAGCCACCGTGAGGACCGTCAGGCGGCCGGTCCGCTTGGCGTCCGACACCGCGATGGAGTTCGTGACGACGACCTCTTCCAGGGGCGAGGACTTGATGCGGTCGATCGCGGGACCCGACAGCACGGCGTGGACTCCGCACGCAAGGATGCGCCGGGCCCCTTCGCGCGCGAGCGCTTCCACCGCCTGCACGAGCGTCCCGGCGGTGTCGATCATGTCGTCGATGACCACGGCGTCCTGGCCGTGCACGTCGCCGATCAGGTGCATGGCGACCGCCTGGTTCGGGCCTTCGCGACGCTTGTCGATGATGGCCAGGCCGGCCTTGAGCCGCTTGGCGATCGCGCGGGCACGCTCTACGCCACCGGCGTCGGGCGAGACGATGACGGGATCGTGCAGATCCTTCTTGCCGAGGTAGTCGATGATCACGGGCGCCGCGAACAGATGGTCCACCGGGATGTTGAAGAAGCCCTGGATCTGTCCCGCATGGAGGTCCAGCGCCAGCACCCGGTCCACGCCGGCCGCCGTCAGCAGATCGGCGACGAGCTTGGCCGTGATCGGCACGCGCGGCTGTACCTTGCGGTCCTGGCGGGCGTAGCCGTAGTAGGGCAGCACGGCGGTGATCCGACGCGCCGACGCGCGCTTGAGCGCGTCGATCATCACCAGAAGCTCCATGAGGTTGTCGTTCACCGGAGGTGAAGTCGGCTGGACCACGAAGACGTCGGTCCCCCGGACGTTCTCGTTCACCTGCACGAAGACCTCGCCGTCGGAGAAACGGGAGATTTCGGCGTCGCTCACCGGCAGGGAAAGATATTGGGCGATCTCTTCCGCCAGTGGACGGTTCGCGTTGCCCGAGAAAAGCTTCAGGTCGTATCTCATCGCCGGCCTCGCCCGATCGTGGTTGGGGCGGGAGGATTCGAACCTCCGAATACGGGATCCAAAGTCCCGCGCCTTGCCGCTTGGCCACGCCCCAGTGAGCCCATGGTACTCGTCCTCATGCGCACGGCCGGCCCGGCCAGTGTCCGGACCGCCCAGCAGCGCCACGACGCCCGCGTGAGTCGCGCGCGGATCTGGCGCGCGTGCTCGAACGAGCGCGCGACCCCGAACACGGTCGGCCCGCTCCCCGACATCGCTGCGCCCAGTGCCCCCGCGGCCAGAAGCGCCGCCCTCATCCGCTCGATCTCGGGATGGTGGGGAGCCACGGCCGCCTCGAGGCCATTGTAAAGGCTCGCCGCCACGCGAGCAGCCTGCCGTGTGCGAAGCAGCTCGGCCAGCTTCCGGGCCCGCGAACCGTCCGTGTACATCGCCGGCGTCACGCGACCATACGCCTCGGCCGTGCTGGAGCCGAACGCCGGGTTCACCAGCACGAGCGCCAGCGCGCCGGCGACGACCGGTTCGAGCACTTCGCCACGGCCCGTCCCGAGCGCGGCACCACTACGCAGGAAGAACGGCACGTCCATTCCGAGCGCGGTGGCCACTTCGGCGAGCCGGGCCGCCGGCCACCGGAGGCCCCACAGACGGTTGAGGCCGAGGAGCACGGCCGCGGCATCACTCGATCCGCCCCCCAGACCAGCCGCCACCGGGATCCGCTTGTCGAGCGTGATGTGCACACCACGATCGATCTTCGCCGCCTCCCGCAGGGTCGTGGCGGCACGCAGCGCCAGGTTCGTCACGTCGCAGGGGACTCCGTCGGTGTTCACGGCCAGCCCGAGCCCGGGTGCCTCGTCGAGGACCAGGCGATCGGAGAGGTCGACGGCCTGCATCACGGTCGCAAGCTCGTGATAGCCGTCGGCACGCTTGCCTCGAATCTCGAGGACCAGGTTGACCTTGGCCGCGGCGCTGAGCACGAGGCGACGACTCCTCGATCCCTTCGACAAGGCAGGGAAGACTAACACGCGGTTTTGAAGAGCGTCAACGCACGCGCTGGATCTTTGCCGTCTCCGGCGGCGTCATGCGGAACCGGTTGTCGTCCACGCCACCGTCGACGACGGCGTCGCGATACTCGACGCGTCCCGTGACGTTCGCGCGCGGCGCCGAGAATCGGAAGCCCTGGACGTCGCCCTGTGGCCCCCGGTCGTAGGTGACCCGGACCTCGTAGAGTCCACCGGTGATCTCGACCTGGCGCACGACACCCGTCACGAAATCCATCCAGATCCTCTGCTGGTGGACGTTGTTGACGACGACGAGCGAGGGCCCGTCGGCGTCGCCCGGCATCATCTCGGCCACGCGGACGTCGGGGAGTGGCGCCGGGCGTCCGGCCAGCACGCCGACGAGGTCGTCAGGCTCGAAGGGCAGAGACAGGAGCGTTGCCATCGTGTGGGCCGTCGCCGGGCCGACGACGGCCTCGTTGGTCGCCGCGTTGTAGACGACGAGCCCACCGTCGTGCACGGTCGCGATCAAGAACGGCTGGCCCATCGGCGACAACGCCTCGAACCGCACCGAGGCGGGAGCCTTGGCGAGCACGACACTGCGCAGACGTTGACGATCGCGGCCACGGGCGACGTCGAGATCGGCGAGGGTGCGAAGGTCCGAGAACTCAGACCAGCGCCGAGCGACGAGCGTGAGCGCGCGCTGCGCGTCTTCGGCAATCGGCTGGTGAGGTGGCGCCAGCAGGCGGGCACAGCCGGGGGCGAGCGCGAGAAGGAGGACGAGGAGGCTAGCGCGTCTGCTGCGCTTTCGAATCACGCTTGACCCGCTGCAGACGGTTCTTCGCCTCCTCGATCTTCTTCTTGATCCCGTCCGCACTCGGGTCGAGCTGCAGCGACTTCTCCCAGGCGACCACCGCATCTTCCTCGAGACCGTTCTTGGCGAGCGCATCGCCGAGGTGGTCGTAGATGACCGGATCGGCTTCCTTGGCCTTCTCGACGGCGCGCTTGAGCTCGCGGAGTGCATCCGGATAACGCCCCTGCTGGAAATACGCCCAGCCGAGGCTGTCGATGAAGTAGCCGTTCTCGGGCTCGAGCTCGAGCGCCTTGCCGATGAGCTTCACCGCCTCGTCGAGATTCTGGCCCTTCTCGGCGTACATGTATCCGACGAAGTTGTAGGCCTCGGCGTGCTGAGGATCGAGGACGATGACGCGGCGGAAGAGCTTGACGGCGTCGTCGAACTTCTGCTGCTTCTCGTAGACGACGCCGAGCTGGAAGATCAGATCCTTCTGCTTCTCGTCCAGGGACAGGCCTTCCTTCAGCGTCTCGACGGCGCGGTCGTACTGCTTGGCGCGGAAGTAGGCGCTCCCCAGATAGAGGAAGAGCTCGGGCCGCCGCGGCTCGATGTTGACCGCCTCGCGGAGCACGGCGATGGCCTGGTCGTAGCGCTTGCCGCGGCCGTGCAGGAATCCGAGCTGGACCCGGGCGTCGACGGAGCGGGGATCGAGACGAAGGATGCGTTCGAGCTCTCCGCGGGCATCGTCGTCGCGGCCGGCGTCCATGAGCGAGGTCGCGAGGAAGTACCTCGCGCGCAGGTTCGACGGCTCCAGCACGACCGCGCGACGGAAGGAGTCGGCGGCGCGCTCCCACATCTTCTGCTCGTAGTAGACGGCGCCGAGCTTCAGCCACACCCGCGCGTCGCGCGGGGCCGCCTCGGCGAGCGTCTCGACCTCCGATTGTGCTTCGTTGAAGCGGCCGAGACGGATGAGCAGATCGGACAGGCGCTCGACGAACCCGGGATTGTCGGGATTCGCCTGCATGGCCTTGCGGTACACCTTGATGGCGTCTTCCGGCTGGTGCCGCGTCTCGTAGACGTACCCGAGGGCCGTCCAGGCGCCGTCGTGGTCGGGATCGAGCTCGACGGCCTTGGTCAGACGGGTGATGGCCTCGTCCCAGTTTTCGGTCTCGACGGCGAGGCGGCCGAGGAGGAACTGGGCCTGGGCCAGCTTCGGTTGACGTTCGGCCAGGCGGAGCAGGACGGTGCGCGCCCGTTCGTACGACTTCTGCTCGACGTAGTAACGAGCCAGCGTCAGGTACGGCTCCTCGGCCGACGGGTTCAGCGTGATGACTCTTTCGAGCTCGGCCTCGGCCTCGCCATACCGCTTCTGGGCGCGCAGGAGCTCGGCCAGCGTCAGATGGGTGCCGGCGTCTTCGGGCGCGAGTTGCACGGCCTTTCGGGCAGCGGCCAGCGCGGGCTCGGTCTGATCGGTACGGGCCAACCACTGGGCCATCTCGCGCCACAGGAAGGCCGACTCGGGGTCGCGCTTGATGGCCTGCTCCATGGCCGCGATTGCCTCGCGGAAGCGGCCGTTCTGCGCCATCATCTGTGCGGCCGAATAATGATAGTAGGCGTCGCTGGTCTCCGACGGGGCGACGAAGCGCGTCCGCCGTGGCGGCTCATCACCGTTGACGGCGACGACGGGCCCCTGCGCGGCGCAACCGGCGGCGAGCGCCGCCAGCGTGACCACGACGAGGCTTCGTCGCGCGGTGGTGAGGAGGCGACGCGCCGAATCGCGAAGCGTTTCGTCGCCGATGGCGGCGACGGCGGCGTCGATGTCGCGCTTCTCTTCCGGCGCCAGAGCTCGGCGCCGTCGCTCGGTGCTCGGCGAAACGGACGCGGCGTCCTGTGCCACCGGTGTCAGCACGAAGCGCAGGGAGGTGATCGCGGCGAATTGCGCCCGAAGTCGCGTCGTCAGGTCAGGCGCGCGCAGCGTCAGCTCGTGCAGCCAGGGTGAGTTGTCGACGGCAATCTCGAGAAGGCCGTTGGTCAGTCGCTGGGGCCGGGACCGACGGGCCCCTTCGGCGCCGACGACGGCCGGCCATGACCGTCGGATCCCCTCTTCGACGAGCCGCTCGCGTAACTCGGGAAGAGCATTGACGATCAATTCCGAGATTGCACGCGGTGCTCGAGGGTTCATTGATGGCTATCATACCTCTGCCGCACCAGAAGTGCCGAGTATCCGAGGTTCGTCAAATTGACTCAGTTCTGACCGACCTTTATAGTGACCTCTCCGATGGCAAAACCCCGTCGCGGCGACGTTCTGGACCTCATGATCGACGACCTCGCGTTCGGTGGGGAGGGCGTGGGCCGCGTGCATGGCTACGTCATGTTCGTCCGCGGCGGACTTCCCGGTGACCACCTGCGCGTGAAGGTGACCGAGACGCGCGGACGGTACGGCCGGGGCGTGATCGAATCGGTCACGGCGCCTTCTCCGCACCGCGTACCGGCCCCCTGTCCTTACTTTGGGCGGTGTGGTGGATGCCGTCTCCAGCATCTCGATTACCCGGCCCAGCTCATGTTCAAGGAGAAGCAGGTTCGCGATTGTCTGGAGCGGCTCGGTGCGGCCGGCGACTTCGAGCTGCGCTCGATTCTGCCCGCACCGGAGGCCTACGGCTACCGCAACAAGATGGAGTTCACGGTGGCGGAAGCGGCGGGCGCGACCGTGATCGGCCTGCACGAGGCCGATCGCTACGACGTCGTCCTCGACACCGAACGCTGCCTGCTCCAGTCGGAGGCGATGAACACGCTGCTGGCCGAGGTCCGAGGACAGGCGCGCGATCGTGCGCTCGCCGTCTATGATCAGGATTCCGGCCAGGGCCTGTTGCGTTTCGTCACCCTGCGGGAGGGCCGACGAACGGGCGACCGAATGGTCAACATCGTCGTCGCCGCTCCCGACGTGGAGCGCCTTCAGCCCGTCGCCGAAGCCCTCGTCGCCCGAGTGCCGTCGACGGCGAGCGTGGTGCTCAACGTCAACGCGAAAAAGGCCGCCGTCGCCGTCGGGACCGAAGAACACGTCCTCGTCGGGCGCGATCACATCACCGAGCGTCTCGACGACGTGACGTTCCAGGTCTCGGCCAATTCGTTCTTCCAGACCAACACGCTGCAAGCCGAGCGCCTGTTCGGGCTGGTGGAGCAGGCGTGTGAGCTGACGGGCGAGGAGACGGTCCTCGACCTCTACTCGGGTACGGGCGCGATCAGTCTGCTCTTGGCCCGGCGCTGCCGCCACGTGTACGGCATCGAGGTCGCGGCCGCGGCCGTGGACGACGCCACTCGCAACGCGCGCGCGAACGGGATCGACAACTGTACGTTTCTGGCTGGCGAGGTCCGCCACGTCCTGCCCACCTTCGTCCGCGACGGTGTCACCGCGGCCGTCGTCGTCGCCGATCCGCCGCGCGCCGGCTTTCATCCGAAGGCATTACAGGCGTTGGTGGCGTTGGCGCCCGTGCGCATCGTGTACGTCTCGTGCAATCCGGCCACGCTCGCCCGCGACGTCGGTGATCTGTTGCGCCAGGGATACCGGCTCGAGTGGGTACAGCCGGTGGACATGTTCCCGCAGACGCCCCACATCGAGGCAGTCGCCCGTCTCCGACGGGCGTGACCACATACCTGGTCCGTCGGCTGGCCCAGTCACTGATCGTCCTGCTCGGCGTCTCGTTCGTCGTCTTCTTCATCTTGCATCTCACCGGCGATCCGGCGGCGGTGCTTCTGCCTCCGGACGCCAGCGCAGAAGATCTCCAGCGATTCCGGCAGGCGATGGGTTTCAACGATCCGTTCTTCGTGCAGTACGGCCGCTTCCTTCGCGGCGCTCTCCAGGGCGACTTCGGCCAGTCCATCCGTCACGGCGAGCCCGCGTTCGGTCTGGTCGTCGAGCGGATGCCGGCCACGTTCGAGCTGTCAGGGGCGGCGCTCGTGATCGCTCTCGCCCTCGCGATTCCCGCGGGGATCGTCTCGGCGGTCCGACGCAACACGACGGTGGACTACGTCTCGACGGTGGTCGCGCTCCTGGGCCAATCCCTCCCGACCTTCTGGCTCGGAATCATGTTGATCCTCGTCTTCTCGGTGCACTGGGGCTGGCTGCCATCGTCGGGCCGTGGCAGGATCGAGCACCTCATCCTGCCTGCTATCACGCTCGGCCTGTTCACGACCGCGCGCATCGCTCGGCTCACCCGGTCCGGCATGCTCGATGTCCTGAGCCAGGATTTCATCCGGACCGCTCGCGCCAAGGGCGTGGGCGATCCTCCCGTCGTGTGGAAGCACGCCCTCAAGAACGCCGCGATTCCCATCGTGACCATCGTCGGAATCGAGCTGGGCACGTTGCTGGGCGGCTCGGTCATCACGGAGACGATCTTTGCGTGGCCGGGGGTGGGACGCCTCAGCGTGCAGGCCATCTACAACCGCGACTATCCGGTCGTGCAGGCGGCGGTCTTCCTTCTGGCCTCGACGTTCGTCCTCGTCAATCTCGTCGTGGACGTCCTGTACACGTATCTCGACCCCCGCATACGGCTGCGATGACGCCTCGAACGCTGCATCGCTGGCGGCCAACGGTCGTGCCTGAGAGCGACTCCGGCGCCGCTCGGGTCGCGTTGCCGATGGCGCACCCCGCCGCCCAGGGGCGCCGTGAGTGGCTGGCCTTCTCGCGCCGGCTCGTGCGCCGACGAACGGCACTGTTCGGCGCCGTCGTCGTCGCCGTCGTCCTCGCGGTTGCGCTCGCCGCGCCGCTGGTCTCACCCTTCGACCCTCTCGGGCAGGATCTGGAGAATCGCTTGAGGCCGCCGGGATGGCAGGACGGGGCGGGATATATTCACCCGCTCGGTACCGATCATCTCGGCCGCGACATTCTCGCTCGCGTGATCTTCGGAGCCCGGCCAGCCCTTCTGGTCGGCGTCGCCGCGGTGCTGATCTCCGGCGTCCTCGGGATGATCGCGGGACTCCTCTCCGGCTACTTCGGTGGTCCGGTGGACGACGTTCTGATGCGTCTGGCTGACATCCAGCTCGCTTTTCCGTTCATCCTCCTCGCCATCGCGGTGATCGGAGTGCTCGGGCCGAGCCTGCTGACGATCATTGCCGTCATCGGTGTCTCGAGCTGGGTCATCTACGCCCGCGTCGTCCGCGGCGCCGTCCTGTCGATCCGGGAACGCGAGTTCATCCAGGCCGCCCAGGCGCTTGGCGTCCGGGACTGGCGTGTTCTCGTGCGCCACATCCTCCCGAACGCGTTCACGCCGTGGCTGGTGGTCGCCACGCTCGACATGGCCCGCGTCATCGTCATCGAGTCGGCATTGTCGTTCCTGGGACTCGGCGTCCAGCCGCCGACCCCGACGTGGGGAGGGATGCTCGCCGACGGGCGCGTGTACCTGTCGACCGCGTGGTGGCTGGCCACCTTTCCCGGGCTCGCCATCCTGGTGGCCGTGCTCGGGATCAATCTGTTCGGCGACGGCCTTCGAGACACGCTCGACCCACGACTGAAGATCTAGCCGGTCGTCCCCCGCCGTCGCGCGACGACCGCCAGCGCTGCCGCCGACGTCGTCACCCAGAGCCCTCCGGAGCCATCACCGGTCACGGCGTTGAGGACGAGCGCGACACTGCCGACGACCGTCGCCGCCCACAAGAGCGCGGAGGTCATGACATCCACGAGCCGAGGCCGGTCCACCGCGCCAATACAGGCGATCAGGGCGCCGGCGGCATCGATCCCCACGTCGAGGATGCTCGGGGTTCGCGACGGAACCAGCATCTGAAAGGCCTCGTCCACGCCCGCCCACGCCACGCTCAAGGCGAAGGCGAGCGCGACTGCAATCCTGGGCGGGCGGCG
>Ga0209157_1000147_pt1 | contig 62779 bp, 58 predicted proteins | sample GraSoiAngelo_135_FD_185892 | JGI IMG/M metagenome (GOLD analysis project Ga0209157, IMG submission 185892) | Grasslands soil microbial communities from the Angelo Coastal Reserve, California, USA - 14_0929_05_40cm (SPAdes) (version 2) | ecosystem: Environmental > Terrestrial > Soil > Grasslands ... | reverse complement strand
GCCGACCTGCTCATCGGCGCCGTGCTCGTCGCGGGGGCGCGCGCGCCCCGGCTCGTCACCAAGGAGATGGTCACGACCATGAAAGAGGGCGGCGTGATCGTGGACATCTCCGTGGACCAGGGCGGGTGCGTCGAGACGATCCGCCCGACGACGCTCCTCGATCCCGTGTACGTCGTGTCGGGCGTCGTCCACTACGGCGTGGCCAACATGCCCGCCCTCGTGCCGCGCACCTCGACGTTCGCGCTCACGAACGCCACGCTCCCCTACGCGATGGAGCTCGCGACCCACGGCGTCGCCGACGCAGTGCGGGCGAATCCCGCGCTGGCCAAGGGCGTCAACATCTGGCGCAGCCGGGTCGTGCACCCCGCGGTCGCGGAGGCCCTCGGCGAGAAGCCCACACCGCTCGACGCGTGCCTTCGCTGATATTCCGCGTCGGCACGTCGGGGTACAACTACGCCGAGTGGAAGGGCACCTTCTACCCGGCCGACCTGCCGGCGTCGAAGATGCTGGCGTACTACGTGGAGCGCCTCTCGACGGTCGAGATCAACGCGACGTTCTACCGGATGCCGAACGCCAGGACGCTCGCCGCGTGGGGCGACGTGGCGCCTGCCGGCTTCACCTTCGTCCTGAAGGCGCCGCAGCGGATCACGCACCTCGCCCGCCTCCGCGACGTGGACGAGCCCCTCCGGTATTTCTGCGACACCGCCCGCACGCTCGGCGACAAGCTCGGCCCGGTCCTTTTCCAGCTCCCACCCAACTTCAGAAAAGCCGCCGACCGGCTCGCCGACCTCCTCGCCCAGATCCCCCCGGGGCTCAGGGTGGCGTTCGAGTTCCGCCACGCGAGCTGGTTCGACGACGAGATCTACGCGCTGCTCCGTCCGCGAAACGCCGCGCTCTGCATCGCCGACACCGAAGCGGGCGCGACGCCGGCGGTCGCCACGGCCGACTGGGGCTACGCGAGGCTGCGCGCGGTCGAGTACGGGGACGACGACCTGCGACGCTGGATCGCAACGCTCCGCCGGGTCGGCGCCGGCTGGCGCGAGGCGTTCGTCTTCTTCAAGCACGAGGCCGAGGCTCCCCGCCTCGCGGCCGCCTTTCTAGCAGTCGCCTTGCAGGCGAGCGGGCCTTCTTCAGATGCCCGCAGCTTGTAACCGTTTCGCCTGGGCGCGCGCCCCCTCAGGGGTCTTGTCTGCTCGATTAGTCCAGATCGTCACGCCTTGCCCGTCAGTCCACGAGTAGAGTTGGCCGCGGGTCGGCGACGGCATCGGCCCGGTCTGCGGCTCGGCAGGCGGGGTAGCGGGCGGCGCTGGCGGCGGCGGAGGGTTGGGGATCCACACCCACGTATAGGGCGTCGTCATCCCGTCTCCTCGGAGCTCGTACCTTCCGTGAGGGTATTGGATCACAGTTGGCATTGGTGGCGGCGCCGGCGCGGGTGCGGGCGAGGAGTAGGACGCGACTGGCGGCGGTGCGTAAGCGACGGGCGGCGCGTACACGACGGGTGGTGGCGTATAAACGACCGCGGGCGAACTGTAGACGACGACGGGGGCTGCGACAACGCCGAACGGAACGAAGGGACCGACAAAGCCAGAACCGAAAAAGAAGTGCCGATGAAAGAAGTGGTGGTGCGGAAAAAACGGGCGACCCACGAAGACAGCGCCCCCGTGGAATCCACGGTGGTGGTGACCTCCGGCCACGGCCAAGCTCGGGGCGGACACGAGCCCGACGGCGAGCGCAAGGGAAAGGGTCAGGACGAGTAACCTCTTCATGTCCGTCCTCTGCGTCCGGCGACGTGGACGAAGTGTGCGCCCCGATTTCGGTGTCGTCAAGCCTACTCGAGCGACCGACGGAGGCCGTCGAGCGTCGAGAGGAAGGCCTCGAGCACCGGCGTCCGCGGTTTGTCGCGCCGGAGGATGACGCCGATCTCGCGGTAGAGCGGCGGATCGAGCCGCGCCGCCGCGAGCTTCCGTGCCCGCACCTCCGCCGAGACCGAGAACCACGACGTGACGGAGCGCCCGAGCCCCGCCTCGACGAGCTTCTTGATCGCCTCCGTGTTGCCGAGCTCCATCGGCAGCGCCGGTATCGCCCCGGCGCGGTGGAACCAGTTGTCGATCACCCGGCGCAGGGTCGCCCCCTGCTCGAAGAGAATCAGCGGCTCGCTCACCAGCTCCGGCGCCGTCACCCGCTGCCCGCGCCGCCAGCGCCGGTCCGGCGGCGCGATCGCAACGACCTCGTCACGGTAGAACGGCGACACGACGAGCTCGCGCTCGCGCACCGGCAGGCTCACGATCCCGACGTCGAGCAGGCACCCGACGACCGCGCGCGCGATCTCGGGCGCGTTGCCGGTGACGACCGTGAGCTCGGTGCGCGGGTAGCGCGACCGGAACTGCCGGAGGGCCGGCGGCAAGAGGTAGATCGAGAACGAGGCGCTCGTCCCGAGGCGGATGCGCCCGGCGACGATCCCGCGGAGCTGCTGGACGACTTCGAGGCCCGTCTCGAGCTCCCGCAGCGCGCGGCCCGCGTGGGCGAGGAGCAGCTCGCCCGCCTTCGTCGGGAAGGCACGCTTGCCGACGCGCTCGAGGAGCGGCAGGCCGAGCGTCTGCTCGAGCTGGCGCACCTGCATGCTCACGGCGGGCTGGGTGAGGTGGAGCTCGCGCGCGGCGTGCGAGAAGGAGCCGTGGCGCGCGACCGCCGCGAGCGTCTGGAGGTGGGCGAGCTGGAGGTCCATCGAGCCTCAAAAAATAGCTGATGAAAATGATAATGACAATTGATTTCCCTTATGGCTCGCCCAGGCCGATCATCGGCCCATGGACTTGAGCCCCTACGCGCTGGAGCTCCTGGTCCAGGAGAGGCTCGCGCGAGCCCGGGCGGAGGCCGCGATGTACGCCCTCATCACCAGGCAGAAGGTGCCCACGCTCCGCAAGCGCATGCGCGTGCGTCTCGGCCTCGCGCTGATCGGCCTCGGGAGGTGGCTTCGCGGGCCCGAGCCCGGAGCGCTCGACGAGCTGACGCATGCCTAGCGATCTCCTCGTCGGGCGCGCCGTTACGGTCCGGGACGCCGCGGAGGCGGACCTCGACGCGATCACCGCGATCTGGAACCACGAGGTCCTCTGGACCGACGCCACCACCGACACCGAGCCGCGGAATGCCCGGACGCAGCGCGAGTGGTTCGAGCGCCACCCAGCGTCCTACCCGATCGTCGTGGCCGCGAGGGGCGACCAGGTGCTGGCCTTCGGCGCGCTCTCGCCCTACCGGCCCAAGCCCGCGTTCGCGTGGACCGTCGAGGACTCCGTCTACGTCGAGCGCGGCCAGCGCGGCGCGGGGCTCGGCAGCCTGATCCTCGCGGAGCTGATCCGGCGCGCCCGCGCCCACGGCCACCGCTCGGTGCTGGCGCGGATCACGTCGGGGAACGCCGCGTCCATCGGCCTCCACGCGCGCCACGCGTTCAGGGTCGTCGGCGTCGAGCGCCGGGTCGCCCTGAAGCGCGACCGCTGGCTCGACGTCACAGTCATGCAACTCCTGCTCTGAGCCGGCCCTGGGTGTAGATCCGCGCGATCGCGGCGGCGTCGGCCAGCGTGGCGAGCCGCGCCCTCATGCCTTCTTCCCGAACGTCTGCTCGATGCGCCGGAGCGCCGCGGCGAGGTCGATGCCCTCGCGCAGCACCGGCGCCAGCGGGTCGCCGAGCGTTTCGAAGCGAGGCGGCGCGGTCCTGATCGTGAAGCGCGTGGGATCGAGCCGCGCCGTGACCTCCTCCCAGCGGAGCGGACACGACACGGGCGCGCCCGGCAGCGGACGTACCGAGAACGGGGCGACGATCGTCTGGCCGTGCCCGTTCTGGCCCCAGTCGATGTACACCTTGCCACCGCGGCCCTTGATCGGCCGCACGATGGTGGAGATGGCAAGCTCCGCCTCGACGCCCATCACGGCGAGCAGCCGCGCGAAGGTCCGCGTGGTCTCGTAGTCGTACGCGGCGCCGAGCGGGAGCAAGATGTGGAGCCCCGTCTGGCCCGAGGTCTTCACGTAGCTCGGCAGCGCGAGCGCGTCCAGGATGCGCTGGAGCGCGCGCGCCACCTTGACGACATCGGTGAAGGGCGCGCCCTTGGGGTCGAGATCGAGCACGAGCCAGTCGGGGTGATCCAGCGAGCCGAGGTGGGAGCTCCACATGTGGAGCGGGATCGTCCCGAGGTTGATGACGTACCGGAGGCTCTCGCGGTCGTTCACGACGAAGTAATCGATGTCGCGCCCGGCGTCCTTCGAGTGGATGCGCTCGGTGCGGATCCACGACGGGATCCACTCGGGCGCGTCCTTCTGGAAGAACGACTTCCCGGCGATCCCGTCCGGGTAGCGCGTGAGCACGAGCGGCCGGTCCTTGAGGTACGGCAGGAGGAAGGGCGCGATCCGATCGTAGTACTCCACCAGGTCGGCCTTCGTGTACTTCTCGTCGGGCCAGAAGATCTTCTTCGGATTGGTGATGCTCACCGCCCGCTGATCGTTGGGAGCGGCTCCTGATGGCGGGGGGGTGGGGGGTCCTCCGAGTGAGTGTCGTTCCGAACGGTGGAGGGCCCGCCGCCCCCCCGCCTTCGCGGGAAGCTCCCGGCGACAGTCTTCGGGACGTTTGTCGTCGCGCAGCCCCAGGAACGTCGGGTGGCGGATGCCGCCGTCGGCGGTCCACTCCGTGAACCGAACTTCGCAGACGAGCTTCGGCTCCACCCAGTGGTGGCCTCGGCCCGCGGGCGTGCCAGCCTCGAACGGTGAGGTGGCGCGCGCGAGCGGCCGCAGCCGCTCCGAGACGAGCTCGAGCGTCGCCTCGTCGAACCCCGTGCCCACCTTCGAGACATAGACGAGCTGGCCGTCCCTGTAGAGCCCGAGGTGGAGCGCACCGAAGTGCGCGCGCGAGCCCTGGGGGGCCGTGTAGCCTCCGATGACGAACTCCTGGCGGAGCTGGCACTTGAGCTTGAGCCAGTCGCGGGAGCGCTTCCCGACGTACTGGCTGTCGCGCTTCTTCGCCACGACGCCCTCGAGCCGCTCGGCGCACGCCGCGTCGAAGAACTCCCGGCCGTGGCCGAGCACGTGGTCGCCGAAGTGGACGACGCCGCGCGCCGGCAGGAGGAGCTGGAGACACGCCTTGCGCTCCTCCAGCGGCAGGCGCCGGAGGTCGCGCCCGTCGAGCGCGAGCGCGTCGAAGAACACCGCGCTGACGGGGACCTCGAGGGACGTGCGCTCGATGTCGGCCGGGCGCGTCAGGTTCATGCGCGCCTGCAGGCGCTGGAAGCTCGAGCGACCCTGATCGTCGAGTGCGACGATCTCGCCGTCGAGCAGGAACCGGTCGAGCGGCAGTGCGCGGAGCGCGCGGACCACCTCGGGATAACGAGCCGTGACGACCATCCCGCTCCGCCCCCGCAGCTCGACCCCCTCGCCCGCCCGGGAGGCCAGGACGCGCACGCCGTCGTACTTGATCTCGAAGAGCCACGCCGGATCGGAGAACGGGCGGTCCACGAGCGTGGCGAGCATGAAGAGCCCGGCGCGCGGCGCCACCTCCCCGGTCGGCGCCTTCGAGGCCGCGAGCCGCGCGCGAAGCGCGTCGAGCTTACGCGGGCCCTCGCGTAGCTCCTCGACGGTGAGTCCCGAGAGGACCGACTCGGGGAGGCTGTCGACGGGCTCGTCGCCATCCGCGAACGCGTCCGTCTTCTTCAGCAGGAGCCAGTCCCGCTCCTTGCCGCTCATGCGCGCCAGCACCCATCGCCCACGGAGCTTGAAGCCGAAGAGCTCGAACTCGAGCTTGCCCCGCTCGACCTGTTCGCTCGCCGTCCGGTCCCCGAGCGTGCGGAACCAGCCGCGGTCCCAGACGATCGACGGCCCCGCGCCGTAGCTGCCCTCGGGGATCACACCCTCGAAGTCGGCGTACTCGAGGGGATGGTCCTCGACGTGGACGGCCAGGCGCTTTTCGCCGTGGCGGACCGACGGGCCCTTGGGCACCGCCCAGCTCGCGAGCACGCCGTTGATCTCGAGCCGCAGATCGTAATGGAGCCGCCGCGCCGAGTGCTTGTGGACGACGAACAGGTGCCCGTCCGCCGGCCGGCGGTCGCCAAACGGCTCGGGCGTACGCGCGGGGTCGCGCTTCTTCCGGTACTCGTCGAGGCCGCGGCTAGGCACGCAGCACCAGGATCAGGGCGAGCGACGCCGAGAGATTGTCGGCGGCGTGAGCGATGATGGAAGGCACCAGGCTCCCCGTCCACTCGTACGCCCACGCCCACAGGAGCCCGCTCCAGAAGACGGCCGCGAACCCGAGCACGCCGTAGCCGTGCGCCAGGGCGAAGACGCCCGCGCTCGCGGCCGCGGCCGCCGCCGGCCCGAGCCGGCGCCTGAGCGTGCCGAAGAGGAGCCCGCGGAACACCAGCTCCTCGAAGATCGGCGTGAGCACGACGGTGTCGACGAGCGTGACGATCACGACGGGCCACGAGCCCCAGACCAGGTCGCGGTCGAACCACTCGGTCCAGTGCGAGGAGACCGCAAACGCCCGCCCTGCGGCTCCGAGCGCCCAGTCACCCAACTGTCCGGCCGCGATGAGCACCAGCGCGCCGCGCAACAGACGTCCCGCATTGGCTCGTGTGAGGACCAGGCCGAACCCGGCGGCGACGTCGATCCCCGACGGCCGCAAGAGCTGCCGCCGGGCCATCAGGAGGACCGGGAGGAAGGCCAGGTTCGTCGCCATACCGACGACCACTCTCAGGTACGGACGCGCGGGATCGCCCAGGAGGGACGACGCGCCCAGATACATCGTGGCGAGAAGGACCGCGCCGAGCGCGCCGCCCTGGACGAGCACGCCGAGCCCGGCGCGCCCGCGCCACGGCGGCGGAAACGTCGCCGCGCCCCAGCGCCCGCGCTCGCCACGGCGTCGGGCCCACGACGCGAGCATCACGAGCGCCGCCGCCAGGATCGCGACCTCCGCGGCGGTCAACACGCGCAGGCGCCCGAGGAGCACGCCCGCGCGCGGGTTGGGCACCTCCGATCGCGTGAGACGCGCGACGAGCCGGTCGCGGAACCACCCGGGCCCGAGCTCCGCGTCGGCCTCCGCGACGAGGTCGTCCACGTCGGCTCCATCGGCCGTTATCTCTAGGTACGCGCTGCCAACGAGGAGCCCGAAGGTCTCGAAGGGCTCGCCGCGGCGATCCCACTCGTCGAGCCGGCGGCGGAGCCGCTCGCTGCGGCCAGCCTCGCCCTCGAGGATTGCCAGGTGCAGGTCGACCGTCGGCGCGAGCGACTCGGCCTCCAGCTCCTCATACCAGCGGAGCGCATCGGCGAGGTCGTCGGCACGGCTCCCGAGGAGCATCTGGTAGAGACGCCGCTCCCACGCGGACGCGCCGTCGATCCCGTCGTCCAGGTCGAGCGAATGGCCAACGACGACGGCGAGAGCGTGCTCGGGCTCCGGCACGTCCGCGACGCGCGAGCCCGTGAAGTGGAGCCAGGTCACCAGCGCCACGACGGCGACGAGCACGAGCGCCGAGAGGGCGGTCAGACCCCCGAGATGTCGCCTCTCGGTCGTCTGGGGAGCGCTATCCGTTGGAGGTATCAAGCCTTCGCGCATGATAGGGAGCATCGTGCTATCGTGCAACCGATGCCGGCACACGCCACCGGGTCCGGGACGATCTCGTTCGGGCTGGTCTCGATTCCGGTCAAGCTCTACACGGCCGCCGCGTCGCAGAGCGTCTCGTTCAACCTGCTCCACGCCAAGTGCGGCTCCCGCATCAAGCTGCAGAACTTCTGCCCGGTCGACAACGAGGTCGTCGACCGCGCGGCGCTCGTCCGCGGGTACGAGTTCGCGAAGGACCAGTACGTGCGCGTCAGCGACGAGGAGCTCAAAGGGCTGGAGGGCGAAGCGTCGAAGGTCATCGACATCGCCGAGTTCGTGCCGCTCGCGTCGGTGGACCCGATCTACTTCGAGAAGACCTACTACCTCGGCCCCGACAAGGGGGGCGAGAAGGCGTATCGGCTCCTCGCCGACGCGATGGGCACGCACGGCCGCGTCGCGCTCGCGAAGTTCGTCATGCGCGGCAAGGAGAGCCTGGTCCTCATCCGGCCGGCGCAGGGCGGGCTCATGCTGCACACGATGTACTTTGCCGACGAGGTGCGGAGCTTCGGCGAGATCGAGAAGGGCGAGTCGGCGAAGATCAAGGAGGGCGAGCTGCAGTTGGCGCTCCAGCTCATCGACGGCCTGTCCGGCGACGCCTTCAGCCCCGAGAAGTACCGCGACGAGTACCGTGAGCGCGTGCTCGAGCTCGTGAACCAGAAGGTCGAGGGCAAGGAGGTCACCGCGGTCGGCCCTGAGGTAAAGCGGGCCCAGGTCATCGACCTCATGGAGGCGCTCAAGCAGAGCCTCGCCAAGCGCGTGGCCGCCCAGCCGGCGGCCGCCGAGGCCCGACCGGCCCCCGCGAAGAAGCCGCTCGCAAAAGCCAGGCGCGCGGAAGCCCAACCCGCGAAGAAGGCCCAGGCCGGCAAGAAGTAGCCCGCCCCGTCAGGGGATCAGGATGATCTTCCCGTAGGCTCCCGGCTTCAGCACCGCCTCGTGGGCACGCGCCGCCTCCTTGAGCGGCAGCTCCTGACCGACGACCGGCCGGAGCGTGCCGTTCGCGAGGCCGCCGCCGAGCGCCGCGTGGATGGACGCCATCTCTTCCGGCGCCGCGTTCCAGAGTGCCAGGCCGAAGATCGCCGCGTCTTTCCCCATGGTCCCGCGCGGATTGATCTCGATGGTCCCACGGTTGCCGATGACGACGATGCGGCCGAAGCGCGCCACCACGTCGATGTCCTTCTGGAGGTTGACGTTCGCGAGCATCTCGAGGATCACGTCCGCGCCGTGGTTGCCGGTGAGCTCCATGAGCTTCTTGAGATAGTCGGGTGCCGTGTGATCGAGGACCTGGTGAGCGCCGTGCTCCTGGACGAGCCGGCGCCCGCGCTCGGTTCCGGCGGTGCCGATCACGGTCATGCCGTGGGCCACGGCGAGCTGAACCGCCGCGACGCCGACGCCGCCCGAGGCGCCGTGGACGAGGAGCGTTTCGCCGGGACGGGCGTGAGCCTTGTGATGGAGGCCGCGGTACGCGGTGCCGTACGGCACGCTCACCGCGGCGCCCTGTGAGAACGAGACGTTCGCGGGGAGGGTGTGAACCATGGGGGCGTCGCAGAGTGCGAGCTCGGCGTAGCCGCCGCTCAGCTGCGTCGTGGTGCGCACGACGTAGACGCGATCGCCCTTCTTGAACCGCGTGACCCCTTCGCCCACCGTCTCGATCACGCCGGCGCAGTCGTTGCCGGGAATGTAGGGCAGCGTCGGGAGCATCGCATAATTGCCAGACCGGACGTACGTGTCCACCGGGTTCACGCCCGCGGCGCGGACACGTACCACCACCTGTCCCGGCCCCGGCGTCGGGTCGGGCACGTCGTCGAGCTGGAGCACCTCGGAGCCGCCGAACGTGTGGACGCGGATCGCTTTCATGGCTCCTCCTATCTCGCAAGGGCCTTGCGCTTCCAGAGCTCCCATGGCCTGCCCAGCGTGCCGGCGACCGAGGCCTCCGCGCGGCGCGCCTCCTCCGGATCGAGATAGGTCACGCTCGCGCTCTGGGCCATCGCCTGCGCCTGGAGCTTCGCGTTCATCTCGAGATAGACGCTCCGGAACACGGCATGCGGAAGCGACGGGCCCACGACGACCGCGCCGTGGCCGCGCATGAGCGCCGCCGTACGGCTCCCGAGCGTCTGGGCAAGCGCACGGCCGAGCGGGGAATCGCGCACGAGCATGTCGCTGGCGCCGCCAGCCGCTCGCCGGATGTCGAAGACCGGCACGCCCTCCCAGAGGAACGCGCTCATGTGGTAGAGGGGCCGGAGAGGCACGCCGGTGACGCCGAACGGGATGACCGACGGGGAGTGGTTGTGAACGATCGCCCGGACATCGGGCCGGACCTTGTAGATCTCGCCGTGGATGAAGCGCTCGAGATAGGAGGGGCGGTCGCGGGCGTCCACCGGGTTCGAGTCGAGGTCGTACTCCATGACATCGGCGGCGGTGACGAGCTCCGGGGCAAGCGAGCGCGACATGAGGTAGCGGTTCGGGTCGCGGTCGTGCCGCGCGCTCACGTGCCCGTAGCCGTCGAGCACGCTCTGGTCCACCAGGATGCGGTTCGCGGCGACCAGGTCCTCGACGAGCTTCGGGTCGGGCGGCCCGGCGGACGCCGGCGCGGGCTGGGCGCGCGGGGCCTCAAGGTCGGCAGCGGCCGCCGTGACCAGGAGCGCGCCACAGGTCACGAACCACCGCCGCGTGACGTTCGCCATCGCTGTCCTCCCGTGGGCGGAATCTTCGGGCCTCCGTTGATTATCCGCCGATTATCCGCCAGAGGTAAAATGAGGGTACTAGAGCGGTCATGCCCAGAACCATCCTCGAGCCGCGGTTCCAGGTCGAATACCTGTCGATTCTCGACAGCGAGGGCAACCTGGACGCCGCGCTCGACCCGAAGCTCCCCCCCGGTGACCTGAAGGCCCTCCACCGCGCGATGGTGCTCGGGCGTCGCCTCGACGAGCGCATGGTCCGCCTGCAGCGCCAGGGCCGCATCGGGACCTTCGCGCCGATCAAGGGCCAGGAGGCCTCCCAGCTGGGGAGCGTGTTCACGCTGCGGCGGACCGACTGGATGGTCCCGTCGTTCCGCGAGACGGCGGCGATGATCTGGCGCGGCTGGCCGATCGAGAAGATCCTGCTCTTCTTCGCCGGATACGTCGAAGGCGGCCAGCCGGCGCCCGACCAGCACGACCTGCCCATCACGGTCCCCGTCGCGACGCAGCTCCCCCACGCGGTAGGCCTGGCCTACGCGGCCCAGTACCGCGGCGACGACGCGGTCGTCATGGCATACTTCGGCGACGGTGCCACCAGCGAGGGCGACTTCCACGAGGCCCTGAACTTCGCGGGGGTCTGGCACGTGCCGGTCGTGTTCGTCTGCCAGAACAACCAGTGGGCGATCTCGGTGCCGCTCAAGAAGCAGACCCACTCGAAGACGATCGCCCAGAAGGCGCTCGCCTACGGCCTGCCGGGGATCCAGGTGGACGGCAACGACGTGCTCGCGGTCTACGCGGTCGCGCGCGAGGCGGTCGATCGCGCGCGGGCGGGCGAGGGACCGACGCTGATCGAGTGCGTGACGTACCGCCTCGGCGTCCACACCACCGCCGACGATCCCACCAAGTATCGCGCCGAGGAGGAGGTTCGGGCGTGGGAGCAGAAGGACCCGCTCACGCGCTTCCGCGCCTACCTCGAGAAGAAGGATCTCCTGGAGGACGGGCTCGAGCAGCGGGTGGACGAGGAGATCGCCGAGGCGGTGCGGCGCTTCGAGGCGACGCCGCCGCCCGACCCGCTCACCGTGTTCGACCATGTCTACGCCGAGATGCCGCCCCACCTGCGCGCGCAGCGTGACGAACTCGCCCGCTGGCTCCGCGAGGGAGCCGCCACCGGTGCCGAGGCGCCCGAGACCCCGCCGCGCGCGACGCCGATGCGCGGTCAGCGCCTGACGCGGCGATGACGGCGCCCGCTATGACCAAGCTCAACATGGTGAAGGCCCTCAACTGGGCACTCCTCCAGGAGATGGAGCGCGACCCGGACGTCCTGATCCTCGGCGAGGACGTCGGCGTGGACGGCGGCGTCTTCCGCGTCACCGACGATCTCCAGCGCAAGTTCGGCTCGCAGCGCGTGATCGACAGCCCGCTCGCCGAGGCCGCCATCATCGGCACCGCGGTCGGCATGGCGCTCTACGGCCTCAAGCCCGTCTGCGAGATCCAGTTCTCCGGCTTCGCCTTCCAGTGCTTCCACCAGATCGAAAACCACGCGGCGCGCTACCGGCTGCGCTCCCAGGGTCGCTTCCACTGCCAGATGGTGATCCGCATGCCTTACGGCGGCGGCGTCCGCGCGCTCGAGCACCACACGGAGTCCGAGGAGCAGTTCTACGCGCACGTTCCGGGCCTGAAGATGGTGATCCCGTCGGGTCCGCGGACGGCGCGGGCGCTCCTCACGAGCGCGATCCGCGACCCCGACCCGGTGATCTTCTTCGAGTCGAAGGCGCTCTACCACGCCGCGAAGGAGGAGGTCCCCGAGGAGCCCGAGACCCTCCCGATCGGTCGGGCGCAGGTGGTCCGCGAGGGGCGCGATCTCACGCTCGTCGCCTACGGCGCCATGCTGCGCGTCGCGCGCGAGGCGGCCGACGTGCTCCAGGCCGAGGACGGCGTGGAGACCGAGGTGCTCGACCTCCTCACGATCGCCCCGCTCGATCGCGAGACGATCGTCGCGTCGGTCGGCAAGACCGGCCGCGCCGTCGTCGTCCACGAGGCGCCGCGGAGCTTCGGGCCCGCCGCCGAGATCGCCGCGTCGATCATGGAGGGCGCGTTCCTCCATCTCGAGGCGCCCGTACGCCGCGTGACCGCGAACGACGTGTCGTTCGTCGGCTTCGCGCGCGAGAAAGCGAACGTCCCTGACGTCGCGCGCGTCGTCGCCGCCGCCCGCGAGACCCTCGCGTTCTAGCCGCGATGCCGCGACCGTTCGTGCTCCCCGACCTGGGCGAAGGACTGACCGAGGCCGAGATCGTCAAGGTGCTCGTCCAGGAGGGCGACCGCGTCCAGGAGGATGCGCCCCTCCTGGAAGTCGAGACGGACAAGGCCACCGTCGAGATCCCGTCGCCGGTCACCGGACGCGTGGCGAAGATCCACGTCCAGCCGGGGCAGACAGTCAAAGTCGGCGCGGTGCTGGTGACGTTCGACGAAGAGGCCGGCAGGGGGGGCGCTGCTTCGCTCGGTACTACACTCGCCCGCAGCGCCCCCCCTGCCGACCACACCACCAGCGCCACACAGCAAGCGCCGGCCGCGACCGCTGCCGCTGCCACGCGGGGCAGCGGGCCGGTGGCGGCGACGCCGGCGACGCGACGGCTGGCGCGCGAGCTCGGCGTCGACATCCACACCGTACGCGGCACGGGACACGGCGGACGCGTGAGCGACGACGACGTACGGGCGGCCGCGGGTGGCCGCCCGCCGGCGTCCGCTCAGCCCGCCGCGCAGCCCGTGGCCCCTGAGCGGCCCGCCACTCGGAAGCCCCTCGCGCCCGTCGGCGCCGAGGCGCCCGCGCTGCCGAGGTTCGAGCAGTGGGGGGCGGTCGAGCGCCAGCCGCTCTCGCACTTGCGGCGCACGATCGCCGAGCGCATGACGCTCTCGGCCACGCTCGTCCCTCACGTGACGCACTTCGACCGCGCCGACATCACCGAGCTCGACGCGATCATCCGCCGCAACGTCGAGCCGGCGCGGCAGCGCGGCGTCACGCTCACGCTCACGAGCTTCCTCCTGAAAGCGGCGGCCCTCGCGCTCCGGGAGCACCCGCAGTTCAACGCGAGCCTCGATCCAGCAGCCGGCGAGCTGATCCTCAAGCGCTACTGCCATCTCGGCGTCGCGGTGGCGACGGACCGCGGCCTGATCGTCCCGGTGATCCGCGACGTGGACAAGAAGCCGTTGATCGAGCTCCAGGGCGAACTCGCCGCCCTGGCCCAGCGCGTGCGCGACGGAAAGGCGACGCTCGAGGACCTGCGTGGCGGGACCTTCACGGTGACCAACATCGGGGCGCTCGGCGGGACGGGCGCCGTCCCGATCATCAATTACCCGGAGGTCGCCATCCTCGGCGCCGCGCGCGCGCGGGAGGAGCCGGTTGTGCTGGACGGCCGCATCGTCCCCCGGGTCCTGCTGCCGCTCTCGCTCACGTTCGACCACCGCGTCGCCGACGGTGCCGACGGCGCCCGCTTCGCCGCCGCCATCGTACGGCGACTGGAGCGCCCCGAGCAGCTCCTCCTCGAGTGGTGAGCGCGATGGCCGGTCGCCACGCCGTCCAGTCGCTATGGTAATGGGCGACCTCGTGCGCGAGGTGGACGTGGCCGTCGTGGGCGGCGGCCCGGGCGGCTACTCGGCGGCGTTCCGCTGCGCCGAGCTCGGCCTCGAGACGGTCGTCGTAGACGCAAGCCGGCGCCTCGGCGGCGCCTGCCTCTGGGAGGGCTGCATCCCGTCGAAGGCGTTGCTGCACGTCTCGGCGGTGCTCGGCGAGGTCGAGCGCGCGAAAGAGTTCGGCGTGGACTTCGGCGAGCCGCGGATCGCGCTCGACGCCCTCCGGAAGTGGAAGGCCGAGCGCGTCGTCGGCAAGCTCGCGCGTGGGCTCGCGGGCGTGGCCAAGGCCAAAGGCGTCGAGATCGTCGGCGGGCTCGGGGTCTTCGAGGACTCCCGCGCGCTCCGCGTGGAGGGCGACGAGCCGCAGAAGATCCGCTTCAAGCACGCCGTCGTCGCGACGGGCTCGGCGCCGAGCCCGCTGCCCGGCGCCGCCCTCGCGAGCGACCGCGTGATGGACTCGACGGGCGCGCTCGAGCTCTCTGACCTGCCCGAGCGCCTCCTCGTCGTCGGCGGGGGCTACATCGGCCTCGAGCTCGGCCAGGTCTACACCGCGCTCGGCAGCAAGGTGACGCTCGTCGAGATGACCGACGGCCTCCTGCCCGGCGTGGACCGCGACCTCGTCCAGCCGCTCGCGCGCCATTGCGAGAAGCTCTTCGTGAAGATCCGTCTCGGCACGAAGGTGACGTCGCTCCACGAGCAGGGATCGCAGATCGAGGCGCGCTTCGGCGAGGGGGACACCGTCGCCTTCGACCGCGTGCTCGTCGCCGTCGGGCGCCGCCCCGTCAGCGCGGAGCTGGGTCTCGAGACGACGCGTGTCCGGCCCGACGCGCACGGCTTCGTCGCCGTAGACGAGCGGTGCCGCACCGCCGACCCGCGCATCTGGGCCGTCGGCGACGTCACCGGCGAGCCGATGCTCGCCCACCGCGCGATGCGCCAGGGCAAGGTCGCCGCCGAGGCGATCGCGGGTCGGCCCGCGGCGTTCGACACCGTCGTCGTACCGGCCGTCGTCTTCACCGACCCCGAGGTCGCGTGGTGCGGGCTCACGGAGTCCCAGGCCCTGCGCGAGGGACGCCCGGTCAGGATCGCGAAGTTCCAGTGGGCGGCCTCCGGGCGTGCGGCGACGCTCGGCCGGAGTGACGGACTGACGAAGCTGATCGCGGACGCCGACACCGGGCGCGTGCTCGGCGTCGGGATCGTCGGCCCCGGCGCGGGCGAGCTGATCGCGGAAGGCGCCCTCGCGGTCGAGGCGGCGCTGACCGCCGAGGACCTCGCGGCGACGATCCACACCCATCCGACGCTGTCGGAGACCCTCATGGAGGCGGCCGAGACGCTCCTGCGGCCGACGTGATGTTCTCGTGGCCGGCGCTGGCGCCCGTGTGATCCTCGTCACCGGCTTCGAGCCGTTCGGCGCTCACACCGTCAACCCGTCGGAAGGGCTCGCCAAGGCGATGGACGGGCGCCGCTTCGGCGCGTGCGAGACGCGCGGCGCGGTCCTGCCCGTGCACCACGCCGATGCCGCGACACGGCTCGCGGCGCTCCTCACCGAGACCGACCCGGTTGCCGTCGTCCACCTGGGGCTCGCCGCCGGCCGCGCGCGGGTAGCGCTCGAGCGCGTCGCCGTGAACGTGATGGATTACGACGAGCCCGACCGCACGGGCTTCCAGGCGTCGGGCGAGCCGATCGCGCCGGGCGGGCCCGCAGCGTACTTTGCGACGCTCCCGCTCGTCGCCATCCTCGAGGCACTCACCGCCGAGGGGATCCCCGCGTACATCTCGAACACGGCGGGCACCTACCTCTGCAACCAGACGCTCTACACGACGCTCCACGCCGTGCGGCACGAGCCGGACCCGCCGCGCGTGGGCTTCATCCACGTCCCGCTCCTTCCGGCGATGGTCGCCGCCACCGGGCTCGAGCAGCCGAGCATGGACCTCCCGCTCATGCTCCGCGCCGTCGAGATCGCCCTCGGTGTCGTGGCGAGCGGCGCGGTCTGAGGGCAGGGCGGTACGCCGGCCCGGTGGAATGAAAAGGGGCATGCGTAACGCAGCCAGGCCGCGCCTCGTCTCAGGCCACCCACCGACGTCACCGGGCTCGCGGCACCCGCTACAATAGTCTCGTGAGAGCGCTCCTGCTCGATCTCGACGACACGCTGCTCGACTACTCGGGCGGCGTGGACGCCGACTGGGAGGCGGCGGTGGCCGCCTGCGCGCCGGCGGGCCTCGATCAGCGGCTCCTGACCGCCATCGCCGAGACCCGGCGCTGGTTCTGGGACGACCCCGAGCGCCACCGCCGCGAGCGCGTGAACATGCTCGGCGCCTGGCAGCACATCGTGGAGTTCGCCCTCCGGCACCTCGGCGTCGAGGCCGACGGGCTGGCCCCGGCGATCGCCCGCAACTTCGCCTCGCGCCGGCGCGAGGCGATGCGCCTCTTCCCCGACGCCGTCGAGAGCCTCGAGCACTTCCGGCGCCGCGGCGTGTCGCTCGCGCTCGTGACGAACGGCGACGCCTCCCTGCAGCGCGACAAGGTCGAGCGGCACGGGCTCGCGCGCTTCTTCGACGTCATCCTGATCGAGGGCGAGTTCGGCGTCGGCAAGCCGGAGGAGATCGTGTACCGTCACGTCCTCCAGGCGCTCGACACCGCACCCGAGGAAGCCTGGATGGCGGGCGATCATCTCGAGTTCGACGTGGACGCTCCCCAGCGGCTGGGACTGCACGGCGTGTGGATCGATCGGGGCGGCCACGGCCTGCCGGCGACCACCAGAATCCGCCCCCAGCGGATCGTCCGCTCCCTGCGCGAGCTGACGGAAGCCGCAGGCTAGCTATAGCTAGCGTTCGAGCGCGGATTTTTTACCGGATTCGAGCGCGGGCTTTGCCCGCGCAATCCTGCTCGGGGGGAGGCATCGGAGGGGGCCCTTCTAGGCCCCCTCCGACGATTTAGCGGCGGCGTCGCCTGTGGACCACCTCGCACCAGCGCCGGTTGTCGTCGCCGCCCGCCTCGGCGCTCCCGGAAAGATAGGCCGCGGCGATCACCGTCTCGTCGTCGGCGCCGTCGCGCGACGGGGCGTGGGACTCGCACCAGCGTACGTCGAGGATCTCCAGGCTCGGGTCCGCGTCGGGCTCACAACCGGGACAATACGCTCGGGCAACGGACGGGGTGTCCGGAATGAACTCCGTCACCGCTCTCTGGCGAGCGCACGCATCGCCATCTCCCCCTACTCTAGTGTAGCCTTGGCCCCATGCAAAGCTTATTGAACCGTCAGGTCCTGCTCCGGAGGCGCCCCACGGGCGAACCGAAGGTCTCTGACTTCGAGCTGGCGGAGGCTCCCGTGCCCCCGCCGGGCGACGGCGAGTTCCTCTGCCGGACGATCTACCTCTCGCTCGACCCGTACATGCGTGGGCGGATGAACGACGCAAAGTCGTACGCCCAGCCCGTAGAGCTCGGCACACCCATGGTCGGCGGGGCCGTCAGTGAGGTCATCGCCTCGAACAACGCCTCGTTCCCGACAGGGAGCTTCGTCGTCGGCCCTACCGGCTGGCAGGCATACGCGCTCTCCCGGGGCGCCGGCGCCCGGAAACTCGATCCGAAGGCGGCGCCTCTCTCCACGGCGCTCGGTGTCCTCGGTATGCCAGGGATGACGGCATACGTCGGGCTGCTCGACATCGGCCAGCCCAAACCCGGTGAGACGGTCGTCGTCTCCGCGGCGGCCGGCGCGGTCGGCTCGGTGGTCGGTCAGCTCGCCAAGATCCGCGGGTGCCGGGCGGTGGGGGTGGCGGGCTCCGAGGCGAAGTGCGAGCTCGTCGTCAAGGAGCTCGGGTTCGACGCCTGCGTCAACTACAGAACGGAGCCCCTGCTGTCCGCGCTCCAAAAGGCGTGCCCGAAGGGGATCGACGTCTACTTCGACAACGTCGGCGGCGACGTCCTCGCTGCGGTCCTGAGGCTCATCAACCGGTTCGCGCGCATCCCGCTCTGCGGCCTGATCTCGCAGTACAACGCCACGGAGCTCCCGCCCGGGCCGAACCTCTCGCCGATCCTCGTCAACCGGGCGCTCATCCGCGGCTTCATCGTCTCCGACCACGGCGACCGCTTCGCCGACTTCCACCGTGACTGCGCCCAGTGGCTCCGCGAGGGCAGGATCCGCTACCGGGAGGACGTCGTCGTCGGGCTCGAGAACGCGCCGGAGGCGTTCATCGGGCTCCTGCGCGGGAGGAACGTCGGCAAGCTCGTCGTGAAGGTCGGCGACGACCCGACCGTCAAGTCCTGCTGACCCGGCTACGCCCGCCGCGCCCGCCACCAGAGCGCGATTGCGGCGACGCCGACGAGTCCCGCGCTCCCGGCGACGAGGAGCGCCGTCGGCACCCCGAACGCCTCGGCGATCGCGCCGATCATGAACGCGCCGACCGGAAAGGCGCCGCCGAACATCAGCGTGTACAAGCTCATCACGCGACCGCGTAGCCCGTCGGGTGCCGAGAGCTGGAGCGTCGTGTTGCAGCTCGCCATGAAGACGATCGAGTAGAAGCCGAGCAGGAAGAGGAGCACGACGGCCGCGTGGAACTCGGCGGTGGTCGCGAGCGCCACGAGGGCCAGGCAGGAGAGGACGCCCGCGAACAGGATGGTGCGCAGCGGGGTCTGGCGGCCGCCGAGAGTCGCCAGCGACAGTGCCCCCGTCACGGCACCGAGCCCGAGCGCCGCCATGAGGAAGCCGAACCCCTCGGCCCCCAGGTGGAGCACGTTCCGCGCGACGAGCGGGACGAAGACCGTGAAGTTGAAGACGCAGAGACTCACGACGAGCACGAGGCCGAGGATCAGCGCGATCCGCGGCGTGTCGAGCGCGTAACGGAGCCCTTGCCAGACCTCCTGGCCGACTGTCGTGGCCGCGCGCGGCCGCGGCGTGCCCTCCACGTGGACGAGGAGGAGCGCGCCGATCACCACGAGGAATGAGAGGCCGTTGAGCAGGAACGCCGGGGCCACGCCGAAGCGGCCGATCAGGAGGCCGGCCACTGCCGGCCCCACGATGCGCGCGCCGTTGAAGGCGGCGGAGTTGAGGGCGACCGCGTTCACGAGGTCGCGCTTGCCGACCAGCTCGGCGACGAACGCTTGGCGCGTCGGCATGTCGATCACGTTCGCGCAGCCGAGGAGGAGCGCCAGCACGGCGACGTGCCAGTACCGGACGTGCCCGCTCCAGACCAGCGCCGTGATGGTGAACGCCTGGAGGGCGAGGGCCGACTGGGTCGCGAGGATCAGCCGGCGCTTGGGCAGCCGGTCCGCGATTGCGCCCGCGACCACCGAGAAGAGCAGGACCGGCGCGAACTGAAGCGTGCCGATGAGCCCGAGCTTGAGCGGTGAGCCGCTGAGCTGCAGCACGAGCCACGACTGGGCCACCGACTGCATCCACGTGCCGATCAGCGACACGAGCTGGCCGGTCCAGAAGACTCGGAAGTCGCGGTGGTTGAGCGCGCGCAGCGCCTCGGGAAAGGGCATCGCGTGATTTCCAGCTTGCGCGGTCCCGGCCGCGAAGGCAAGATGAGCGCTCAGCATGATCGCGCCCGCCGAGCTCGCCCGGCTGATCCAATCCTCGACGCCCCACGCCCTGCTCGACCTGCGCGAGAAGGCGGCCTTCGAGCGGGGTCACATCTATCGCGCCACGTCCCTCCCGCGGCGGCTCCTGGAGTTTCGACTGCCGACGCTCGTCCCCGCGCGCGCGACGCCCCTCGTCGTCTGCGACGAGGACGGACGGCTCGCCGCGCTGGCGCTGCCCACGCTCGGTGAGATGGGCTACACCGACGTGCGGGTCCTCGCCGGCGGCCTCACCGCCTGGCGCGCGGAAGGGCGTCCGCTCGTCGAGGGCATCAACGTGGCGAGCAAAGTCTTCGGCGAGCGCGCCCTGCACGAGTGCAAGACTCCGCAGCTCGCGCCCCACGAGCTCCGGAAGCGGATCGAGCGTGGCGACGACCTGGTCATCGTCGACACGCGGACGTCCGAGGAGTACGCGCGGGGCTCTCTCCCCGGCTCCTGGAGCGTCCCGGGCGGCGAGCTGGTCCTCCGCATTGCCGAGCTGGTCAGGCACCCCGAGACGACGATCGTCGTTCACTGCGGTGGCCGCACGCGCTCCTACATCGGCGCCGAGTCGCTCCGGCGCATGCAGCTGCCCAACCCCGTGCTGGCACTCGAGAACGGGACGATGGGCTGGGAGCTCGCGGGGCTCACGCTCGAGCGCGGCGCGGCGCGCTGGGCGCCGGCGCCGTCCGCCCGGAGCCGCGCGGTCGCCACGCTGACGGCGAAGCGCGTCGCGGCCGAGGATGGTCTGGCCTTCATCTCGCCCGATGATCTCGCCATGCGCCTCGCCCGGCGCGAGCGCGAGCGCAACCTCTACGTCCTCGACGTGCGGACGGCCGACGAATACGCCGCGGGCCACATCGCCGGCGCCGTCTGGGCACCCGGGGGCCAGGCGGTGCAGGCGACCGACGAGTACATCGCGGTCCGCGCCGCGTCGATCGTCCTCGTCTGCGACGGCTTCGCGCGCTCCGTCATGACCGCCTCGTGGCTCCGCCGCATGGGGTTCCCCGACGTCGCCGTGCTCGCCGGGGGTCTGCCCGCATGGACTGCCGCCGGCGGTGCCGTCGAGAGGGAGCACCCGACCGTCGTCCCTTTCGGCTGGGAAGCCGCGCGCCAGCGCGTCGCGCGCGTCGCGCCCGGCGATCTCGGCACGGGACTGATCCTCAGCGTCGACCAGAGCGACGCGTACGCGCGCGGCCACGTGCCGGGTGCCCGCTGGCTCTGTCGCAGCCGGCTCGAGTGGACAATCGGGACGCTCGCGCCGGAGCGGCAGGCGCCGATCGTCGTCACCTGCGCCGACGGCGTCGCCTCGACCCTCGCCGCGGCGACCCTGGACCGCCTCGGGTATACCGCCGTGAGCGTCCTCGAAGGCGGCACGCGCGCCTGGGCCGACGCGGGGCTCGCCGTCGAGGACGGCCGGACGCGGCTCGCCGACGAGCCCGACGACGTCGTGCTCAAGCCCTACGAGCGGGGACGCGAGGCGATGGAGCGCTACTTGCGGTGGGAGGCGGATCTCGACCAGGACGGACGCAGTCGGAGCCGGCTCCTGTGAAGATGGAGCCAGAGGAGGAGCCATGGCGACGGCGACCTACACGCTCGGGAACTTCATCGCCGACCTGGACCGCATCACCCGCGACGAGACCTCCCCGCACGTCATCACCGAGCGCGTCACGCCGCTCCTGGCGAAGCTCGTGATGAACCCCGGCGTCGTGCCCGTCGAATTCCGCCGGCGCCCCCAAGGCCAGCCGCGCGGCCGCTACATGCTCCACCGCGCGCCCCGCTTCAACGTAACGGCGGTCGTCTGGGGGCCGCGCGAGACCGCACGCGCGCACAATCATGAGACGTGGGGCGTGATCGGCGTCATCGACAACGAGATCGAGGAAACGCGCTACCGCGTGGAGGAAGGCGCCACGGCCGGCCGCGCGACGCTCGCGGTGAAGACGGTCATGCACCACACGCCGGGCGCCATCTCGTGCCTCGTTCCAGGGGACGAGGTGCACGCGATGCACAACCCGACCGATCGCGACACCGTCGAGATCCACGTCTACGGCAAGGACCTCTCGGGCTTGAAGCGGAAGACCTGGGACGCCGACGGCACGGAGAAGCCGCTCATCACGCCGAAGTACATGAACTGCTGACGCGTGACCGCGACGCGCGTCGAGTTCAACCCGTTCCTGCCGGAATTCATCGAGAACCCGTTCCCCGTCTATCACCGGCTGCGTAGCGAGGACCCCGTGCACGAGAGCCCGATGGGGTTCTGGGTCCTCACCCGCTACGACGACGTCGCGGGCATGCTGCGCGACGCGCGCTTCGGCCGGAAGGGCTTCGACACCCTCCTCCAAGCCCGGTTCGGCGAGGCGGGGTTCGACCTCTCCATGCTCTTCCGCGACCCGCCGGACCACACGCGGCTCCGCGCCCTCGTGAGCAAGGCCTTCACCCCGCGTGTGGTCGAGGAGATGCGCGGGCGGATCCAGGAGATCGTCGACGCGCTGCTCGACCGCGCGCAGGATGTCGGCCGCATGGACGTGATCGCCGACCTCGCCTACCCGCTGCCCCTCATCGTGATCTGCGAGATGCTAGGCGTGCCGACGGAGAACCGCGACCTCTTCCGACGCTGGTCGGTGGACATCGCGCGAAGCCTCGACGCGATCGCGCTGCCCACGGAGCCCGAGGTGATCGAGCGCGGCACCGCCGCCCGCCACGCGCTCGCCGACTACTTCCGCGGTCTCATCGCCGAACGGCGCCGCCGCCCGAAGGCCGACCTGCTCAGCGACCTGATCGCCGCCGAGGAGCAAGGCGACAAGCTGACCGAGGGCGAGCTGATGGCCACGGTCCTGCTCCTCTTCGTCGCCGGCCACGAGACCACCGTGAACCTGATCGGCAACGGCATGCTCGCGCTCCTCCGCCACCCGGCGGAGCTCCGCGCGCTGCGGGCCGATCCCGGGCTCATCGGGAGCGCGGTCGAGGAGCTCCTGCGCTACGACGGCCCGGTGCAGCGCACGGGGCGTATGCCCAACACGGACGTCGCGCTGGGCGGAAGGACGATCCCGAAGGGCGCCCTCGTGCTCGGCCTCATCGGCGCCGCGAACCGGGATCCGGCACACTTCCCCGACCCCGACCGCCTCGACGTCACCCGAGGCGACAACCGCCACCTCGCCTTCGGCTGGGGCATCCACTTCTGTCTCGGCGCGCCCCTCGCGCGACTGGAGGCGCAGATCGCGATCCTGGCGCTCGTGCGGCGGCTGCCTCGGCTCGCGCTGGCGACGGCGCGGCTCGAGTGGCGCCGGGCGTCCACGCTCCGCGGGCTCACGGCGCTGCCGGTCACGTTCTAGCGGTCCACACAGGGGACCAGGGGGAGCGCGCGCGATGGCGCAGCGGTTCGCCGGCAAGGTCAACGCGCCCGACTTTCCGCCCGACACCGACTGGCTCAATACGCGGCGCCCGCTCTCGCTTCACGACCTGCGCGGCAAGCTGGTCCTGCTCGACTTCTGGACCTTCTGCTGAATCAACTGCCTGCATCTCCTTCCGCAGTTGCGGAAGCTCGAGCGCAAGTGGAGCCGGGAGCTCGCCGTCGTCGGCGTCCACTCGCCGAAATTCTCGAGCGAGCGGGAGACCGAGGCGGTCCGCGCGGCCATCCTCCGCCTCAACGTCGGCCATCCGGTGGCGAATGACCGCGACTTTCGCGTCTGGCAGGCCTATGCGGTCCGCGCCTGGCCGACGCTCATGTTCATCGACCCCGAGGGCAAGGTCATCGGCCGACACGAGGGCGAGTTTCCCCTCGAGTCGTTCGACGACCTCATCCGCCAGATGGTCGAGGAGTTCGACGCCGCTGGGATGATCGACCGGCGGCCCCTCGCGCTCGAGCCCGAGCGGCTCGCGGCCCCGGCGCCGCTCATGTTCCCCGGCAAGGTCCTGGCCGACGAGGCCGGCGGCCGGCTCTTCATCAGCGACACCGGACACAACCGCATCCTCATCGCCGATCTCGACGGCAAGGTGGAGGCGGTGATCGGACGTGGCGACGGCGGCCTCGGCGACGGGAGCTTCGACGACGCCGCGTTCTACCAGCCGCAGGGGCTCGCGCTCGAGGGCGACACGCTCTATGTCGCCGACACCGAGAACCACGCGCTCCGCGCCGTGGACCTTGCCCGGCGCCGCGTCGCGACCCTCGCGGGCACGGGAGCTCAGCTCATGGGTCCACGCGTCGGCGGCCCGGCGCGCGCGACGCCGCTCTCCTCACCCTGGGATCTCGTCCTCCTCGAGGGCACGCTCTACATCGCCATGGCGGGCACCCACCAGCTCTGGGCGATGCGACCCGGGAGCGGCGAGATCAGGCCGCACACCGGCACCGGCCGCGAGGCGCTCGAGGACGGCCCGCGCGAGGCGGCGGCGATGAACCAGCCGAGCGGCCTCACCACCGACGGCCAGCTCCTCTACGTCGCCGACAGCGAGGCGAGCGCGATCCGCGTGGTCGAGCCGGGGCCGGGCGGGACCATCCGGACGATCGTCGGCGAGGGGCTCTTCGAGTTCGGCGACAGGGACGGCGTCGGCCCGGCGGACGTGCGCCTCCAGCACCCGCTCGGGGTCGTCTGGCACGCGGGTCTTCTCTCCGTCGCCGACACCTACAACCACAAGATCAAGACGCTCGACCCGCGCACCGCCGAGTGCCGCACGCTGCTCGGCGCGGGCGAGCCCGGGCACGCCGACGGGGACGCGCGGGCCGCGCGCTTCAGCGAGCCGAGCGGCGTGAGCGTCGCGGCCGGTCGCATCTTCATCGCCGACACCAACAATCACGCGATCCGCGTGGCGAGCCTCCCGACCGGCGACGTCACCACGCTCGTCCTGCGCGGCCTTTGACGCCCGTGCGCGGCGGCCTCACGCGACGCGTGCTGCTGAGGGGCGCGGGCGCCGGCGGGGTCCTCGCCGCAGCGGGCGGTCTCTGGCGGGCGTGGGACCAGGGCGTCTTCGACGTCGGCCGGGGCCCCGCCTACGAGCCCTGGCATCGATGGCAGAGCGACGCGGACGCGGGACCGCTCGGGCTCGTCCGGGCCGCCGTGCTTGCAGCCAGTCCCCACAACAGTCAGCCGTGGTTGTTCCGGGTCACCGAATCGCGGATCGATCTCTTCGCCGATCCGGCGCGCAATATCGGCGCCGTCGACCCCTACCGCCGCGAGATGTACATCGGGCTCGGGTGCGCGCTCGAGAACCTGCTTCTGGCGGCCGACGCGCGCGGTTTCGCGTGGCGGCTGGCGCTGATGCCGGATCGAGCGAACGCGGCGCACGCGGCGCGGATCGACTTCGCGCCAGGATCGCGCGCGACGAGCGAGCTCTACGACGCCATCCCGCGCAGGCACACCAACAGGGGCCCCTACGACCAGGCGCGCGCCGTCTCCCGCGAGCTCCTGGACGACCTGGCGCGCCTTGCCGGAGCGGACGCGCGGGTGCGCTGGTTCACGGCCGATGCCGAGCGTCGGCGCCTCGGCGATCTCATCGTTCGCGCGACGGAGGCCAGCGTCGCCGACGACGACCAGAGCCGGGCGAGCGCCGACTGGTTCCGGTCCCGCTGGGCCGACGTCCAGCGTCACCGCGACGGCATCACGATCGACGCGAACGTGACGGAGCCCCTCCTCCGTGCCGCCGCCAAGATGCTGCCACCGCTCTCGCGCGAGCGCAGTGATCGCTTCTGGCTCACCGCGACTCGCGACACCTTCGTCGCGACGGCGACGGGGTTCGGCCTCCTCGCCGTCCGCGACGCCCGGGACAACGCGGAGCGGTTGCGCGGGGGCCGGGCGTGGCAGCGGCTGCACCTCCAGGCGACCGCGCGCGGGCTCGCGCTCCACCCGTTGAACCAGCCGACCGAGCGCGCGGACCGCGAGCAGAGCCTCGGCATCGAGCCGACGTTCGGCAGGGCGCTCGCGGCTCTTCTCGGCGATCCGGGCTGGGAGGCGCTGATGACCTTCCGGATCGGCTACCCGACGCGGGCCGCGGCGCTCAGCCCGCGACGGGCCGCGGAGGCCGTGCTGATCTAAGCGTCGACGACACGCCGCCACCGGGCCCGGTGAGAAGGCGCGTCAGTCGCAGTAGAGCTCGACGGTGTAGCCGTTCGGGTCTTCGACGTAGATCGACGTCCCGTTTCGCCGGCCCGTGACCCTGACGCCCGCCCGCTTGACGCGCGCGCAGACCTTCTTCCACTCGGCGCGCGGAAAATGCAGACCGAAGTGGTCGAGGCCGCCGGCCGCAGGGTCGAACGTCCGCCGGGTCGCGACGAAGTTGAGGAGGTCCCGCCCGCCAGGCGTCTCGAGGAAGATCATGCCCTCATGCGGGAACGCGGTCCGGAGCCCCAGCACGTCCACGTAGAAACGCTCGGTGCGCCCGAGGTCCCGGGTTTTGAGCGCGATGTGCCGGAGCCCGCGATCCATCCCCGCCATCATACCCAAACCATCACCCCTTGAGCCCTCCGGTGCCCCAGCCCGCCACGAGATGGCGCTGCACGGCCATGAAGAACGCGAGCGCGGGGATCGTGATCAGCATGCCCGCCGCCATGACGAGCCCCCAGTCCACGACCGCGGCGGCGAAGAGGTCCTGGACGCCGACCGGGAGCGTCTTGAGCTCGTCCGACGCGATCAGGATGCGGGTGAAGATGTAGTCGTTCCACGCCAGCGTGAACGTGAAGATCGACGTCGCGATCAGGCCCGGGAGCGCGAGCGGGAGCACGATGTGGAGCAGGGCGCGACCGCGCCCGGCGCCGTCCACGTGCGCCGCCTCCTCGAGCTCGAGCGGGATCGATTGGAAAAAGGCGCGCAGGAGCCACAGTGAGAACGGCAGGCAGAACGACGCGTACGAGAGCACCAGCGCCGCGTGGGTGTTCACGATGCCGAGCCGGCGGGCGAGGATGTAGATGGGGATCACGATCATGATCGGCGCGAACATGTAGGTGCAGAGGATGAGCCTCGCGACCGCCTCGCGCCCGGGGAAGGCGAAGCGCGTCAGGCTGTAGGCGCCGAGGGCGCCGACCGCCATGGTCAGGACCACGGTCAGCCCCGCGACGACCACGCTGTTACGGAAGTAGGTGAGGAACGCGGTCTCCCCCAGGAGCCGCGCGAAGCTCTCGAGCGTCGGGGAAGCGGGCACGAACGTCGGCGGCGTCGCGAAGACCTCGCGCGGCGGCTTCAGCGACGTCGAGAGCATCCACAGGAGCGGCAGGACCGCCTGGGCGGCGAGCCCGAGCGCGGCCGCGTACACGAACGCCCGCCACGCGAGCCGCCTCACGCCGCTTCCTCCTCGCCCCAGAAGAGCCGGAAGTAGACCAGCGTGGCCGCCATCAGCATGAGGAACATGATCACCGCGAGCGCCGCGCCGAAGCCCGCCTGGTAGTAGGTGAAGGTCCGCATGTAGGCGTAGATCGGCAGGGTCCGGATCTCGCGCCCCGCCCCCGCGCCCTCGCCCCAGAGCCACACGGTATCGAACTTGGTGAACATCCAGATCGACCGCAGCAGCACGACGACGAAGAGCACCGCCCGGAGCTGGGGCAGCGTGATGTGGCGGAACCGCGCCCACGCCGACGCGCCGTCCACGCGCGCCGCCTCGTAGAGCTCGAGCGGGATCGTCTGGAGGCGCGCGAGGACGCTGACGACGACGAACGGTGTGAACTGCCAGACGCTCACCGCGATCAGCGAGGTCATCATGTGGTCCACGCCGAGCCAGACGATCGGCTCGCGGACGAGTCGGAAGCGCAGGAGCAGGTCGTCCACCACGCCGTAGGTCTCGTTGAGCAGCCAGCGCCACACGATGACGGCCACGATCGTGGGGATCATGTAGGGGAAGAGCACGAGCGCACGGATCGCCGTGCGGCCGCGGAACGCCTGGTGGAGCACGAGCGCCGCGGCCACGCCGAGGACGAGCTGCAGGCCGGTGGTGGCCGCGGCGTAGACGACCCCCTTCCACAGGCTGTCCCAGAACTCCGCGTCGCCCGCGATCCTCGCGTAGTTGCCGAGGCCGACCCAGCGCTCGGCCGGGAAGAAGGAATGCTTGTCGAAGAACGAGAGCCAGATCGCGTAGGCGACCGGATAGAGGATGAGGCCGACGATCAAGACGAGCGCCGGAAGGATCCAGAGCACGCCAAGAACCGCCCCCGGCAGGCGGCGGCGCAACGCTACTTCTTCAGATAGCCGGAGCTCGCGAGCAGCTCCTCGACGCGCTTCTGGGCCCGGGCGGCCGCCTCGGCGGACGGCATGCCCTTCACGGAGTCGAGCACCATGTCCGCGAGGATGCCCGAGCCCATGACCTCGAGCAGGTAGGGCTTCGTCATGTCGTCCCAGTCCGTGACCAGGACGGGCTTGATCCAGTCGTTCCGGAAGTACTTCTCCTGCATGTCCACCCAGGACCGCCACTTCCGGATCGTCGCGTTGTCGGCGTACCTCGGGTTCCGGTACGTGGACTTCTTGATCGGCAGGAGATGGATCGGCACCGAGTGGAGGTACGGGATGTAGTTCTCGTCCCTGAAGAAGAACCTGAGAAAGTCCACTGCTTCGTTGCCGCCCTTGGCGTCCTTGAACACCATCCACGGCTCGCAGTCGAGCTGCGCCGCCGGCGTCTTGCCGGAGGGGCCGACCATCTTGTCGGCCACGGCAAAATGGTCGGGGTCGGCGATCTCCTTGGGCGCGTACTTCTCGATGTAGCCCACGCCGCGCCCGTACGCCTGGTAGAGCATCGCCGCCTTGCCGTTCGCGAGGTTGGCGAAGGTGTCGAGGTAGCCGTGGCCGGTCCAGCCGGGCGGTAGCACGCGGTTCAGCTGCTTGTAGAAGTCGAGCAGCTCGATCACCGGCCGCTCGGTGAGCGTCGGGCGGCCCTCGGCGTCGAACAGCCGGCCGCCGTTGGTCTTCAGCAGCTCGCCGACGGCGATGTTGATGAAGAGGGGCTGCCCCGTCATCGTGAGCCCCCAGCGCACGACCTGGCCGTCCTTGACCTCGCGGAGCGCATCGGCCACCTGGACGAGCTCGTCCCACGTGCGCGGGACCCTGAGGCCCTTCTGCTCGAGCAGGTCCTTCCGATACACGAAGACCGACGACGCCGGGGAATGGCCGACGCCGTATGTCCTGCCGTCCCACCGGCAGAGGTTACGGAACGCGTCGACGAGGTTGTCCTTGGGGATCGAGTCCGCGAGATCGTCGACCGGCCGGAGGAGCCCCTTCGCCGCGAACGAGACGCACGTGATCGGCTGGCCGTGGGTGGCGTCTGGCGGCGCGCCGGCCGCGAGCGCGGCGGTCAGCTTCTTCTCCAGGTCGCCCCAGGCGAGCCCTTCGATCTTGATCGAGACGTCCGGGTGCGTCTTCTCGTACTCCGCGGCCGTCTGATTGAGCACCGCGAGAGTCTGCGGCTCCGTCTCGGTCTGCCACAGGCGGATCACCTTCTTGTCGGCCGCATCGGCCAGGACGGTGACGGAGAGGACGAGGGCGAAACCGGGGAGCGCGGCGGCGAGAGCGCGGGATCTGATCATGGAGCACACCCTCCCTTGGCGGTGGCGGGAGTGTCGCACCGTCGCCGCGGGCTGACAAGAGGGTCGCGAGGTCAGGCGCGCGCCGTCACTCCGCCACGGGGAACGTACCCTTGAAGACGAACTTCTGCGCGCGCTTCCCGGTGTCCACCTCGGTCGTGTAGATGTTGCCCCGAGAGTCCACGGCGAGGTTGTGCACCCAGTGGAACTGGCCCGCCTGGCGCCCGTTCCGCCCGAACTTCGCGAGGACTTTGCCGCTCTCGCGCAAGAGCGTCCACACGTGGTTGTTCTCGCCGTCGGCGTTGTAGAGCCAGGTCTGGGGCGCGTCGTGCGAGACGTCCACGTCCCACACCGAGCCGCTGCCGCGCGTCGCGGGCGCGACGACGAACTCCTTGACGAAGGCGCCGTCCTTCTTGAAGACCTGGATGCGGTTGTGGCTCCGGTCGCAAACGTAGAGGAGCCCGTCCCTGGCGAGCCGGACGCAGTGGACCGGGTTGCCGAAGGGCTTCACGCTCGGGTCGCCGGGCGGACGGCCGTTGGCGCCCCAGTGGCGCTTGTAGGCGCCCGTCCGGGCATCGAAGACGATGACGCGGTGGTTCTTGTACCCGTCCGCCACGAAGAGCTCGTTCGTCGTGGGATCCACCGCCACGTTGGCGGGGCGGCCGAGATGCGCGGTGTCGTTGTCGCCGCCGGTCGTGTCCGCCTTGCCGATCTGCAGCAGGAACTTCCCGTCCCGCGTGAACTTGAGGACCTGGTGGTCCTTCTGGTCGTTGCCACCGATCCAGACGTTGTCCTGGGCGTCCACGTAGATCCCGTGCTCGTTCAACGGCCAGTCGTAGCCCTGCCCCTGGCCGCCCCACGCCTGGAGGAGATTCCCGTCGGCGTCGAACTCCAGGACGGGCGGCGCCGGCGCGCAGCAGAGCGAGCGCGGCGGGCTGAGGGTCGCACCGCGCTCGTCCTCGGTCAGCGTGCGCGGCCGCTGAATGACCCAGATGTGGTCCTGGCGGTCGACCGCCACGCCTGAAGCCTGGCCCATGAGCCACTGGTTCGGCAGGGGCTTGGGCCACCCCGGATCCACCTGGAACCGGGGCGCGCGCGCGTCGGCCGTCCGCTGCGCCCGAGCGGCCGCGATGGGGAGAATCGACGCGCCCACTCCGACGACGACGGCGACCACGGAGAGGATCGGCCACAAGCGCGCCGGCACTCTCACGACATCGCCTTCCGAGGAGCGGGGGCAATGATGAGCACGATCGTTCTCATGCCAGCCCTCTCATCTCCGCCTCTGCCTGCTCCAACCAGAACCGCATGTCCATCACGCGGTACATCGTCGTCGCGGTGGTGAGGTGGTCGCGGGCCTGCTCGCGCTGGCCCGTGCGCCGGTAGAGCTTGGCGAGTCCGAGGTGGCAGTGGCCGACGAGGGGGCGCATACCGCGCGGCTCGGCGAGGGCCAGCCCCTTTCGGTAGTGAGTCCTCCCGGTCTCGGGATCGAACCGGTCGGGATGGGTCGCGATGTCGCCGAGCAGGTGCAAAGCGTGCGCCGCGAACCCGGGCTGACGCTGTGAGGATTCGACCGCCTGGTCGCCGAGGCGCCGCGCGTCGTCGAGCCGGCCGAGCCGCAGGCAGGCGCGACCCAGCATGAGATAAACCCAGCCCAGATTGCCGAGGACTCCCCTGGCCGCGTTACGCTCGAGGTGCTGCTCGCCTTCCTGGAGCCGGTTCAGCGCCCCGCTCGCTTCGCCGAGCTCCGCCAGGACCCAGGCCGAGGCGGCGACCGCGCGAAAGAGGTGGAGGACGACATTCCCCCTCCGGGCCGCAGCGACCCCGTGCTCGATCAGCGGGCGCGCCTCGGCCCAGTCACCCTTGAGGAGGTGGAGCGTGCTCGCGGCGAGGTACGCCAGACCGACAGTGAACGCACGCTGCGTCGGCTCGGCGAGCCGGACCATCTGGGCTGCGTACTCGGCCGCCTCGGTGAATCGGCCGAGCTCGGCGAGGCTCAGGACCAGCCACTGGCGATTGAACACCGACGCCGGTGCGGAGTGTCCGAAATACTCGTCGACCCGGTCCCCGGGCAACGCCGCCAGATTGTCGGTAGCCAGCTCCACCACTTGCTCGTACTCGCCCCGGAAATAACGCGCTTGCTCGAGAAAGCCCGTGCTGAGGATGCGCAGCGGGATGTCCCTGAGCATCGTTGCGATCTCGAGTGCGCGCCTTCCAGAGGCAGCGGCCTCGTCCAGCTCGCCGAGCAGCGAGTGGATGTTGGTCATGAACGCACAGACGCGACCACGTCGGCGGTCGTCGTTCAATCGCTCGGCCAGGGTCTCGGCCGCCCGCAGGTGCTCGAGCGCCCGCCGGACTTCACCGAGCTGGTGCAGCACCGTTCGCAGCTCGAGACGGATGTCGACGGCCTGCTCCAGCGTGGATCGGCTCTCCGGCAGCGTCTCGAGGACACTCAGCGCCTGCTCGAACCAGCCCCGAGCGTCCTGGAGCGCCGACCGCGCGGCCGCCTTGAGTCCGGCCTGCCGGAGATAGTGCACCGCCTTCTCCTGGAGCTTGCCCCGGAGGGCGTGATGGGCGAGCCGCTCGGTGTGCTCGCCGAGGCGATCGCGATGGAGCGTTTCGATCGCGTCGACGATCCGCGCGTGAAGCTCGCGCCGGCGCTCCTGCAGCAGACCCTTGTATGTCACCTCGTGAGTGAGCGCGTGCTTGAACGAGTACTCGAGATCCGGATAGCGCCCAGTCTCGTAGAGGAACTCGGCGGCTTGCAGGTGGTCGAGTCCGCGACGGAGCGCCTCGTCCGGGATCTCGGCGATCGCCTGGAGCAGCGCGAGCGGCACGACCTTGCCGAGGATGGAGGCCGTCTGCAGCAGACGTTTGTCCTCCGGAGGGAGCCGGTCGATCCGCGCCGCTAGCATCACCTGGACCGTGGGCGGGACCTGGATCGCCTGGACCGATTGCCTTAGCCGGTACCGGCCACGATCCCCGACCAGCGCCTTCGTCTCCACCAGCGTTCGGACCGTCTCCTCCAGGAAGAACGGGTTCCCCCGCTTGACCAGGAGCTGCTTGAGCGGCGCCAGCCCGGGATCGTCGCCGAGGAGCGCATCCAGCAGTTCCGCGGCGCTCTCGGCCGGGAGCGCGTCCAGCCGCAGCTGGCTGTAGGCCGTCTTGCTGCCCCAGGCGTGCTGGTACTCGGGGCGGTAGTTTACGAGCAGCAGCAGGCGCGCCGACCCCAGGCTCTCGACCAAGCCGTCGAGTAGCGCCTGAGTCTCGCCGTCGATCCAGTGGAGGTCCTCGAAGATCACGAGGAGCGGTTGTTCGCGCACTTCCCTGAGCAGCAACCGCTTCACAGCGTCGAGCGTGCGCTGCCGACGCTCGGCCGGGTCGAGCGTCTGCCACGCAGGGTCGTCCGCAGGCACGTCGAGCAGGGCCAGCAGCGCTGGCAGCGTTGGCTTCAGGGATTCGTCCAGGGTGAGCACCGTGCCCGTGACCTTCTCGCGGATCTCGCGGGGGTCGTCCCGGTCGTGGATCTTAAAGTAACCCTTGAGGAGATCGATCACCGGCAGATAGCTCGTCGCCTTGCCGTACGAGACCGAGGCGCTTTCGAGGACCAGCCAGTTCTGCAGGTGACGGGAGTGCGTGAACTCGTAAACAAGACGCGACTTGCCCACGCCCGCCTCGGCGACGATCGCCGCTACCTGACCATGTCCGTTGCCGGCGAGCCGCTGGGCGCGACGGAGCTGCTCCAGTTCGGCGTCGCGGCCGACGAACCGCGTCAGCCCGCGGCGGGTGGCCGCCTGCAGGCGGGTGCGCGCCGGGCCCGCCCCCGTCACTTCGTAGACCTCCACCGCGTCGGCGAGTCCCTTCACCGACACGGGGCCCAGGGACTTCACGGCGACGTAGCCCTCGGCCAGCGCCAGCGTATCGGGCGTGATCACGATCGCGCCGGGATCGGCGAGCTGCTCCATGCGCGCGGCCAGGTGCGTCGTCTGGCCCACGGCCGTATAGTCCATGTGCAGATCGCTGCCGATGGCGCGCACGACGACCTCCCCGGAGTTCAGCCCGACGCGGATCTTAACCACGGCCGCGTGAGAGCGGCGCACCTCGTCCGCGTACTTCTTCACGCTCTCCTGCATCCGGAGCGCCGCATAGCACGCCCGCACGGCGTGGTCCTCGTGGGCGAGGGGAGCGCCGAAGAGCGCCATGATCCCGTCGCCCATGACTTGATTCACCGTGCCCTCGTAGCGATGGACGGCCTCCATCATCCGCTCGAGCACCGGGTCGAGGAGCTTCCGCGCCTCCTCGGGATCGCGGTCAGCGAGCAGCTCCATGGAGCCCTTGAGATCGGCGAAGAGCACAGTGACGAGCTTGCGCTCGCCTTCGAGGGCACTCTTGGAGGTGAGGATCTTCTCAGCGAGATGCTTGGGGGTATAGGAGTCGGGCGACGCAAACCGGCGGCCTTCTGGGTCGACGCCCGACGCGGCAGTCAGGGACTGACCGCACTTCTTGCAGAACTTATGGATGGGTGCGTTCGCGGTCCCGCACTGCGAGCACAGAGCAGCGAGTTTCGCGCCGCACTCCGGACAGAACTCAGCGTCAGAAGGGGCTTCCTGCTGGCACCGAGGACATTTCATGCTGGACATCTTTCAGACCGGCGAACTTAGTTGATCCGCTTCTCCTTGCCCCTCCACTCCTTCTCGCGCAGCACGAACTTCTGGACCTTTCCGGTGGAGGTCTTCGGCAGGTCGCCGAACTCGACGGCGGCGGGACACTTGAAGTGAGCGATGTGCCGGCGGCAGAACTCGATGACCTCCTGCTCGGTCGCCTTCGTCCCCGGCTTCAGCGCGACGAACGCTTTGGGCCGCTCGCCCCACCTCTCGTCGGGGATCGCGACCACCGCGCACTCGAGCACGGCAGGGTGCTTGGCAACGGTCTGCTCGACCTCGATCGTCGAGATGTTCTCACCGCCCGAGATGATGATGTCCTTCTTCCGGTCGCGCAGCTCGATGTAGCCGTCGGGGTGCCACACGGCGAGGTCGCCGGAGTGGAACCAGCCGCCGCGGAAGGCCTCAGCGGTCGCGTCGCGCTGCTCGAAGTAGCCCGTCATGACGTTGTTGCCGCGCATGATGACCTCACCGAGCGTCACGCCGTCCTTCGGCACGTCGTGCATGTCGGCGTCCACGACGCGCACGAGGTCGAAGAGCGCGTAGCCCTGCCCCTGGCGGGCGGCGAGGCGCGCCTGCTCCTCGAGCGGCCGCGCGTCCCACTCCGCGTGCCACGCGCACACGGTGTGCGGGCCGTACGTCTCGGTGAGGCCGTAGATATGGACGGGTCGGAAGCCGAGCTCCCCGAGCTTGCCGAGGAGCGTCGGTGAGGGCGGGGCGCCCGCGACGCACACCGTGACCGGGTACCTGAGCCTGTGGGCCTTCGGGTCGTTGACGACGCCGATGTGGACGGTCGGCGCGCCGCTGTAGTGGGTGACGCCCTCCTTGTCGATCAGCTCCCAGATCCGGGCGGACTCGACCTTGCGCAGGCAGACATGGGTGCCGGCGACGGCGGTGACGCCCCAGGGGAAACACCAGCCATTGCAGTGGAACATCGGGAGCGCCCAGAGGTACTTCGTGTCGAAGCTCATGTGCGCCTCGATCACCTCGCCGACCGCGTTGAGCCACGCGCCACGGTGCGAGTACATGACACCCTTGGGACGGCCCGTCGTGCCCGAGGTGTAGTTGATCGAGATCGTCTCGTCCTCGTCGTCGAGCCAGCTCTCGACCGGATCCGGCGAGCCGGTCGCGAGGAACTCCTCGTAGGGATCGCCCACCGCGCCGGTATCGTCGACGCGCACGACCCGCACGCCCGTCAGGTCGGCCGGCTTCACGAGTCCCTCGAGCTCGTGGTCCACGAAAAGGAACCGCGAGCCCGAGTGCTTGAGGATGTAGCCGATCTCGTCCGAGCCGAGCCGCGTATTGACGGCGACGAGGATCCCGCCGGCGGCCGGCACGCCGAAGTGTGCCTCGAGCATCGCCGGGATGTTCGGGCAGAGGAACGCGACCCGGTCGTGCTTCTTCATCCCCGCTCCGCGCAGCGCCGAGGCGAGGCGGTGCACGCGCTCCCCGAGCTGTGCGTAGCTGTAGCGCCTGCTGCCGTGGACGACGGCGGTCTTCTGCGGGAAGACGTACGCGCTGCGCGTGAGGAAGCTCGCGGGGGTGAGCTCGGTGCGGTAGACGTCGCGAAACTCGCCGCTCATCACCGGCTCATGATAACCCGATCCGCCCGCGCATCACGGGCGAGTCAAAAACGGTCCTTGCGAACCCGCTCGCGCGCGGCTACCGTCGGCGCGAGGAGGAGGCCATGAGTGATCTCTCTCGGCGGGACGTGCTGAAGACCGCGGGGGCGCTGGGCGCGGCGGGGGCGCTCGCCGGGACGGCGAGCGGCCAGGGCCGACCGTCGGCCGACGACTTGATCCGGACGGTCAAGGGCGCGCGGGTGTTCGACCTGTCGTTCGTCTGGAGCGAGCAGTCGCCGATCCTCTCGCTGAACCCACCGTACTCGTTCGCGCTCAACCGCACGCACAAGATGACCTACGAGATCTTTGGGCAGGCGCCGGGGAGCCGCGTCTCCTGGGCGTCGGACATCATGTACTTCAGCGGCCAGCACGGCGCGCCCACGATCGACGCCATCGGCCACATCGGGCGCGACCTCAAGCTCCACGGCGGCGTGGACGCCGTCGCCGCCACCGCGACGCCGGGAGGCATCGGCGCCGATCTCGGGATCGAGAGCTTCCCGACCGACCTCATGGTGAACCGCGCGGTGTTCCTCGACGTTGCGCGGCAGCTCGCCGGCGGGCGTCCGGACCCGCTGCCGCCCGGCTTCGAGATCAGCGCCGCCCACCTCGACCAGACGCTGAAGGCGCAGGGCGTGGAGGTACGCCGCGGCGACTCGCTCCTGATCCGCACAGGGTGGGGACAATACTTCGCCAAGGACAACGCGAAGTACCTCGGCGAGCAGTCACCCGGGCCGGGACAGGACGGCGCCCGCTGGATCATCGCCAAGGGCGTGCGCCTGGCGGGCGACGACACCGCGACCTTCGAGAAGCGCCCGGCGGCGTACGGCAAGGAGCTCTTCAGCGTCCACATGATGCTCCTCGCCGACAGCGGGATCTATATCGTCGAGAACGCGAACCTCGAGGCGCTCGGGGACGCCAAGGCGTACGTCGTCCTGTTGATCCTGACACCCCTCCGGATCCAGGGCGCCAGCGGCTCGCCGCTCCGGGCGATCGCGCTGACGCCCTGAGCGCGCCCGCTCACCGACCGGGCTGGGGCGTCAGGCGGAGGTACGACTTGAGCGCCCGCCAGCCCTTGGGGAACTTCGCGCGCGCCTCCTCGTCGCTCACGGCCGGGACGATGATGACGTCCTCGCCCTGCTTCCAGTTGACGGGCGTCGCGACCTTGTGGGCGTCGGTGAGCTGGAGCGAGTCGATCACACGCAGGATCTCGTCGAAGTTGCGCCCGGTGGTCTGCGGGTACGTGATCGTCAGGCGAACTTTCTTCTTCGGGTCGATGACAAAGACCGTCCGGACCGTGTAGACCTCGTCGTGGGCGGGGTGCATCATCCCGTAGAGGTTCGCCACCTTGCGCTCCGGGTCGGCGATGATCGGGAAGTTCGGGGCGTACCCCTGGGTCTCCTTGATGTCGGCCGCCCAGCCGCGGTGGGAGTCGAGCGGGTCGATCGACAGACCGATCGCGGCCACGTTCCGCTTGTCGAACTCCGGCTTCAGGCGAGCGACGTAGCCCAGCTCCGTCGTGCAGACGGGCGTGAAGTCGCGCGGGTGCGAGAAGAGAATGGCCCAGCGGTCGCCGATCCACTCGTGGAACCGGATCGGGCCCTCGGTGGTCTCGGCGATGAAGTCCGGTGCGGCGTCTCCGAGTCTCAGTGACATGTGTCCCTCCCTGATGAGGTGGTGTCTGTCGTCAGGCCGTGGCGCGGGCCTTGCCCCGGGTCGCAACGCTGACGATGTAATCCGCGAAGCGCGGCGTGGGGTCGAAGCCCAGCACCGCCGGGGCGTTCGCGACGAAGTTGGACGTGGCGTTGATGTCGTAGAAGTACACGCGCCCGTCGGCGCCGCCGACGAGGTACTCGACGCCCCCGATGTCGATGGACGCCGCGCGTGTGAGCGCCAGCACCGCGTCCACCACGTCCGGCGGGGCGTCCCAGCGGGTGACCGTGAGCCCCGGCCTCGGGTCCACCGGGCACGCGCCCAGGTCGCCGGAGGCCAGGACCGGCGGGGCCTCGCAGAGGTCGGCCGGGCAGAGGTTGAAGTCGGTCGCGGTCCTGACGATGCGGATCGCGTAGAGGAAGCGCCCGTCCATCACCTCCACACGCACGATGGCGCCGTCCTCCGACTCGACGTACTCCTGGAGCAGCGCGGTCCCGTCGGGCCCGAAGTCCAGCCGCTCGGCCGCAGCCTCGAGGTCCACGCGCGAGTCGAACCGCTCGATGAGCGCCCCGGAGCCGCCGACGCCGGGCTTGACCAGCACCGGGAAGCGGAAGCCCGCGCTCGCCTTGACGAGCTCGGCGCGGTGGTTCACGACGACCGTCGGCGGATACGGGAGGCCAAGCCGCTCGAAGAGCTCCACCTGGAGCGCCTTGGACTTCTCGAACCGGTAGGCCGCCACGGGATTGATCACAGGGATCCCGAGCGACTCGTAGTGGCTCAGGAGCGCCTCGGCGTAGAAGAGCACGCTCGCGTGGCCGCGGCGGTGCGACGACGGGCTCGTGCGGTTCACGACGACGGCGTAGCGCCGCCTGCGGTCGCGCGGATCGTAGCCGTGGTTGGAGTGGTCGATCTTCTCGAACGGCAGCCGCCGCCGCTCGAGCTCGGCGATGAGGCGGGCCGACCACTCGGGGTGCTCGTCCAGGATGCCGATCGGCGCCGAAAGCTCGCTGCTCATCGTACCGCTCCGATCGGCAGTGCCTGCTCGTCGAACCATGCGAGGCGCTCCCGCAGCGCGACGACGTCGCCGATCACCGTCACGACCGGCGGCTCCAGCCGCGCGCGGCGCGCCCTCTCGGCGATGTCGGCGAGCGTGCCGACGACCGTTTCCTGCCAGTCGGTGCTTCCCCAGCGGACGAGCGCCACCGGCGTCGCCGCCGCCCGCCCGTGGGCGACGAGCTCGCGCGCGATCTGCGGCAGACGCTCGAGGCCCATCAGCACGACCAGCGTGTCCACCGCGGTGGCGAGCCGCGCCCAGTCGACGCGACCCTGGCTCTCCGACGCGCACTCGTGCCCGGTGACGACGGCGAACGAGGACGCGACCCCGCGGTGAGTCAGCGGGATCCCGGCGTACGCGGGGGCCGCGATGGCGGAGGTCACGCCGGGCACGACCTCGAACGGGATCCGCGCGCGCGCCAGCGCCTCGGCCTCCTCGCCGCCCCGGCCGAAGACGAAGGGGTCGCCGCCCTTGAGCCTCACGACACGCCGCCCGCGCCGCGCGTGACGGACGAGGAGCGCATTAATCTGCTCCTGAGGGAGCGCATGGGCGCTGCTCGCCTTGCCCGCGAAGATACGGCGCGCCCGCGGCGCCTCGGCGAGGAGACGCCGATCCACCAGGCGATCGTAGACGACGACGTCGGCGCGCCGCAGGAGCTCGAGGCCGCGCACGGTGATCAGCCCCGGGTCGCCGGGGCCGGCGCCGACGAGCGCCACCGACCCTACGCGCACGCCGGAGTAAGAGGCCGTCGATCGAGGTTCGAGCGCCGGCTTTGCCGGCGCAGCCGGTCCTGGGGGGAGGTTTCGGAAGGGGGGCGAAGCCCCCCTCCGAGGATCTACGCGCATGACGTAACTCCCAGGAGCTCGAGAAGGTGGCGCTTGGCCGCCTCGGGTCCTCGCTCGACGATGAGCCGGCGCACCTCGGGCCCGAGCGCGCGCTGCCACGTCCGTGCGTCGGCGACCAGGCCGGCGGCGCGCATCGCGCGCCGCGCCTCGGCGGCGATCTCCGCCAGCGTCGCGTACTCCGCCGTGAGGTACCGCTCGAGCTCCTCTCGGATCGCGCGGGCGAGCGCTGGGCTCGTGCCACCCGTGGACACCGCCACGGTGAGATCACCGCGCCGCACGAGGGCCGGCAGGATGAACGTGCAGTTGGCGGGATCGTCCGCCGCGTTCACCCAGACCCCGCGCGCGTGACCCTCGGCGGCGAGGGCGGCGTTGACCTCGCCGCGGTCGGTCGCCGCGAACGCCAGGTCGACGCCGTCGAGGTCGCCGGTGCGGTAGCCGCGTGGCTCGTGACTGATCCGCCCTTCGGACGCGAGCGCGGCGAGACGTGGTGTGAGAGCCGGCGAGATCACCGTCACCGCAGCGCCTGCCGCTAGAAGGCCCTCCACTCTGCGCTCGGCGACGAGCCCGCCGCCGACGACGAGGCAGCGCCGGCCGGCCAGCTCGAGGAAGACCGGGAAGAAGCCCATCTCAGCCGTCCACCCCGTGCGGCGGGCGGCCGGCCGGGACGTCGCGCTCCACCACCTCAACGAGTCCGCCCGCGAGCCGCGCGCGGAGCTCCTCGTCGGTGTGGCGGGCGCAGAACTGCCGGAAGTTCTCCCCGGGGAGGCGCTCGGCGAGGAACGCGCGGAGCAGCCGCTCGATCGCCGCGCCGACGTCCGTCGCCGGGACGCGGAGCCCGATCGGCCGCGCCGTGGCGGAGTGGCGGCCCAGGGCGCCGCCGACGCAGAAGTAGTAAGCGTCCACGAGCGCGCCGTCCACCTTGACCTTCTTGCCCTCGATGCCGATGTCGGCGATCCAGTGCTGGCCGCAGCTGTTCGGGCACCCCGTCACGTGGAGCTTCAGGTGCTCGTCGAAGCCGGGCAACCGAAGCTCCAGCTCTTCCACGAGGGCGCGCGCGAACCCCTTCGTCTCGGTGAGGGCCAGCTTGCAGAACTCGGAGCCCGTGCACGCGACGGTCCCGCGCCAGAAGGGCGAGGCGTCGAGCCGGAGCCCGGCGGCCTCGAGCTCGTCCGCGAGCGCTCCCGCGCGCTCGCGGCGAACGTTCGGGATCAGGAGGTTCTGCATGCTGGTCGTCCTGAGCTCGCCGGTGCCGTAGCGCTCTGCCAGGTCCGCGGCGCGGCGCATGTCGGTGGGCGTCAGCCGGCCGCGTAGCACCGCGACGCCCGCGTAGACGAATCCCTCCTGCCTCTGGCGGTGGATGCCGACGTGGTCACGGTAGACATCCTCCGGCGGGTCGTCGGGCGCCCTGTGCTCGAGGGTGAATCCGAGGCGATCCTCGACCACCGTGAGGAATTTCTCCGCGGTCCAGCCGTGCTGGAGGAAGAGGAACTTGAGCCGCGCCTTCTCGCGATTCTGCCGCAGCACGTCCGAGTCGCGGAAGATCTCCGAGACCGCCCGGAGGACCGGCAGCACCTCGTGCCAGCGCACGAACGCATCCAGCCGCGTGGCGAGGCGTGGGTCGGTCGAGAGCCCGCCGCCGACGCGCACGACGAAGCCGATCTCCCCCGTCCCCGGGTGCCGGAGCGCCGTGAACCCTACGTCGTTGACTTCCGGGTACGAGCACCACACCCGGCAGCCGGTGATCGAAACCTTGTACTTGCGCGGCAGGTTGTAGAAGGCGGGGTTGCCGTTGAGCATGCGCGTCGCCGCGTGGACGAGCGGCGAGGCGTCCACGATCTCGTCGGCGTCCAGGCCGGCGAGCGGGCAGCCGGTGACGTTGCGCGTGACGTCGCCGCACGCCCCCATCGTGGTGATCCCGGTGCGCCAGAGCGTCTGGAAGACGTCGGGGAGGCTCTCGAGCGTCACCCAGTGGAGCTGGATGTTCTGGCGGACTGTAATGTCGGCGATGCCGCGCGCGTAGCGCTCGGCGAGCCCGGCGATCGTGCGAAGCTGGTGGGCCTGCAGCTGACCGTTCGGGATCCTGATGCGGACCATGAAGTGGCGCGTCGCCTTGCCCTCGCCGCCCTTGCCGCCGATCGCGCCGACGCCGTCGCCCTGGGTGTAAAGGCCCCACCAACGGAAGTAAGTGCCGAGCCACTCGGGCGGGATCGCGTCCCAGCCCTCGCGCGCGAAGCGCTGGATCTCCGCGTACGCCTCCCACGGGTTCAGCTCGCGCTTGAGCCGCTCGACACGCTGGGCCTTCGTCTCGGTGACGGGCATCGGCCGATAAAGTACCTATTATCGATCGGTTTTGTCAAGAGACTCCATACGGTAAGTGCCCCTTGCTCTTACGAGAGGCCGTGATACCTTTCCCGCGCCGCCCCTCCGGGGCGGCGTCCAGGGAGGGTTCGCCTATGGCGAAGAGCGTCTACGACGAGGTCTACGCCCGTTCCATGAAGGACCCGGAGGGCTTCTGGGCGCGGGCCGCCGAGGACATCCACTGGGAGAAGCGCTGGGATCGCGTCTTCGACGACTCGCGAAAGCCCTTCTACCGCTGGTTCACGGGGGGCGTCCTCAACACCTGCTACAACGCGCTCGACCTGCACATCGACCGCGGGCGCGGCAAGCAGCGCGCCCTCGTCTACGACAGCCCCGTCACCAATACGCTCACGGTCTTCACGTACGACGAGCTGCGTGACGCGGTGGCGCGCGTGGCCGGCGCGCTCCGACGCCAGGGGATCGCGCGCGGCGATCGGGTCATCATCTACATGCCGATGGTGCCCGAGGCGGTGATGGCCATGCTGGCCTGCGCCCGCATCGGCGCGATCCACTCGGTGGTCTTCGGCGGCTTCGCGTCGAACGAGCTCGCCAAGCGCATCGACGACGCCAAGCCCAGGCTCATCCTCTCGGCCTCGTGCGGCATCGAGGTGAGCCGCGTCGTCCCCTACAAGCCGCTCCTCGACGGCGCGATCGAGCTGTCCGCGCACAAGCCCGAGCGCTGTGTGATCCTCCAGCGATCTCAAGAACGGGCGCCGCTCCTCCGGGGACGCGACCTCGACTGGGGTGACTTCATCGCCTCTGCCCAGCCGGCCGACTGCGTCCCGGTCGCCGCGACCGATCCGCTCTACATCCTCTACACGTCGGGCACGACAGGCGTGCCGAAGGGCGTCGTGCGCGACAACGGTGGCCACGCGGTCGCCCTCAAGTGGTCCATGGAGGGAATCTACAGCGTCGGCACCGGCGAGGTGTACTGGGCGGCGTCGGACATCGGCTGGGTCGTCGGCCACTCGTACATCGTCTACGCCCCGCTGCTCAAGGGCTGTACGACGATCCTCTACGAGGGCAAGCCGGTGGGGACGCCGGACCCCGGGGCCTTCTGGCGCCTCATCGCCCAGCACGGCGTCAACGTGCTCTTCACGGCGCCGACCGCGTTCCGCGCGATCAAGAAGGAGGACCCGCAGGGCACGCACATGGCGCAGCACGACCTGAGGCGCTTCCGCACGCTCTTCCTCGCCGGCGAGCGCTGCGACCCCGACACGCTCCTCTGGGCGCGCGCGCGCCTCGGCGTGCCGGTGATCGACCACTGGTGGCAGACGGAAACGGGCTGGCCGATCGGCGCCAATTGCGTCGGCCTCGGGATGCTCCCGGTCAAGCCCGGCTCGCCGACGAAGCCCGTGCCCGGGTATGACGTGCGCGTGCTGAGCGAGGACAATCAGGAGATGGACGCGGGCCAGATCGGCTCGATCGCGATCAAGCTCCCGCTGCCGCCGGGGTGCCTGCCGACACTCTGGAACAACGACGCGGGCTACGAGACCTCGTATCTCACGAAGCACCCGGGCCACTACCTCACGGGCGACGCGGGCTACAAGGATGGCGACGGCTACCTCTACATCATGAGCCGCGTGGACGACATCATCAACGTCGCCGGCCACCGGCTCTCGACCGGGGCGATGGAAGAGGTGCTCTCCGCCCACCCGGACGTGGCCGAGTGCGCGGTGATCGGCGTCGCCGACGAGATCAAGGGCGAGGTGCCCGTCGGGTTCGTGGTCACCAAGGCGGGCGTGACGCGGAGCGAGGCGGCGATCGTCCACGAGCTCGTCGATCGTGTGCGGGCCGAGATCGGCCCCGTCGCCGCGTTCAAGACCGCGCTCGTCGTCAAGCGTCTACCCAAGACGCGCTCGGGCAAGATCCTGCGCGGCACGATGAAGCGGATCGCGGACAGCCAGGAGTACACGCTGCCGGCGACGATCGACGACCCCGCGATCCTGGGCGAGATCACCGAGGCGCTCAAGGCCAAGGGGTACGCGGCGAGGGGCTAGGCGGGCCTCGGCGCTCGCGCGCGGAGCCGCCACCAGAGCATGATCCCTGCGAGCGTCACGAGCCCGAGCGTCCCGTTCCACAGGAACGCCGCCGACACGCCCCACGCCTGCGAGATCGAGCCCACGAGGAAGGCGCCGATCGGGAAGACGCCGCCGGTCACCCACGTGTAGAGGCTCATCACGCGGCCGCGGAGCGCGTCGGGCGCCCTGAGCTGCATGGACGTGTTGCAGGTCGCCATCAGCATGATGCCGAAGTAGCCCGTGACGAAGAGGAGGGGCGCCGCCGTCCAGACGTGACGGGTCAGGCCGAGTCCGAGCAGCGCCGCGAAGGCGACAGCGGCGGACAGGAACATCCGCCCGAGCTCGGGCTCGCGGGAGCCGAATCCGCCGACCGTGAGCGCTCCCGCCACGGCGCCGACGCCGAGCGAGGCCATGAGGAACCCGAAGCCCTCCGCGCCGAGGCCGAGCACCGTGCGCGCGAGCAGCGGCACGTAGACGGTGAAGTTGAAGACGAAGAGGCTCACGCTGAGGACGAGCCCGAGGGCGAGCAGGAGCCGCGGCGTGCGGCGCGCGTAGCGGAGCCCCTCCACGATCTCCTCGAGCATCGTCGCGCGCCGTTCGCGCGCGGGCAGCCCGCGCGCCTCCAGCCGCAGCAGCGTGAGAATGACGCCGACGAAGCCCACGCTGTTGATGAAGAACACGGGCCCGACGCCGACCCGGCCGATGAGCACGCCCGCCACCGCCGGCCCGACGATTCGCGCCGCGTTGAACGCGGCGGAGTTCAGCGCGACCGCGTTCGCCACGTCGCCCTTGCCGACCATGTCCATGACGAACGACTGCCGGGCGGGCTGGTCGACGACATTCGCGAAGCCGAGAACAAGGCCGAGCACGGCGACGTGCCCGTACTGGACCCGGCCCGTCGAGACGAGCACCCCGAGCAGCAGGGCCTGGCAGGCGAGCGTCGTCTGCGTGGTGACGAGCAGCCCGCGCTTCGGCAGCCGGTCGGCGACCGCGCCAGCGACGAGGGAGAACATGAGGATCGGCGAGAACTGCAGGGTCGAGATGAGCCCGAGCTTGAAGGGCGAGTCCGTGAGCTGCAGCACGAGCCACGCCTGCGCGACCGTCTGCATCCAGCCCCCCACGAGTGCCAGGAGCTGCGCGGCGTAGAAGCGGCGAAAGTCGCGGTGATTGAGCGCCCGCAGCCCGTGGGGAAATCGCATCCTACGCCGGGACGCGAGCCGTGGACTTCATGCGCGCCTATTCTACAGGCGCGCGTGCGGCGCTTGCGTTCCCGAAGCGGCGGGGCTACTCTCGCCGAAACTCAAAACTCGCGGCATTTCGACTCATCCAGGAGGCGGCGGCTATGGCGCTCCGAGTCATGTCGGCGGACAGCCACATGGACCTCGTCTATCTTCCGCCCGACACCTTCACCTCGCGAATGGACCCGAAGTGGGGCGACGCGGCGCCGCACGTCGTCGAGCGCGACGGGCGCAAGTGGTGGGTGTCGCGCGACGCGGTGCTCGGCCCGTACGGCGTTTACGGCCCGGGCGTGACGGGCGGCAAGCGCGGCCGGATCCTCGCCGAGGCGGGCTTCGCCACGGGCAAGCAGACGCGGCCGTCGCACCCGATCGAGCGCCGCGAAGACCAGGCGCGCGATGGCGTCGAAGCCGAGGTGATCTACGGGATCATCGGCATCTCGCGCGGTCTGTTCACCCACCAGGGCATCTCCGATCACGAGATGCTCACAGCCGTCTATCACGCGTACAATCGGTACATCGCCGAATTCAACCAGACCCAGCCCGGTCGTTACTACGGGCTCGGGTGTCTCCCCAACCACGACGCGACGCTCGCGGCGGACGAGTTGCGCCACTGCGCCACGCTCGGCCTGCACGGTGCCGTGCTCGTCCCGTGGGGCTCGGCGATGCCCGTGTGGCACGAGATGTGGGAGCCTGTGTGGTCCACCGCAGAGGAGACGGGCCTCGTCGTCTCGTTCCACGTCTTCGAGGGAGGCGGCGCGACCGTCGGTTACGAGGTGAAGGGGATCCGCCACCCGGCGGTCATCGGCTCGTGGACAACCGTCGCGCCGATGCAGATGGACGAGATCTGCGTCTCGGTGATCCTCTCGGGCGTGTGCGAGCGCCACCCGAAGCTCCGCCTCGTGCTGGGTGAGAGCGGGATCGGCTGGCTCCCCTACATCCTCGAGCGGCTCGATGACACGTACGAGGAGCGGCTGGCCGACGACCTCGAGCTCCCGCTGCCGCCGAGCGCCTATTTCAAGCGCCAGATGTACGCGACCTTCCAGAAGGACTTCCACGGCGTGCGCGCGATGGCCGAGATCGCGCCCGACAACGTCATGTGGGGCTCCGACTACCCGCATCGCGACGGCACGTGGCCGTTCTCGCAGAAGGCGATCGAGGAGCAATTCCGCGGGATCGACCCGAAGATCCAGCGGAAGATGCTCTGGGAGAACGTCCGGCGCGTCTACCGGATCGACGAATGAAGACGGCCACGCTGGAGGCGCTCGGCTGATATGGAGGTACGGTTCTGGGGCACCCGCGGGTCGATTCCCACGCCGGGCTCACACACGGTCCGCTTCGGCGGCAACACCTCGTGCGTCGAGGTGCGAACCGCCGAGGGACACATCTTCATCTTCGACTGCGGGACGGGCGCGCGCCCGCTCGGTGAAGCGCTCATGGCGCCCCCGGTGGCGCCCGTCAGCGCGAGCATCCTCTTCAGCCACACGCACTGGGACCACATCCAGGGCTTTCCCTTCTTCGCGCCGGCGTTCGAGCCCCGGAACACGATCGCCGTCTACGGCCCGGAGGGGGGCCGCCGCTCGCTCCACGACACGCTCGCCCGCCAGATGGAGCTCTCGTACTTCCCGGTGGAGCTGAGCCAGCTCCCCGCCACGCTCAGCTACACCGACCTGGGCGAGGGCGCGCACACGATCGGCGGCGCGCGGATCGTTGCCCAGTACCTCAACCACCCCGCGGTGACGCTCGGCTACCGCGTCGAGGCCGACGGCGCCGCGGTCGTCTACGCGTGCGACCACGAGCCGTTCGGTGGCGCCCTCTGGCGCACGGACGCCGCGCCCGGCCCGCTCGAATCGATCCTGCACGAGGGCGACCGCCGGCACGCCCATTTCCTGGCCGACGCCGATCTCGTCATCCACGACGCGCAGTACACGCCCGAGGAATACCGGTGGCGGAAGAGCTGGGGGCACAGCACATTCGAGTACGTCGTGGAGCTCGCGTGCACAGCCGGCGTGAAGCGACTCGCGCTAACCCACCACGACCCGAGCCACGACGACGCCGTGGTCGCCGAGATCGAGCGGCGCGCGCGCGCCGTTGCCGAGCGCCGACGCTCGCCGATCGAGGTGTTCTGTGCGTTCGAGGGCTGCCGCGCGCGCGTGGAGCCCCGCGGCGTCACGCCCGCTGGCGGGCCCGAGACCGCGCCCCCGCCAGCCGCCACGGTCGCTCCCGGGGCACGCGTCCTGATCGTGGACGACGACCCGGTCATGCGCCGCCTCACGACGCGGGCGCTTCAGAACGACGGCTACGTCCTCACCGAAGCCACGAACGGACGCGAGGCCCTCGAGGTGATGCGCCGGGAGACGCCAGACCTCGTGATCCTCGATTTCGTCATGCCCGAGCTCGACGGCCTGGACGTGCTGAGAGCCCTCCGCGCCGATCCGGCGACGGTCTCCCTCCCGGTCCTCATGCTCACGTCGCAGTCCGACGAGGGCAGCACGCGCGCTGGCTTCGACGCCGGCGCGACCGACTATCTGACCAAGCCCTTCTCGAGCCCACAGCTCAGCGCGCGGGTTCGCGCGTGCCTCACGCGCGCACCGAAGCCCTGAGCCGGGCGCGCGGGTTCTCGCTGCCTCTATACCCCTTGCGGTCGTGCCGGTGCCTTCTGGAGTCCTGGTGCCCTCTTGCCTTGCGGGTGCTTCTTTCCCTGCGGATGCTTCTTCCACTGCGGCCTTTTCTTTCCCTGCGGTTTTTTCTTGCCCTGCTGCTTCTTCTTGCCCCAGCCGCGGCCCTTGTCCGCGGTGCTCCTGACCTGCACCAGCTCGTTTTGAGCGACCATCAGCCCGGCCACCGTCGACGGTTCGATCGGTTGGGGGAACTTCGTATCCTTCGGCGCATCCGCCCCCACCGCCGCCGCAAGGCCAAGGAGACATGCGGCGGCGGCAACGAGGCCGTGACGCCACAAACTCACCGTAGTCTGTCGCCGCATCATCGGCACCCCCGTCAGGACGTTGGTCCACGACCGCCGCCAGTCGACCGGCATCCGAGCTTGGAACGTCTTGCCGAGACTGCAGGGCCCATGCCAACGAGAATCGGCCATTCGATAGTGACTTACCGCTCACGCCACGGGATAGAGAGGCAGGCGTGCCGAAACGCCGGAAAAATTGCCAATTTTTAGACTCGGCCACCGGCCCGAGTGTGTCTGCCTTGAGGGGCAGGGGCGAATCGGGCAATAATCGCCGAACCCGGCGTGCCCGAGGCCGCTCGGCCGTCGTCAGGAGGCCGTGACATGGAGCAGGAGGAGAAGACCCAGTACACGCCGCGTGAGCGCGTCGTCACGGCCTACAAGGGCGGCTTCGCCGATCGCGTCCCTGCCTACCCGATCGCCGGCTCGTTCGCCGGCTGCCTCGACGGCCTCTCGATCGAGGAGTACTGCACGAACCCGACGAAAGCCACGAAGGCGATGCTGAACTACTACGAGCGGTACGAGCCCGACATCATGATCGCCTTCAACGACCTCGCGAAGGAGGCGGAGGCGATCGGCTGTCACGTGAAGTACTCCGACTACGTGGTGCCGTCGATCGACCGCCACGTGCTCCAGGACGACCGGGCCAGGCTCGCCACGCTCGAGATCCCCGACCCGAAGCGCGACGGGCGCCTGCCCGCCTTCCTCGAGCAGTGTGCGGCGCTGTCGAGCGCCAAGCTCCCGAGCGCGCTGGGCGCCGTGCTCGTGGGGCCGTGGACGATCGCGATGCTCATGCGGAATCCCGAGCTGATGTGCCTGGACACGATCGATGACCCCCAATTCGTTCATGAACTGATGCGCTTCACCACGGAGTATGCCAAGCGTGTCGGCGACGCCGTCCTCGAGACGCGGATCGGGCTCAGCTACTCCGACCCGACCGCGTCGTGCTCACTCGTGGGACCCGACACGTACCGCGAGTTCATCAAGCCCTACCACAAGGCGTTGGTGGACTACTTCAAGGCCAAGAAGGTCGGCACGACCGTCCACATCTGCGGGACGACACACCAGATCCATGAGGACCTCGTGGACGTGGGCTTCGTCGCGATCACGATCGACCTCGACCAGCAGTCCGACCCGGCGCTCAAGGTGGACCAGCTCGACAGGCTCGTCACGCTCGGCAACCAGCGGGGCGTGGTGGCGATCGGCAACGTAGACGTGACCATCTTCGAGCGCGCCACCCAGGCCGAGGTCGAGGCCGAGGTCCGGCGCTGCATCGACACGGTCGGCCACCGCTCGCGCTTCGTGCTCTCGACTTCGTGCGAGCTGCCGCCGCGCGCCAACCCCGACTGCGTCAGGTGGTTCATGGAGGCCGCGAAGGAGTACGGCCGCTGGGACCGGATCCTCGCCAAGTGACCGCCCCGGTCGCGGTCTCGCTCATGCCGCTCGAGACCCGGCGCGAGGCGATCGTCCGCGCGGCGACGGGCGCCGACCACCTCGGCTACGACGGCTTCTTCCTCCCCGAGACCTGGGCCCACGACACGACGGCGCTCCTCGCCGAGGCAGCGGTGCGGACACGGCGGATCCGGCTGGGCTCCGGCATCCTTGGTGTGTGGGGGAGGAGCGCGGCCACGATCGCAATGGCGGCCTCGACGCTCCACGACATCTCCGGCGGACGCTTCACCCTCGGCCTGGGTGCCTCCACGGCTCAGCTCGCCGAGGGGCTGCACGACGTGCCGTTCAGCGCGCCGACGGAGCGGATGAGGCGCGTGATCACGCAGGTGCGCGCGCTCCTCAAGGGCGAGCGCATCCCGCTTGCCGCCGCGACGGGCGCGCGCCCGCTGCGCCTCAACCTCCCGCCCGCACCTGCCGTGCCGATCTACCTCGCCGGGCTCGCCGCCGACTCGATCCGGCTCGCGGGCGAGCTGGCAGACGGCTGGATACCGTTCCTCTACCCACGCTCGCGCCTCGCCGAGGGCAAGGCGATCTTGAAGGAAGGCGCGGCGCGGACGGGGGCGCCGCGCGAGCTGCCCTTGGTCTGCCCCAGCATGCCGGCGGTCGTCGCCGCCGACCCGGCCGAGGCCAGGGCTGGCGCCGCGTGGTTCGTGAGCTTTTATCTCACGAGCATGGGGCCGTTCTATCCGCGGACGCTCTCGCGCCTCGGGTTCGAGAAGGAGGTCCGGGCGGTCGTTGCCGCCAACACGACGCGCGGCGCGGCGACCATACCGCCGGAGGCGGAGGTCCTCCTGGAGGAGCTGACCGTGTACGGCACGCCAGGGGAGGCGCGCGCCCGCCTCGCGCGCTGGCAGGCAGCAGGCGCGGCGCTCCCGATCCTGCTCCTGCCGCCGAACCTCGAGCCCAAGCAGATCGACTTCGCCCTCGAGGCGTTCCGCTGACGCGGGGCGCGCGGCCTCGGCCGGCGCCCCACGTCTCGCGGCTCAGCCGAGGTGACGCCCGAGGAAGTCGAGCGTGCGGCTCCGCGCGAGGATGGCACTCGGCTCGTGAAAGCTCGCCCGCGCGTCACAGTTGAAGCCGTGCCCCGCCGGGTAGATGTGCATCGGCAGGGTCGGGTGCGCGGCGTGGATGCGCTGGTGGTGCTCCTTCGGGATGGACTGGTCCGTCTCGCCGAAGTGAAGGAGCACCGGGCAGCGCGGCGTCTCCGTCGCGGTGTCGGCGATGCCGCCGCCGTAATAGCCGACGGCGCAGGCGACGCCGTCGACACGCGTCGCGGCGAGCCAGGCGAGCGTGCCGCCGAGGCAGTAACCGACCACGCCGACCGGGAGCTTCTCGGCCGCGAGCGCCTTCACGGCGGCGCGCACGTCCTTGACCATGTCGTCGAGCGGGATCTTCATACGCACGGCGCGCCCGCGCTCGATATCCTCGGGGCTGTAGCCGATCGCGAAGCCCGGCTCGACGCGCTCGAAGATCGCCGGCGCCAGCGCGACGTAGCCGTCTGCGGCGAATCCGTCGCACACCTTCTTGATGTGCGAGTTGACCCCGAAGATCTCCTGCACGATGACCAGGCCGGCGCGCGGTGCGCTCGGCGGGGCCGCACGATACCCCGCGAGCCGCTGGCCGTCCTCTGCGGTGAGAGTGATGGTCACGCCCATGGCCTCCTCCAGTCTTTCGGCGCTGTCAACCGACCCCTGGAGGATAGGCCCGAGGAACCCGCTTGACAACCCGCCCCCGGTCCGCCATTTTCTGCCCACTCTTCGCTCACGAGGTGACCAGATGGCCCAGCATCGCGACGTCTCGACTCGCCTCCCCCGCCGCAAGTTCCTCACGGGCCTCGCCACCGTTGCCGCGGCGGCCGGGACCCACGAGCTCGCGTTTCCCGCCGTCGTGCGAGCGCAGGAGCCCATCCGCATCGGGCAGCTCATCCCGTTCACGGGCTTCCTCGGCGCCATCGGCGAGTACGGCAAGCAGGGCGCGACGCTCGGGGTCGAGGAGCTGAACGAGAAGGGCGGCGTCCTCGGCCGGAAGGTCGAGCTGATCACCGAGGACGAGGCCAACCCGGGCGTGGCGGTGCAAAAGGCGCGGAAGCTGATCGAGAAGGACAAGGTCGTGGCGATCGAAGGGCTCGTCTCGTCGGCCTCGTGCCTCGCCGTCGGCGACGAGGTGCAGCGGGCGAGGGTCCTCATGATCAACGCCGGCGCCAACTCCGACGAGATCCGGAGCAAGCGCTGCCACCGCTACGTCTTCTCGACCGAGGGGTGCAACACCCAGTACGTCAGCGCCATCGGCAACTGGCTCATCAGGGAGCGGAAGATCAGTCGCTGGTACTTCCTCACCTCCGACTACGCCTTCGGCCACGACCTCCTGCGCGTGGCGCGGAACCTCCTCATGGCGAACAAGGGCACGGAGGTCGGGAGCGACCTGGCGCCCACGGGCACGACGGACTTCAGCCAGTACATCACCAAGATCAAGGCCGCGAAGCCCGACCTGGTCTTCCACAACCTGGCGGGCGCCGACGTCACGAACTTCCTCAAGCAGTACGCGGAGGCGGGGATGACCCTCGAGGTCGCCGGCGGCGTCATCGACTCGGCGTACGCGTGGCCCGTGGGCGAGTCGCTCCGCGGCCACTTCCCGATCATCTGGTGGCACGAGCTGAACACGCCGGCCAGCCGGGCGTGGGCGGCGCGCTACGTCAAGCGCTGGGGCCGCCCGCCCGACAATCAGGCGTACGGCGACTACGTCGCGGTCCACGCGATCGCGCAGGCGATCGAGAAGGCCAAGAGCACGGACAGCGCGAAGCTCGTCCAGGCGCTCGAGGGCCACACGCTGACGGCCGCGATGGACGGGCTCAAGGGCCGGCCGCTGACCTTCCGGGCGTGGGACCACCAGCTCCTCCAGCCGATGTACGTCGTCGCGGCCAGGGACAAGTCGAAGTGGAGGGACAAGTGGGACATCTTCGAGGTCATCTCGGAGGTGCCGCTGCCGGGCGAGTCGCTCGAGACGATCGCGATCCCGAAGGCCGAGAGCCAGTGCCAGCTGGAGCCCTTAGCGTAGAACGCTCCGGCCGATGACCGTCGCGGTCTTCGCCGAGTTCGTCCTCAACGGGCTCGTGCTGGGCGCGCTGTACGTGTTGATGGCGCTCGGGCTGTCGATCATCTTCGGGATGCTCGGCGTCATCAACTTCGCCCACGGCGCGCTCTTCACGCTCGGCGCGTACGCCGCCTTCCAGGTGAAGGACGCCCTCGGGTTCCCGGCGACGCTGGTCGTGTCACCGGTGCTCGTCGGCGTCCTGGGCATGCTCATCGAGGCGACGCTCCTGCGCCGCCTCTACCTCCAGGACCCGCTCCAGGGGCTCCTGCTCACCTTCGGGCTCACGATGATCCTCGAGCAGGGGATCCGCATGGTCTGGGGGCGCAGCCCCAAGCCGTTCGACGTGCCGCCCGCCTTCACTGGCTCGGTGCGCTCACCTACTCCAAGTACCGGAGCTTCATCCTGCTCTCGGTGGTCCTCCTCATCGTGGCGCTCACGCTGTTTCTCCAGAAGACGCCGATCGGCACGATCGTCCGCGCCGGCAGCCGCGATCCGATGATGGTGCGGCTCCTCGGCATCAGCCTGAGGCCGGTGCTCACGCTCGTCTTCGGCCTGGGGACCGCGTTCGCGGCGATCGCCGGCGTGCTCTCGGCGCCGCTCGCCGGCGTCCAGCCCGCGATGGGCGTGAACGTCGGCACGGCCGCGTTCGTCGTCGTCACGATCGGGGGGCTCGGCAGCTTCTGGGGCGCCATCGTCTCGGGGTTGCTCGTGGGCCAGGTGGTGAGTCTCAGCATCTACTTCCAGCCGCGCGCGGCCGAAGCGTCCATGTACATCCTCATGGCCGTCATCCTCTTGCTCAGGCCGCGCGGCCTCATGGGCGAGCGCTGGGAAAAGTTCGAGTGACCCGCCGCGCCTCCGTCGTCCTGCGCCACCCGCTGACCTGGCTCTACGCCTGGTTCCTCGTGCTGCCGTTCCTCATGGGCACGGTCCAGTCCACCGTGTCGCTCGCCACCGAGATCGTGATCTTCAGCCTCCTCGCCATCGCCTACAACCTGTTGATGGGGTACACGGGGCTCGTCTCCTTCGGCCACTCGGCCTTCTTCGGGATCGGCGGCTACGCGGCGGGGCTCGCCCAGCTCCACCTGGCGAAGGGCATGGTCGTCCCCTTCGTCGCCGGCGTCGCGGGCGCCGCGCTCGCCGGGGCGGTGATCGGCTTCCTCCTGATGCGCAAGCGCGGCGTCTACTTCTCGCTCCTGACGCTCGCGTTCACGCAGATGTTCTTCTACATCGTCTACGGGGCGACGGCGGTGACGGGGGGCGAAAACGGCCTCGGCGGAATCGAGCGCTTCCCCCTGCGCGTCGGCTCCCTCCGGCTCGACCTCGGCGACAAACGCGTCTACTACTACGCGAGCGCGGTCCTCGCCGCCCTCGCCATCTACGTCCTCTGGCGCGTCGTCCACTCGCCCTTCGGGCGGGTCCTCGAGGCGATCCGCGAGAACGAGCCGCGCGCGAGCTTCGTCGGCTACGACGTCAAGCGCTACAAGCTCACGGCGTTCGTCGTCTCGTGCGCCTTCAGCGGCCTCGCCGGCGTCCTCTACACCTTCCTGCTGAACTTCGCCTACCCCGAGTCGCTCCACGTGACGATGGCCGGCGAGATCGTCGCGATGACGCTCGTGGGCGGGATGCGGAGCTTCGTCGGCCCCGCCGTGGGCGCGGCGGTGTTCGTCTTCATGCGCGACACCCTCTCGTCGTGGACCGAGAACTGGCTCGTCTACTTCGGCGTGATCTTCGTCGCCTTCGTCATGTTCTCGCCCAACGGGATCGTGGGCGTGTTCCAGCGCCTGCGCGGCCTTCCCCGTCAAGACGGCGGCCGCGCACGCGCCACGACGCGAGCCGCGCGAGCCGCCGCGCCGGCGCTCGTCCCGGCGGCGGGTGCCGCGGGCCCGGCCGGGGAGGTGCTGCTCGAGGCCCACGATCTCGCCAAGCACTTCGGCGCGCTCGCCGCGGTCGACGGCGTGTCGCTCCGGGTCCCGCGCGGCGAGCTCCGCTCGATCATCGGGCCGAACGGGGCCGGCAAGACGACGCTCTTCAACGTCCTCACCGGCCTCCTGCCCGCCGACCGGGGCCAGGCGCGGTTCCGCGCGACGACGATCACCGCGCTCCTCCCGCACCAGATCGTGGCGTCGGGCGTCTCGCGCTCGTTCCAGATCATCAGCATCTTCCACGCGCTCACCGTCTTCGAGAACGTGCGCATCGCCGCCCAGGCCAAGCGCCGCTGCCGCTTCGCGATGCTCGCAGACTCCGGGAGCTTCACGGACCTGAACGCCGAGGCGCTGCGGCTCGTGGACGCCGTGGGCCTCGGCGACCGGGCCTTCGAGATCGCCGACAACCTCTCGCACGGCGACCAGCGGCTGCTCGAGATCGCCATCGCGCTGGCGACGCGGCCCGAGCTGTTGCTGCTCGACGAGCCGCTCGCCGGCCTCGCGGCCCACGAGCGGCTGCGCGTGGCGGACCTGATCCGCACGCTGCGCCGGTCCGTCACGATCGTGCTGATCGAGCACGACATCGACCAGGTCCTCGCCCTCTCCGACCGCATCACGGTCCTGCACCAGGGCCGCGTGATCGCCGAGGGCGCGCCGGCGGAGATCCAGCAGAACCGCGAGGTGCAGACGGCCTACCTCGGCCACGTCTCGCTCGCTCCGGGCCCGGCCGCGGCGGCCGTACGCCGCACGGCAGAGCCGCTCCTGCGCGTCACGTCGGTGAACACCTTCTACGGCAAGAGCCACGTGCTGCACGGCGTCTCGCTCGACGTCTTCACCGGCGAGTCCGTCTCGCTCCTCGGCAGGAACGGCGCGGGCAAGACGACCACGCTCGCGACGATCACCGGCGTCGTCCCGCCGACCCAGGGGCGAATCGTCTACGGAGCGACCGACCTGGCGGGGCGTCCGCCCGAGGAGATCGCGCGGCTCGGCATCGGCCTCGTCCCGCAGGGACGGCGGATCTTCCCGAACCTCACCGTCCTCGAGAACCTCACGATCGCGCGCCACGGCGAGGGGGGCTGGACCCTCGAGCGCGTCTTCACGACGTTCCCCAAACTCCACGCGCGCAAGGACGCCCGTGGCGCGACGCTCTCGGGCGGCGAGCTGCAACTGCTGGCGATCGCCCGCGCGCTGATGGGCAACGTGGACCTCCTGCTGCTGGACGAGCCGTTCGAGGGCCTGGCGCCGGCGATCGTGGAGGTCGTGTGGAACGTGCTGCGCGAGCTCCGGGGCACGACGACGATGCTGCTGGTCGAGCAGAACGCGGATCTGGCGCTCGCGCTCTCGGACCGGGCGTACGTGATCAGTAACGGCTCGATCGTCTGGGAGGGCGACGCGCGCGAGCTCCACGCCGACCAGGAGCTACGGCTCAAGCTCCTCGGGGTGTAAGTCCCACGACAGGTTCGACGTTCCTTGAGCCACTAGACTGGGATGACGTTTCTCGTCACTCCGACTGCGCCATAGAGTCACCACCGGAAGTCCCCGGGGACGGACGCAGCCTAAGTCATTAATCATAAGGAGATCCCCAAGATCGGGCCTCTGGCACGCAAGATGCCTCTGCTTGCTCTGGTCGTCGAACGTCGCGTGCGGCTCCCGTCCTCAAGGAGGGCTGAATGATCGAGCAATGGCATAGGAGGCGACTCCGAACACGGAGCCAGCGGGGCTTCACCCTCGTCGAGCTGATGATCGTCGTCGCGGTCATTGGCATCCTGACGGCCATCGCCATCCCTCTCTACTCCGACATCCAGGCGCGGGCCCGCATCGCCAAGGTCCAGGCCGATACCCGCACGCTCGCGTCGGCGGCCGCGCTCTACCAGACTCACATGGGCTTCGTCCCGAGCGCGCTGGCCGACCTGACTGTCGTCGCGACCAACAGCCTGAGCCAGACGGCCGGGCCGTTCATGCCCTCGATACCGACGCCTCCGGGTACGGCAGCTGGCTGGCCGGCCGCCTACGCCTACGCGCAGAACTCCGCGGCCGGCACCTACCAAATCTCAGCCTTCGGCGACGGCACCAGCGTCAGCGTGCCGTAGCGGTATACGGGAAGCGTCGCGACCAGGAGCGGCGGAGGGGTTCCCTCCGCCGCTTTCATTTTGTGCCACCTCATTTCTCTCCGTTCGATAAGATCATGCCGCTGAGCGTCGGAGCCGAACCTTGGAGAGGAGACGCGATGAGACTCGTGCTCGTGGCGGCGACCGTTCTGCTCTTGGGCTGCGCCTTGGATCTGAGCGGCTCGTCCTGGAAGAAGTCGGGCGCGATGGTCCAGCAGGTCACTGCGGACGAGATGAAGTGCGCCCGCCAGACGTACGAGATCGGTTACGCGCCCGATCTGGTGGTGGGCGGCCTGCTCGATGTGCTGCGTCTGGCCGTCAATGAAGCGCGCCTGCAGCGCGCGTTTAGGAGCTGCATGACCCGCACCGGCTACGCCCGCGCGCGGTAGAATCTCCCCGGATGCGCGCCGCATTCTATCAGGGCGCCAGGACGTTCACGACCGGGACGGTGGCGACGCCCACGCCGGCGCCCGGCCAGGCCTTGCTGCGGGTCAAGCGCGTCGGCATCTGCGGGACCGACCTGCACATCTTCCAGGGCCACCTCGACCACCGTGTGCCGAAGGGCGGCATCATCGGCCACGAGATCTTCGGCGAGGTGACCGAGGCGCCCGCGGGGAGCGGCTTCAACCCCGGCGACCGCGTCGTCGTCGAGCCTCTCTCGTTCTGTCAGCAGTGCCGGGCCTGCCGGATGGGAGCGTCGTACCTCTGCTACAGCCTCAAGGTGTTCGGCGTGGATCTGCCGGGCGGCATGCAGGAGACCTGGGCCGTGGACGCGGCGCGGCTGCTCAAGGTGCCCGACTCGCTCGACGACGATCAGGCCACGCTCATCGAGCCGCTCGCCGTCGCCACCCACGACGTGCGCCGCGCGGCGGTGAAGCGTGACGACACCGTGCTTGTCTTCGGGGGTGGGCCGATCGGGACGCTCATCGCGCTGGTCAGCCGCCATCGCGGCGCGCGTGTCGTCGTCGTCGAGGTGAACCGCCATCGCCTGGAGATGCTGAAGGGGCTCGGGCTCGAGACCGTCGGCCCCGACCGCGACCCCGTAAAGTTCGCCAACGAGTGGACGGGTGGGACCGGCGTCGACGTCGCCTTCGAGGTCACCGGCCATCCCGCCGCCGTGCGGGCCATGACCGACGTCGTCCGCGTATGGGGCACTCTGTCGATCGTGGCGATCCACGCAGAGCCGGTGCCCGTGCACCTCTATCAGATGTTCGCGCGTGAGCTCGTCATGCACGGCGCTCGCCTCTACGCGCGCGAGGACTGGGAGGAGGCGATCCGCCTCGCGGCCGGGGGCGTCGTCCCCCTCGCCCCGCTCGTGAGTCGGAAGATCCCGCTCGAGGCGCTCCAGCAGGGCATGGAGCAGGCGCTCGGCGGCGGGCCGGTCATGAAGGTTCTCGTGGACCTCACGACATAGCGTTGGTGCTGCGGGGCTGAGTGTTGCCGCTCAATCAGCGGCGCCGCGCCGCCTGCCACAACTCGACGTTCTTCTCGATCTGGCGGGCGTGGCCTTCCAGATGGTCGGCGTAGATCTTCAGCCAGTCCTCGGCCGTGTAGCGTCCCGACTCCGTGTGGCGGCCCTCGCGCGTCCACGCCGTCTCGGGGAGGCGCCCGATGAGCGCCAGCGTGTTGGCGCGCACCGCCTCGACCACGGCGAGCGCCGGCTCGAGCGGGTGGCTGTGGTAGTCGAAGCTCCGCGCCCACTGATCCTGGTCGTACCCCTGGAGGACCGGATCCTTCTCGGCGAGCAGATAGCGAATGCGCGCATAGGCGTTCGTCTCGGAGTCGGCGCAGTGGCAGACGATCTCGTGCGCCGACCACTCTCGAGGCGCCGGGCGCCACATCATCGCGTCCTTCGGGACCTTGGCGAGCGCCGTCTTGAGGCGCGCGGGGCCGGCGGCGTACTGCGCGATGAGCTGCTCGCGCTCGCTTCGGGAGAGGGTCATCGTGACAACTCTACTCAGCATCCCGTGCGCACGCAACTGGGGTAGAATCTCCCACTGTCGGCACGTTCTCATCCCTCGCGCACAGAGAGGACAGCGATGAGCATCAAGCGTCACGGCGTCGGACCCCGACTCTCGCAGGCCGCCGTCCACGACAACACCGTCTACCTCGCGGGCATGGTGGCGGGCGACCCGTCCGCGGACACGAAGGGCCAGACGGAGCAGATCTTGAAGAAGATCGACGAGACCCTGGCGGCGGCCGGCAGCCACAAGTCGAAGCTCCTCTCCGCCACGGTCTACCTCGCCAACATGGCGACCTACAACGACATGAACGCCGCCTGGGATGCCTGGGTGGACAAGAGCAATACGCCGGCGCGCGCCACGGTCGAGGCGCGACTGGCGTCGTCCAAGTACCTGGTCGAGATCATGTGCGTCGCGGCGATCTAGCCGTGCTCAAAGGAGACCGTCATGCGTGAAGCCGTCATCGTCGCGAGCTCCCGCACGCCGCTCGCCAAGTCGTTCCGCGGCTCGTTCAACCTCACGCGGCCTGACGACTTCGCCGCCCACTGCATCAAGGACGTCCTCGGCAAGGTCCCACAGCTCGACCCGACGGAGGTCGAGGACGTGATCCTCGGCTGCGGCCAGCCCCACGGCCCGCAGGGCCACAACATCGCGCGCGTCGCGGCGGTCCGCGCCGGGCTCCCGGTGAGCGTCGGTGGTCTCACGGTGAACCGCTTCTGCTCCTCGGGCCTCCAGGCGATCGCGATCGCGGCCAACTACATCATCAACAACGGCGCCGACGTCGTGATCGGCGGCGGCGTCGAGTCGATCACGATGGCCCAGCGGGACAGCTCGCCGAACCCGTGGGTGAAGGAGCACTATCCGGGGATCTACATGGTGATGGGCGATACGGCCGAGGTCGTCGCCAAGCGCTACAAGATCGGCCGCGAGGCCCAGGACCGCTACGCTCTGCTCAGCCAGCAGCGGACGGCCCGCGCCCAGCGGGAGGGCTTCTTCAAGGAGGAGCTTGCACCGATGCACGTCACGCGCGGCATCCTCGACAAGAAGACGGGCGAGATCGTCGGCAAGGAAGAGTGGTACTGCGACAAGGACGAGTGTAACCGCGCCGACACGACGCTGGAGGGTCTCCTGGCGCTCCCGCCGCACTTCGACAAGGAGAGCGGTCAGGGCACGGTGACCGCGGGCAACTCCTCCCAGCTCTCCGACGGCGCGAGCGCCACGCTCGTCATGTCCATGGAGCGCGCGAAGCAGCTCGGCATCCGGCCCAAGCTCGTCTTCCGCGGCTTTGCGATCGCCGGCTGCGCGCCCGACGAGATGGGGATCGGCCCGGTCTTCGCGGTGCCGAAGCTCCTCGGGCGCTCGGGCCTCAAGATCGGCGACATCGACGTCTGGGAGCTGAACGAGGCCTTCGCCTCGCAGGTCGTCTACTGTCGCGACCGGCTCGGCCTCGACCCGGAGAAGCTCAACCGGAACGGCGGCTCGATCTCGATCGGCCACCCGTTCGGCATGACCGGCTCGCGCATGGTGGGCACGATCGCCAACGAGATGCTGCACTCGAAGGCGCGCTACGGCGTCGTGACCATGTGCATTGGCGGCGGCCAGGGCGCCGCGGGGCTCTTCGAGGCCTGCAACTAGTCTCGTGAGTCTGATCCGTCGACGATGGGCACCCCATGAGCGTCGACGGTCCAGGCGGGAGGGGCCGTGAACCGTCTGCTGCTCGCGGGTGCAATCGTGTTGCTGTCTGGCTGCGTGGCGCAGCCGCAGACAGCCGTGCAGCCCGCTCCACGCCTCAGCCCGCCTCGAATCCTCCACAGGCTCGTCCTCACCTCGCCCCAGGGGCAAGGCGTCCTTGAGCTCAAGCGAGAGGCCCGATGGCAGGACGGTATGGAGACGATGACGGATAGCGCATCGGGAGCCATCGTCGTGACCGACGATGTGGGCAACTGGCGATTTGCCTACACCAAGACGAGCCTCGAGGGCGTCGGGCTCGCTCCGGAGGAGTGGCTCGTCGGGCTCCACGCCTTGTCGGTCATCCTCACGAACACGTCGGGTGGTGACGTGGATATCGACTGGGAGCACAGTGTCTTCGTCGACCCGGCCGGCCGGGCGCATCGGACCATCCACCGCGGCGTGCAGCTGAATCAGGTCACCGCCCCGATGCTCCCGACGCGCGTCCCCGTCGGCGCAACCCTCAACGAGTTCATATTCCCCGCGGGTGGAGTGCGCTTCGGTGCGCCTCCAGGACGAGCGAGTCTCTGGCATGCGCCGGCGGTCTTCGAGCCCCTGCTACCGGGTTCCGGGTTCTCGATCGTGCTGGCCGTCAAGCGTGGCGAGACCCCAGCCCCGCGAACGTTCGCGTTTTCAGTCGTCGCCCCATCACCCGCATGAAGTCTCATCGCGGAGGAGGTTCGGGCGTCTTCATCGAGCGCGCACGACGCCTACATGTTGTTCCATCTCTTTTAGACTCACGAGACTAGGATCCGCGAACCCCTGACGACCTACGGCCGAGCGGCCGGATTCAATGTGTAGCGATAGACACTGGTCTCCCGCTCCACGAACCCGAGCCGCCGATAGAGCCGATTCGCGGCCGCTCTGGACGGTCGGGAGGTCAGCTCGACGGTGCGGGCGCCCTTCTCGACCGCCAGTCGGAGAGCCTCTCGGCTGAGCGCTTCGCCGACGCCCTTTCCCCGGGCGCTCGAGTCGACCACGACGTCCTCGATCCACGCGCGCACGCCGGTCGGAATCCGGAACACGGCCAGCGTGAGGCTGCCGACGATGTCGCCGCCGGCGCGGGCTCGGGCGAGCAGAACGGTGGTGCAGGGGGATTCGATCATTTCTCGCAGCTGATCGGCCGTCGGCGCCGGGGCCGAGGAGGAAAGCTGAGGCACCAGGCGCCGGAAGGCCGACACGAGCTCCTCGTCGACCCCCGCCGCTCGCTCGATCTCGATCGCGTCTGCGTTCGTCATCATCGACTCCAGCCCATCACGCCTCGGCTCGCTCAGGCGGCGCGCGCGGCAACGAGCGCCCAGGCGGATTCGGCGAGCGGGCGGGCGCGCGCACCCCGCTCGCGCGCGTTCGGATCGTTGGCGGTGCCGGCGATCACCCGTCCCATGATTCCCTGCGCGATCGCGGCCAGCCGGAACATCGCGAACGCGAGGCAGAAGTTCCAGTCGGGAATCCCGGCCCGCCCCGTCCGGCGGCAGTAGACCGCGACGTACTCCTCCTCGGTCGGGATCCCGAGCTCCGCCAGGTTCTTGTCGGCGAGCCCTTCCCACTCGCGCATGAAGCGGTAGGGCAGGCAGTTGTAGGCGAGATCGGCGAGCGGATGGCCGAGTGTGGAGAGCTCCCAGTCGAGCACCGCGACGACGCGCGGCGCGGTCGGGTGGATGATCGTATTGCCAAGACGGAAGTCGCCGTGCACCAGCGTCGTCTCGTCCCCGGGCGGGACGTGCTCGGGCATCCACGCGATCAATCGCTCCATCGCCTCGATCTTCTCCGTCTCGGAGGCGCGGTATTGCTGGGTCCACCGGTGGATCTGGCGCGCGAAGTAGTTCCCGGGCTTCCCGAAGTCGGCGAGGCCGAGCGCCTGCCAGTCCACCGTGTGAAGGCGCGCCTGGACTTCGTTGAGCGAGTCGTAGATCGCCGCGCGCTCGCGCGGGGTCAGGCCGGGGATCGCCGGGTCGGTGAGGACGCGTCCGTGGACGCAGTCCATGATGTAGAACGCGGTGCCGACGACCGCGTCGTCCTCGCAGAGCGCGTGCGTCCGCGGCACCGGGAAGCCGGTCTTGCCGAGCGCGGTGATGACCCGGTACTCACGGTCCACCGCGTGCGCGGAGGGGAGGAGCTTGCCCGGCGGTTTCCGCCTGAGCACGTACTCCTTGCCGCCCGCCGTGATGTAGTAGGTCGGGTTCGACTGGCCGCCCCTGAACTGCCTCACCGTCAACGAGCCCGTGAAGCCCGCGACGTGCTCGCGCATGTAGCGCTCGAGCGTGGCCGGGTCGAAGCGGTGCTGCTCGCGGACCTCCGCGGTGGTCGAGATCATCCGGACCGTCCTCCCGCGCGCGCCAGTATAATCCGACTCGCGGAGGACGGCACATGACATCGACGGGACCCGCGGGGCCGTGGAAGCACGAGTTCGTCAGCGTCGACGGTGTGCGTCTGCACTACGTCCGCCAGGGCGCGGGCTCACCCGTGCTGCTGCTGCACGGCTGGCCGGGCTTCTGGTACGAGTGGGCGCCGGTGATCCCGCCGCTCGCCGCGCACCACGACGTGATCGTGCCCGACCTGCGCGGCTTCGCCTACTCCGACAAGCCCGACGTCCGGCCCGAGGAGGGCTATGTGCGCGACGTCGTCGCGCGCGAGATCGCCGGCTTCGCGCGGGCGCTCGGGCTCGCGCGGATCGCGCTCGTCGCGCACGACATCGGCGCGACCGTCGCCCAGCCGCTGGCCCGTCTCTTCCCCGGGCTCGTCACGCGCCTCGTCCTGTTCGATCCCCCGTACCCCGGCATCGGGCGCCGCTGGCGCGAGCCCGCTCACGCGCGGGAGATCTGGTACCAGATCTTCCACACGCTCCCGTGGGCGCACGAGCTCGTCGGTGCCAGCCGCGAGGCGACGCGGATCTACCTGCGCCACTTCCTCACCCACTGGTCAGGGAAGAAAGACTGGGTGACCGAGGCGGAGCTCGCCCACTGGGTGGACGCGTACTCGCAGCCAGGCGCGCTGCGCGGCGGCTTCGCGTACTACAAGGCCTTCGAGCGCGTGCGGACGACCCAGGGCGATGCGCCGGCCGAGACGCTCCGCGTGGAGGCCCCGACGCTGGTGCTCTGGGGCGAGGCCGACGCGATCCTGCCGGTCGCCTGGGCCGACCGGCTCCCC
>Ga0209157_1000144_pt1 | contig 63200 bp, 39 predicted proteins | sample GraSoiAngelo_135_FD_185892 | JGI IMG/M metagenome (GOLD analysis project Ga0209157, IMG submission 185892) | Grasslands soil microbial communities from the Angelo Coastal Reserve, California, USA - 14_0929_05_40cm (SPAdes) (version 2) | ecosystem: Environmental > Terrestrial > Soil > Grasslands ... | reverse complement strand
AGAACAACTTGTCCTTCCTGATGGGGCCGCCCAAAGTGCCGCCTAAGTCATTAAGGATGCTCTTGCCCTTGCGCGGGCTCACCGCGGGAGTTTCGAAGAACTGTCTTGCCCGCAGGGCCTGGTCCTGGTGGTACTCAAATAAGACGCCGTGAAGCTGATTGCTGCCAGACTTGGTGATGACGGTGATGGCTGCACCACCGGTCATCCCCTGTTCGGGGTCGAAGTTGTTTGTGGAGATGTTCACTTCTTGAATCGTTTCTGCGGGCGGGACATAAACAGCGTGATGCGGCAGCCAAACGAACACATCCGAAGCTCCATCCACGCGCGTATTATTGTTATTGCGGTTCGTGCCGTTGATGTTTGTGCTCAGGGCACGTTCTGGCGTGTCTGCAATCGCGTTCTGAAAAACACCCGGCGTTGCGCCAGGCACAAGATTGATGAGCGTCTGGTAATTGCGGTACTGATTGAGCGGCATGTCCAGAATGGCCTTTTCGGTCAATTCCGTGTGCAGGTCGGTCTTCTCTGTCTGCAAGGATACCGCCGCAGCCTCTACAATAACTTGATCCGAAACCGCTCCGACTTGCAGCCTGGCGTCTCCGTTCGTAACAACGTTGGCTGCTACCGTCAGATTTGTTTGAGTGAGGGGCTTGAACCCACTGACTTTGACCGTAAGGTCATAGCTGCCGGGGGGGACATCCGTAATCGTGTAGTGTCCGCTCTCGTCCGCGTCCGCTTCTTTCTGAACGCTTGTGGCCTTACTAACGAGCGCTATGCGTGCCTTCGGCACACCTGCGCCGCTCTGGTCTGTCACCGTGCCGCTCACCGACCCGAACAAAACCTGCGCGTCGGCGCGCTGAACGAATCCCAGCAAGAGGAAACCGAGGACAAACACAGAAAGAAAAAAACCACTCAATCTAATTCTAAACATCACCCCTGCCCTCCTTAGCTCTCAATGAACCGATGGCGTCATGCCAAGCTGCTCATACACTGTTGCAAGTCGAGCCCTCGCCCGACGGCGGCGCTCTCTCGGTTGGAAAGCGCCCCATACTCCTCGACAAGTTGGGGGGAACGCTAACAATGGAAGGAACCCGTTGTCAAGCAATTTGTTTTACTTTTTAGAATTAATTAGTGCACAATCTTCCCCTAGGGAGCTAATTACTTCTAGTATCAGAATTTTGTGTGGAAACCATCAGGGGGATTTCTGCATGTACCGAATGAAGCACTGCAAGACGCAGCGCGAACGCGACTTGCTTGTAATCGAGGCTCTGCTTCGAAAGCTAGGTCCTCTTTCCCAAGTGGAGATCCATGACCTTACTCATTTTCAACGCAGCGCAATCTCCGGCTTGGTGCGCCACCTGCTAAAGCAAGAAAGGCTTGTCGAAGCGGGCCGGTCAAATAATTCGAGAGGCCGTAAACAGGTTTTGCTTCGGCTTAATGAAGAGCACGGTTTTGTCCTTGGCATTGGGTTTGACGATGAAGCTGTGCTCGCAGCAGTAATGAATCTTCATCTGCGCATCGTGTCAATGTCGCGGGAAGAGACGCGCCTCGACTCGGGCACAGACGAACTCCTGCAACAACTCCTGTCGTGTGCACGCAAAGCCATCAAACAAGCGGACATCAACGAGCAATCGCTTCTCGGAATCGGCGTTGCCGGATCGGGGGTGGTAAACAGCCAGGAAGGCACGATGGTGATGTCTTCCACGATTGAGTTCCTCAACCAAGTGCCGCTTCGCCATTTTTTTGAAAAGATGTTCTCAGCCCCCGTAATGGTCGTGAATCTCGCCGGCGCCAAAGCCGTGGCAGAGAGGACCCTCGGCGCCGGCGCGATGGCGGATGACATGATTTACGTGGAGTATGGCAAGACCGGAATCGGCGCTGGAATCATTAGCAACGGAAAACTGATGCATGGCGCAAGGCATGCCGCCGGCGAACTGGGCCACACTCACATGATCGAGGAGGGTCCGGCCTGCAAATGCGGAAGCTTCGGTTGCCTGGAAGCGATCGCTGGAGCAGCCGCGATCCAAACGAGAATCCAAAAAGCCATTGCGGATGGAGGTGGCTCTGAAGTCTTGGCGCTCGCCGGCGGCAATCCTGCGAACGTTTCCGGATGGATGATTCTGAGCGCAGCAAAAGCCGGCGACAAGGCTTGCGCCGCCATCGTTGAGCAGGCAGCGAATTACCTGGGACTGGGCCTGGCCAACCTCGTGAATCTCTTCAATCCTTCGGTTCTGGTTCTCGATCAGCGGCTGAAGCTTGCAGGACAAGGTCTGCTCGACCAAGTGATCAAGGTAGTGAAAAGGCAGGCCTTGAGCTACTCAACGAAGAACATGCCCATCCTTTTCGGAAAATTGAGTGAAGCTAGCGTCCTGGGAGCCGGCTCGATAGCGTTGGAAAAACACTTCGAAATCCCCACTTTGAAACCACCGCGATTCATGATCGAGTCCCTTTCCAGATTGTCCCGGCGCGGCACGCAAATCGAGAGTCCACCTGAGGGATCTGAAGCGGCCTAGAATCTTTGCTGCGGAGGCATCGCTCTGAATGTTACGCCTAACTTCGGATGCTGCGGCCGGTTCCCTGACGGATCGTGACGATTCGATCTGCTTGAATCTTGTCCCACGCTTCCTGCTGCCCGTCGGGCCAGCAAACAATTAGATCTTCAATCTTCGGATCTTCTCCCAGTCCGAAATGAACGCGGGCGTCGTTCGCACTCAGGTAGCTCGAATCCGTATGCGCACGACGCAGGAGTTTTCTCCCCTTCTGTCGCAGCTCAACCAGCGCGCCAATCCCATAGCGATTCCCGTGATTTGCCTCCAACCGAACAACCAGCCAGTGGTTGCGATTCAAGGAACGACTCTGATTCAGCAAAAGCCGCAGAGGGCCGTTGTTATTCGCTACCACAATATCTACGGCTCCATCATTATCAATGTCTCCGAATGCCGCGCCGCGGCTCACTTCAGTCGCGGCAAACGCCGGGCCTGCGACTCCCGTCATCTCCCGGAATTTCTTCCCTTCACCCTCGTTGTGAAACAGCTGATTCGGCTGGCCAAACGGGTACGCGCTTCCCCGCAATGATTCGAGTCGATTCACTGCGCCGTTGGCGATAAACAAGTCAAGGCGGCCGTCATTGTCGTAGTCAAACCATTCCGTGCCAAAACCCGTGTAGGGAAACGTCGGCAGCAGCAGCCCAAATTCCGCTGAGGCATCATTAAAGTTTCCATGACCATCGTTGACGTAGAGGTTGGCGCCTTCATTGGTCAAATTGGTTTTGAAAATATCCTGGTCGCCGTCACCGTCAAAATCGCCCGTAGCCACGCCCATGCCTGCCTGCGGCAGCCCATCGACGCTATAGGCCGTCCCCGACAGTAGGCTCGTCTCCTTAAACGTTCCATTTCGCTGGTTGATCCAGAGATGAGCGGCGGCGCCGTCATTGGCGACGTAAATGTCCGGCCACCCGTCACCGTTGAAATCGGCGCAAACGATCCCGAGACCGGGGCCCACAGCGGCGGCAATTCCCGCCGCTTCGGTGACATCTTGAAACGTCCCATCGCCGCGATTGTGGAACAGGCGCGCCGGCACCGGTTGGTACATCTTCGGCGTGCAATAATCCCGCTCACCGGTCGGCGCATAGCAGTGCTTGTTTCCCCTTACGGTGAAATCCAAATAATTCGCAACAAAAAGGTCGAGGCGCCCGTCGCGGTCATAATCAACCCACGCCGCGCTCGTGCTCCAGCGCGGGTCATCCACACCGGCCTTTGCCGTCGCGTCGGTAAACGTGCCGTCGCCATTGTTGTGATAGAGAACGTTGCTCCCGAGATTCGTGACGTACAGGTCTTGGAAGCCATCATTATCATAATCTCCGATCGCGACCCCCATGCCGTAGCCGACATGGCCGACTCCAGCTTTTTCTGTGACATCCACGAATTTGAGCTTTCCGGTCTCGCTAAGCAGATTCTTGAACAGGCGGTTGCCCGGCCTCCATCCCGGCGCAGGGGGAAACTTCGCGCGCCGCGCGTCTTGAGTAGGATCGAACGTCGTGCCCTGAATCACATACACATCCAGGTCGTCGTCGTTGTCGTAATCGAAGAGGGCTACACCGGCGCCCATGATTTCCGGCATGTAGTATTCGCCGTTAGCGCCCGTAAAATGGTGGAACTTCAGCCCGACTTCCTCGGCGACTTCGCGGAAGAGTGGAACCTGCGAAGGAAGGTCGAAAACGGGACTGGCAAGCTCGTTTGCTGCACACGCTAGCCCCGAGAGCAGGACCCCCAGAAAATCGCGCCGTCCAAATCCGTTTCGTTGATGCGCAGCTTGGAATAGATTCCTTGAATACCGCTTTGGCATCTTCACTGCGGCGTTCCCGGTGCTTCTAGGGCGCGCAGATCGCGCTCGATGCTGGTGAGCAGGGCAGACTGGCCACGCGCTGCCGCACCATCCCGTGCCTGCCGAATATAGCGCAGGGCGTTTTGACGGTCTCCGGACCGCGCGAACGCCGCACCCAGCGCATAGACATATCGCGGCGAGTTCTCATCCTCTGGCTCAATCGTCTTTTCCAACTCCTGAATTCCCTCCAGGTATTTTTTCTGATTCACCAAAATTCGCCCCAAATTGAAGTGCGCCTGGCGGTCAGCAGGTCTATTCTCGATGGCTTTCCGGTATTCCGCCTCCGCTTCAGAAAAACTGCTTCGGCGCTCCAGAAGATATCCGAGGTTGTTGTGCGCGCCCGAGTAATAAGGATTGATTTCGATGGTTTTCCGGAAAGGGTCCTCCGCCAATTGAAATTTGTCGGTGCTCAAAAGAAGCACTCCGTAATTATAGAAGCTCTCCGCCGAATCTGGATTGAGGCGTATGGCCGTGCGATAATGCTCCTCCGCCTTCTCGAATTGACCTAACCGCCCGTACAATTCGATCAAGTTGATATGCGCCTGGACCAATTGTGGATCGATTTCCAGCGCCTTCTCGTGCGCGGCCGCCGATTCCTCTAACTTCCCTTGTTTTTCCAATTCGGCGCCGTATTGCACCTGATAGGTTGCGCTCCGATTGAGAGCGTGGACCTCAGCCAGCAGCGGATCCCCCGCCGGAGGGACTCCAACCTTGTTCTTTTCATAGAGGTGAAGCTGCTCGCCCGCTTGGTCCGCTTTTCCAAGCGCGCGATACGTCAACGCTAGAGCGTAACGCGCGGCGCCAAACTCCGGAAACAATTCAGTCGCCTTGCGATAAGCCACAGCCGCGCCCGCAAGGTCGCGGCGTGCAGCTCGGACCCGCCCCAAACCGTAGTAAGCGTCGGCGTTATCGGGGTGCTGCTCCACAATATCGACATACAATCTTCCGCTGGTGTCCCATTCCGCGGAGGCAAGCAGACAGTTGGCGAGTCGCAATTTTGCGGGGAGATAGTCGGGATCAATGTGCAACGCCAAGCGAAGAGTGGAAGCGGCCCCGTCGCACTTGCCCTGATCCGCTTCAACAACTCCCAGATAATAAGCCCACTGAAGAACGTTGGGTTCGAGTTGCCCGGCGCGCCGATAACACACGGCTGCTTCTTGTAACAAGCCGTAAGTCTGAAGAACCATACCTAGCCGTCCGCTCGCGGCGGCGTCCCCTGGATGGCTGCGAACGTAGGAATAAGCTTCTCCAATCTGCTCCTGGATGCCGGGAGAGAAATTGTCAAGACTCAGGCGAGGCAACTCTGGAACAGCGGGAGTGTTTTGAGCCCCCCAACTGGAGGAAGCGAAGACTAGAAAGAAGATCAAACATAGCGCCTTTCGCATCACGTCTTCTCCACGTTTGCAGGCCGCCGAGCCTGTCTGGCGGAATCACACGGGTCGCTCAGACGCAAGGGCTTGTCAGTGGTCGGGGAAAAAGGGGAAAAGCCTGCGAATCTCTTCTTCGCTTGGCTGATGGCCGTATTCCGTGATTTCAAAAGCCTCCACATGCTGAATCTGATCCGCGTGTGCACCGTACCGCTTCTGCAAAGCTTCCCGCCACTTGGGCTGGAGCTTTCTCGACGCCAACGGCCCCGCCGCGAGCCATTTCTTTCGCTCCGCGGGATCCTTCGGCACTTGCTCGAGCTGTCCCTCCGTCCACGGCAGCCACTCGTAGAACTGCGACACATGCGCGTCCAACATATTCACCTTCTTCTCGAACACGTCGTCAATCGACACCACAATGTCAGCCCGAAACGGTTGCGGCAGCGTGAAGCGATCGCTGTAGTAGATGAAAACCGGATTCCGCCTGAGCGGCGGCGTATCGGTCACCAAATCCGGCACCATCACCATGTAGGACGCGTCCTGCACCAACACTCCCATATATCGGTGATCCGGATGATAGTCATTGGGACGCGGCGCAATGACGATGTCCGCCTTCCACTGGCGGATTTCGCGGATAACCTGCTCACGGACCTCCAGCGTAGCCAGGAGCTTGCCATCGTGGTTATCGAGCACTTCGTATTCGATGCCGATGCGCCGCCCAGCCTCCATCGCCTCGGCGCGCCGACGCTTGGCGAGTGCTTCTCCACTCATAGACTGATGCCCGGCATCGCCGTTGGTGATTGACACGAACTTCACCTTGTCCCCGTGCGCGGCATACTTGGCCGCGAGGCCTCCGGCGCCAAGGTCGCAATCGTCGGGATGTGCGCCGAACGCGATGACGCGCACAGGCTGGTTCTGTGCCAGCCCCGGCAAGGCCAGAAACGACAATGCCGCCAGAACACACACTAACCCCTGTCCACAGCAAACAGATTTTGCGAAAAGCATTGGCGCAAAGGAATTCGGCTTCCTCATCTTCATGGGACGAATTATATATCGGACGCTCCCCCTACATCGCTATTTTGGCGCTTCGTCAAGGATCGCTTCGGCTTTCGGGTTCCAGTAAATTCTCTTCCCGGACCAATACGCGCGTGTGGCCATCATGCAGGCTACGGAGTGCGCAAATCCGTTGTGCACGGTCGCGTTGGGCTGTTTGCGGCTGCGCAAGCAATCGAGCCAGTTGGTCATGTGCGAGGGTTCTTCATCGCCCATTCCCATGGGGGGGAGACTTGTCTCGCCGGGCAGCAGGACATCTTTGACGGTCCGCTTTGAGTCAACCGTCAGGTCGTCTTCGTGATTGCCCTTCTCTTCCACCACCTGCCAGCGTGGGCTGCCCTCGCCTCCAGCGTTAATCAGCGTAGCTTTCTTTCCCATGATCCGCGTAAAGCTAGGAGCGTCGTTGCCAAAGCTGGTCGAGTAGCTCACCAAGAAACCGTTCGCGTAAGTGAAGAGCGCCTGGAAAGTATCCGGATTCTCCCGGCCATCCGGCCAGGCAAAAATGCCGCCATTTGCCACGACGGAAAACGGATAGTTCACGTCCATGAAGAAGTGGCAGAGGTCGATGCCGTGGCTCATCCACTGGTCGGCGATGCCGCTGGAAAAATCTTTGTAGAGGCGAAACTCGAAGTGAAGCTGCGGATCGAACGGCCGGAAGGGCTTGGTCATCAGCCAGGCGCGCCAGTCTGTATCCTGTTCGCGAATCATCTTTACTTCGGGACGCCCGCGCCAGCGAGGCCCATGGTAGTTCCACACAATCTCATACTTGGTGACGTCTCCGAGAACGCCGGTGCGGATCAGGTCGCGCACAGCAAGCTGATACGGTTCGCTGCGGTGTTGCGTGCCAACCTGAACGATGAGATTCCGGGCGACGACGGCGTCGCGCGCCCCCTTGACCTCTTCGAGAACGTTGCCCATGGGCTTTTCGCAGTAGGCGTCTTTGCCCGCTTCTGCCGTCAGCTTCAATATCGGCGAATGCGAATGTTCGGGCGTGGAAATCATCACTGCGTCAACGTCCTTGAGCGCCAGCAACTCCTGCGGAGGCTTAAGAGCCCGCGGCGCCTTGCCGTAGTATTTTTGATTGGCCGCCACGGCGCGGTCGAGGTTGTGAGTCCACACGTCGCAGACCGCAGATACCTCCACGTTTTTCTTATCTTTCAGAAACGCCACAATCCCATCGAGTTCCGTACCGCGGTTTCCGACTCCGATGTGTCCGAGCGAGATCCGGTCATTCGCCCCGACGATGCGGGAGTAAGAGAGAGCCGAACTGCTCATGGCTGCACCTCCCGCAGCCACGGCCGCACCCTTCTGCAGAAATTCTCTCCGGTTCAGTTTGCTGTCTGCGCTGTCCATAGCTGTCCCCCTGGCTTGACTTTATCAAGCCCATCCCGAACTGTAACTCGTGCTCCGCCCCATCAACCGTGAGTTACCAGATCAGCTTCAGAGCGAACTGGAGCTGGCGGTTGCTGGCGGCCGTGCTGCTGATGCTGTTGAAGGCGCCGATATTAGCTACGCTGAGTGGTCCCGTCGGGAATCTGCCAGTGGGATCGAAAGTCGGATTCGAGTCCACAAACGGGTTGGGCATTGAAAAAATGGGGTGATTCAGAAAGTTAAAAGCCTCGAAGCGGAACTGGAGTTTCAGCCGCTCGGTGATGGTGGTGGTCTTCATGGAGCTGCAGTCGAAGCTCACATACTTCGGTCCACGCAGCACGCTGCGACCGGCGTTGCCAAAGACCTCTTGGGACGTCGCGATCGCGAAAGCAGACAGATTCCACCAATCCAGGATTTGTTTTGGGCCAGAGTTGGGATTTCCGATCAGGTCACAGTTGTCTTGTTCAAAGTTGACCTTATTGACGGCGTCGTCGAGGCTCGCATCGAGGCAGGAGACAGGAAAACCGGTTCGCACCGCGCTGATACCACCAATCTGCCATCCGCCAAAGAGTTTCTCAAGAGGACCAGACCACGCCGAGCCCCAATGCCGGCCCTTGCCGAAAGGAAGCTCGTAGAGAGCGCTGTTGACCCAATTAATTTTGGCGTCGAAAACGGAGGGCCCATAGTCGAGCCGGAGGTCATAGATGTGCGGCGTGGCTTGACCGTTACCGCCATCGCGCGTGGAAGAGGCGGTGTCCATGGTCTTGGACCAGGTGAAGGAACTCAGGTAGGAAAAACCGCCGGAGAAGCGCTTTTCGACTTTCGCCTGCATGGAATTATAGTTGGCCGAAGTAGCGCTTTCGAACAGGTTAAAAAACGAAGCCAGGGAAGCGTACTTTGGCGGCAGAAAGGTGACGGGCTGTAAAACCTTGTCGCCTTGCATCGCGGGGAATGGCTGATTTTGGTCGGTAAGGTGAGGTAAGTGCGTAGAAGCCGAACCCACATAGGCGATTTCGAAGATGAGATTGTTCCTGAGTTCCTGCTGGATTCCCAAGCTCCATTGCTGGATGCGAGGAGTCTTCAAGTGAGGCTCGACGACGAACATGGAAGGTTGAATCTTATTCTGCGAAGTGTTCGCGAAGACCTGATTGACAATGGTGAGCTGACTCCCCTTGCGGATGAGTTTGGCAGAGCGCGGCGCATTTCGAGCGAAATCGAACCAGGGATCAGCGTTCATGGGCGAGTAGAAGATTCCTGCACCACCGCGGATGACGGTTTTGTTGTGTCCGAAGCCAGGAGTCCAGGCGAAGCCGAACCGCGGAGAGACGTTGGACTTGTCGGTGAAGACGAGATTGTGTCCGAGCCGGTTGTCTCTGACAAAGGGCAAATACGTAGGTGATGCGGGGTTTGAGTCGAGTTGTACGCTGGGATCCCAGCCCTGATAGGGATCTCCTGAGCCGGGACGGACCACTACAGGAATTGCGCCGCTGACATCCACATTGACCATGGAATCCTTAAGGTCATGCCAATAGGGCGCAACGTCGTAACGTAAGCCAAAGTTCAACGTGAGATTTCGACGAAGTTTGAAGTCATCTTGAACGTAATAGGCCTGTGTCCAACGAAAGAGATGGACGTGAGAGTCGCCCGTGGCGACTTCGGAATCGTTGCTGATCCCCAGAAGCATACTCGCAAGAGAAAGGCCTCCTGTAATCGCGCCGGTTACGGGATCGGGCAGCGACCCGGTTGCAAAAGACGGGTTGGTAAAGGAGGCTCGGGCTAGGTTGTGAGAGAGCAAATTCAAATTTTCGTGGCGGAAGTCCCCGCCCGCTTTGAGGACGTGACGTCCCTTGATGAGCGACCAATCGTCGCCATATTCGTAAGTTGCCTGAATCTTGCGCAGCGGATGGCCGAAGGAATCTTCACCAAGGCTTTCGAATCTGTCACCGCCACCGCTAAAGCTCGGAGTACCAAAGTCGACAGGGTCGCCTGACCCCCCGGGTATCCCCAATTGTTGCACAACATTGGTCTTGCCAGCGAGAGGGCCGATGCGGCTACCAAGCGCGCGGACATAGTTGACCTTGGCCTCGTTCACCATGTTAGCGGAAATGGACCAGGAGTAGTGAAGGCCGACAGTCGTGGTTTTGACGGCCTCAGTCAAATCGCGTACGGGCATGAGGTCATTGTTGACCACGTCCTCCCGGCCCCAGGAATAGCGTCCCCAGAGGTTCATGTTGGGCTTGAGAACGTAGTCGAGGCGTCCGGCGAGCTGGTCACGATTCGTGGGAACGCCAGCAACGGCGGAGAAGTTGTCACGGAGGCCGGGCTGGTTTGGCGCGGGCACGTAGGAGGAGGCGAGAAAGGCCGCGGTTGCGGCGTTCCAACACTGCTGAGGAATCTTCATGTTTGGCCAAGGCACGTCGGTGTTGGGATTGGAATTGAAGCAGCCAGCCGGAAGCGTATTGCCGGCGCGGAATTTCGGGGAACCGTCCGGATTAGTGTCGTGCGGCATAAAGATAGGAACGCCGTAGTCGGAGAAGTCGCCGTTTTTCACATTGGGCATGGGCACGGTGATGAGGCCGGAGAAGTTCGTCCGGTCTCTCAAGGCTTCATATGCGCCGAAGTAAAACACCTTGTTGGCAACAATTTTTCCGCCCGCGGTTGCGCCGAATTGGTTACGCTTGAAAGGCGGCTTGGGAGCGCCCTCGCCGAGGTTTATGTTATCGAAGAAGTCTCTCGCATCGAAGACCTCGTTTCGCAAGAACTCGTACGCGGTTCCATGAAACTCATTGGTGCCACCCTTGGTAACAGCGTTGATTTGAGCAGCGCCACGGCCGTACTCGGCAGTGTAGGAGTTGGTTTGGACTTTGAATTCCTGGATTTCGTCTACAGAGGGAATAGCGGCGACGGTGTTGAAGTCCGGCGAAGTGTTGACCGCGCCATCGAGAAGAAAGTTGGTGTCCTGAGCGCGGGCGCCACCCACAGAATACTGGTCACTCACGCGCCGGCCGACGTCGCGGACTTCTTGAAATGCGGTGTTGGAATCCTTAGTGAAGGTAACGCCTGGGCCGAGAGTGGCGAGATCGAGGAAGCTGCGCCCATTCAGCGGTAAATCCTCCACCCGCTTGTTATCGATCACTTGGCCGACGTTGCTGGACTCGGTCGAGAGCAGGGGCGCTTCTGCTGTAGCAGTGACCGTTTCGGTTACTTGGCCGACCTGGAGAATGATGTCGACGCGAGCCTTCTGGTCGACCTGTAGCACAAAGGCAGTTACTACCGAGGTGCGGAAGCTGGGGTGCTTGACGGTAATGGAATAGTGTCCCGGCTCGAGGGCCGGAACGGTGTAATCCCCGGAAGCGTTCGTGCGCGTCACGAAATGCGTGTTGCGCTCGACATTGGTTATGGTGACCTCCGCGTCGGGAACCACCGCTCCCGACGAATCAAGAACCATGCCCGTGATGCTGCCGGTGCCGATCTGTCCGAAAGCGCCTGGCCCCGTCAGAACGAGCAGCGCGAGGCAGAGGACGATACCGGGAAGGGTCCCGAAACCGAACACTTTCTCGTCTTTGTGCATAGCTCACCTCTCGAATGATCGAACAGCTAAAGCTTGAGAAAAATTCGGCGCTTATACAGCCAATAGCATAGGTACCACATCACCAGCAACACCGTCGTTGCTTGCGCCACCGGAGCGAGTTTTCCGATGAAGCTGTAGTGGAACGTGAACACGCCGACGGCACGGTCCAGCCACCCGCGCAGGACTTCACTCACGAAATAAATGAAAATTGAATTCATCCCCACGACAAGAAGAGGGAAGCCCCACTTCCGATACCCCAGGACTTCGATGATCAGGTAGAAGCCAATCAGCATGAACAGCACCCACCCGAGGCTATAGAGGATGAAGCTTGCCGTGCAAAGCTGCTTGATAAAAGGAATCCACGGGCGCAAGGCGAATGCCACGGCAAAGGACAAAACCATTCCGCCAGCCAGCTTCTTCAAATTGTCCGCATGCGATTTGGACTGCATCAGCAAGGTTCCTACCCACGCGCCGCCCAAAGTCCACATGGTGCTCGGGATGAAGTTGAGCGTGGAGTAAGCCGGATCGTAGTCGTAGTGGAAAATCGCGCGGTCCACCACGAGCCCGATATGATTCCGATGAGAAAAAGCCCCGTCGGGACCAGGGAATGCGAAGAACAGCGCTGTCCATCCCGCGAGCAGGACAATGGCCGCAGCGGCCTGATGTCGCCATCGCAATTTTAGAAGCAAATACGTCAGGGTATAAGTGAATGCGATCTGCGACAGCACGTTGATGAGCTGCGGCTTGATGGCTCCCGATCCAATCCAAATGATGATTTGGCTCAGGAAGATGAGGCGCAGGGACCGCATCAAGACGTGGCGGAGGTTATCGTGTTCGGTCGCGCCCAGCTCCTTGCGCCGCGCCAGCGCGAAGGGCATGGCCAGACCCACCATAAACATGAAGGCGGGTTGGATCATGTCCCAGAAGACGCCGCCGTCCCAAGGCACGTGATCAAACCAGCGCGCAATGCCGCCCCATGTGGGATCGCCGTGCAATGCGGAGAAACCAAAACCTTCCGAAGCGAGGATCAGCATGATGAAGCCGCGGTAGGCATCGAGCGAGGCGTAGCGTTTCGGTTCCGTCCCGCGCCCGGGCGGGACGCGTTTCACCGTCGCTGAGGTCGTAAGGGTCTCCTGGGTTGTGGTGGCCACATTGCCTCCCTAGGGAACCTCAGAGCTGTGCGCGAGCTGGTGGCCTGTGAGTTAGGCTTTAGCCAGCACCCTTCGACTTGACGGTCGAGAGTGTATCACCCTTTGAGGCGGCGGCAACTCAAGGAACCGGACCACACGCGTCAAATACGCCGGACCGGCCCCTCCTCGGTCGCCTGGGAGTTGCGAACGAGAAGTAACACGAGAATCATCGAGAGAAAAGGAATCATGCCAGCAAAGATCACGATGGCGTCAAAAGAATGGGCGCCCGCAGTCTGGCGCGCATCGGAGAAGTATCCAATCAGCTTAAAAGCCACGATCGTGCCGATGCCCGCGCCGCTTCCACTCATACCGCTCACTGACGCAACCGAGGCGCTTTTAAACAAGTCCGAAGGCAGCACATTGGCAATGGTCGAAAACGCAGCATAGGAAAACGTGGCCAGAGCGAAAAGCGCTATTATCGCCCACCGCTTGAACGTGAAAACCGTGGGATGAGCAGCAACGGGCCGAATCCGCCGAACACAACCAGCGCTTTCCGGGACGCGCCAAGCGACCAGCCGCGCTTGATCAGATAGCCGGAGGCGGCCCCGCCAAAGAAATTTCCCAAATCGCTGGCGATACAGAGAACCCAAACCGCGAGCAGGCCGCCCCTTAGCGGAATGCCTTTTGCCACCAGATAAATCGGGGACCAGTCGGTGACGAAGAATCACACCGGGTCAGTCAGACCCTTGGCAACAATCGTTCCCCACGTCTGAGGCAGGTTGAGGAGGGCTGCCCAGCGCTGCCGCGGCTGACTTGCTGTCACAACGGCGTCCAGGACATCGGCGAGAATCATTTGGCGTCCGGCTTCGTCGATGCGCGGATGTTCCAGAGGCGTGTGATACAGCCGCCATCTCCACCGGAAGTACACGGTCAATGCGAGGAAGGGAGCAGTGGCACCGCCGACAGACGACCCACTGTCAAAGAGCCGTTGCCAGACCTCGCTCGCGCTGGGGGAACCATTCGGAAACCGCTTTGGTTGCGCCGGGCCAGTTGGCGGATTCTCCCGCTCCCAACAGGAAACGGAAGGCCACGAAACCGTAGAAACCCCCGAGCCAGCGGAGTAAAAATCGATACCAGCGAGTACCACAACACGGAGAGCGTCAACCCGCGCCTTGTGCCAATGCGGTCCAGCAACCTTCCGCAGAGGTCTGGCCGATGGAATAGGCCACACGGAATGCGATGACGATGTTGGCGTAATCGGTGTTGGTCCAGTGGTAGTCCTGTTTCAGATAGGGCGCGAGCAACGAGAGCGTCTGCCGGTCAATATAATTAATGACCGTAAACGCGAACAGCAATGCCCCAATCCACCAGCGCAAATGCCGCGTGGGTTGGCTGCGCGTCGAGCTGTTTTGACCGATTCTGGCCATGCGCATTTTAAATTTAGGCGATGCTGCCTTTGCTTTGCGAGCCCAGCAGAGCGGAGGAAAGTTTGTCCAGAAACACGGTCGTGTTCGCGTGTTTGCGCAGAATGGATGCGGGCGCCATGGGGGTGATCTCGCCTTCGAAGCAAGACCTTACCGCTTGTGCTTTTCGCGCGTCGGGAACTACGACAAGAATTTCCTTCGCTTTCAATATCTGCCGCACGGTCATGGAGATCGCCCGCGTGGGAACCTCCGAAAGAGAGGCAAACCAACCCTCTCCCACTTGCTGGCGGCGGCAGGGCTCATCGAGGTCAACAATGATATAAGGCTCTTCGGTTTGGAAATCTGCGGGGGGGTCGTTGAATGCGAGGTGACCATTTTCGCCGATGCCCACAAAGGCGATGTCGATCGGAGCAGCCGTTAGCTCTACGGAGACCTTGTGAACAATCTCCGGAACATTCCCGTCGCCATCAAGAAAGTGGTACTTGGTGACTCCCGTTTTGTGAATCAGACGTTCGAGGAGGTACTTGCGAAAGCTGGCTGGATGAGAAACTGGCAGCCCGATATATTCATCAAGGTGGAACATCTCTACCTGCGGCCACTCAATGCCGAGCATCGCGGTCAGGGCATCCAGAAATTCGAACTGCGAGGCGCCCGTCGCGGCAATGATTCGTGCTCTCCCCCTGCTTTGTATCGCGTTGCGGAGAGAAACAGCGGCCTGTTCCGCAGCCGCCCGGCCCAGAGAGGCCTTGTCCTCGTATACCTTAATGACCATCGGGCAGTCCCAGCATGTTGGAAAGCGTTCCACCCATGATCATCTTGCGCGTATTCGCTGGAATTCCACACGCTTCGAACAGCGCGTGATATTGATTCACGACCGACTCGATTCCATCCAGACCGTTATCCGACCCGAAGACAATCTTCACAAACGCGCTCGGGTCACTATCAAGCTTCTTTGCCTTCCACTCCGGGCTTTGCCATTCTGTGTTCGACCACCAAAAGATTTTCTGGAAATCCGCAAGTCGCCCCTGCATTTTCGTGAGCGTGGAACCGCTAAGGTCCCAAAATACATTGGGGTTCCACCGGGCAATTTCCGCCGCCCATTCGTATTCGGGATTGCCGCAGTGCGCGCCAAGCACTGTGATTTTCGGAAAGCGCCGCGCAATTTCCTCCAGGTAAATCGGACGCATGCGGCCGGAGGCCACGTCTTCCGGCTCGTCAAATTTTCTCCGTAGCACAATTCCCGTATGGAAAAGAACGATCCAGCCATAACGGTTCGCCAATTCGTATACCGGAAGATACGACGGATCGTTATACGGCCTCTTTACGAACTCCATCTCGCCGAGGCCGCGGTAGCCCATCGCGTGCAGTTCCTCTACCTGCTTGACCACGTCCGGAGCGTCCAGATCCACGAAGCCGAAGGGAATAATTTGCGTGGGATGTTGCTTTGCCGCGTCCGCGACCACTTTTCGGTTAGCAAAAGGAGTGAGCAAACACGCCGTGAGATTCAACTTCTCCGACACTCTCAGAAAGTCGCTGATGAAATTGGGATTCTTCTCATCAAAATGCACATGCATGTCGACGATGTGGTCTGTCTTTCCGGGGGATGGAGCCTTCCCATGGCCAAATGAAAACGAATTGCGGGGCGTCCCTCGAAGCAAGTCCCACCACGCCGGGATTGCGGCAACCGCTCCTGTGCTACCTAGAAATTTCCTGCGCGATAGTGGATCACTCACGGGATCCCTCCTTTCCAAGGCTTGGCGCGCTTGCCGTCGTAATACAAACGCGCGCTATCGGTTCTTCGCTAATTCTGTGATATGCAGTTACGGTCAGTGTGAATGCGAGGGGGCATAGCTCCAGTCAGGAGGTTCTGATGTTCTGGTTTCGCCGCCTCTGTCTATTGTTTCTTCCACTCCCCACCTTCGTGTTTGCTGCTGGCTATGTCTTTGGCCAAAGCGACCCGGATGAGATCGGCCAAGTCCTTGGCGAAGAGATTCTAGCACCCAGTGTCGCTGTGCATCAGGTCAAGTCGTACATTCTCAGCCGCGTTGCTCCGCCGCCTACAGTAACGAATGCGCCGCAATGGACGGAGGAGGAGAAACGCCTGCGGCAACATCTGCTCCAGGACGTGGTGTTTCACGGATGGCCCGATGAATGGGTCAACACTCCGCCTAGGTTTGAAGACATCGGAGTGATCGAAACAGGCCAAGGTTACCGGCTGCGAAAGCTTCGCTATGAGATTGTGCCCGGCTTTCAATCCGTTGCGATTCTTTATGAGCCGGAAAAGCTGCGGGGGAAAGTGCCAGCGATCCTCAACGTGAACGGTCACGTCGGCCCGCCGGGAAAGGCTGTTGAGTACAAGCAAAAGCGATGCATCAACTTCGCAAAGCACGGGATTCTGGCGCTCAACCTGGAATGGTTTTTCTTCGGAGAGCTTCGCCAGGATGGTAATCAGCATTGGTACAGCGCGCATCTCGACCTGGTGGGCGCAAACGGGCTGGGAATCTTCCTGCTCGAAATGCGACGCGGGCTCGATTATCTCTACAACCACGCCAACGTGGATCGCAGTCGCCTGGGCGTCACCGGCCTCTCCGGGGGCGGATGGCAAACCATTTTTCTGAGTTCTCTGGACGAGCGTGTGAAAGCAGCCGTTCCGGTGGCCGGCTATTCTTCGGTGTCCGCAAAGGTGGAAGCGCGGAAATATGGAGACTTGGGAGATATCGAACAGAACGGGACCGACCTTTTCGCGGGCCTGGACTATACGCACCTTACTGCGATGATGGCTCCACGGCCGACCTTGCTGATCTATGACGCCGAAGACGACTGCTGTTTTCGTGCGCCGCTGGTAAAGCCGCTCATCTATGACGGCGTGAAACCCTTCTTCCAGCTTTATGGGAAAGAGGATGTTTTCCAATGGTACGAAAACGGCGATCCGGGCACACATAACTATCAGCTCAACAATCGAGAACAGGCCTATCGGTTTTTCAGTCGGCAGTTCGGTATGCCCCCTATCGAAAAAGAGATTCCCGTGGGGCAGGAGATCAAGAGCTACGATGAGCTCGTCGTCGGACTCCCAAAAGACAATCTCACTATTCTGGGACTGGCCCGAAAACTCGCGAATGGAATTGCACGCCGGCCAGTTCCGGCTGATTCCATCGCCAAATCTGCTTGGGCAAATGCGGAAAGAGAGAAGTTGCGGTCCGTGGTCCGCTACAAACCTGTGCAACTCAGCCGGGTATGGACCTTGGCCAACACGAAGCACCGAGGAGTCGAGACATTGTCTTATCTTTTTGAAATGGACAACGGACTGAGCGCCAGTGGCGTATGGCTCAAGGGAATCGTCACACCGGAGACGGCGCCAGTGGCCATCGTGCTCAATGATCTGGGGCGAAAGGCCGCGGCTTCGGATGCTTCAGAGCGCGCAAACAGGGACGAGCAGGTTCTCGCTCTCGACCTGACCTTCTTCGGGGACGCGTGGAAAGACAACGAACCATTCTCCTACGCTCAAATCCTGGACGGGGAAGGAGAGCGCCCGTTGGGGATCCAGGCGGCTCAACTTCTGAAAATTGCCAACTGGATTCAAAAGCGCGCAGGCGTGCAGAAGGTGCGCTTGGAGGCAAGCGGCATCCGCACGCAAACCATAGGACTTGTGGCAGCGGCTCTTCAGCCGGACTTATTTTCTAAAGTGATTACACACGAGGGTATACCAAGCCTGTCTTTCCTGCTGCAGAAGCCTGTAAGGTTTGACGAGGCGCCAGAGCTGTTCTGCCTGGATTTGTACAAGGAGTTTGATCTCGATCGCCTGGCAGCAATCGCCGCTCCCACGCAAGTGAAGTTAGAGAGCTTAGTCAAGAAGGACGCGAACCCGACACTGCCAAAGGAGTAGGGATCGTTACTCTCTACGATGTGTTCGAATTGCTACGCCGCACATTGGCTGATTGCAGAAATGCCTCCAGGTGTTGCCGATCACGAAACGCCTCGGTGCCGCCGGCGCGAGTCGTGGAGAGCGCGGCTGCTATGTTGCCGTATTCAATACGGAGAATCAGAACTTTCGGTCCTTGCCCAAGAAACTTCAGTGTCAAAGAGCTGTCATGTGAACAATGCTAAATCATAGGAAAAGGCAAACTCCAAGGCATCGTGCGGCGGTCGACGCGCCCGAATTTTGAGAGCCATCGTGAATAACCGAGACGGTAGGGTCAAATAAATGACAATTCGGGAAAAGTAGTAGCACAGCATAAATCGCCGCATTTTTATTGGCGAAATGAGCTGTGGCGGAGAGGGGGATTGTAGCCCCAATTGGTGAGTCGGCATTTGAGGGGTCGGTGAGCGTTGGTATGTCTCTTCTTATCAACACCTTTTTTTATTTGCGTATGTCCCTCCTCTGCTCTTTTTGCCGGGTCCCGAAGTCCCTACCTTATGGGTTCGTTTCTTGAACCACTCTACAGCTGGTCTTTTACGCAGCTATGTAAGCGATGTCCCTCTGGCCTAGGGGGATGCGTTCAGGCAATGCCGAGCTTTCTCTGCATCTCTTCAAGAGAGACACCCTTAGTCTCCGGATAAAAGAAGAGAACAACAAGAAACTGAAGTACCATCATCAAAGCGAAAAACACAAATGGATATCCACCGGAAGACGCGGCTAACAGGGGGAAGATTCCGGAGATGAGCGCATTCATAAACCAGTGCGAGAAACTTCCAAGACTCTGCCCTTTAGCCCGCACTCGATTTGGAAAGACTTCACTGAGGAAGACCCAGATTACGGCGCCTTGCGAAAAAGCAAAAAATGCGATGTAACCTATTAGCAGCCAGACCAGGAAACTTTGGTGCCGTCCCGAAAGGAATATTGTCGCCACTCCGCCGAGACATGCAGCGGTACCCACAGAGCCAATCAGGAGCAGTGTCTTGCGGCCGATTCGATCAATGACCGACATGGCGAGCATGGTGAATACCAGGTTCGTGGCCCCGATCGCCACGGCCTGAAGATCTGAGGAAACTTTATTAAAACCGGCATACGCGAAGATGTCGTTCAGGTAGTAGAGGATGGCGTTGATACCAGAAAGTTGGTTAAACATCCCGATCGAGACCGCCAAGAAAATTGGGAGCCGGTATTTCCAAGAGAAGAGCGGATCGTCGGCGACGTGCTCCGCATCGATGGACGCAATGATATCTTGGAGTTCCTGTTCGTAATTCTCTTCGCCAGTCATACGAAGTACTTCGCGCGCCTCGGCCACTCTTTGCTTTTTCACCAGCCAGCGGGGACTGCGAGGGATGCCGAAGAGAAGCAGAAGGAACAGGACTGCGGGTACTGCAGGAACTCCAAGCTTCCACCGCCATTCAGCAGCCCCAAGCTGCATCGTTCCCACAATGTAGTTTGAGAAATAGGCGAGTAGAATCCCGAAGACAATGTTGAACTGAAACAAACCCACGAGACGGCCTCGCCACTTGGCGGGCGCAACTTCCGCAATATACATGGGGCCAAGAACGGAGGAGCCACCAATGCCGAGCCCCCCGATGAATCGGAAAAGCACAAGAGCAAACCAGTTCCATGCAAGTGCACAACCAAGAGAAGAAATGACGTACAGCACGGCCATAGCGCGGAGACTGTCACGGCGGCCGATTTTGTCTCCCGGAATACCGGCAAACATCGATCCGAGGATCGTCCCCCACAGAGCAACCGAAACTGTCAAGCCCAGTGCGGCTGGAGAGAGTCTAAAGGTGTCCGTGAGCGCGTGCGTGGTGCCAGCGATGACGGCAGTGTCAAATCCGAAGAGTAGTCCCCCAAGAGCCGCGACAACAGTGCTCTTCAAAAGATATAGATTAAGTTTCATATCGCCTTTCTAAGAACAGCGCGATTCCTCCAATCGTCATATTGGCAACGCAATAGGCGGCATTATAATTCACGTGCCCCAAGTCTTTGGAACGATTGACGCACCGGATCGCTACTCCAAGGAAGGATCCTGAAAAAATGGAACCGACAACCAAGCTCGCCATCGGTATAGATATCGGAGGAACGAAGGTTGCCGGAGGTCTGGTAGACGCTTGTGGAGAAATTCATGTGCGTAGCAGGACGCCGATGGTCACAACGGGTGACGCCTCGAAAGGTCTTGCCGCCGTGTCTGCCGCGATACAAGCGTTGTTCCCGGATGCTGCTGAACGGCCGCGAATTGAAGCGATAGGAATCTGCGCTCCGGGGCCGTTGAATCCTCTCACGGGCATGATCATTAACCCACCGAATCTTGCGATCTGGCATAACTATCCGTTGGCAAAGGAGATGCGCCGGCTCTATAACGTGAATGTGAAAATCGACAATGACGCCAACGCGGCGGCTCTGGCGGAAGCAAAGTGGGGCGCGGGACGCGGCTATCGAAATGTTTTCTATGCGAGCATTGGAACCGGCATCGGCACGGGAATTATTTTTGACGGGCGTATCTACCATGGAAGGACCGGTGCGGCGGCGGAGGGCGGCCACATCGGAATCGATAGTAACGGACCAACATGCAACTGCGGAAAGCACGGCTGCATTGAAACCTTGGCAGCAGGACCGGCCATTGGGCGGCGTGGCGGTCAGAAACTCTCTAGATATCCGAAGTCGCTGCTTGGCGAGTTGGCCAACGGAAATGCAGATGCCGTGACCAGTGAGATGGTTGGGAGGGCCTATGCTGCGAGAGACCCGGCGGCCGAAGAAGTGATCCGGGAAACACTGGATTTGCTGGCCTATTGGCTTGGAAGCATTATCGATCTCCTTGAACCGGAGGTCATCGTGATTGGGGGAGGTGTTTCGACAATGCTCGCGCCTTGTTTGAATGAGATTCGTGAACGTTGGCGAGGAGCGTGCCTCAATCCGGCGCCGATGGAAATTCCACTGGTGCTCGCTCGCTATGGAGAAGATGCCGGAATTGCGGGCGCTGCTGCTTTGTGTGAATTCGAGTGACATGTGGCGATATCGGTTAGCGTGCCGGAGCAGTAGCCACACCCACGTTCTTGTCCGCGCCACCATAATAAAAAAGCCAGCGCCCTCCATCGCGCACGAGTCCCTCCACAAAGACGACATTAGGTACTTGTCCGACTTTTTCCCATTCAGGCCCCGGAGAAAAAACGGGCTCCTGAGCGCGCGCGAGAATCTTGGTCGGATCATTCTTGTCGAACAGGACCCAACCAGTTGAGTAGATGTTTTTGTCGTCGGCGCCATTGTAGATCAGGAAAATGCCTTCTGACGTTAAGACCGGCGGAGGCCCTGGTTCGACGACCTGGGAATCAAAGGAGCCTGGGCGGCTGGAGAGGACCGGATGATCAAGAGCTTCCGTCCAGTGGAGCAAGTCTTGGGAGTAGGCGATGCCCATTTGGGTGTCCTGGCCACGCGCGTCCGCGAGAAAATACATCCAATATTTGCCATTGATTTTTTGCGGGACGATTGCGCCGGACTTCGTCCATTTCACATTCCACTTGCCCTTGTAAGCAGGAAAGACAATGCCTTGCCGCTTCCAGTGGACCAAGTCGGTCGACGTGGCGAGACAGAGTTGCGCATCCTTTTTATCGGCACCAATTCCATCGACGTTGTTGTATCCCGTATATGTCAGATAAAAAGTATTACCAAATTTGACTAACCTGGGGTCTTCGACTCCACCGCCCTTTTCATAGGGCATTTCCGAAATCAATACCGGTTTCGGCCGGCGAATGAAGTGAATCCCGTCGTCACTCGTGGCATAGCCAAGCGATGAGGTCCCCTTGTGGTCTTGGGCACGATAGAGCATCACAAACTTTCCGTCCTCTTTTACGACCGCGGGGTTGAATGTTCCCGCGGATTCGAATCCGTCACCGCGCGGAGACACGATGGGATCAGGAGAGAGCCGTATCCACGTTCCGAAAGGTGGCGCAAATGGTGGGGCAGCAATGGCCATCGCAACGCATAACACAAACAGCGGCAACGTAGATTGTTTGACCACGCGACCCACGAAATTCAATTCTTTTCGCATTGCGTTCATTCCTCCGCTGAGAATAGAGCTGGGTGATACCATGCTTCAGCGCCGCTTTCTTCCCTTCAAAGACAACCCAAATGCGATTCAAAACTCTGCCAGCAGCCGGACCCACGACTGCCCTGGGACCTGCACACGGCTGCCAATCGATTGGCCATCATGACTTAGTCGGACCTCATGCCCCTGCGCCGGCGGGATCGAGATGGAAGTGGAGCGCTGCACTGCTGTCGGGTTATACAAAATGAAATTGAGCTCGCGCGGGGGGAACAGCTTCGCGTCAAACACATCAAGCAGATCGAGATTTACCAGCATGAGCTCCCGATCGGTTGCTTGGCCAAGAGCCTCGTACATCAAGTACATCCATAATGACTCCCCAGCACCGTAGATTTCCTTGCCCACATTTCCGGTTTGGCCGCCAAGTTCGAGCGTGCCGAGATTCTCGAATGGAATAAACGCCATTGACGTATGTTGTCGTTTCTCAAAGCAATCCTGAAAGAAATAAAAATTGTTGCGCCGTTGCTGATCCATAAAACGGAGCAGACCCTCAAATACGATCCCCCGTTTCAGGATGCCGGTCCAAGGCAAAACAGCCTCGACATTCTCCTTGAACGCTGGATACAGGATGGAGGCGGCAGCTTGGACCATGCCGCGTACGTCATGGGACTTCTGACTTGGATCGGAATACCAATAAAACATACGCAATTGTTGGTAAAGCAGATAGTTGGCCTGATCGCGCATACCGAGCTCCGCCGCAGCCAATGCGCCGTAGGCAAGTTCCTGCGGTTCATGGAAGAGGCGATCCGACGGCACGGTGTACAGAACCTGGATTGCGCGTCGCGCTTCCTCCAAGTGGTGCTCTTCTCCGGTCAAACGGTGAGCAAGAATCGCAGCCCATGCGTAGAGGCCGCCGATGGCGTAATTCGTTCCGGCTCCCTCGGCAAGGAGCGTGGAAACCCGATAGTAGATAGGAAAGAGGTAGTCATACTGGCGAGCCATTTTCTGCGCGGTCTGAAATGCTTCCAGAAAATGATCCGTGACTTCCTTGGACCCCGCCAAAGACCCGATCGCAGGGTATTTCACGAGCCCGTTCTCAAAGGGATACCAAGAGTCAGTCCTTTCATCCGGTTTTCGCAGGAAGTCATTGCTGATGCTCTGGGTATCTTCGTGGTAGAAGGAGGGCAGGGCCGCGAGAAGTTCATTGCACTCCGTTTCGTAGCTCGGAGAAGGGTGCAATCGAAGATAGAGAAGCGAGGGCCACAGGACATCCGCGACGGTCATGAGCTCGAAGTTGTCTACAGGCTGCTGCCAAATCTGGGAGCTATCCTTGACATATGCACGTAGGCCGGCTTGTCCATTTGCTTCGACCCGAGTCGCACTCTTTTCCTGTAAATCCCCGACGGTAGCCGCCGCGAATTCCTTCCAGGTGGAGGCACAGCCAGGCCATGCGAGCCTCTCCTCGAAAAGTGGAAGCAGGGCCGGCATCCAGCGCTCAACCGCTTTCTGCTCGGTGACTAACTCTTTGAGCGGTCGTTGAAGCAAGAAGTAGGTGAAACGCGCGTCGCCTGCCGGTAGAACATTGCCCGTTGCTTGATCGGCGACTAGACCAACACCAAGGCGTTGGGTTCCATCACGTCCAATTTGTGAGATAGTTGAGCAGCGATAAACTAGAAATCGCGGAAGATTCTCAATCGACATCCACCCCATATCGCTCACGTCGAAGTACATCATGGTTTCGACGCCAGCGTTCTGATCTAGAAGGTAAACCGCAGGCAAGTCGTTGCCATAGGCGCCTAGCGAGTTCCTGGTCGGCTGCGTGAGTGCGACGCGCCGCCAGCTTCCCGACTGGCCTTCCATCAACGTGGAGGTTGAATTCAGCCAGGTGATGATTTGAGGTTCTATTTTGCCGTCTTGATATAGCCGAATCGCCCTCGGAAGATGGAGTGTGGTTCGGAGACGAAACCACGGCTCAGTATGGCTCATGGCCAGAGCGTGAATTTCCGCGGTCCAATCATATTCGAAGCGTTTTCCATCCAGACCGACTGCAGCAGCTGTTCCGTTACATGTGATTCGTTGACCTTCGCGGCTTGCATGCGAGGTCATCAATTGGAATGAGGCACCGGTCACGAGCCGGACGCCTGGCAGTGTCGCGGGTTTCCATTCGCCCTCAACCAACAAGAAGTTCTGGAACGACAGAGGTGTGCCAACAGGCGAAAGGCGGAGTTGCTGCGCGCCATTTTCAAGAATCGTGGAGGACGGAGTGTTTGTGTCAGCGGGGGATCGAAAGGAAACCCCGTCATAGAAGGCGGCGCATGCGGGTGAGCCACTCGCAGCCGTTGCCAAAATCGTTTTCACGAAGCTGCGCCGCTTGAGAAGACTCATTTGGCCGAGACCTTAGGGTAAGCCTAACTCCGGGCCCTGCCCGAGAGCGTGTGCAGACAGGGCACCACACTATCAATATGTGATCTTCAAGCCAAATTGTATGGTTCGCGGCCCACTAGAATCGGTGACAGCTCCGAAACCACAGGCAAAGCGCTGGGTAGGGTTATTGCATCCCGGAGCGCCCAGAGGAATAAAGGGATTACCCAGGGGGGTGGCAAAACCGCTGGGCGACTGGTAAATGTGTCGGTTGAAAATGTTGAAAAACTCTGCTCGGAAGTCGATGGCTGCGTTTTCACCAAAGAGACGCGTTTTCTTCCCCAGGGTGAAATCCTCGTTGCGACCTCCGAATGTGCGGGCACCAGATAGGGAGCGGGGTTCGTTGCCAAAGGTGAAATTGGCCGGCACCGTGAACGCATTAGGGTTCCAGAACGGAGTCGTTGCAGTGTTGAAGTTCGAACTCTTGTTCGTTTGGCTTACTCCGGGGACGACGTTCACGCGGGCGATCCCAGTGAAGTGGCACCCAGCGAATAAGACATCACCGGCCGTTCCGCCGCAGGGCCCGTATACCGTCGTGGGTGTTCCGGACTTGTAGGAAGCGACACCAGCGACATACCAGCCGCCCGCGACTCGGTCCACTACTCCGCCTTGATTCAAATAGTGCTTGCCCTGTCCGGCGGGAAGTTCATAGAAAAAACTAGCCACCAGCGCTTGCGGCGTATCCAGTTGGCTAACCGCCTTTTCGGCTCCGCGATCAAAGGAATTCTGCCCGATAAAGCTATTTGTGCTGATGAAACCGGACACTCCCGGACCCGCGGAGTCGGCGTCCGTGAGGTTCTTCGATACGGTGTAGGAGACCAGGAAACTCAAACCCGTGGCAAGGCGTTTCTCCAATCCCAGTTGCATCGCGTGATACGTGGAGTTGCCGGTGCGGTCCGGCGTGAAGGAGTTATCCTCCTGGTTAAAGTCGCCGTACTGAGGAAACGGTCGCAGAAGCTGATTGATATTTCCACTGAACGTCGGGTAAGGCAACTTGACGCCCGCGGCTACAGCCTTGGGGCAGCCATTATTCGAAAGGCAAGTAGCGTTCAATCCCAACTCATTGCCAAGAGAGAGGAATGAAGGACTCACTTGATTGGGAATAATGTTCAGCGCTGGCAAGTGAGTGCCTTTGGATCCGACATAGGCCACACTTACTACAAGGTTCGTGGTGATCTGCCGCTGAATGTCGAGATTCCAGGTTTGGATGTCGGCAGGGCGCCCGCTGTTTCGCGGCACCAGGATAACGCCGCCGTTGCCATTTTGCCCTTCCGGCGTGAAAGGTCCGGTCAGCGGAAGAAGATGTGGCACGCCGCTATCGATTTGAAAGGGAGCGACGTTCGCTGTGGTTAACGTCTCCTTATTGAAGAATCCCAAGCCATCCTGGTCGGCGAAGGATCCTTCCTTCAAAGGCTCGTAGAAGATGCCATAGCCGCCACGCAGTACGGTCTTGGAATTGATGCTGTAAGCAAAGCCCAAGCGTGGCCCAAATGCTTTAGTATAGGTATCTTGTGGACGTGTCCTTCCATTGCGGCCTGTGCCAGTTCCGAAGTAGGTATAAGCTCCGAGAATTCCCCCCGCGCCGGGGTTAGGAAGCGTGGGGTCAACCGCCGAAAACCGATCAAATGCTTCGGTGGCAGGTTTGTCCAGATCGTAGCGTAGCCCGTAGTTCAGAGTTAAGCGAGACGTAAGCTTGTACGAATCCTGAGCAAAGAAATAAAAATCTTTGTACCGCACACCGCTGAATGCACCGTAGTTCAAAAACGCCTGGTTCACAAGACCAAACAGCGCGCTGGCAACCGCATCGCCCCCCACTCCAGTCGCGGTGCCGGTACTGCTGGTCTGTGAGGGATCAAAATCAAATTCCCCGGAGCCCTGTGTCAACCGCCGCACGTTGAATTGCAACATGCGGACTCCGCCGCCGAACTTCAAGTTATGCTTGCTTTTGACCCAACTCACGGAATCGTTTATCTGGTAAACGTTATCCGCAAACTCGGAGTCACCACAATTGTTGAGCACTTCCCGGTATGGACCGCTGAAGAATTTGAAACACGGGAAGGTGGTATTATTCACACCCGTGAGCCCGATTTTCGTCGGAAACCCTTGGCCGATGCTGTTCGAACCCTCAGCACGGTAACGTCGGCTAAATCCAACCAAAAATTGATTGACCACGGTCGGACTGAAGATGTAATTGTCGCTGAATCTTACATATCTAGTATTCTGGGGAGTGCTAGACCCGAAAATCGGTGACAGGCTTGAAATGCCGCCTGTCCTGGTATTGTCGTAGTCAAAGCCCCCAGAAATCCTATGCTTATCAGAAAAAGCATGATCGATCTTTACGTCGAATAGATTCGCGGTTGTGCTCGAGAGGCTGTGATCGGTCACATTCTGGGTGAGTCCGCCGTTCGTTGGCGGAAGAAGTGCGAAGACTTTCGTCATGACCGCACTAGCCTTGAAGTTAGGGTCATTCGTAAGAATGTTGCCAGGGACCGCCGCGTGTGTGGTGGGATCATACAGCTGCGTGCCGGGCAGCAACGCCGAAAAGTCACCTTTTCGGAAAGCCTCATTCGGCAGACTCAGTATATTGTTACTGCCCGTTCTAAAACGGAAGCCCTCGTAGGCAAAGAAGAAGAAAGTTTTGTCTTTCCCGTTGTAGAGATGAGGGATCCAGACGGGACCTCCGGCGGTGGCACCGAAGTCATTTTGAGTATTAATAGCCTTTTTGTTGCCAGACGTGTTGTTTTTCCAGCTATTGGCGTCAAGTATGCGATTGCGGAGATAGTCGTAAGCTGAGCCGTGGAGTTGGTTGGTGCCGGACTTTACAGTGAGGCTGACGATGCCGTCGCCGGATTCCCCAAACTCGGGAGAGAAATTGCTCTGAAGGACCTTAAACTCTTGGACCGCATCGGTCGAAACTCCCTTGTTCCATTGCGTGTTCGGCGAAACTAAGGAGATTGACACGCCATCGACCAGCACATCCGTTCCCCCCTCTTGTCCTCCATTCACCTTGAAGTCGTCGCTTGAATTGCTGCCTGGATCGTTCGCCACACCCCCGACGAAACCAGGCACAAGCGTGATGAACTGCACCGGGTTGCGAATAGTACCGGAGACTTCCAGCGGCAAGTTCGCCACCAAACTCCTCTCCACTGTCGCGCCGACATCCGAAGTGGAGGTTTCCAATTGGCTAGCGTCGGCAGTGACGGTGATGTTTTCCGTGACTCCGCCAAGCTGCATCTGGATGTCCAGTGAGACGGCCGTACCTGTTGGTACTGTGACGCCTTCCTGCGTGTATTTCTTAAGGCTAGGTCCTTCCACGCTCACCGAGTAACGTCCAGGTGGCAGGTTGGGCACGGAATAGAGCCCGGCATCCGTGGTCACCGTCGAAATAGCCAGACCAGTATCCAAGTTGCGCACCGTAACATTAGCTCCCGCGAGCGCGGCGCCGCTAGGATCGGTCACTGTTCCCTGAATACTGCCAGAGTTAGTCTGCCCCCAAAGTGGAGCAGCGATGAGACAACACGCCAAACAACCCAAAAGACGTTGAAGGCATTTCACTTCGAACCTCCCCCAGTCCTACCCTTTTACAGTAAGGTAAGATTTACAAGTCGGCTTTACAGGCGGAAGCTCCACGGAATTTCTGAGCACCCCATCTGCAGCGCGTCGTCCTCCTAAGCACGTGGCATTTCACTGCTTCGTTTAGATTCCAATCTTTTCGTTCGGGGTAACCAGAATTTGCATCTTGAAGCGCGCTTCAGTGGCACGTGTCACCAGAAGAATAGCGATGACAACCAACGCAACCGCCCCATTTAGGGAACTCCATGACGCAATTTGAACTCTGCCCCAAACAATCTTGCGAGAACCTACGCTTTCTAAGAGCTGAAAGTAAAGAAGCTAGCTTGTGAAATCATTGTGATTCACGGGTCGTGTAACATCGTGACTTGGGCTGATCGTTCGTCATGCCGTGCTTGGATGCTTGACTTAGAGAGTCTGTGGGCTAAAAATAGGTTTCGTCTATTGAATTCTGGATTGTGTTGTCCTCCAACCGCAATGTTAGCCACAAGTCAAAAAGCAGCCGACGATATTCTTGCCGATGAGCGATGGCAGCTCGTGCAAAGAATTGTGTCCAGTCCGCCCTTTCAAAAGAGTACTCGCTTGCGTGAACTGCTGGAGCATGTCACGGAACGGACCATTCATGGGCATACCCACGAATTAACGGAACAGCAGATCGGCAGCAAGCTGTTTCACAAGCCCTCTGGTTACAGTTCCCTCGAAGACAGCTCTGTTCGCGTGCACGCCCGTCAGCTTCGACTCAAACTTCACGAATATTTCGATGAAGAAGGACGAAACGAACCACTCATCTTGAGCATCCCAAAGGGGAGCTACACGCCAGTATTCAAGCCGGCCACGAAGGCCCTTAACTCTCTCGGGGAAGCTGCACTTGGCGTCAGTCCAGCGGTACCCTGGCGAAGCAAGGCGAGTCTGGCGTGGGCGCTTTGCGGGGTATTAACAATAGTATGTATTGTCTTGGCATATCGATCCGCCCGGCCCGGGACGCCAGGGTTGGCAGAAAGCGCTACCAATCCGCCCTGGCCATTTTCCCAGGTCTTTGATTCCCGACATCAAACGTTGATTGTCGTGGCAGATAGTAATTACGGGATGTTCCGAATACTCACCACCCAGCCAGGTTCCCTCGAGCAGTATCTTCATCGGGACTTCCTGCAACCATCTTCAAGACTTAAGCCTGGTGGAGCCGATTTCCGTTTGAACGAGTATATGACAAACTCCATGCTTACCTCGTTTGCAGATGTCGCAGACGTGGCCACATTACTTGAGATGGCTGGGCCATTTCAAAAGAAGGCATCGGTCCGCTACCCGAGAGATTTGGCTATGCGTGACTTAGATCACGAAAACTACGTCCTTATTGGAAGTCCTGGGTCGAATCCCTGGGTGTCACTCTTTCAAAACAAGTTAAATTTTCGCGAGAGCGAGGCTATCGTCGGCAACAGCGCTAAGGCATTTGTCGACACCAATCCTCTACCCGGTGAAAAAGACCGATACGAAGGGTTGAGATGGACAGGATCGATGGGAGAAGATTACGCTACGATCGCACTTCTTCCGAATGTCACGCACGACGGAAGGGTGCTCGTCATGCAAGGACTTCAACAAGAAGGAACGGAAGCCGCAGGACGATTTCTGGCCGATCCGGAAAACCGGCGACAGTTGAAGGCCGCGCTTGGCATCACTGGTTCAACAGAGAACTCCTTGGAGAATGTTTGTTTTGAGGCGCTGATTCGCTCCCGTACCGTCGCCGGGGCACCGAATGCAACGACTCTCGTCGCAGTCCGCCGCATTGAATAACAACACCGAAGCCTTACTCCTGCTTCAATCGCATGGACCCAACGGCATGCATCTCCAGCAAGGGCGTTCCGCAACTACTGACGTTTGTTTTCCGGGCGTCGCCATGAGCAGATTGCTATAATTTCTCCTGTATTTTATTGTTCTGAGGACCGCCACGTGAAGCGGTCCCCGGGCGAAATCAAGATGTCCCTGTCTTTTCGTTACTTGCCATGTGGATTGAGCCTTAGTGCGCCCAACAGCTTGAGGGCTGCTCTTGGCTGCCTGATTGCCAGTGTCCTACTTACAGCACCAGTCGTGCGCGCACAGAGCGACGTAGGAACCCTCCTCGAACAAGCGCGTGCGGCTGAGAAAACAGGAGACTACCAGGCGGCGGAACGCGTCTACTTTCAGGCGCTCGCGCTTGCCCCAGACAATCTTGAAACCCTCAAGCACTTGGGGGTGTTGCAACAAACCGAGCTGAAATTCCTAGAGTCGATCGGGAGTTTCAAACGAGTACTGGCCCACGAGCCACAATATTTCGAAGTGAATTTTTTTCTTGGAGTGTCCTATTTCGGAGAAAACGACCCTAACCAGGCGATCCGAAGCTTCGAGCTGGAACTCGGAACGCTGAAACCACACCCAAGGTGCCGCTACTATCTCGCGTTGGCGCTACAGGCTGCTGGGCAAATTGATGAATCCATTTCGCAACTGAACCGTACAGTAGCTGAAAATCCTAAGGATGCCGACGCGCTTTACCAGCTTGCCCGCATTTACAAGAACGCTTCTATTCAGGCGATCGAAAAACTGAAAGCCCTGGATCAGGACTCGTTCCAGCTGCATGCCTTGATGGGAGAGGTTTACGCGGATGATGAGCGCTACGCTGAAGCTATTAAGGAATATCAGGCGGCACTCGCGAAGCGTCCCGACGTTACCGGAATTCATTATGCAATTGGGGTAGCGTATTGGGTTCAGCATCAGCTGGATGCTGCCAAGAAAGAATTCATAGATGCACTGAAGGAAAACCCAAACGACGCGCTGACCAACTTATACCTCGGTGATATCGCGGTCCACGACGAGCGTTTTGCCGAAGCGCATGGATACTTGAGCGTGGCTGAGAGAGGACAGCCCAACATGCCTCAGGTGCACGTGCTGCTTGGAAAATGCTACCGAGGCGAGAACGATCCCGAAAAAGCAAAGCTTGAATTTCTCGCTGCAATCCAAGCGGACCCCAATGCCGCACAGCCACACTACTTGTTGGCCCAGATTTATCGCGAACTTCGCGACCCACATGCAAGCGCGAAAGAATTCGCAGAATTTGAAAGGCTTTCGAAACTGGAAAAGGATAAGGCTCTCGGGCACGGCCCTCAGAACTGATATGGATCAAGAAAATCATCTCCCTGACCGGTCACTTACATGAGCGTTTGGTTCCATCCGATCGAGAGACGGGCAGCTTGCCGTCTGGGTTTGCTGTCGATGTGCCTCTTCTGGTCTGCGACTCCGTGGCTCGTCGCGGAACAAACGCGCTCCGGTGACGGTGGCGAGTCTTCCCAGGTAGAAGGACACTTTACGGCTGCTCAGCAGGCTCAGAAAATCGGCGACTACGCCACGGCGGAACGTGAATACCTCAGCGTCCTGACCATGAAGCCCAATTTCGCCGAGGCTCACATGAACCTCGGGCTGGTCTATCAGCTTCAAGATCATATTCCAGATGCCATGGCGGAATTCCGCCGCGCACTCCGGCTTAAGCGTACGCTGACGGGCGCAAATTTTTTCCTCGGAGTAGACTACTGCAAGGCGGGCGAGGGAACCAAAGCAATCCCTTATTTGAAGGCTGCGGCGCGCCAGGAACCGCAGCAACCGGATATCTGGTCGTGGCTCGCCACGGCCCAGGAACTGTCAGCGGATTTTCATGCCGAGGCGGCCACTCTCGAAAAGGCCCTGAGCCTGCAGCCACGAAACGTGGATTTGCTCTACCTTCTGGGCCATGCGTATGAGAGGTTGGGTAAAGAGGAGGTCAGCCTGCTGAAAAAGGCGGCACCGGGGTCTGCCCGTACCGAGCAATTGCTGGCGGAGAGCTATGCCGCGAGCGGTGCTTGGTCCATGGCGATGATTCGCTTTCAGAATGCTCTGGCGATTTCGCCCGGGACTCCGGGATTGCATGTAGAAATCGGTGAAGTGCTGTTGCGGGCAGGAAGAGTGAAGCGTGCAGCCATGGAATTCGAACAAGAATTACGTGTGGCCCCCGGCAGTTTGCGACCGATTGTCCGTCGCGGAGAAACAGAATTCATCCTGGGGGATGTGGAGGCAGCTCTCGCGGACTGGACGCGGGTCGTGGATACGGACACGTTAGAGGCCGAAAGGATCCTCGGCATTCGAGAACGTGGGCTCGGAGATGCTGCCTTCGAACAGCTTCCCGAAAGCTTGCGAGAGAAAATCGAGCAATTCGCCCCGGAGCTGGAACGACGCAATACTCCGGCCGCGCACTTTGCCTTGGCATTTCTCGCCGCCCAGAGTGGTAATCCTGCTGCGGCCGCTGCGCAATCCGCAAAAGCGATTCCATCCGATTTGACGACACGCTCCGGCGTGGTCTGCTCTCAAGAAGAGGTCCGCCAGTCGCTCAAAAACGGGCAACTCGCCATTGTGAGGCGTTGTGCCAGTCGCGTACTCTCGCCCAAATCGCCGCTCGAATTTCGTACTTCTATTGCGGGGGCGTTGTTTGAAGCGGGAGATTATGAAACGTCGCTCGAAATACTTTCCAAACTGACGCTTGCTGAGCAGCACTCCCCCGAAGCCTCCTATTGGCGGGCGCGTTGTTACGAAAAGTTGGCCACGGAGGCGTATCTGAAGCTTTCTGAATTGGACGCTAATTCGTATCGTATGCACCAGCTCATGGGCGATCTAGCGGCCGCAAACGGCGATGACAGGAAAGCCATGGAAGAGTACCGTGCGGCGATCGCGATAAAACCTTTCTTGCCAAACTTGCATTACAGTCTGGGCCATCTGCTTTGGAAAGATCTTAAAGTTAAAGAAGCACGCGAAGAATTTGAGGTCGAGTTGAAACTGGACCCGCGGCATCCTGGAGCGCTCGACGAGCTCGGGGATACCTATCTTCTGGAACATCAGCCGGAAAGGGCCCTCCCTTACTTAACCCAAGCACTCGCAGGGGACCCTAGCAATCCGGACATACATCGAGACTTGGGCACGGCATATTCTGAGTTGCGCCATTACGAGAAGGCGGTAGCCGAATTCAAGATGGCTGTTGCTGGCGACCATGATGGTTCGGTCCATTACAAGCTCGCCCGGACGTATCAAGCCCTTGGAGAAAAAGAAAAAGCCGGTCGCGAGTTTGAACTCTCGACGGCCCTGAACCGCACATCGCACAGTACCCTCGAAAAACAGACCGAGCGTTTGACCGCCGTCGAGAAGTCGATGCAGGATCCCTGAGGCCATGGCTGTCATCAAAGCGAGGTTGGCGCAGATATCGCTGGCGACTATCTCACTCTGTGTGGTTGCGAGACTCTTGCGTCAGATTGAAAAGAGGCAAGGCAAAATACTGGGTTCGTCTGCCCGTCTACGGAACTGCAGACCTCTGATATGACCTTTCTCCCGCGCTTCATCTGTGTGGTGGCCTGCTTCCTCATCAGTGTTGGCTTGTGCTTTTCTTCTGTTTCCGATTGCCACCTTGTCGTTTTGTCTCAGCAATCCTCGATGAAAACCTCGGCTGGCCAGGATCAGACGTTTCAAAATGGTTTGATCGCCCTCAGAGAGAATCGCCTTGAGGACGCGCTCGAGGCGCTGACCAAAGCCGCGCATGAGCATCCCAAGGATGCGCGGATCCGTAACTTCCGAGGGATCGTCCTAGCGCGCCTTGGGCAAACGACAGAAGCAGCCGGTGAGTATGAGGAAGCCATTCGTCTCGATCCTCAAACGGAGGATGCTTATCGAAACTTGGGTTTCCTGGAATGGACGCAACATCGACTCGCGCCCGCGAAAGAGGTCCTGGAACAGGCGCTGAAGCTTTCTTCGAACGATTCATTCGCCCACTATTATCTCGGCCGAGTACAACTCGATGCCGGGCTGTACTCGGAGGCCTTTCGAGAATTGGAATTATCTGGTGTTCCGTGGCCTTCCGAGCCGGACTTCTTGATCCAAATTGCGAAGGGACACGTCGCTCTTGGAAAACAAGAAGAGGCCCGTAAAGCGCTCCGGCAACTCGAAACGTTTCCCCTCGGTGATTCCCAGTCCGCTCATGTGGCGTCGCTTTTTCTGGCGGTCCATGAAAATGATAGGGCGGTCGAACTTCTTCGAAAAGCGAGCGACCGCCGGCACGCTGGCCTCGCCTCTTGGGCGCAATTTGATCTCGCCCTGACTTATCTTTTGTCTGGGAGCTACGAGCAGGCTGCGCAACAAGCTCATATATATATCGGTCTATTGCCATCAAAAGACTCGAAAGCAGGCGAACTGGCCTCCGCGTGGTCGCTGATTGGCATTGCGGAGGCGCGGCTTGGCCGTGCCGACCTCGCGGTTGAGGCTCTGCGCCAAGCGGCCAAGCTGGCTCCAAGCGAGGAGGAAGCGTGGCTGAATTTGACACGCGAGTTGATGGAATTGAGCCGCTTTGCCGATGCCATCTCGGCCACGCAGGAAGGAATTGCATCCAATCCGGAGTCCTATGCTCTGCGCCTTCGGCTGGGAGCGGGGCAGCTCGCCGCCGGGCGCCATGCTGCGGCGGAAGATATTTTTCGCGCTCTTGTCGTTGCCGGTGACCCTCTGCCAACCAGTTACATAGGACTAGCGCAAGTCCTGCTGCGCCAGGGGCGGGCAGACGAAGCGGCCTCGGAGCTTGCGGCTGGACAGAAAAAGATAGGCGCAAACTTTCTCCTCAGTTACTTTCTCGGGCTGTCTCTCGACCGCGCCGGGAAACGATCGGACGCTTTGGCAGCCTTTCGGGAAGCCGTGCGCTTGAACCCAAAAAGTGCTGAGGCGCACCTGGGTGTTGGAAAAACCCAGCTGGCCCTAGGTCAAGTGAACGATGCTATTGCCGAACTGCAAGAGACACTTCATCTGAGTCCCGGCGACATACAGGCGCGCCGTTTGCTCAGTCAGGCTTTTCGTCGAGCCGGCAACACAAAAAGCGCGACAGAGCACGCCGATGCGTCTTCCGATACACCGCCCCCCGCGGAAGGCGATCTGTTAGGTGACTTCCTGCCGCCCCAATGGAAAATGCCTTCAGCGGACTAGAACGCTTAGGAAGGCTTCACGGTGAGAGCGCATCATCAGTGTGGCGTTCTTTGTGCCTTGCTCGGCGTGATCTCCAAAGGTTCGTCCACTTGGACGACCTGATTGGCACGCACATTCTTGAGAATCTGCCGGATTCCGCTGGGCCAGTGAATCTCGATCGTTTGGATCGAAGTTTCCTCGCCTAGGCCAAAATGCAGGCGTTTGTCGCTGGCGGAGAGATAGCTACTTGCGGTAGTCACAGTTCCGGTTTGGAAACCATTCGTGGTCAAAATTCTGACTTCCGCTCCAATCGCATCGCGGTTGCTCGTGTGCCCAACAAGTTTCAACGTCAGCCAATGCTCTGTCGCCGGAGTCTCATTGCGCAGCACATAAAGAGGCCCGTCATTCGTGGTCACGACTGCGTCCAGACGACCATCATTGTCGATGTCTCCAATCGCCATGCCACGCCCCACCCAGGCTTCTCGAAAAACGCTACCCGCCTCCGCCGAGACGTCTTCAAAGCCGTGGCCTGTGTTCCGTGCCAGCAACATGGGTTCGCGGTAGCGGAGGTTTGGAAACGTCAGTTCGATCGTGTCCAAATCATGCCCTTGCGAGACGAGTAGATCCTTCCATCCGTCGTTGTCATAATCCAGAAACCGCACGCCCCAGCCCGAATGCGTCATGGTCATGCGGCCAAGACCTGAGGAATAGCTCTCGTACGTAAACGTGCTGTCGCCATTGTTCCGATATAGCGCATACATCTGGTTGGCAAGGTCAGTAACCACGAGACCCGGGAGACCGTCATTGTTATAATCCGCAAAGTCCACGCCCATGCCAGCGTACGTATGGCCCTCGCCATCGACGGCAACACCGGACACGAGCGCGACCTCCTCGAACGTTCCATTCCGTTTGTTATGGAATAGAAACTCGGGCATCGAATCGTTCGCCACAAAAATATCGATCCTTCCGTCGCGGTCATAGTCGGCAAGAGCTATACCCAAACCCTTGCCCGGTTTAGCCAGGCCGATCTTTTCCGAAATCTCAGTAAAGTGACCGTTGCCGTCGTTGTGATAAACCAGAGGAGCAATGGGCTTGAAAATATCCGGATGGCAATATTCTCGATAACCCTCCTTGTGTTGACCGCACCAGACGTCGTCGAAGTCCCACTGCAGGTATCGAAGAACGATTAGATCCAGCCGGCCGTCATTGTCCAAGTCCACCCAGGCTGCGCTGGTGGACCAGCCGTTTGCTCCGACCCCGGCGTTCTCCGTCACGTCCGTGAATGTGCCATCACCATTGTTGTGATAGAGCTTGTTGCCGCCGTATGCCGTCACATATAGGTCTTCGTAGCCGTCATTATCGTAGTCCCCGACCGCAACTCCCATTCCGTATCCGACTCCTTGCAGGCCGGCCTTTTCGGTAACATCTTCAAACGTGCCGTCTTGCTTCTGGTGATAAAGCCGATTCCAGTAGTTGGGACCCGTCTTCTGCGGGATAGTTGCCTTGGGCGTCGGGTCATTGAGCGGCGCTCCGTTGACCACAAAAATATCCAGACGCCCGTCGTTGTCGTAGTCAAAGAGGGCCACGCCCGGTCCCATTGTTTCGATCAAGTATTTTTTCGATGTGTGTGAGGCCATGTTCCGAAAATTCAATCCGAGTGTGGAAGTCACGTTGGTGAACTTAGGGTGACTCTTGTTTGCCTGTTCGCTTGTCCTCCGCTGGGCCTTTGCTGGAAAAGCTAACGAGACGAGCATCGCCACAAAGAAAAGGAGTTGATTGCGCAGCCAAAGCCTCATGTATTCCATCTCAGTCCTTGGAGCAAGTGAGGTAAGAAATAGGTGTACAATTGCCGCGCTCTCGATGGTAAGGAATACCCAATTCCGATTGCAAATGTCGACACTGCTGGGGCGAAACCTATGAATAAGAGAACTTTTATCAAGCTCTTCACGGCGGTGATGGCAAGCCCGGCCATTTCACCTTTCTTGACCTCCGCAGCCAAGGACAAACTGAAGAATTGGGCAGGCAATCTCGAATACAGTACAGCCCGCTTGTACTCCGCAAGCTCGCTCGAACAGGTCTGTAGTTACGTTAAGAAACAGAACAAACTAAAGGTATTGGGAACGCGCCACTGCTTCAACAATATTGCAGATAGCACAGATAATTTTTTGTCCCTGAGGCCGATCGACAAAATGGTTGCGTTGGAGCCGGAGGCGCACACCGTGACGGTCGATGCAGGCATGACTTACGGTCAACTGTCTCCGCTCCTTCATAGCAAAGGCTTTGCGCTGCACAATCTGGCCTCGTTGCCTCACATTTCGATAGCTGGAGCGATCAACACGGCAACGCATGGTTCGGGCGAAAGGAATGGCAATCTCGCCACGGCGGTCTCAGCACTTGAAATCGTCACTGCGGACGGTGCGGTGGTTAAGCTATCCCGCCGACAAGACGGCGAAGCGTTTCTGGGAGCTGTCGTCGGGCTTGGTGCGGTGGGTGTAATCACAAAGGTCATGCTCGATATTCAGCCAACCTACATGATGCGACAGTACGTGTATGAAAACCTACCGCTCAGCGCAGTGAAAGACCACTTTGACGATATCGAATCGAGTGGTTACAGCGTCAGTCTTTTTACCGACTGGCAAAACCAGCGTATCAATGAAGTTTGGATCAAAAGTCGCATTGAAGAGAGCCAAGCGTTTGACGCGACCCCCGAATTCTTCGGAGCGAAACGTGCTACCAAGAATCTCCACCCCATTGCAGAACTTTCCGCCGAGAACTGTACGGAGCAAATGGGCGTTCCAGGGCCTTGGTATGAACGACTGCCGCACTTTCGCATGGGCTTCACGCCTAGCGCGGGTAAAGAGTTACAAACGGAGTACTTCGTGCCCCGAAAGCATGCGGTCGAAGCCATTCTGGCGGTTGAAAGACTGCGTGAGCAGGTCAGTCCGCACTTGATGATTTCGGAAATCCGCACGATTGCCGCTGACAATTTATGGTTGAGTCCTTGCTACCAGCAGGCTTGTGTAACCATACACTTTACTTGGAAACAGGACTGGCCAGCAGTACGCAAGTTGATGCCCGTGATTGAAAAAGAGTTAGCTCCATTTAAGCCCCTGCCGCACTGGGGAAAGTTGTTTACCATGTCTCCGGCGGAGCTAAAAACTAGATATGAGAAGTTGCCCGACTTTATTCAATTATGCAAAAAGTTCGACCCGCACGGCAAATTCCGCAATGAATTCCTGAGCACAAACATCTTCAGCAGTTCATGTTGACTTCGGGTCGCTCGTCGGAAATAAACGAGACGGCAATTTAAAATAAATGACACATCTGAAAAACTACTAGCAAGGCACAAATCGCCGCATTTTCATTGCCGAAATGAGCTGTGGCGGAGAGGGGGGATTCGAACCCCCGGTACAGGTTTTAGGCCGTACAACGGTTTAGCAAACCGACCCATTAAACCACTCTGGCACCTCTCCTCCAATGTTTCTAATACTTTAGCACAGTTCTCAGGTTGACTTGGTGCACTGTAACAGCGAAAACGTGGCCGTCACGAGAGGGCAGAGGGAATAAGTCCTGCAAAATCAGTGCGAGCTTTCCTTGGAATTTGCTGCTGCGGTTGGGAAAACCGCCGCCTCTCGTCCCAACGGCCCTGTTGTTTGCGTATCGAGGTCGAGCTGGACCAGATCTTGCGGGCCTGGGTGACGGAACAGAATGCAATTTAACCGATTTTCAAAACACGTTAGGGTTAAAACGGTCTAAGAAACCGTCGCATTCCCCGTCCAAGAATCGCTGCTAAATAGAGTTGTCTTGATGTGAGGCAGGCCCAGCAACTTTACTCGCTTCCCAGGCTTCGAACCGGACTCAGTCTTGCCGGACTCAGCAGAGAATGCACGAGAGAGGCTACGAAGGGGCACAATATCGCTGCGTTCGAACACATTCATCAGTCGCGCGGCATATAGCTCAGACTCCATAGAATGTTGCCTTGGCAGGGGAAGGGATGTGTTCCATTCTTGAGACGCGCGCTGGGCGACGGCGCTCGAACGCTGAGTTTTGGCTCAATCTTCAGAATTTCTACGATCTGGAAGTGTCCAGACGTTCGGGAACGGTTTCCGAGATCGGGCGCCAAGTACATCCTGCACCATCACTGGCCTCCTGACTGCTATCAGGTTAATTCGAGAGGCCCTAGATCTTCAGGAACAGTTTCCGCCGATACATCCAAAGCAGCACGAGCCAGTAGCACAGCAGAATCACGCCGCCCCTAAAGAAGGGCTCCAGTCCTCCGCCGGCAAACTGAAAAAAGTTCCGGCCCAAGTGGATCTGGAGGCTGCTATCCAGAAATCCTTCCATGAAATGCGCGATGCAGTACGCAGCAATCGAGTTCATGCCGACGACAACCAGCGGGAACGCCCATTTCTTGAAACCCTTTACATCGATCACCCAACTGAAAGCGGCCAGGAACAAGAAGCAGACGCCTCCGCTGAAGATGGTCCACGACGGCGTCCAGATGCGTTTCACCACTGGGCAAATGTCCGAATAATGCAGCGCCAGTCCCAGCGCAATCCCCGTCACGCCGGCAATCAGCAACTTTTTCATCGGAATGTTCGGCCGGGAGTCTCGCAACCAGCGCCCTGCGATCAGGCCCAGGATCATCGTGCCCAGCGTCGGAATGAAACTCAGCGTGAGGTATCCACCGGAGTTGTACACGAAGGAATTTTCGCGCGGGAACAGGTTCAGGAACCACTGGTCGAAGCGGTTGCCGAAATTGTAGTTCTTGTTCCAGTGCGCCGCGAATCCCGTGAAGTTGTGCTGCGCGTTCCACGTCGCGGGAACGCCTACGCCTTGCCAATCGAAATTCGCGGGCGCCGCCGGATACAGGGCCCACGCCAGCCAGTATCCGAAGAGAATCAAGGCGAGCGCCCCCCATACCCACTTGAGCGATTCCACCTTTGAGGAAAAGAATCCGAGCAGGAACAATAATGGATATCCGAACCCGATTTGCGAGAGCGTGTCCTCAAACGTGAAATAGGTCATGGAATGGTCCATCGAGCGAAGGAATACGCCCAGAGCGACCAGCACCAAGGAACGCCACAGCGCGTGCGTGAATAATTCCATGAAGCGCGCGCCCTTCGCCATGCGGCTGGCAATGGAATACGGCAGCGCCACACCAACCAGGAAGGAGAATCCCGGCTGAATCGTATCGTGCAGAGAGCAGCCGAACCACTCCACATGAGTCTGATTGAAGGCCAGGACTTTCCAGAACAGGCTCGTCGGGTACGCTGCAGACACACGCGAAAGTTGCAACACCTCGGCCATCATCAACAACATGACCAACCCGCGATACGTATCCATCGAGACGTTGCGTCCCGCTGCAGGTGCCGCGTCCCCTAGCTTCAAGCTAGTCTCCGTGACCGGCTTCGTTTGGTTTAGTGTCGCCATAAAGCCCTCTCCCTGCAATTTGGTCCAAGCATACACGGGAAACGAGCTGCTGGCTGAGTTTTGAGGGACTATGGCGGAGAAAGTTGCAGTAGAATCGTCTCGCAATGATGCGGTTCCGCTCTTCGCGCTGAGTAAATGCATTCAACGCTATACTGTACAGCGTGATTTCAGCCCTTTGATCGATACAAGGGATAGCGTCGAGAATGAGCACAGTTCGAATAAAAGAGGTCGCGAAGCTGGCGAGAGTTTCTACTGCCACAGTTTCTCACGTCATAAACAAGACTCGATTCGTTAGTGATGACACCAAACGGAAGGTTCTCTACGCCATTGAACGCGTCGGGTACACGCCCAACATCCATGCGCGCAATCTGGCGTCTGGCCAGAGCCGGACGCTGGGATTGATCATTTCGGACATTACCAACCCGTTCTTTCCGGACCTTGTGAAATCCATTCAGGAAAGAGCTCTGGAGTTGGGCTACGACGTTATTGTTCTTAATACGAATTACGAGCCGGAGCGCGACTCTCGTTACGTGCAGCGTTTGCTGGAATTGAGAGTTCGGGGCGTCATGATTTTGACCACGGAGATGGATCTTTCCGTGATCGAGCGCCTGTCCTCGCGGGAAATCGCTGTGGTCTTTCTCGACATCGGAAAGGTAGGTCCGCACACCAGCAACATCCGAGTCAATTATGAAAAGGGCGTTCATGAAGCGGTTGAACACCTTCTTGAGCTTGGACACCGTCAAATCGCTTTCATCAGTGGCCCGGTGCGCTTCAAATCTGCACAATTCAGGAGGCAGGCCTTCCTCGAAACGATGAAGAGTCATCGAGCTTCACTGCACACGGAACCGTTAATTCTCGAAGGGAATTTCAGGCTGGAGAGCGGGGAGCACCTCGTCCGAGAAATGCTGACGTTGAAGAGCCGACCAACTGCGATCCTTGCCGCCAATGATTTGATGGCTGTGGGCGCCCTGCGTGGGCTAGGTCGTGCAGGTCTGAAAGTTCCGAAGGATGTCTCCGTGATAGGTTGCGACGATATCTCGCTCGCCGAGCTGACCGACCCCCAGCTAACGACCATCATGATCCCGCGAACCGAAATCGGGACTGCCGCCGTAGAGGCGGTATTACAAACAAATTCCGCTCAAGGCCGCGAAATCAAAATCTCCACTCAGCTGATGGTTCGGCAGTCTACGCATGCAGCCCCGCTCTTGAAGTAAGCTCTCAGTTTTCCGTTCTAGTGATGGTTCTGGAAGCCTTCTGCTGTTTCCAAATTCGTAGCTGGATGACGACCTGACGCTCTGCCAAATCGCAGCACTTTCAGTATTCCTGAACTGAATCTTTAGAAATTCAAGTTTGAAACGCAGACTCAAAGCGCAGATGGTACCACTCTTACGGTGTCTGAGAGGAGAACGTCTTAGTAGTTTGCGACTGACTGCAGGAAAATATCATTGAAGGTCCATGGTTTCACGAAGGGTATCGTCATAGTTCTGGAGGGATATTAAGTACGAGGCTGTTCCAGGAACGAAACCAAATGCTATGGGAAACACCGATTGGGGAAAGCGAATTTTTTGATTTTGCCCTTGACAGGGCAAACGGCGGCGGCGAATAATCCAAAACCATTAGGGACGTAAGCGCTTACGTGGGCGTTTTGGCGTTCCGAGAGTGGGGACCTTCCTGGAATTCAGTTCTTGGGGACCTTGCGAGGCAGTCCAACTGCGAGGTGATGACTATGTTCTGCAAACTGTCTAGTTCGGTGATTTTTCGTTTTGGCTTGCTAATAGCATTCTGTCTGGGGTCGTTGGCACTGGCTCTTTCCGCACGGGCACAAATTGGAAACGCGACCTTGGGCGGTACTGTGATGGACCCTTCTGGCGCCGCCGTGGCCGACGCCGAACTGACACTGGTCAGTCAAGCGACCAGTTTCGAGGCAAAAGCCACTTCCAATGAGCGGGGCGAATATACCTTTCGCAATGTGACTCCCGGAACTTATGACCTGAAAGTCGTCAAAGCCGGGTTCCAAAACTACGTTCAGAAGGGCATTGTCCTGACAATTAACCAGTCAGGTCGTGCTGATGCGACATTAAAGGTAGGCACCACGTCCGAGACCGTCACGGTAGAGGGCGAGAATACCCTCATCAACTACGACAACGGAACGGTTCAGGGAGGTATTGATCCTGAAACCGTCAAGGACCTACCGTTGATCGTGTCGGGCAAGCCCCGCTCGTCGGCCAGCTTCGCCGTGCTTCTCCCCGGCGTGTCCACAGGCAGCAGCAATGAGGCTTTCAATGCCCGAATCAACGGCGGTTTACAGTCCGGCGACGAAGCCCTTCTCGATGGTGCAACCATGCAGGAAGGCTTCATGAGCCAGAGCGGCATGGTCTCCATCCAGGGCGATTTCCAGATGTCGCCCGACATGGTGCAGGAGGTAAAGGTTCTCACGTCGGCCTACGCACCCGAGTATGGGTCATCGTCTTCGGGTCAGATCACCATGGTCAGCAAGTCTGGCGGGAACCAATATCACGGAGCAGCATTTGAGTATGCCCGGAACAAGGTATTCAATGCGGCGCCCTGGAATTCAAGCTGCAGCGGTACGGGTTGCGACCGCCGCCCGTCCGACAACGAGCATGACTTTGGCGCGAACTTCGGTGGCCCGATCAAGATACCGTTCCTTTACCACGGAACCTCCAAGCATCATTCGTTCTTCTATTTTGACTGGGAAGCATTTCACCAGGCCGGCGGCTCGAATGTTCCCACTCTCTCGATTCCTTCGGTCCTGGAGCGAGGCGGGAACTTCACGGACTGGAAGGACAGCAGCGGCAACCTGATCCCTATTTACATGCCGGGCAATGCCAGCGCTGCTTGTCAAACCGCTGCCGGGGTAGGACCAGGGCAGCAATTTCCCGGGAATACTATCCCTTCGGGTTGCTTCAGCCCAATCGCCCAGGCTTATCTTGCCGTAATGCCGCAGCCTACGAGTACTCAGCCGTTCAACAATTACACGCTGGCCAAGCCCGTACCCGATTCGCTAGTTTCGAACAGCAACGTTTTCATGACGCGTATTGACCACAACTACGGAGACAAGGATCACTTCTATTTCTTCTGGTGGCGCCAGTTTACGGGCTACAACACGGCGACCGCGCTTCCCGCGATCATTTCGACCGAGTCCCCGACCCGGCCCCAGAATTCGCCGATCGCGCGGTTTAACTGGGAGCACACTTTTTCTTCGACGCTGACCAATCACACAACGCTCGGATATCTGAACCGCAATGAGGGTTATGGTTCCGAGCCGGAGGTCCTGGCTGCCGCTAAGGCCGGAACCTTACCGGCCGTGACGGGAGCAGCAAGCAACAACTCACTGCCCCAATTCACGTTTAACACCTTCAACCAGATTTCGAATAGCACCGGCCCGCCAAACGGGAACGTCACCACTCGCCCGACCTGGGACCTGAACGACACCGCGAACAAAATCATCGGACACCATACGATCACGTTTGGTTTTGATTGGAGAAATATCCAGGGCAATATCCACCAGCACACGAATGAGGCAGGAAGCTATCGCTTCACCGGTTTAGCCACGGCAATACCAGGCCTTAATAGCGGTGCTCCGATTGCGGATTTTCTGCTCGGGGCCGTGACGGGCGATTCGGTTGACCGTCGAACGGTCAGCGCCTGGTTCCCGCGCCAGAAATCCTGGGCGCTGCACGTAAATGACTCGTGGAAGGTGACTACAAAATTCACCGCGAACTTTGGCGTGCGATGGGATTACTTTTCGCCATCGCGGGAGAAGTACAACCACCTTTCGTTCTTCGACGCCACAGGGAAGAATCCGGACGGAATACCGGGCCGGTTGGCCTTCGCGGGGAATGGCTCGTCTTGCCAGCCTGCTTGTTATGGCGCAGAGTACCCAGAGAGGCCGTGGCGGAGGGGTTTTGCGCCAAGGTTGAGCGTGGCCTACTCCTACGACCAGAAGACGGTAGTTCGAGCAGGTTACGGCGTATTCTTCACACAGGCGTTCTACCCGGGTTGGGGTGGAGGAATATCGCTGGATGGGTACAACCTAAATCAATCCTTCGGCACGCTGAGGGATCCCACCACCAACCAGGCTGACCCATCCTTCTATCTGGACAATGGCGTTCCGGCACCCGCCCAGGCCCCGCCTTTTATCTCGGGGTCCTTCAACAACGGTCACGGTATCCTATACCGTCCGTTGGACGCCAACCGGCGGTCGTACTCTCAGCAATGGAACCTGACAATCGAACGGCAACTGCCGCAAAATGTTTTCTTGAGTGTGGCCTACGTGGCAAACAAAGGCTCTCGGCTGCCTTCGAGCTTGAATCCGGTTAATGTTCTGAACCCGTTCGACGCGAAGATTCAGGCTCTTGAAGCGAATACAACCCCCATTGATCCGTCCTGCGCCACTGGCAATCCGGCTCCGGGGGCGAACTGCAGTTACGTGCCTGAGCTAAATGTTCCGTTTACGTCCGACAACCAGACACTTTTCGGAGTTACTCCGCCATACGCTGGCTGGATAGCAGAACTCAACGCCGCCGGCAATTGTTCTCCGACCGTCGGTCAGGCGCTGCTTCCATTCCCGCAGTTCTGCGACAAGCTTCAAGGACTCAACGAGATTCACGGCAGCTCCATCTATCACTCCTTCCAGTTGAAGGCCGAGAAGCGTTACAGCCATGGCTTCTACATGCTGGTGGCCTACACGAACTCGAAGCTCATCACCGATGCGGCTGACAATACGCAGCGCGACGCCTCAACATGGAACGCCTCGCAAGGGGTGATCTCACCGTTCGAGGAGAAACGAAATCGCTCCCTTGCGCCCGATGACGTCCCACAGACAATTTCCGCAGCATTTGTTTATGAGCTACCCTTTGGTAAAGGGAAGCAGTATCTGCACGATAACAACGCTATTGACCGTCTAGTTGGAGGCTGGCAAATCAGCCCCATTATTCGCTACTCGAAAGGTACTCCGCTGTGGGTCCGTTCGGGACAGTGCCTTACCACTTACACGGGACAAGGGTGCTTGCCTGGGCTCGTTTCGGGAGCGAATCCTTTCTTGCAAGATCCCAATAGTTTCGATCCTGCCAAGGGGCCACTCCTCAACATAGCCGCTTTTGAGTCTCTGACAGATTTCGAACCTGCAGGAGGGTGCCCGGGCTGCACCGGAGTGTACGGATACACAGGTAAAGGTCCGCGCATTTTTGGCTTCCGAGGACCGAACTACAAAAACGTGGACTTTGCGCTAACCAAGAACACCAAGGTCAATGAGCGAGTTAACTTCGTCTTCCGCGCCGAATTTTATAACGCGTTTAACCTCCATTTGTTCGTCAACGACGGCAATTTCAACATTGGTGGAAATAACGCGTTCAACACGGACATCAGTTCGCCGAGCTTCGGAAGCTGGACGAACAATGTTAGCGCGCCGCGAAGAATTCAGTTGGGTGCAAGAATTGAATTCTGACAAGCGAACACCCTATAACACCCCAAAACGAGCGGCGCCCCGATGAAGAGTCGGGGTGCCGTTTTTTTGGAGCCAAAGTTTCGCAGCGACAGCTCGCAAGGAAATGAGAGGACGGACGATCGCTACATCCGTTTTTTCTGGGACTCCGGGGCAGCCTGGGCTTCACTTGCGTTCTTGAGCTTTGTGAATCGAGCGATTTCCGTTTTGGAAAGCAGATCGTTTCCTAGCCGGTGATAGATTTTGCCAAGCAAATAATGTGGCTCGGGGTATTCGGCATTCAGGGCGACCGCTTTTTTGAGCGACTCAACCGCAGCCTGATAGTCGCCGTGCATCTCCAAAACCCGGCCGAGTTGATAGTGCGCCTGCGGAAGCCGCGGATCATAGCCGACTGCCTCGCGAAGGTTCTTTTCCGCTTCAGGCAGTCGATTTAGGGCAATGAAAGAAATGGCTAAATCCACGTGCGGCCAAGGAGAGGGCTTCGATTGCAGCCGGTTCAGCTCGACGGCGCGATTGTAGTTCTTTACGGCCTCATCGAACTTACCAAGGTAGTCGAAGCAAAGCCCCAAGGTGTCATAAGCGCGCATCATTTTCGGATCCAGTTCGATGACTTTTTGCAACCGGGTGATGGCGAAACTGTAGTTCCGCGCGTCGTAATCTAGACGGCCAAGCCAATACAAAAAGAGTGGATTTTGGGGCTGTGCCGCCGCAAGCTTATCCAATTCCGCGCGCGCCCCATCGCGCCGGTTGAGTTTGACGTAGGCCATGGCCAGGGTGAACCGGCTCCGATCATCGAGCGGGGCAATAGCCTCGGCCTTTTTCCAGGCGATGGCAGCTTCCAGGTATTGAGCGTCGAGGAAGAAAATCCCCCCGGCAATAGCAAGTAGTTTTGCCGAACGGGGCGATCTCGGGTCGCGTTCGGCCTCTTCAACCAGGATCTTTTCGGCAGGCTTGTAGTCTCGCGCGTTAATCGCTTTTTCAAGCTTCCTGAGGCGTAACGGATCTAACTGCAGTTCCATGAGCTGGCGCGAGAAACTTGGCGTAGAGGGGTCGTCTTGCTGCAACACAGCGATTTGCGCGCAAACGGGCAGCGTTTGACAGAAGACTAGTGGAGCCAGGGCTATGATCCATCCCTTTTTTTTCACCACGGCTCGCCAATTAAGGCACTGAACTACCCTTCGCATTTTCAATCCTTGTCTTCAGTTCTGCGGTGGCCTTACTTGCGGGCACGAGTTTCAGCTCCAGTGCAATTTCCGCGAGCGCTTGGTCGTATTTCTTCTGCTCCAATAGAATCGAGCCAATCGCCAAATGAACTTCGGGCAATTGGGGATCTGCTTCCGCGGCACGCTGGAAGGCGGCGAGCGCTAGATCGTATTTTTCCTGAACGGCATATTCTTGTCCAAGACCCTGTTGCAATCGCGCGGAATTCGGGTTGATTCGCGCGATCTGCTGATACGACCAGCCGGAAAGTCTCATCCAGGCTTTGCCTAATTGATAGGAATATTCCGGTTCCTCCGGAGCCAACTCGACAAGCTTCTGGAGTTGTCGAGCCGCAGCGATCCAGTTTTCCGAGGCCTCATACGCGTTTGCCAACTGGAGGTGGGCCTGCGGTTGCTGCGGCATCAACCTGACCGCGCGCCGGAGTTCGCGTACCGCTTCCGCTTTTCTTCCAAGTACCAGCAGGCTCGCTCCAATTAGCAGCCGTGAGGGACCATAAGTAGGTTGGAGGGCCAATGCTTCGCGAAACTTCTGGACAGCTTCCAAATGCTTGCCGCGCATTTGGGCAATCACACCCAGGTTGTGATAGACGAGCGGATGCTTGATTCCTTGACGGAGGGCACTCGAGAAGACCTTTTCTGCCGAGTCGAGATCGCCGGACTTCAACGCCTCTATGCCTGGGGCCACCTGGGCTTCGAGCGAGGGCGACGGAGTTTCCTGCGCAGCACACCGAGTTGCCGCGGCGAGAAACAGCAACAGAAAAGTCTTGCTATGCAGGCGCCTCCGAAAAGGATTTCTAGATCGCATGATTCGCCGCAACACCTTGTAGGGACACGCAACTCGCAGACAGTATAAACCAGCGCAGGAGAGCGCTCCTATGGAAACGAACGAACCGCCTACATATAATTGTCTCGGTAAACTTCACAATCCCCCCATGAGAGAAAAGCCTAACGGTGGCTCCTGATGCGATCGCGCTGGCCAATTCCTGCAGTGGCTCTTGCGGTTTTGTTCTGCTCTTCGCGCTTGGGTTTTGCTTATTCTGCGCAGCTTCGGGCTAGCGAGAGAGAGCAGAAAATTCTGCGAATTCAACGACTAATACAGGAACATGATCTCGAGAAAGCGCACCTGGAGCTTGCAGAGGCTGCTAAAGAGTTTCCGACGGACGAGGGATTTGACAACCTGCTTGGCATCGTCGAGGCGCAGCAAGGCGCTTTCATCGCGGCGGAAAAGAGCTTTCGCCGAGCGATTGCAAAGGCCCCGAGATTCACGGGAGCTTACCTGAATTTAGGACGGCTGTATCAAGAGAACATCGCCGCCGATCCGCAGGCGCGGCGCAAGGCCCTCGACGTTTATAGACGAGTGCTCGATTATGACGCGGTGAACGCTGAAGCTAATTACCAGAGCGCGGCGCTTTTCTTGCAACAAGGCCAGTACCAAGTGTCACTCGATCGCGTTTCACGTCTCTCTGCCGAGCAGCGGAACAGTGCGCAAACACTGTCGATCCAATGCGCCGATTACGCTGGACTGGGCAACCGAAAGGGCGCTGAAGAGGCGGCCGCAAGGCTGATGGCCGCTCCGGATTTTTCTGAGCCGGACGCCCAACAAGCATTGTTAGGGCTGCTTCCAGGAAAGCGGGACGATCTGATTGTCTCTCTGCTGGAGAGCCTGCAAAGCCACGAGCAACTGGGGCTGGCCCTGCTGCAAGCGCTCGGCTCAGCTTATGAACGTATGAACCGGCTGGCAGAAGCGCGGGCCACACTGGAGAAGTCCTTCGGTGAAGGAAAGTCTTCGGTAGCCTTGCTAACGGAGTTGGCGCGTATTGCCCACCTGCAAAAGGACAATCAAGGAGCCCTAGGCTACTTGGCGCATGCGCGAGACCTGGAGCCCGGCAAGGCCAGCTTGCATTATTACTTTGGCGTTGTGTGCGTGGACCTAAGCCTTATTGCGGAAGCCCGGAATTCGTTTGAAAAAGCGGTGCAGCTTGAACCGGAAAATCCGGATTATAACTATGCGATGGGGGCCGCCTCTGCTTTCCGGCACGATCCGGCGGAAGCAGTTCCATACTTCGAGAAATATCTTAAACTGAAACCGCAGGATCCACGCGGCAAGCTGGCCCTGGGTGCCGCCCTCTTCCGTGCCAAAGATTACGAGCACGCCCTTCCTTGGCTGAAGGAATCTGCTGGAATCCCCGGAACGGCCACAAGGGCTCATTATTACTTGGGGGCGATTGCGCTGGAGGAGGGCCAGCTCGACGAAGCTTTCGTCGAACTGCAGGAAGCCTTGAAAGCTAAATCGGATTTTACGGACGCTCTGGCGGAGCTGGGGCAGTACTATTTGAAGCGCAGAGACTACGCGCAGGCGGAGAAACAGATTCAACTTGCGTTGAAGACCGAGCCGGACCACTATGCCGCGAACTTCTATCTCTTGATGCTTTACACTCGTACCAAAGATGCGCGGCAAGAAGCGCAAGCTAAACGGTTTGATGAGTTAAGAAAAGTGCTAGCAGAAAAGACCCAGGAATTCCTGCGCATTGTGGACGTGCGTCCTTTTGAATCTCCATGAAGATGCTAGGTCACAAGTCGCAACTTCTTACTTTGTCCTTGGGACTAAGCTCTTTCTGGTTGCTGACGCTGGTGGTTGCCAGCTCGACCCGCGCTTATGGACAGTCATCGGCGCTAACCGAATGTACGCGAGCTCTTTATAGTGGGGACAATGCATTGGCTGTTCAACTGGCCGAGAAACATCTGAGCAAATACCCCAAGGATGTAGCCGTCCGAGTGGTTCTTGCCCGCGCTGAACTTGCCCAAGGTAAGCCTCTGCAAGCTTTTGATGAGCTGCAGAGAGCGCTGGAGTCCGATGCGAAAAACATTGATGCCCTCTATTACTTGTCCCTTGTCTCCAAAGAACTTTCGCACAGCGAATATGAGCGGCTATTCTCACTGGCTCCCGACTCCTTCCGCGCCCACCAACTTCTCGCCGAAGCTGCTTTAAGTGCTGACAACGCAAGCGAAGCCGAAAGAGAATTCAAGAGAGCCCTGGAAGTAAATCCTCGGTCTGTGCAGGTTTCGACGGAATTAGCCGAGCTAAAGCGTTCCCAGTCAAAATTTGATGAAGCCATCGCCTACTACGCCCAGGCAGAGAAGAATGGATCGTTGAGTTATGGCGTCGCTTACGGGTTGGGTGCTTGTTATACGTACAAGCAAGAATATCCGCAGGCGATTGAGTGGCTGCGGAAGGCGGTGGCCCTCGTCCCACGCTCCGCGGCCGGTCGGTTCGCTCTCGGCAACGCATTGTTTCAAAACGGACAATTCGAGGCAGCCGTCCCGGAATTGAATGAAGCCTTGCGTCTCGAGCCGCGGATGAAACAGGCGTATTTCCTCCTTGGGCGAGCTTATTCAAAACTGGGCCGCCAGGAGGAGGCGAGAGCGGCAATCAGAAAGCTAGACGAGCTCAACCGCTCCGAGGTGCCGGAGAAAGAGAAGAAACCCGGCCCCGATGGCAATCCAAAGCAGCGACGATAAAGCTCCTTGAAGACATTTTGCGGATGAATTTTACTTACAGTAATCCAGGTTATTTGGAAACTTTGAGCAGCGCTACACCGTGCTTCGGGACTTCCGTCGTATACGAATTCTGCGCGGTGCCCAGGTCCTTGTGATCCAGGAGGTCACGCAGTTTCGCCGCGGCAGGTCCGCCAATCGCTTTGAATTCGAGCGTCATTTGGATCGCGGACTCGCTGCGATTGAACAGTCCCACGGCTTGGCTGCCGTCGGCTAGTGGCTTGGCCCAAATTTCAAGCGGACCTTCTTGCCAAACCCGCCGTCCTTGAATCCCCTGGCTGTCCTGGTCAACTGCAATGACCTCGGAATTCGTGAGGAGCCCCTTGGTTTCTGCAGACATATCACGGAGGTCGTTTCCTGCCAAAAGGGGAGCGGCAAGCAGCGCCCAAAGCGCCATATGCGTCCGATATTCGTCGCGGTTCATGTGGCCATTGCCCACTTCCAACATATCCGGGTCGTTCCAGTGCCCGGGACCAGCGAATTGTTCCAGTCCGTTCTGTCCAAACCCAATCAAAGACATGCTGTCGTAACTGTCGCTGATGTCTCCTGTAGTCCTCCACAAATTGCCGGTTTTCGGTCCCCACCGCCACGGCGCCTTCACGCCCCAGTTGCAAATGCTGAACACAATAGGACGCCCGGATTGCGCAAGCGCATCGCGAAGTTTTGCATATTGCACCTCCGGATCGAGACCCTCCGAGTTGCACCAGTCGATCTTCACATAATCGATTCCCCAAGAGGCATACGTCTTGGCGTCCTGGACTTCGTGATTCAGGCTGCCCGGCCGCTTTTCGCAAGTGCCCGTGCCTGCGTCCGTGTAAAGGCCCAGCTTTAACCCTTTGCCATGAACGTGGTCCGCGAGGGCTTTCATTCCAGAGGGGAACCTTTGCGGATCCGCGACGATAGTCCCCTGGGCATCACGACTCACCTGCCAACAGTCGTCGATATTCACATACTGATAGCCGGCCGCCTGCATCCCGCTGCTAACCATCGCCTCTGCCATCTCCCGAATGAGTTTATCGCTCACGTTACAGCCAAACTTGTTCCAACTGTTCCACCCCATGGGTGGAGTCGGCGCCAGCAAGGAAGTTTGAGAGAGAGTAGATGGGGCGAGCAAGGCCACCGTATTCAGTAGAAGGAACGCACCCAGGAAAATACGAAGGGGAAGATATCGTAAAGGAATCATGGTTCCTCGCATATTCGGCAGACGTAAGCGCTTACGCAGCCTAGCACGACTTCGCAAAGAGTGCGATGCTATTTGGCACGGCTCCAGAAGGCTTGATCCTCAGATGCGAACCTTTTTAGGGATGGGATGCCGCATAATAAATGCAGCCCGCGACGTTTGAACAGTTACCAATTCTAAGGGCTGCCACGAAAACGAAACGATTTGAGATGAGAAGAAATCGTCGCTTGGGTTCTCTCGCGCTTATCTTCATTTCGGCATGGCTCTGGCCAGGCGCCGCCGCCCAAGAACCCGAGGATCGTAAGGCGGAAAAACTGAAACCCACGGGAGTTGCCACTGGTGCTCCTCACGCCCCCGTGAAAGATGCCATGTCCCGCCCGATCACGGCGGGAGGATTTGTGGACGACGCCCCAATCGTATTCATCGACATCACGAAACAGGCAGGCCTGGACAAATTCCGCCATCGCTCTGGGACTCCCGAGAAAGCAACTATCCTCGAGACACCCGGCTCCGGCGTGGCCCTCCTTGATTATGACAACGATGGCTGGCTGGACATCTATTTGCTCAATGGCTCCACATTTGCTGCCTTGAAGGGGAGAGAACCAGCCCCGCGCGCTATGTTGCTGCGCAACAATCACGATGGCACTTTCACCGATGTAACGGCCAAGGCAGGCGTGGCGAACGAGCGCTGGGGCTTCGGCGTGGCTGTGGGCGATTACGACAACGATGGCCGGCCAGATATCTACGTGTCTAACTACGGCAAGAACCGTCTCTACCATAACAATCACGATGGGACGTTTACGGATGTGGCGGAGAAAGCGGGCGTTAGCCTGGGAAGTTGGTCCACCGGGCCAACCTGGGGCGACTACGATCGCGACGGCCTGCTGGATTTGTTTGTACCAGGCTATGTGCAGTTCGATGCCGATCACCCTCCTGTCGCCGGCCAGGCTGGAATCCCGCTGAGCGCATGCCAATATCGCGGTGTGAACTTTTCAATGTGCGGGCCCCGGGGGCTCCCTGGAGAAACCAATCATCTGTTTCATAACAATGGTGATGGCACGTTCACCGACGTAAGTCAGAAGGCGGGCGTCGCCAACTCACAGAGGTTCTACGGCCTGGCCTCGGTGTTTGTGGACGCGGATGACGATGGCTGGGTGGACTTGGCCGTGGCCAATGATTCCGTGCCGCGGTATCTTTACCGCAATCTTCACGACGGCACTTTTGAAGATGTAAGTTATTTGTCCGGGTTCGCTTTGACAAACGAGGGACTGGCGCAAGCGTCTATGGGAATCGCCGTGGGGGACTACAATCGCGATGGCAAGGTGGATTTCTTGATTACTACATTTTCGGACGACTACAAGACACTCTACAGAAACGATGGTGGCAATAATTTCTCGGACGTCACGTTTCGGGCAGGATTGGGAGGCCCGACAATACCTTTCCTCGGGTGGGGAGCCGGATTTCTGGATTTTGATAACGACGGTCTTCCGGACATTTTCGTTGCCAATGGCCACGTTTATCCTTCGGTGGATCAGCGCGACTGGGGCACAACCTGGGCTCAGCGGCCACAATTGTTCCGGAATCTCGATGGGACCAAGTTTCAGGAAGTTCCCCCGGCCACAGGAAGCGGCTTGGCTGACGTAATACCCGCAAGGGGTGCGGCGTTTGGGGACCTTTTTAACGATGGGCACATCGATGTGGTGCTAAATAATATGGATTCTCCGCCCACGCTCCTCCGGAATGTCGTAAAGAACAGCAACCACTGGATTACTTTCAAATTGATTGGTGGAGCAAAGAGTCCCCGGGATGCCATCGGTGCGCAGATCTTCCTAACTTCGGGCGGTGCACGGCAGCGCGGCGACGTTTTCAGCGGAGGAAGTTATGCCTCAAGCTCTGATCTGCGTCTTCATTTCGGGCTGGGGGCAGCCACAAAAGTTGAAAAAGTTGAGATTCATTGGCCTAGCGGCAAGCGAGAAGAGATTGTTGTGCCGGGTGTGGACCGCATCCTGACCGTAGTGGAAGGACAGGGAGTCGTTGAGAAATAATCTCCGCAGGATCCTTTGCGTCAACCCAGAGTTCAAACCGGGAATGTGATGTTTCCACGCCTCATAGCTCGACAGTTTTGCATCTGGGGCGGGGCCGCGTGTGCGCTTCTTCTTTCTTGCGCAGCGCTCTCTCAGACAAAACCAGGCTACGCAGGCTCTCTTTCCGACTTTCGACCTCGAAAGGAGGTGCCGGGGGAGAGCTTTATAGGCCCAGGGGCGTGCGCCAGTTGTCACGCACAAAAAAGTAGCTCGCATTTGCAGACCGCTATGGGACATGCTCTGCAGAAGCCTACAGAAAGCGCTGTGTTGCGGAGTCATCCTAGGATGACGTTTCAGGCCGGGCGGTTTTCCTATCAAATCGTAAGTGACGGCCTGCAAAGCGTCTATCGTGTGACTGACGGAAAAGAAACCCTCAGTGAGCCGATCCTCTATGCATTCGGTAACGCCCACGTCGCCCAGACCTATGTGTTCCGCCGTGGTGGAAGGCTCTACGAAAGCCGCGTGAGTTACTACACGGCGATTGACGGGTTGGACTGGACCATCGGAGACATTCTTAATCCGCCGCCAAGCCTAGAAGAAGCCGCAGGCCGCGACATCGACGGCGATGAAGCTCGCAACTGCTTCAGTTGCCACGCCACTGCCGCGCTGGTCAACGGGAAAGTTCAGCTCGATCGCATAATTCCTGGTGTTACTTGCGAAGCTTGTCATGGGCCTGGAGAGAGGCATGCTGTCGCAAAACTCCTCGAAACAGGAGAAGACTCAGCTATCTTTAATCCCAAGAGGCTCGAACCGGAGACGCTATCTCAGGAATTCTGTGGGGCCTGTCATCGCGGTGTCGACACTGTCGCTATGATGCCGGACCTTGGGGGCCTGAGCAATGTTCGCTTCCAGCCGTACCGCTTGTTTAACAGCCGCGGACACGATCCCAAGGACGCGCATTTGGTGTGTACTGCATGCCACGATCCACATCTGGATTTGAAACAGAATGAGGCGGGCAGCGACTCAAAGTGTACAGTTTGTCATGAACCCAGTGGCGCAGCGCAAACGCCCGAAAAGATCCAAAACAAGGGAGCGGCTGGCAAAAGATGTTCCGTGGGAAGAGATAAGTGCGTCACCTGCCACATGCCCAAAGTGGAATTGCCCGGGGCGCACTTCAAATTTACCGATCATCGAATCCGAATCGTTCGGCCTAAAGAACCGTACCCTTATTGAGTGAAAATCCTAAGATCCCTTGATCCCGGAGCCCTCGATGATGGTGATGTAGCGATCGATGGGGAGGTTTGTGAAGCTCTCGACGCGCCCACTGGGCTGAGGCCAACGAATCTCCAGCTTGTCTATTCTCGTCCGCTTGCCAATCCCAAGCACATCCCGCGGATCATGCGAGGAAAGATAGCTGCCACCTCCCACTTTGAGTTTGCTTCGTTTCAAATCTCCTGACTGCCATGTGATGGTTGCGCCGATGGCATCCGGGTTGGATTTCTTGCCAATCAAACGCGCGCCCAGCCAATGGTTTTCAAGAACCGCGACATTTTTCAACAAGAGGGGAGGTCCATCGTTAATGGCGACCAGAACGTCGACCGCACCGTCGTTATTGAAATCGCCGATAGCCATGCCTCTCGCCGCAAAGCTTTGCGTGAATGCCGGACCGGCGACCGCGCTGACATTTTCCAGTGTGTGGCCGTTGTTGTGAAACAGCAGCAGCGGTTCTTTGTAGCTGACATGACTCGAATGCGACTCGATCTGGTCATCCGGATGGCCGTTGGCAATGAAGAGATCCACGTTACCGTCGTTGTCATAATCAAAAAACTTCACGCCCCATCCGCTCATCAGCCGCGTCAAGCGGCCGAGACCCATCGGCCCTGCCCGGTCTTCGAACGAAAGATCATGACTGTTGCGGTAAATGGAATACATTTCCTGATCCACATTCGTGACGAAGAGATCCTGCCAACCGTCCTGATCAAAATCTGCCGAATCCACACCCATGCCGGAACGCTCGCGGCCGTTTTGGCTGTAGGCCACACCCGCTTCGAGGGCAGCGTCCTCGAATTTTCCATCGTGCTTATTCACGAAGAGGAAATTGGGAACCGTGTCGTTGGCGACGAACAGGTCCATCCAGCCATCATTGTTGATGTCTGTAGCGACGACACCCCAGGCTTTTCCCAACGCCTTGGAGATGCCTGATTCCCGGCTGACGTCTGTGAACGTGCCGTCTCCATTGTTGTGAAACAGCCAGCTTGCCGCGGGGGAATAAGCGCGCGGAATGCAATAGAAACGCTCCCCGGTCTTCTCGTTGCCGCAGAATTTGTTTTTGGACCTGTCGAAGTCCACGAAGCGGCACACGAATAAATCCAGCCGGCCATCATTGTCGTAATCAAACCATACGGCGCTGGAAGCCCAGCCGGGAGCGGCCAAGCCGGCCTTTTCCGTCACATTCGCAAACGTCCCATCGCCATTGTTGTGATACAGAATGCTGCGGCCGTACTGCGTGACGTAGAGATCGGGCCAGCCGTCATTATCATAGTCTCCTACGGCGGCGCCCATGCCGTAACCGCCGCCCGGAACACCCGCTTTTTCCGTGACGTCGGTAAAAGTGCCCTCGCGATTGTTGTGGTACAGCGCGTTACGCAACGGCGGATTTGGAGTGAGGAAATCACACTTTCCGCTGTTGACCAGGTAGATGTCCATCCAGCCGTCGTTGTCGTAATCGAGAAAGGCGCAACCTGCTCCTGTCGTCTCGGGCAAATAGTATTCCGGCGAGCGCCCGTTCACGTGGCGCCAGGTGATCCCGCTGACTGAGGAAGGCACTTGTTCAAACAGAGGCGGCGCGGGAGTTGGTGCGAACCTTCGCGGTCTCTCCCAGTTGAGCCCTAGGGGCAAGGAAATGCCAGCGAGTTCAGCCAAGGAACCGCTGCCGACAAGAGACAGCCCCTTGAGGAATTGCCGTCGCGTCCAGCGTGGCATCAGTATTTCTTCGTGGCACTCAGAGTTTGCGTTAGCATCTGCGGGCTCATCACGATTCGCTCTCAATCCGTGCGGCGGCGCGATTTGCCGACCGGGTGGCCGCCTCCATGCCCCAGTTGAGGTTGTCCGCGTAGGCTCCCGCGAAATGGATTCTTCCGTGAGGTTCGACGAGCACTGGCCAAAGCCGCGTCAGGTTACCGGGAGGATAGTTCAGGGTCTCGCAAGCCATGACCCATGGGTCGCGCGACCAGTCGTGCACCAGCGCCACCTCGATGTCTTCGGATTTGCCGGCATAGTAGCGTCGGAAGGTCTTTAGCGCAGCTTCGCCCGTAGTTAAGGCGTCCGCGGTGGAAACGAGCAAGCCGCGCTGCGTATCCACATCATCCGCCATCCTCCAGATATGATTGAGCGCATGTTCGTTGAACTCGATATTGGGGCTGACTCCGTCCTTTTCCCAAAAGCGGCTGCGCGACTGAAAAAAGGGTCGCGAAGCCGTGTAGTACGGGACTGTTCCAATCGCATAACGCTTGCTCTCCGGCCACGCGGGATGCACTGGAATTTGCCGCAACATAACGGCTGACATGCAACAAACCAGGTACTCCGCCTCCATGGTTTTCTCTTCGCCGGATTCGCGATAGCGTATGCGCACGCCGCTCGGGCTGTGCTCGATTCCCGTGATGGGTCTTTCGAGGCGAACACGATCGCCGAGCCGCGAAGCGAACGCATCGGTCATCCCTTGGTTCCCGCCCTTCAGGCGGAAGACTTTCGGAGGAAATAGCGGCACCTTGCGCAGTTTCAGGATAGCGGCGTGCCATAGGACATGGAGCGCCGACACGCCTGTGCCCGCAATGTACCGAATCGCCGACGAAGACGCGTCCTGCTGCTTCAGCCATTGGTCCATCGCGACGTGATCCAGATGGTTTAGGCCGGCGTCGAACGGGCGGTACTCGTCGGTGAATTTGTCGAGGTAGGGATCGAAGTAGAGAGACGGCAGCTCCCACCAAGGGTGACGCGCAAGGAACTGAATTTCTCGCTGGTTAAAGCCGAGCGTCTTGAGCACATTTGGGCTTTGCAGGTCGTCCTCCGAATACATTTTTCCTTGCAGCACGCGAAGCATCCGGTTCCTGCGAGGGTAGGGAAGTGCGGTCAGGTTGAATTCCTGGACGTATTGCCAAAAACGGTCATAGCCAGGCTGGGTGAAGTGTTCCGCGCCGGCATCCACGTAAAGCCCGTCGGCGAGGCCTTCGCGTACGGTACGGACGTGGCCTCCGGTGCGTCCTGACGCCTCGAGGACGGTCACGTCGTGCCCTCGCCTCATCAGTTCGTAGGCGCACGATAGTCCGGCAATCCCGGCCCCGGCGACTATGACTTTTTTGGCGCGCTTCGTTTGGCTCCGCTCGGGGAGCGCCGGCAGGCCCATAAGCAGAAGCGCGCCGGCAATTTTTAGGGCTTCCCGTCGCGGAATGCGATCTGCGGTGCCCCCTGAGTTTTTCGGTTGTTCGGCAGATTCGGTTGACATGAACACGTGCCTCAAAAAGGAATTATAGTCGGATTCTTCACGGATCAGATTGCACGCGACCCAATCCAACAAGGAGTTTCCGCTGGATTGGGTCGCCGCGCCATTCTAGTTGTTCGCGGAAAATTTGGACAGATCCGCCAACGTCACCCGGGGCGCGGTCCGGGAGAGACGCCGCTGAACTGCATTCGAGGGCCCGCCTAACATTGTCAGCGGGCTAAAGGTGGATAGTTTGACGTAAGAAACGTGTCGCATTTTTGCGACCAAGAACTCAATAAGTGATTACTTCTAAAGATAACATATGGCGACGACTCTCGAAGTCTATACACACGCTACTGTGATTGCGGAAAGAGAAGCGGGCGGCCTGCTCGACGAGCAATTGTTCCCAAGTGTTCCCAAAAATGAGGAAGGAGATAGCACGGCAGCAGAGATGGCTTCGCCAACTAATCGATCTTCAAGGATTAAGTGGCGCGCCCAAGGGGACGATTTTAGAACTTTTCTCAGCGATTTCGTGTCAAGCCTGACGTGTTTGAGCTTTCATGGATAATGAGTCGGCAAATCGCGATGCGACAAAAACTCGCCGAGTGGCTCAATCAATACGGAAACGCAGCGAGCGACGCTGGGAAACTCCGAGGCGCCGAGCGTCTTTACAAGCTAGCATCCACGCTTGCTCCGCAATGGAGCGTCCCTTGGTACAACCTTGGACTGCTCACAAAGAATACCGGACGCTGGGAGGATAGCCTGATATTCAACCAGCGCGCCTTGTCGTTGAACCCTGGAGACGAGGGCGCGTGTTGGAATCTAGGGATCGCGGCGACCGCTATGCACGATTGGCCAGAGGCACGCCGAGCGTGGAAACACTACGGGATCGACATTAGCGATGGCGTCGGTGAGGTCATGACAGCACCTGTTTCTGCTTGCGTCCGCCTTAATCCCCGAGGGTCAGCGACGGACCTGTGCTCGGTTCTGCCGCGCATCGGGAGGTGAGTTGGAGTAGATCCAATTTCTTTTGGGGCACGTTTCGGTACAGACGACTGAACGCTACCTTGGCTGCAAGCAGCGGATTCGATCAGCAGTCAATGACCGCATTGGCATTGAGCCGAATCCTTGAGCTAGGTGCAACGGTTATGGAAGAGTGGCCGACCATTCGGTAGGTGGCGCATGGCGGCTCGAAGCGAAAATGGCGGGTGCTGTTTCTTAAGCGGGAGTCCGTTTTCATCGTCCCGCTGACTCCGTCTGTTCAACACCAGTGTGGCAGCGTTTCAACCGCTCCCGCCGGAGTGGCGGATCGGCCAGACGCGCAAGATTTAGGAATCTTGTGGTCGAAAAGTCTTGGGGGTTCAAATCCCTCCTTCCGCACAAACCGCTTTGTTCCCTCTAAAAACATGGAGGGCCGTGAATCAACCTACACGCGGCCACTGACCTGTAACTGGCCCTTCGACCAGTAGACAGTAACTCACTAGTGGCGCACTCTTCCCGCATCCTGGCCCCGCGACGTTCCGTTTCAATACACAATTCAGCAGCAAGTAGTAGTCGAATGAAGAACTCAAGTTCTCATAACTTGAAGTTCGAACCCAAAATCGGAGAAAGCCAGGCCATGAACATGAAAAAGTTAATATGTACACTCGCATTCGCAATCCCAATGTTGATCGCACCCATCTCTTTCGCTCAATCCAACGGCAATTTCAGCGCTAGCGGCAGTTCGGCAGCATGCTCGATCGGCAGTGGCGGAGTTCTCAGCGGAGGTATCGTAGCTTCGCAATTCACCGCGAACATCTCGACGTCGAATGGAAGCGGCAATACGTTGGACATCAGACCCTCGTTGGTAACCGGCCTCTTTACCAATACGAAGATCGACACGAGTGTTTCGACCGCATCGGCAGATGTCGGAATTCAAGTATGCGTAAAGGTCGATGGCAGCTCCGCCGGAATACTCCCTGCCCCCTGCGTAATTTACGATCAGCGCTTCCAGCAGATCAGCTCTCAGTTGTTCTCGCAGCTCTCCGAGTGCCAGTTGGTCACCAGCACCACCTGCACGACCACTGCCGATTGCCCCACCGGCGATACGTGCAACAACCCAACCGGCGGCACGCTGACTGGCGTTTGCACAGCGCCTAACCCGCTCTGCAATTTTGACCTGATCTTAAGCACTTTGTCGGCGCACAGCTTTGACTTTGTTGCCCCGGTAGGCATCGGCAAACCTCACGTGATCACCACAAGCTGGAGCACTGTAGGTTCCGGCACTGTTGGCAACGCACACGTGGCTTCCTGTGTGGGTCCTGGCATCGTAACCGTCTCGCAAGTCAAGGTCTTCAATAACAGCGGAAGCCTCTCGTTCTAGATTCGTTGGTTCTATCGGATGCAAACCGCGGGCCAGCCCTCAGCACCTAAGCTGGGGCCGGCTCGCCCCTTTCTTGGAGGGAAACAATAGATATGAAAGTTTCACGGTTGTTTTTGTGTTTGCCGCTGTTCCTGGCGCTCCCGAAGGGGAGCTCCGGCCAAGGCGCGCCCCAAGCCAGTTCCGGCGATCCGGTTGCCACGGTCGCCGGGCAGCCCATCTCCGAGCAGGAACTGCTGGAGACCGTCGGGCCCCAGCAGTCAATGCAACTGCGCATGCAAGAGTATGAGGCGAAGAGCAAGGCCCTCGAAAGTCTGATTCGCCTGAAGCTCGTCCAAGCCGAAGCCAAGAAGCGGGGCATCCCCGCTGAAAAGCTGGTCGAACAGGAAGTCGAATCCAAGGTTCCGGACCCGACCGACGGCGAGGTCGAAGCCTATTTCTGGGGACAGAACCGGGCTGGTGCTAGTTTCGAAGAGGTGAAAGAGCAGTATCGATCGAGTCTAAAGCAGCTTAAGTTGCAGAAGGCCCGCCAAGTTTACGCCGACTCGCTGCGGACGAAGACTAATGTCGCGGTTCTGTTGCGGCCACCCAGCGTAACTGTCGCGTACGATCCTGAGAGGGTAAAAGGAGATCCCAAGGCGCCGGTCACGATCGTCGAATTCTCGGACTTTCAATGTCCCTATTGCAAGAAGAGCGAGAGCACTTTGCACGAACTCCTCACCAAGTACAGCGGCCGGGTGAAGCTCGCCTACCTCGACTTCCCTTTGCGGGATATCCACCCGCAGGCTCAGAGGGCGGCTGAAGCGGCTCGATGCGCTGGCGAGCAGGGAAAGTTTTGGGAGTATCACGATTCCCTGTACGCGGAGCAGTCCAAGCTGGATGGCGCTGAACTGCTCACCCGCGCCCGGGCGTTGCATCTAGATGAGAAATTGTTTCAGTCGTGCCTCGACAGCGGCAAGTTTAAATCCAAAATCGAGGCCGATATGGAACAGGGACGTAAGGTCGGCGTTGCGGGCACTCCCGGGTTCTTCGTAAACGGCGTTTTTCTGAGTGGCGCGCTACCTCCAGCCGACTTCGAGAAAATCATCGATATCCAATTGGCGCTGCTCGGCGCCCCACATTCATCCCAATGATTGTGACGCGCTGTTAGCGCCATCAGCAAAGATTATCCCGTACATATCGACGAGGTTGCTGAAATCTGCGACTTGGTCCATTACTGCATGGATGAGAGGAACCTCAAATCTTGCTTCCCCCCAAAGCCTACATCCGTGCCGCCAAGTCCACGGTCGTGGCTATTCCAAAGGCGAAGTAAGCTTGCATTAGTGGATTTGAACTTCTGTGTTGCTCGAACAGATTGTGTGACCTCGATTCCTGGCGGATGACGGGCAAACATGAAGTAACAGCGCCTGGAGAGCCCTCGGCCATATCCACGACAGCATGGAGCAAAAGAATGAGAGTTGAGCTCTTTCCACCCGACTCTGACACAGCGCCGCGTCACTAGGTACGGCATGATCAGGCTTTCGCAATGATGTTGCGGCCCGGCTCAATTGAGTGGGGCTCGAAGCGGTTTGCATTGGAAAAGTTTGACTACGCGCCGGGCGACTTAGCACTGTGCGACCGTCATATCGGAGAGTGGGTTGGACTCATGAACGTACCGCATCTGCAGCTCGGTATTTCCGATGCGGCACTGATGGCCAGCTCTGACGGAGCTTACGGCGAGGTAGAACTGCGGCCTTCACGCAAGTTTGCGAACCCGCGCCTGAGTGCGCTGGTTGCCGCCGTTCATGCGGAGATGGTGGCCGGGTTTTCGAGCGGGCGGCTGTTTCTGGATTCTGTCGAACAGGCGGTGGCCGTAGCGCTGGTGAAGGATCACGCAGTAAGGCACCGTCCTGTGCAGATATACCGAGGCGGACTCGGCTCAGCGCGCTTGCGAAGGATTAAAGAGTTGGTTCAGGCGAAGATGGAGGACGACTTGAGTCTCGACGAGATGGCGCAATCGGCAGGATTGAGCACGGCCCATTTCGCGCGGATGTTTCGCAAGTCAACGGGCGAGACCCCGCATCAATTTGTTCTGCGTCAAAGGATTGAGCGTGCTAAAGCGATGTTGCGTGCTCCTGATGCGCGAGTATTGGGCGTGGCCGTGGCCTGTGGCTTCAAGACCCAGCAGCACTTTGCGCAGGCAACCTGGAGACCCTGGCCACCGCGCAGCAGAATCAGTATGGGTAAACGCCCTTCTCGACTTAACTCCCGAATCGTCGA
>Ga0209157_1000143_pt1 | contig 63249 bp, 61 predicted proteins | sample GraSoiAngelo_135_FD_185892 | JGI IMG/M metagenome (GOLD analysis project Ga0209157, IMG submission 185892) | Grasslands soil microbial communities from the Angelo Coastal Reserve, California, USA - 14_0929_05_40cm (SPAdes) (version 2) | ecosystem: Environmental > Terrestrial > Soil > Grasslands ... | reverse complement strand
AGCGGGAGGAGGCGTGGCCGCTGATCGATGAGCTCGCCGCTCACGCGACCCAGGAGCGCTTCGTCTACTACCACCGCTGGCGCGTCGGCGATGTCCTGATCTGGGACGAGCGCGCGACGATGCACCGGGGCGCCGGCGACTACAGGCCGGACGAGCGCCGAATCATGTTGCGCACGATCGTGTACCCGAGCTGAGGGCTTGCGCCAAGGAGCTCGCGAATGACGAATGGATCCGTTCTGTACGGCCGGCACGACGGCATCGCGACACTCACCCTCAACCGGCCCGAGACCCTCAACGCCATGAACGAGGCGATGATGGGCGAGATCGAGCGCATCCTCATCGAGCTAGAGGCCGACGCCGCGGTGAGGGTGGTGGTCCTCACCGGCGCCGGACGGGCGTTCTCGTCCGGTGGCGATCAGAAGCGCAGTGGCGAGAGCCCGCCCTCGTTCTTCGAGGGCGATCCTGGCGGAGCGCTCATCGAGCGCCTGAACCGCTGTGTCCTTCGCATGCAGCGGCTCCAGAAACCCATCGTCGGCAGCATCAACGGCGTGGCCGCGGGCGCCGGCATGAACATCGCGCTGGCCACCGATCTGCGCATCGCGGCCGACACGGCGCGTTTCGGTGAGGTTTTCGCGCGCGTGGGTCTCGTGCCGGACGGCGGAGGCACGTACTTCCTCCCGCGCCTCGTCGGTACCGCCAAGGCCATGGAGTTGATCCTGCTCGCCGACATCATCGACGCGCAGGAGGCGTTGCGAATCGGCCTCCTAAACCTCGTGGTCCCCGCCGAGCAACTCGAGCAGGAGACGCTGAAGCTCGCCGAGCGGCTGGCCCAGGGGCCGACCGTGGCGTACGGGCTGGCCAAGACGGGACTCTACCAGGGGCTTGGCATGTCGCTCGAGGACGTCCTGAACATGGAGGCGCGCAACCAGGCGATCGCCGCTCGCACGCCGGACCGCGCGGAAGGCGTGGCCGCCTTCCGCGAGAAGCGGCCGCCACGCTTCACGGGGCGTACAGGGTCCAGTCCTGCCCGATGAGAGTGCTCGTGCCGCGGACGCTCACATACTGCGCCGTTGGCAGGAATCCGATCAAGCGACGGATCCAGCAACGAGGGCGGGCGCCGGTATACTCACGTCACGGTCGATGGGAACGATGAGGGGGGACGCGAGCCGGGCGGTCAAGGGATACTGCGGGTTCTGCGCCGTGCACTGTCCGGTGGTGACGACCGTGGACGCCGGCGCGCGCCTGCTGAGCGTCGAGCCGGACCGATCACATCCTCACGGCGGAGCCATCTGCGCGAAGGGCCGGGCCGCGCCCGAGTTTCACGATCATCGCGATCGGGTGAACTTCCCGATGCGTCGCACGCGGCCCAAGACAAGCCCCGACCCGGGCTGGGAGCGATGCAGCTGGGATGAGGCGCTCGACCTGATCGCCGGGAAGCTGCTCGAGGTGCGCGCCTCCTCCGGGGCCCACGCCGTCGCGTTCAACAAGGGGACGACTGGGGGCACGGCGCTCACCGACACCGAGCGCTGGCTACAGAGACTCATCAATCACTTCGGCACCCCGAACATCGGCGGCACGACCCATCTCTGCCAGTGGCCGCGTGACACAGCCGGCGCGCACTACACCTTCGGGACGCCTGCGCTGCCGATGCCTGACGTGGCGCGGAGCTCTTGCATCGTCGTGTGGGGCTCGAACCCCAACGGCAACTTCCTGAGCCTGGCCACCGACATCGCGGCGGCCAAGGCGCGGGGCGCCAGGCTGCTGGTGGTTGATCCGCGCCGGGTGGGTCTGGCGAACAAGGCGGACGTGTGGCTGCAGGTCCGGCCGGGCACCGACGGCGCGCTGGCGCTCGGACTCATCCACCTGCTGATTCGCGCCGGCGGCTACGACAGCGAGTTCGTGCGCGAGTGGACCAACGCGCCGTTCCTCGTGCGGGACGACACTGGCATGCTCCTCACGGGCGCCGACCTGGACGGAGCGCCCGGCGTCGGTCGACGCCACGTCGCGGCCGTCGAGGGCAGCTCCGAGCTCGTTGTCTACGACGCCGAGCGGGGTGTCTATGCGATGGACGCGCGGCTGGCCCTCAGCGGCGCGCGGACGGTGCGACTGGCTGAAGGTTTCGAGGTGACGTGCCGACCCGTCTTCCAGCGTCTGGCCGCGGTCGCCGCCGACTACGAGCCCGCGACGGTCGCGCGCATCACGGGCGCGGCCGCGGACAGGATCGTCGCCGCCGCGCGGCTGCTCGCCGAGCATCGGCCCGTCTCGCACTACTTCCACAACGGACTCGTGCAGCACACGAACGCCACCCAGGCGTCGCGGGCGATCGAGATCCTCTACGCTCTGCTCGGCGACTTCGATCGCCCGGGCGGCAACGTGCCGGGCCCGGCACCGAAGGTCGAGGATGTGAGCGCGCGCTCGGCGCTGGGCCAGGCCATGGAGCTGCGCCGGCTCGGGCGCGCCGAGCGACCGATCGGACCGCCGGCCACACCGGGCACTGTTACCGCCTACGACCTGTATCGGGCGATCCTCGACGGCGAGCCCTATCCTGTGCGCGCGCTGGTCTCGTTCGGGGCCAACGCGCTGCTCGCCAACGGTGACACCCTGCAGGGCCGACGAGCGCTCGAGCGGCTCGAGTTCTTCGCCCAGATCGAGCTGGTCGAGACGCCGACGAGCCGCTTCGCGGACGTCCTGCTGCCCGCGGCGAGCTGGATGGAGTGCTCGGCGCTCAAGGTGGGCAACCGCTATCCGATCGAGGCCATGGCCCACATCCAGCTCCGCGAGGCCGTGGTGCCCCCGCTCTACGAGCGCCGGTCCGATGTCGCCATCATCTTCGACCTCGCGACCCGGCTCGGCCTCGGCGGCGAGTTCTGGGGCGGCGACCTGGCGGCGGGCTATCGCCACCTGCTGGCGCCCAGCGGGGTGAGCCTCGAGAGGCTCGCGGCGATGCCGCATGGGATCTCCGTCCCGAGCGCGCCGCTCCGCTACCGGAAGTTCGCCGACATCGATGAGACCCGGGGCGCGCCTCGAGGGTTCGCGACGCCCACGAGGAAGGTCGAGATCTTTGCGCTCAGGTTCGCGGATCACGGGCTTCCGGCGCTGCCGGTGTACGTCGAGCCCGCGCTGAGTCCGCTGAGCCGGCCGGACCTGGCCGAGCGCTTTCCGCTGGTGCTGACCAACGCCAAGCGTCCGCAGTACATGCACAGCCAGCACCGGGGTCTGCCGAGCCTCAGGAAGACCGCGCCGAACCCGACCGCCGAGATCCATCCCGAGACGGCCGCGGGATACGGAATCAGGGGAGGCCAGTGGATCGTCGTGGAGACGCCGAGCGGTCGCGTTCGCGCTCAAGCGCAGATCAGCGACGCCATTCTGCCTGGCGTGGTCTGCTGCTCGCACGGCTGGTGGGAGGCGTGCTACGAGCTGGGCCTGCCCGGCTTCGATCCTTTCAGCGACGCGGGCGCCAACCAGAACCTGCTCGTGCTGAACGACGTGCACGATCCGGTCAGCGGCGGCACGCCGCACCGATCGACGCTCTGCCGCGTTCAGCCCCTCTGAGCCGAATCAGCTGAGGTGAGGACGGGATGGGTCGTCGGTCGTCTCCGCCCGTGTAGCTCACGGACGCCAGCCGTCCTCTTTCGATCGCCACGGGGGAAGAGTACACTGCCGGCAACCCATGGAGGTAGCGGCCATGATCGACATGCATGCTCACTGGAGACCCGCCGAGCTCGCCGACGCTCTGCGCGCCCGCACCAGGGAACCGCGCATCCTACGCAACCAGGACGGAGTCGAGGTGCTGAAGTCGCCGCGGATGAACGAAGAGCCGCTCGCCGGGGCCTTCGATCGCGTCGATTTCCATCTCGATCGGATGGACCGCCAGGCGGTCCGGATGAGCGTGCTGTCACTCCTCGGTTCGTTCTGCTGGATCGAATCCCAGCCCCTGGAAGTCTCCGCGCCGCTGTGCCGGGTCGTGAACGACCGGCTTTCCGCTATTTGCCAGGAGCATCCCGGCCGCTTCGCCGCCTACGCCGCGCTGCCCCTGACGGACATTTCCGCCGCGGCCGCCGAGCTCGAACGAACGCTCGAGCTGCCGGGCATGATCGGCGCGCAGCTTCCGGGCAACGCCTTCCTCACGCGCAGCGATGCCGAAGCGATGCGTCCACTGCTGGAAGTCGGGAACCACCACCGCGCGGTACTCTTCGTCCACCACGGCCCTCGGCCGGGCGATGCGTTCCCCAAGGTCGCGGGCGACACGGACAACGCGCGCCGCCGCAACGGCACGCTCGACATGCAGGCGAGCCTGTCTTCGGTGATGGTGACGCTGTCTCTCACCGACTACCTCGCGTCCTACCCCGACGTAATGATTCACGTCCACAATCTGGGCGGCAACATTCCCTACGAGGTCGAGCGCATGGACCATCGCTGTCTGCTCGACACGCCGAATGAGGAGTTGCCGTCATCGCGGTTTCGGAAGGCGACGGTGTACGTGGACTGCAACTCGTTCGGTCCGCGCGCGATCGAAGCGGCCGTGAGGCTGTACGGCGCCGATCGCATCGTCTGCGGCACCGACGGCACCGAGTTCGGCTGCGACTGGACCCGGAAGGCGCTCGCCGAAGCTCAGATCGGCGAGGAGGCGCGCGAGCAGATCCTGAACGGCAACGCCGCCGCGATCCTCGCTCGCGTCGCGAGGAACGCGCAGCGCGAAAGCGCCGCCGTCTAGTCCTCGGGCGTCCCGGCGCAGCCCACGCGTCAGGCTGGGGGGCGGACGAGACGGAGTCCACGCCCGAGATCCCCGGCCGGCTCCAGTTTCTGCATCTAACGGGAGCCACTGCCGCGCCATTCGGTCATGGCGCCGGACCAACCCGGCGTGGGCGTCTCATCCGCCCCTATCACCAGTCTATCCCTCGCGTCACCACCCCGGTCAGGATCCCGACAAGACGGCCGCGCCGACCATAGGTCCCTCCCACCGCGGGTGGCAAAGGAGAACAGAACGCGGGGAACGGCGATCAGCGCACGGCGGTGCGCGGGCCAACGTCGCCACAGATCGCCTGCTGGCGGAGCACGGTGGGACGGGCGACGATAGGACGCGGGATCGGCAGGGTCAAGCCTGTCGATATCGCGCCCGGGGGCCCGCCGGGGTCGGAGGCTGTGGTACCGTGGGCGAGCCCAGGAGGGCAGCGTGCAGATCGGCCTCGACATCGGCGGCACGTTCACCGACATCGTGGCGCTCGACCGCGATGGGCGACTCGCGCTCACGAAGGTGCCGAGCACGCCGAAGGACCTGCTCGAGGGCATCGGTGCCGCCACGCGCCGCATCCTCGGCATCGCCGGCGCTAAGCCTGGCGACGTCGAACGCTTCATCCACGGCACCACCGTGGCCACCAACGCGATCCTCGAGCAGAAAGGCGCGGTCACGGCCGTCCTCACCACCGCGGGCTTCGAGGATGTGCTCGAGCTCGGGCGGATGAAGCGCTCGCGCATGTACGACCTCGCGATGGATCCTGAGACCCCGACGTTCCTGGCGCCGCGGCGGCGGCGCGTCGGCGTGCGCGAGCGGCTGGACGCGAAGGGCCGCGTGCTCGTCCCGCTCCACGAGGACGACGTGCGCGAGTCGGTGCTGGCGCTCCGCGCACAAGGGGTCTCGGCCATCGCGGTGTGCTATCTGTTCTCGTTCGTCAATCCCGTCCACGAGCAGCGCACGCGGGAGATCGTCGCGGCGCTGGCGCCGGAGATCAGCGTGTCGCTCTCGTCGGAGGTGGATCCGACCTTCCGCGAATACGAGCGTCTCTGCGTGACGGCCTTCGACGCCTATCTCGGCCCCGTGGTGAAGCGCTATCTGGCCGGGCTCGCCGACACGTTGCGCGTCCTCGGCGTGGGCGCGCCGCCGCTCATCATGCGGTCGCGCGGCGGCATCGTGTCCGCGGCGCTGGCGGCGCGGCAGCCGGTGACGCTGTTCCTCTCCGGTCCTGCGGGCGGCGTGATCGGCGCCCGCTTCGCCGCCGAGTGCTCAGGCGTCCGCGACTTCGTCTCCCTCGACATGGGCGGTACCAGCAACGACGTGGGAGTGGTACGCGACGGGGCACCGCTGCTCGTCGGTGAGGGATCGATCGGTCCGTATCCCGTGCGCACGCCGATGGTCGACGTGAACACCATCGGCGCCGGCGGCGGCAGCATCGCATGGATCGACGCCGCCGGCGGGCTGCGCGTGGGTCCGCGCAGCGCCGGCGCCGAGCCCGGCCCAGCCTGCTACGGCCGCGGCGGCGACGAGGCGACCGTGACGGATGCCAGCGTGGTCCTCGGCTACCTGAACCCGGCTCGCTTCGCGGGCGGCGTGATGGCGCTCGACGTGGCGGCGGCCGAGCGCGCCGTCGCCGCGATCGGCCAGCGGCTCGGCGTGGATCGGGTCGCGGCCGCCGCCGGGATCCACCGCGTAGTGAACGCCCGCATCGCCGATCAGATCCGTCTCGTCACCATCAAGCGCGGCTACGACCCGCGCCAGTTCTCGCTGGTGGTGCTGGGTGGCGCGGGGCCGGTGCACGGCGCCGCGCTCGCCGCCGAGATGGGGATGGCCGAGGTGCTCGTGCCCGAGGCGCCGGGCGTGCTCGCGGCGTTCGGTCTTCTCGCGGCGGCGATCGAGCACCACCACGCGCGGACCCTGCAGACCCGCACCGACGTCGCCGATCTGGGCGACGTCAACGCCTGCCTGGCGGACCTCGACGGCGCCGGCCGCGCGCGCATGCGCGAGGAAGGCGCGCCAGCGCGCGAGGTGCGCGTCGCCTACGCGGCCGACATGCGCTACGTCGGGCAGGCGTACGAGCTGGAGGTGCCGATCGCCGCGCCGCTCACGCGCGAGCGCGTGGCCGAGATCGTCGCCGCGTTCCACGCCACGCACGAGCGGATCTACGGCTACGCTCGACCGCAGCAGCTCGTGGAGTTCGTGAACTTCCGGGCGGTGCACACGTATCCACTGCCGCGGCCCGTGGTGAGGCCAGCGGCGCGGGCGAGCGGGACGCTGGGCGACGCCCGCATCGGCGAGCGCCGCGCGTACTTCGGCGGCTACGTGCCGACCATGCTTTACGAGCGGGCGCGGCTGCCACTCGGCGCGCGCCTGGCCGGACCGGCCGTCGTCGAGCAGGACGACACGACCACCGTGATCCCGCCCGGCGTGACCGCCCTGGTCGACGACGCGGGCAACCTGCGCCTGCGGAGAGACGGATGACGATCGACCCCATCCTCCTCGAGGTGCTGCGCAACCGTCTCGACGCCATCGCCGACGAGATGGAGCTCACGCTCCTCAAGAGCGCGGCCTCGCCCATCGTGAAGGAGGGCCTCGACGCGTCCGCCGCGCTCTTCAACACCAGGGGCGAGACGATCGCCCAGGCCGCGGCGATCCCCATCCACCTCGGCGCGTTGCAGTTCGCGGCGCAGCGCATCGTGCGCGCGTTTCCGCCGGAGCGCATGCGGGAGGGCGACGCGTTCCTGCTGAACGACCCCTACGACGGCGGCACGCACCTGCCGGACATCACGCTCGCGATGCCGGTCTTCGCCGACGGCCGCGCAGTGGCCATGGCGTGCACGATGTGTCACCACCAGGACGTCGGCGGCCGCACCCCGGGCAGCGTGCCGACGGATGCCACCGAGCTCTACCAGGAGGGCGTCATCATCCCGCCCACCCATCTCTTCCGCGCCGGCGAGCTGGACGAGAACGTCTTCCGCCTCCTCACGCGTAACGTGCGCTTGCCGGACGTGTTCACCGGGGACCTCATGGCGCAGATGGCGGCCGGGCGGCTCGGCGGGCTGCGGCTGCGCGAGCTGGTCGCCGCCCACGGTACCTCGACCGTGGCCGCGTACATCGAGGAGCTGCTCGACCGGGCCGAGCGACTCACGCGCCGCCAGATCGAGGCCATCCCCGACGGCGACTACGGGTTCGAGGACTGGCTGGACGACGACGGCGTGAGCATCGGCCAGCCCGTGAAGATCGCGGTGACGCTGCGGGTGCGCGGCTCGTCGATGACGTTCGACTTCACGGGCAGCGACCCGCAGGTGCGAGGTCCCTTCAACTCGGTGCCTGCCTCGACGATGTCGGCCGTGTACTACGCGGTGCGCGCGATCTCCGACGCCTCCATTCCGAACAACGGCGGCTGCTTCCGCGCGGTGGACGCCGTGCTGCCGGAGGGGACGATCGTGAACCCGCGACCGCCGGCGCCGGTGAGCTGCCGGACGGCCACCATCAAGCGCATCGCCGACACGATCCTCGGCGCGCTGGTGGGCGCGCTCCCCGGCAAGATGCCGGCGGCGAGCTCCGGCACGCTGCTGGTGATGGCGTTCGGCGGCCACGACCCGGAGTCCGGCCGCCCGTTCGTGGCCAGTGAGCTGGCCGCGGGTGGCATGGGAGCGCGTCCCGACAAGGATGGAATCGACGTCATCGAGACCGACGTCTCGAACTGTATGAACATCCCCGTCGAGTCGCTCGAGATGAACTTCCCGCTCCGCATCCCACGTGCGCGGCTGTGGCGCGACTCGGGCGGGGCCGGGCGCTTCCGCGGCGGCCTGGGCCTGGAGAAGGTGTTCGAGGCGACGACGACCGATGTGATGGTCTCCCACCGCGGCGAGCGCTTCGGCTCGTCGCCCTGGGGCCTCGAGGGCGGTGCGCCGGCCGCCCGCGCGCACGCGTACATCCTGAGGGCGGACGGCACACGCGAGACGCTGCCCTCCAAGAAGATGATCGTTCTCCATCCGGGCGACCAGCTGTGGGAGTACATCGCGGGCGGCGCCGGCTACGGCGACCCACTGGAGCGCGACCCCGCGGCCGTGTGCGCCGACGTGCTGGACGGCAAGGTCTCGCCGGCGCTGGCGCTCGAGGCGTTCGGCGTCGTGCTGACGCCGGACGGCGTCGCCGTGGACGACGTGAAGACGAAGGAGGCGCGCGAGCGGCGACGCGGAGCCGTCTAGCTGTGTGCTACTTCTTCGCCGCCAGCACGTCGCGAATCCCCCGCAAGGCCAGCGCATAGCCGGCGATTCCGAAGCCGGCTACGACGCTCTGGCTGACCGCGGCGGTCTGGGAGGCGGGACCGCGCCGGATCGGGTTGGAGATGTGCACCTCCGTCGTCGGGAACTTGACCTGCGAGATGGCCGCAACGAGGGCCGGGTAGCCGGTGCCGAACGCTGCGGGATTGAAGATCGCGGCATCGAAGCCCTGATCGTTGGCGGCATAGAGCCTGTTGACGATCTCGCCCTCGACGTTCGAGTGGAAGATCTCGACCTCCACGCCGAGCTCCTCAGCATAGCCGCGGATACGCTCGTCGTATTCGGGCAGCGTCATGGGCCCGAAGATGTCGAGCTGGACCTTGCCGCGCATATTCATGCCTGCACCGTGGACCACCAGGATCTTGGGCATGTGTTCCTCCGTAGTGGGAATGGTGCGTCAGCCCAGAAGCGTCCCCCGCGTCTTCGTCGGCATCCGGTAGACGCTGGTGCGGGCCGTGAAGAAGAGCACGGTCCCGTCCTCGCCCCAGGCCAGGTTCGCCGGCAGCTCCGGCAGCACGATCCGCCCGAGCAGCGTGCCGTCGGCCCGGCACACCCAGACGCCGCCCGGCCCGGTGCAGAACACGTTGCCGTGCACGTCCACCTTGAGCCCGTCGGGCACCCCGGGGTCCGGCGAGGCCATGTCCAGCAGAATGCGGCTGCCGGTCAGCGTGCCGTCCGACCGCACGTCGAACGCCCGGATGTGCTTGTGGGCTGAGTCGTCGATGTAGAGCACCGACTCGTCGGGCGAGAAGGCCAGGCCGTTCGGCAGCGCGAAGTCGTCGACGAGCAGGTGGAGAGTCCCGTCGGGAGTGATCCGGTAGACGCCCTGACACGGTTGCTCCTTGCCCTCGATCGGTTGGGTCCACCACCCCGCCGGTCGCACCGTTCCCGGCGGGACGGGCCGGACCGCGTAGGGCGGGTCCGTGAAGTAGATGGAGCCGTCGGACTTCACGACGATGTCGTTGGGGCTGTTGAGCCGCTTACCCTCAAAGCGCTCGGCCAGCATCGAGCGCGCGCCGTCGTCGCTGACCCGCGTCACGCGGCGGCCGTCGTGCTCCGCCGCCAGAACGCGCCTCTGGCGGTCCAGCGTGAGGCCGTTGGACATGCCCGTGGCGTACGTCGTCAGCTCGGGCCCCTCGGGCAACCGCCGCCAGCGCACGATGCGCTTGTTGGGAATGTCGCTGAACAGCAGCGCTCCGCCGCGCCAGACCGGGCCTTCGGTGAACGTGAGTCCGCCGGCAATGCGATCGATCGGTGCGTCGGGAGCGACGAGATCGTGGAGACGAGGATCGCGGGTTTCGAGTGGTGCCATGGGTCACTCCGCCGCCACGTGCTCGACCGGACCGAGCGCCTTGTCGATCCTCGGCTTGACCTCACCGATCATCAGCTCCATCGAGCGCATCGCCGCCGCGTGCGGCGTGTCGCCGACCTTGAACGAGAAGCACACGTGCGCGGGCTTGGTTGCGTGGATCTCGGCGACGAGCTTCTCGGCCACGGTCTCGACGTCGCCGATCAACAGGTTGCCGTAGATGGTCTCGAGCGGCGGCTCGTCGGGGAACGGCACATCGACCAGGACGGTCCCCTGCATGACCTCCTGCCGGCGCCGGAGGCTCGACGCGAGCCGCGACTGATAACGCGCGTTCTCAGCGAAGCGCATCCCTTCCTCACGGCTGTCGGTGATGTGCGCGAAGCGGTTCAGCGTGACATGTGCCCGTGACAGCGGCACCCTCTCGGCGGCGAAGGCGGCGACGATGTCGGCATACTGCTCGGCCAGCAGCTGGGTGCCGCCCACCCGGCCCGACGTCAGCACCCGATAGCCGTGCCGCGCGGCCGCGCGGAACATCGCCTGCGTGTGGCCGGCGACGTAGATCGGCAGCGGGTTCTGCAGCGGGCGGGCCGGGATGTGAGTTTCCGGCATCTGGTAGTGCTTACCGTGATAGCTGAAGAAGTCCCGACTGAAGGCCAGGTCGAGGATGTCGCAGAACTCGTCGGTCATCTCGAGGTTCCGGGCGATGTCGACGCCGAACCGCTCGAATTCGTAGGGCTGATACCCGGCGCCGATGCCGAGCATCAGCCGGCCGTTCGACAGCGCGTCGGCGGTGGCGATCTCGGCGGCCAGCCGAGCCGGGTTGTACAACGGTAAGACCACGACGGCCGTGCCGAGCCGGATCCGCTTCGTGATCGAGGCGCAATGCGCCACCATCATCAAGGGCGACGCGCACAGGCAATAGTTCGAGAAATGGTGCTCGGCGAACCAGGCGATCGTGTAGCCGAGCGCGTCGGCCAGCCTCGTCTGCTCGGCGACTTCGCCAAATACGCGCGCGGTGGGCTTGTCTGGCTGGCGCGCCCCCATCAGATTGAAGATCCCGAAATCCATCGCCTCATCCTCCGCGTGAGCTCACGCCATCGAGTTCTGGTCACCGCATCGAGCGGAGGCAACTTTAGCACTCTCCAGGCATCGTCGCCGGCCTGCTCGCCCGACGGCGGGTGGCATATACTCCCGGGAGACGGCGATGGCCGACGCGCTTCTCACGGACCGGATGTTCCAGCGCATCATGCGCGAGCTCATCGACACCGGGCGCGCACCGCACTACGCGGAGCGCGCTCGGGCGCTGGGCCTCGGGGTCGAGGAAGGCCGCTTGCCCACGTGCCTCGACTGCGGCGATCCGGTGAGCGTCGAGATGCGCGACGGCCGGATCGTCTGGGTCGATCCCCCTGGAGTGGTGGGACACCTGAACTACGGCTTCGGTCCCTCCCGGGGCCGACCGCCGTTCCTGTGAACGGGCATGAATCTCTTCCAGTCGGAAGAGCACGCGCGTCGCTGGCCCGCCTTCCAGGCCCGCTCGGAAGAGGGCTTCATCGGCCTCGCGGAATCGCGCCACCACATGCTCGACGGCGACTACCTGTCGACGTGGTATCCCCGTCGCGCCGCAGAGCGTCGCACCTATCTCGAGCTGAGCGGTAAGGTCAGTCCGTTCTGGCTCGGGACGCCGGACCCCGGCACCGCATGATCGCGCTGTTATCGCTCGGTCTCGGACCCACACCCGGATAGGGGAGGTGAGCCATGCTCGACATGCTCATTCAAGGCGGTCGCGTCGTCACTCCGGCTGGGGCCGGCGATTGGGACGTGGGAATCGTGGGCGAGAAAATCGTGTCCGTATCTTTTCCCGGCGTGCTCCCCGCCGAGGCCACCCAGGTCATCGACGCCCGCGGGAAGATCGTGGTGCCCGGCGGCATCGAGACTCATGCCCACGCCGTCGCCAACGTTCAGCCCGGCGCCCGTACGCTGGTGGCCGGGGTGCCCAACGCCGGGCCGCTGGAACACTCCCTCGGCGCTATCTGGGGCGGGACGACGACGGTGATCGATTTTGCCCCCGTGCCGCACGAGGGGGACCTGGCCCAGGGAATCCACGACTACCTGGCGCCCTGGCGCGGTCAGGCGTACACGGACTATTCGACGCACTGTATCTACTCGAACCGCACTCCTCCTGACGCGATCGCCCGGTACCACGAGCTCCCTGAGGCGGGCTTTCCCAGCGTCAAGATCTTCACGACCGACATCCGACCTCCCGAAGGGCCACAAACGAGCCTGACCCCGATCGCCAAGATCGACACCGGGCGTCTGGAAGACCTCATGCAGCAGGTCGCCCGGCACGGAGGGGTGTTGGCGGTCCACGGCGAGGACGATGAGCTGGTCATGTACAACTACCTCCTGGCCCAGCAGCGGGGCCAGTGGGATTGGTACAACGTGCATCTGATCCACTCCAAGCTGGTGGAAGAGCTGGCCTTCCAGCAGGTGGTGCGACTGGCGGCGCGGACGGGAGCCGGCACCTACTTCGTTCACGTCACGGCCAGCGAAGGACTGGACGCCATCGCGGAGGCGCGCAGCAAGGGATTGCCGGTGTACGGCGAGGTGCTGACCTTGGCGCTGTCCTTCACCTGTGACCGCTACAAAGAGGCTGACGGGATGAAATACCACACGTACCCGTCCTTGAAGTTCCCGGAGGACCAGCGGTTCCTGTGGGATGGCCTGTTGCGGGGCGATCTCTCGTTCACGGCCACCGACAGTAGCTTCACGACCTATCTCGACAAGATCGCGGGCCGGAACGTCGTGGACGTCCGGGGTGGGAACATCGGCATCGAGATCCGCATGGGCGTCAACTACACGGAAGCCGTGGTCCGCCGGCGGATGTCCCTCGAGGATTACGCGTCCGTCACCTCAACCAACGCCGCCAAGCTGCTGGGCCTCTATCCCAAGAAGGGCGCCATCGCGGTGGGCAGCGACGCCGACATCACCATCATCGATCCGGCGATCAAGAAGACGCTGCGCATGGCCGACCTGCACGTGCGGGACTATAGCCCCTGGGAGGGCTGGCAGATCGAGGGCTGGCCGTCGACGGTGATTCTAAGAGGGAAAGTCATGGTGGCGAATGGCCAGCTGCTGGGCTCGCCCAGCGATGGGCAGCTCGTTGCCCGCAAGATCGATCCCCGGGTGTTGCGGCGCCCGGCGTTCTGAATAAAGGAGAGCAACCAATGTACGCAGTCCCTGACGTCGATGAGGTCGTGGCGGTGGCCAAGGAACTGGGCATCCACTTGAGTCCGGAGGAGGCCGTCCTCTACCGAAAGTTCCTCATGGAGCAGCTGAGCCAGTTCGATGCCTTCGTGCAAGCGCGGCTGGAGGAGCCCAGGCCGCCGATGGTCTCGGCCGGCCGGCAGCCTGGTTGGCGGCCGAGTCCAGAAGAAGACCCCCTCAATGCCTGGATGTGGAAGTGCCGGATCGAGGGAGCGGCCGAAGGCCTACTGAAGGGCAAGACGGTCAGCTTCAAGGACCACATCGCGATCGCCGGAATGCCGATGAGCTTCGGCTCCTTCGCCCTCGACGGCTTCATCCCGGACTTCGACGCCACCGTGGTCACCCGTGTCTTGCAGGCGGGCGGCACCATCATCGGCAAGAACGTGATGAATGGGCTGAGTGGCGGCTTCGGCACCGGCGGCGCCATCGGCGATTACGGCCGTCCCCTGAATCCCCACAACCACGAGCACGTCACCGGCGGATCGTCTTCGGGCTCTGGCGCGGCCGTGGCCGCCGGTCAGGTGGACATCTCCTTCGGCGGCGATCAGGGCGGCTCCATCCGCATCCCCGCGGCGTTCTGCGGGATCATCGGCCACAAGCCCACGTTCGGGCTCGTGTCGCACTTCGGAATCGGGTTCGGCTCGGACCAGTCCATCGACTACACCGGTCCGATGGCCCGCACCGTGGAGGACGCGGCGGCGGCGCTCCAGGCCACTGCTGGGTACGACCCTTACGATCCCCGCTCGATGCGCGATGTTCCTACTCGAGTCGATGTGATGGGCCGGCTGGCCGACGGAGTCGGCGGGCTGCGCATCGGTGTGCTCCAGGAGGGCTTCGACGAGGCGCAGGACGACGTACGCGACCTGGTCCTGGCCGCGGTCGACGTTCTCGCCAAGGCAGGCGCCGGCGTGGCCAAGGTCTCCATCCCAGCGCACCATGCCATCCGAACCGCGCAGGCCGCGCTCACGGGCGAGGGGGCGCTGGCGCTGTTCAAGACTGGCTTCTTCGGCGCCTTCACCAGGACCTACTACCCCGCGCCCGTCATCGCGGCCATCAACAAGCTGTGGGCCTCCCAGGCGGACGTGCTCGCACCACGCACCAAGCTGTCGCTCATCGCCGCCGAATTGAGCCGCCGCAACTATCACGGCAGCGTGTACGCCAAGGCCCAGAACGTGCGGCCGACTTACATCAAGGCCTACGACGCCGCCCTGGCGGACGTCGACGTGCTCGTGATGCCCACCTGCATCATGACCGCACCCAAGAACCAAAGGCCGGGCAGCTACCTCGAGGCGGTCGAGGACAACCTCATGTCGGCGAGTCGGGGCGGCAACCGCAATACGCTGCCCTTCAACTACACCGGCCACCCGGCGCTCGCGCTACCCGTGGGCAAGTCGTCGGCGGGTCTGCCGGTCAGCATGCAGCTCGTCGGGCGCTTCTTCGACGATCCGCTCCTCATGCGGGTCGCACACGCCTACCAGCACGCGACCGACTGGGACAAGATCATCGGCGTCCACGCCCGAAGGCCACCACGTTGATTTCGTTCGTGTTTGATGATCTCCGAAAAGCTTCCGGAACTTGCCGTGTGAAGTATCCAATGGTGTAGTCGACATCCGTGCTTGACGTCGAGGGAGGTGCACAGTGGCCACGATTTCGAAGAGGACCAGAGGGCTCGCAGCCATCACCGCGACCTGCGCGGTCTTCGCGCTTTGGGCTCCTACCGCCGACGCTCAGGTCGGTGCGCCTTCAGGCGTCTACAATTGGTCCGGGTTTTACGTCGGCGCGAACGTCGGCGGGGCTGGGAAACACCAGAGCACTTCTCTCTCCGTCGAGAACAACAATCCCAACAACTACTTCAACCCAGATGCCATTCCCGGTGTCGAGAAAACTGGATCGTTCAACCTGGATGATCTCGGCGTCACGGGCGGGGTGCAGGCCGGGTACAACCGTCAATCCGGACGCCTTGTGTGGGGTGTCGAGCTCGACTTCAATTGGCTCGACCTGAGCTCCAAGCATGGCGGCACGTTCCGCTACACGACGGACAATTCGCCGTACAACTTGACGGTCTCGGAGTCCACGGACTGGTTGTTGACGGCCCGTCCACGAGTCGGCTGGGCCATCGATCGCTGGCTTCCCTATCTGACCACCGGGATCGCGGTGAGCCACTCGCACTTCAAACAGACCTTTTCCGAGCCCCCCTTCACCCCCAACCCAGAGAGTGTTTCAGTCTCCAGGACAACAGTTGGGTGGGCAATCGGGACCGGTGTCGAATATGCGCTGGGACGCAACTGGAGCGCCAAAGCCGAGTACCTATACGCCCGGTTCGGCGGGACCGACGTGATCGGACGGCTCAGTGGAGCCGATGGCCAAAGCCCAGCCCTCGGCTTCGTCGACGGCGCCAAGTTTACCAATGCCTTGAGTCCTCTCGAGCTTCACCTCTTCCGCGTCGGGGTGAACTACCGCTTCTACTAGGTCCTCTTCCACTCGGCTCGGTTTTCGAGGCGTAGTCGGTCGCAAGCCCTCGGGGTGTTTCTCCCCCTGACTTTGAGGATTCTCCCGATTGTCGCCTCTCCGGGCCCCTGCCAGAGTCAGTGACCAGACGGGCTCCGCGCGGACGGCAAATGGGAGAAACGACCCTGCCTTGGTATCGTCGGGCTTTCCGCTCCCGTGCCCTGGCTCTTACGCATGTGCTGGTCTTCTTGCCGATCTTGGTTTCCATGGACTTCTCGTCCGGATCCATCGACTTCTCGTCCGGAGCCCCTGCCGTGCTCGCGCAGGGCGGGGGCGGGGGAACGAGCGGTGGCGGGGGTACTGGCGGCGGGAGCGGCGGCGGTAGCAGCAGTGGCGGAAGCGGCGGCAGTGGCGGGAGCAGCGCCACCGCAAATAGCGCCAACAACGGCGGGAGCGGGGTCAGCGGGGCTAGCGGTGCTGGCGTTGGCTCGCCCGGGCCGAGCGGAATCGCGGCTGCCGACGGACTCAGCCCCGACATCTCGGTCGCCGGTGAGACCGGCGGTATCGCGGACTTCTGGGCGCCTCGGCGACTGCTCCAGACCGCGGAGACGGCGGCCGCCGACGCAGCTCATTATGCTGCGCGCGCGGCGCAAGTTGCCGAGCAGACTGAGGCAGGACAGGCGGGCCGAGGTCAGCCCGGTTCGCAGCGCGGGCTCGCCGATGACATGGCCGACGCCGCGAGGGATGCCGCGCGAGCTGCGGAGGATGCGGCTCTCGAGGCAGCACGGGCTGCGACGGAAGTGGCCCGCGCGCCAATCGCATCGGGCGCTGCCGCCGACCCCGCGGTTCGGCGCCTGACCATTCGCGCCGGCGACGCCTCGGAAAAAGCCCGGGAGGCGTTCGAGGAGGCGAGCGATCGTCCCGAGCATTGGGCCGCGGTAGCGACGCCGGCCGCGCTCGCGACCACATCAGGGAACCCGTTCCAGCGCTTCCGCCGTGCCATGCAAGCGCAGGCGAGCTTTGTCCGCGGGCGCGCTCTCCTGGAGGCGCGCAAGTATCATGAGGCGCGCGAGCAGTTCGCCGAGGCGGTCGCCTTGGCGTCTGATTTCGACGAGGCCCGGGCGCTCCTCGGCTGGTCACAGTATTTCGTCGGCGAATCCCGGGCGGCAACCATCACGTTCAAGGGTGCGTTGAGCCGCCAGCCGACGTGGGAGGGCCTGTACAACGGGCTCGGGTGGAGCCGACTCCGACTCGCGCGTTTCCACCTGGCCATCGTCGCGTTCCGCCAAGCGATCGAGCGCAATCCGGACTATGTCGATGCCATCAATGGCCTTGGGTCGGCGCTCTTCGCGTTGGGGCAATACGATGCCGCTCTCCCGCTGCTCGAGAAGGCGCTTCGTGGGACCCGGTCTCTGGTTGGAACCGATCCCCCCGAAACGACCTCCCTCCAACACAAGGTCGCCTGGAGCCTGTACTACGTGGGGCGTTACCGGGAGGCGCTCGCGATCTTCATCCGGGCCAACCTGGCCGCCCCCAACTCGCACCGGTCCCTCGTGGGCATGGGGTGGTGCTACATGCAGCTAGGCCAAAAAGCGGATGCGCGCGCCGCCTTCCAACGGGCCCTTCAGCTCGGGCCCACAGACGAGGCCGCCCGCGAAGGATTTCGGCGCGCCGGCAGCTGATCGCACGGACGAGGCAACCCTGCACGCCGGACACGGCCGCGTCGCCGTGAACGTCAGGGGCTTTTAGTCGCATGGCCGATAGTTCGTCACCGAGACTCTCGCAGCGGCGACGAAGGAGGGCGATCACCGTCGTAGTGTACGTCGACCCGATCTAGGTGTTAGATAGCGGAAATGATTACAGGCCCTATCATCGCCGAGATCGCGGCGCTCGTCGGAGACCCTGCGAGAGCTACGATGGTGACGGCGCTTCTCGATGGCCGTGCCCTGACCGCGAGCGAGCTTGCCGTTGCGGCGCGAATCACGCCGCAAACCGCCAGCACCCACCTCGCGAAGCTGACAGAGGCGGGCTTGCTCTCGATGGCCCGTAATGGGCAGCATCGCTATTTCCGGCTTGCCTCGCCGACCGTGGTAGACATGATCGACGGGATCGTCGCCGTCGCGCTCGAGAAGAGACCGCGATACCGCCCGCTATCCCGTGAAGCACGCGCGCTGAGTGCGGCCCGAATTTGCTACGACCACCTTGCGGGCCGTCTCAGCGTTGATCTCACCGACTCTTTCGTCGCCCGCGAATACATCGTGCTCGATGACGGAGCCGCTGAAATCACGACAGCCGGCACGCGCTTCCTGACAGAGTTCGGAATCGAGCTTCCCACACTGCGTTCGACCCGCCGCCACTTTTGCCGACTCTGCCTCGATTGGACCGAGCGACGCCCACACATCGCGGGTGTGGTAGGGGCCGCGATCACCAGGCGCTGCTTCGATCTCGGCTGGATGGAAAGGATGAAGCGCAGCCACGCCGTGATCGTCACCCCGTCGGGCCGGCGTGGCTTCCAAAAGACCTTCGGGATCGACGCGTCCGAACCAGGCGATCGCAGGAAACGCTAGTCGCGCCGCCGAGGAACTCGCCGCCGCGTCCACAGCGACCTGCCGAACGCTTTGCCGTCGATCAAGGAACCCCGGTAGACGTTTCGATCGCCATCGAAGTATGCATCGGCGCGTACGACCGTTTCGGATGTAGGATCGCGGCCATCAGAACGCGGAGGAGGGAGCCATGCTGGAGGGGAAAACGCGCATCCCGCCGGTCGACGTCGAGACGCTCCCGGACGACCTGCGCGAAACGCTCGCGGAACAGGAGAAGCTCCGGGGCGCGCCGCTCTATCCCTATCTCTTCTACGCGCGCAACCCGGCGTACTTCCGCGCCGCGCAGGCGATGTGGGCCGCGCTCCAACAAGAGACGAAGCGCGTGCCCGTTACTCTCCGCGCGCTGCTCAATCGGCGCGTGGCCTCTTGGAACGGCTGCGAGTTCTGACAGGACGTCAATGCTGCCGTCGGCAGCAGGAACGGTATCTCGACGGAGAAGCTCGAGGCGCTCCTCGGCGACTATGCGAAGAGTCCGCTCTTCACCGACGCGGAGAAGGTGGCGCTCGAATATGCCGATGCGATCACGGACACGCGGCGCGACGTCGATGACGAGCTGTTCGCGCGCATACAACGGCACTACGACGACGACGCCCTCGCGGAGCTGACGATGATCATCGCGTGGGAGAACTCATCCTCGCGCTTCAACCGGGCGTTCCGCATCCCATCGCAGGGGTTCTGGAAGCGCTGACCGATCAGCCGCATGGCCGGCTTCGGAGGGTTTCGCCCCGCGGCGTTCCAGTTCCTGCGAGATCTGGCGCGGAACAACGAGAAGACCTGGTTCGAGGCCAACCGTGACGTCTATGAGCGGGAGGTGCGGGATCCGATGCGGCAGCTCGTCTACCAGCCGGCGAAGGCGCGGCGGTGAGGCCTCGTCGGTACTCAAGCCATCGTGAGGTACGCCACGCCGAGAGCCACCAGGACGGCCGAAAGGATCAGCTCATATCGCATTCGCAGGGGAGGCGCGAACTTGTAGATGAGGACGACGATGCCGAGGATCACCGCCCACCAGAGATTGGACATTCCGAGAAGGACCATGGCCACCATGAGCGCGGCGCTGCATCCAAGGCAGCTGAGGCCGTAGCGCGCGCCTGCGACAGCGGCGCTCCGCATCAGGTTGAAGGGAAGCGGCCCATGCAGCGCGCACAGCTCGCGGCAGCGAGCCTGGCTCGCCCGTTTGATCGGGCTGACGGAGTAGACGCCGGCCAGCGCCAGAGCCACTCCAACCACAGAAGCCTGGTTGGGCCAGGGCATGCTCGCGGCGGTGTAGATCGCGTAGCACACCACGCCGAACATCAGCCACACGCCGAGGTACGTGACGGCAAGCACTCCAGTGGCAACCTGCCATCCCCTTCGTCGTTCGGCCGTTCGGGCGAACTCGAGGACCACCGGGATCGCAGAGGGCAACATCATCGCCGCCATCATCACGACCCAGGTCGCCGCGAAGGACTCGATCGGGCCGAGGCCCATGTCCATTCCGGCCATTCCGGCCATGGAGCGCGATTGCTGGACCATGGCCGCCCAGGCAACGGCGGCGACAGCGAGGACGATCAATGCGGCCACCATGGGCTTCGCCAGCTCATGTCTGGCGTCGCGGGCTTTCATCAGCACTCGGCACGCGGGACAGAATCCACCCGGCCTCGCTTGCCTAACCAGCCCGATCGCCGCAAAAAGCCGGGGGCCGTGCATCAGTCCTGATACTCGTCGCGACGGCGAACCCAAGCGCCCGCGCCTGAGTCGCCCTCATCGCGGCCCTTCGGTACGAGATCCATGTAGTGGTAGGCGACGTTCAACATGTCGAGCCCGCGCTCATAGGTGGAGTACGAGTGGTAGATCTGACCGCCGTCCTTAAGGAACACGCTGATGCCGGGTGCCTCAGTCAACCCCCAGGGGCGGAGCCGGTAGTTGTAGTCGAGCTTCTCGGCCTTCAGTTCCTCATCGGCGAAAGAGACGCGATAGTCGAAGTTGAAGTCGTTGCCGAGGGATGACAGCCACGGAAAGCCCCAACCCATCCGTTTCTTGTAAGCGGCAAGCTTGGGGTAGGGAGCCCGTGAGACCGCGGCCATTGCGATGTCGCGGTGCTTGAGGTGAACGGTGATGCCGTTGAAGTTGTCCACCCAGAAGGAGCAGACGAAGCAGGGCGCGTCCCCCGTCCAGGGCGTATGGGGCCCCGCGGTGTCGGGGTTGAACATCGCGTGGTAGATGACCAGCTGACCGCGTCCCTCGAAGAGGTCGCCGAGTGTCCGCGTCCCGTGCTCGCCCTGGAAGGTGTATTGCTTTTCGACGAGCTCCCAGGGCAGCTCGCGCCGCTCCCGGCTCAGCTGATCGCGCATCCGGGTGAACTCCTTCTCCTTCGCCAGGTGCTTCTTCCGTGCCGCGAGCCACTCGTCGTGCTTCACCACCTTGTGGGTTGCCATGTGACCCCTCCTTCTCAAGCTCTCTTTGCGGAGCCCCGTTTGGGCCGCCGGACCGTCCTGACCTTCCCGCTCGGTCCTCCTCCGCAGAAGAACTGATCGCCGCCATCGGACTCGAGCCCCGAAACTTTCACATCGGGCGGCATCTCGAGCCTCTCGAGAACTTCTCCCGTTCGAGGATCGACCCGCCTCAACTCGCTCTCGTCACCTTCCCAGGTGGCGTGCCAGAGCTCTCCGTCGATCCAGGTGACCCCGGTGACGAAGCGGTTGGACTCTATCGTGCGAAGAATCGCGCCTGTTTGGGGATCGATTTGATAGATCTTCCGGTTCCGATACTGCCCCACCCAGAGCGTCCCTTCGGCCCACGCGAGCCCCGAGTCACCGCCGCCGCCGGGCGCCGGGATCGTGGCGAGCACCCGGCCGGTCTGCGGATCGATCTTCTGGATGCGATCCTCGGCGAGCTGCCACAGGTGTTGGCCGTCGAAGGCCGTTCCTGCATGCGCGGCGACATCGATCGAGCGCAGCGTTTTCCCGCTCGAAGGATCGAAGGCGTTCAGCTTGTCTCCGGAGGCAAACCAGACCTGCTGACCGTCAAACGTGACCCCATGCACCTGGTCGACACCCGGGAAGGGGCCATACTCACGGACGAGCTCGGCCGCTGATCGATTCATGGCTTCCATCCTAGTCACTCGGTAGTGGAGCAGGGAGTAACAAGGTCGTCGTGAATCCCGGCAGGGGCGGGGTCAGCCAACGACGAACTCGCCCGCGACCAAACGACTGTACCTTGCCGGCTGCCGCAAGCGAGTCGAGCGCCCGCTGCACGGTGCGTTGGCTGGCTCCAAGTGCCTGCGCCAGGGCCGAGCTCGACCACGACTCACCGTCGGCGAGGAAGGCCAGCACCGCCGCATGCTCCCCGTCGACGGGCGGTGCCAGCACGACGACCTCGCGGGCGCGGCGCGGCGCCAGCGCAAATCCTCGCTTCGTCGCGGTCACGCCGGCCAGCGTCCGAAGCGCCGTGCGAAGCCGGCCGATCTCGACTCGCAATCGCGCGCGATACGATTCATCGGCGAGCTTCGCTCCGAATGCCCGCGCGACGAGCATGTCCCTCGGCACGTCTCCGGGCCACGCTTCGCCCAGCGCGCGTGCGAGCGCGAACAACACCGGGCGCCTCCCGAGCGAGACCACCGTGCGTGCGTCACGCACGACATGACGGCACGCGTCCACGACGAGCGATTTCGACGCCAGCAACGCGTCCACCTCCTCGAGCAGGAGGAGTCGCTCCTCGCCACTCGCAATCAGGCGCGCCGCGGGCGTGTCCAGGACGACGGATGCGCTCTCGACCTCTGCCGTCAGCGCAGGGATGCGTGCGTGGCCCGCGGCCAGCTCGGCCCGGGCGAGCGCAGCGCGCGCCGCCTTCGTCCGGAGGCGTCGGATCGCGATGCCCGCCACCACCAGCTCGTGGGCGGTCCTCGACGCGGGCGGGAAGGGCGTGGGATCGAGCTCGGCGAGCGTACGCTCGGCCTCGTCGAGGCGCCCGATCAGGAGGAGGCGCCGGACCTCGAGATACCGCGCAAACGCCGCGTTGGCGCGATCGCCGTGCTCTTCGAGCGTCGCCCGAGCCGCGTCGAGCGCCTTCGCCGGCCAGCCGAGGTCGCGCGAGACGAGCGCGATCTCGGCCTCGGCGACGACGCACCTCGCGCGGGCCACGGCCTCCTTCGGACCGAAGGCGCGCGCCGCACGTCGCAGGAGAGTCTTCGCTCGAACGAGATCGCCGAGCTGCGCCATCGCGATGCCGCGAAGCGCGAGCGCAGGCGCGTCGTCGCGCAGGGCGACCCGGTTCAGTGCGCCGAGCGGATCACCCGCCGCGAGTGCACGCGCCGCGGCCGTGATCAGCGAGTCCATCGGAATCCCGTCACACTTGTCACTCCCACTGTTCGATACCCGGCGCTAGATTTATCTCACGAGCAGCAACCATCACGTCGGATCGAGAACGGAACGAACGACGACGGACACCCGACGAAGGGAGAGAAGGGCGATGACGACACACAACTCACGCGCCGCAGCGACATCGTGATGATGGCGGCAATGATGCTGCCGTCCCTCGTCCCTATGCTGTGGCGCTACCGCCAGGCCGTCGCCAGGACAGGCGAGACGCGCCTGGGTATCCCGCGTCCACGCTCGTCGAACATCTCCATCACGACGCTGTGAAGGCTTCGACGTTCGCAGCGACGGCGGCCGGCGAAGGATGTCGCTTTTCGTCAGGCAGCGGGCAAAACTCCGAGCTGTCGAAGCAGATGCCCCGTGTCCCAATAGATCCAGTCGTGCACGAGCTTGGCGCTCTTGATTTGAACGACTGTGCAGCCATGAGTGATGGTGCGCCGATTGGTCGGCTTGATGCCCATTAGCTCACCGCGGTGCGTGCCCTTCGCCGTCCAGCGTGTGACGACGAAGTCGCCCTCACCGAGCATCTGATCAATGTCGAAGTGCAAATCGGGGAACGCGCTCACGTAGATTTGCATGAACTGTCGGCCTGCTTCACGGCCGGGCATCGGTGCGGGAATCGTGTCGCTTTCAAAGACATGTTTCTCGTCGAGCAGCCTCACGTACCGTTCGACATCGTGCTTATTCCATGCCTCGAACGCCTGACGAGCGAGCTGTAGGTTATCGTGTTGTGCCATTGTTCCGTCTCCGCTTCCCCCGTAGCTCAGAGCGCGTTGAGTACAGCAAGGCGAGGGTCGATTGGAGCAGCCTTAGCCTCCCTTCGTCCCAAAGCGGGAATCACGGTCGCGGCGGTAGGGGCATCGTCGAGCAGCACCTAAGGATTGTCAATGCTCCCGTGTCACGGGAATCTTATACAGGTTGACAGCGTTTTCGAAGACGAGCTGATTGAGGGCCTCCTTCCCCAGGGCCGCCTCCACCGGCGTATGGCCCATCTCCCTGGAGCGCGGCCAGGGGCTGTCGAGCCCGGGGAAGTCACTCGCCCAGAGAAAGTTTCTCAAGCCGACCTCAGGTACGCGACGAAACCCGCCCTCCTCCTCCACCTCGAATGTGAAGAAGACCTGACGCTTCACGAACTCGGTTGGCTTGTCAGAAAGCAGAATGTCGGGTCGAAAGACACGGGATGTCGGACCGCCCCAGTCATACTCACGATCGAAGCGCCAGAAGATGAATGGCACCCAACCAACGCCAGCCTCTTCGAGGACAAAGCGCACGCGGGGATGGCGATCGCAGATGCCCGAGAGAACGACTGCGCTCATGAGCTCGGCCATGAGCCCCATGGGGAAGTTCATCACCGTCATCAGCGACTGATTCCGCGGTTCCAGGCCTGAGACGCCCACTCCTATTTGGCGCGACCCACCGCGCGGGTTCGCGTGCAAGTTGATCGGCAGGCTCGTCTCCGCAGCCGCAGCCCAGACCGGCTCCCACATCTGGTGCAGCACGGGTTCAGGGGCGTTCACCCAGTCGAAGATGATTCCGGTGGGCAGGCCAAACTTTGCCACCCGCATCAGCTCCCCGACAGCCTCGTCAGGGGTCTGGCAGGGCAAGGGAAGCAGCATGATGAACCTGCCGTTCGACTCCTCATACAGCTCCCTCGCCCAGTCGTTGACGACCCGAACGCACGCGACACGGAGCTCCGGATCCTTGATGGCCGATATTTGCTCGTAGGGACCATTCACGAGCTCAGCATCCACCCTGTCACGGTCCATATCTTCACAGCGATACCTGGCGTGTGCGGCACGGAAGATACCGGGTTCGGGCTCTTCCGGCTCGCCTGCCCGCGCATAGCAGGAGACGGAGCCTCGGCCAACGCCACTCCAGCCCACTCCACTCCAGGGGCGCCCCTCGACGACCCACTGTCGGGTGCCGTCAGGGCTCTGCACAACTCTCGGCGCATTTTCCTGGAGCCTCCTCGGGAGACGCTTCGTCCACAAGTCGAAGGGAAGATGCATGAGCCGGCAATGTCCATCCGCGGATATCACGCCAAACCTCTTTTCCATTGCGGCTTCCCCTTTCAGCGGGTTGAAGGATCGGCCCGAACATAGCCCCCGGTGTTCGCCCAGCGCAAGCGGACCTTCGTATTCGGCGCCTTGACTTCCTCCGGCGGGACGCCCACTGTCGTCTCCGCGTGAGCCGGCGCCGCGACGGAGGAGCGGGCGAGCATGCGCGGTGACGTGCAGCGCCTGAGAGCATGCGGCGGAGCGTCCCGGAGGAGGAGCGACATGTTCAAGATGAAGGCGATGGACCACATCGTGCTCAACGTGCCGGACATCGCCCGCTCGCTCGCCCTTTACACGGACGTCCTGCGTCTCGAGCCGGAACGCCTCGACGAATTCCGTCGGGGAGAGGTGCGATTTCCATCCGTGCGGATCAGCGTGGACACTGTGATCGACCTTTTCCCCATGAAGCCCGGGGAAGCGCTGGGGAATCATTCAGGCCTACAGAACTTGAACCATTTCACGATGGTGGTGGAGGCTGCCGACTTCGAGGGGTTTCAAAAGCATCTCGCCGCGCACGGCGTGAAGATCGAGGAAGGGCCGGGTCGCCGATGGGGAGCTCGAGGGTACGGACAGTCAGTCTACTTCAGGGATCCCGACGGCAATCGCATCGAGGTCAGGTGCTACCCAGCGGACGCGTGATGAAAGGAGCGACACCATGGCCGTAGCAACGGACCGAAGGCTGTACGTCAGCACGGACAAGGGGCTGTTTCAGGCCCGTTCGAGCGGCCGAGGCTACGAAGCGCAGTCGCTCGCCTTCGACCGCTACGCACCCATGCGCTGGCCGGTGGTCGTGGACTGTGACAACCCACACCGCCTGTACGCCGGCACGAGCAAAGGCGGAATGTTCCGCAGCGATGACGCCGGACAGGTCTGGCGGGAGATCAACCAGGGCATCATCTATAAGGAGATCTGGTCCCTTGCCCAGCATCCCCATACAGGCGAGCTGTACGTTGGCACTGGCCCGGCCTCGGTGTTCAAAAGCCTGGACCGCGGGGAGAGCTGGATCGACTCCGAGCAGTTCCGGACGATGCCTGAGTCGATCGACTGGACATTCCCGCCGGCTCCGCACATCGCGCATGTGAAGGGCCTGGCGCTCTGCGCCAGTGATCCTCGTGTCGTCCTCGGCGCGGTGGAGGAAGGGTGGCTGGTGCGCAGCCGCGACAGTGGGGCGACCTGGGAGACGCTCAAGAATGGCACCGAGTTCGACTCCCACTACGTCGCCATCATGCCGGACAACCCGGCGGTCATCCTGGCGACATCCGGCAACGGCTTTTATCGCAGCGTGGACGGCGGCGACTCATTCGTGCGTTGCACCGAGGGGCTGGACCGGAGCTACTTTGCCCAGCCCGTCGTTCACCCCGCTCGCCCCCGCGTAGTATTCACCGCGGCCTCGGCGGTACCGCCGCCTGGCTGGCGGAGACCCGAGGGAGCCGACGCGGGCTTCTACCGTTCGGAGGATCAGGGACTGACCTGGCGGCGGCTGACAGGCGGGTTGCCGGCCCATATCACGGCCGCGCCGCGATCTACCGCCGGCGACCCTGAGAGTCCGGACGTGTTCATCGTGGGCATGAACGATGGCACCGTCTGGATCACTGAAGACGGCGGAGAGTCGTTCCGCCGGGCGCTCTCGGGGTTGCCGCCCGTGACGGCGGTCAGCGTCGCCTACGCGTAGCGTTCGCTGAGAGCGAGAGTCCTTCGCTCACAAACTCCGCAGGAAATTCAACAGATCCTGCTTCGGGGCTTGCCCGAGCGCGCGGAATTGCTTGATCACGGCGTTGGCTTCCGACGGCGGGAACTTAAAGGTCCTCGAGCTGGCGTGCGCCTCAATCGCCTCGACGAGGTCCGTCGTGCGTCCATCATGCAGCAAGAAGATCCTTTGTCCGAGCCCCCACAAGGGCGCCGTCCGGAACTCATCTGCCCCGGCAACGCCCTGGACAATATCGTCGGCCAGCCCGGAACCCATTCGGTGCAGCAGCAGATCGGAGAAGAGTTTGACCGGTTTCTCCGAGAGTGCTGCGGTCGAGGATCGTCCCGTGATCAGGGCGGACGTGTGACACAGGGCGCAGCCGATGTCGGTGAACACGGCGCGGCCGCGAGCGGTGGATGGCGTCTCGGGCGCCGGCTCCGGCGGCGCCAGAAACCTCATGAAGATGGCGAACTTCACCGCGTCGCTGATAGTCTCAGTTGGTTTCGATACATCGAACTTTGTGTGATCTTCGGGAGACGCCGTGAACAGGCAAGTCGGCGTCTCGTCGCGTTCCGTCGGGAAGAGCTCGTTTGTCACGCCCTGCTCCACGTTGTATGCCTCGCCCGCGAAGATCACGAGCGACTTGTTCTGCGCCTTCCAGCCAAAGCGGGTGATGCTGCCGTCGTTGCTGCTCGTGTTGGCTCGGCCCGGCCCCTGTCGATTTGGCTTCCCTGCGATTCCCATCGCCGCCCGACGCGGATGCTGCGTCTGCAAGTTCGCCACAATCGCCGCGTCCGGGATTGCCTCGATCAGGCCGGCGCCGAAGACCGGAGTGGGGATGCGAAAGATGACATTCTTGCGGGCCTCTTCCCCTCTGAAGTCCGGCTGGGCCAGGACGCATCCGGGGGCATCACTGCGACCGGCGATGGTGAACAGATTGTGGACCCCTCCATCACGAGTGCCGTCAGCCTTGAACTTGAACCGGGCCTCGCGAACAGGACCGTTGGTGGTGATGAAGGCAGGCACGATATTCGTCGCACCCGCTTTAGTCGCAACGGTTACTTGAGGATTCACTGACGGACTAGAACCGCCAATTGCCGGCTGGGCGTGACATCCGCTGCAGCTATCGAGGTTGAAGCGCGGCCCCAGGCCATCCTTCACCCCTTCAACCTCAAGGAAAGCCGTGCGCCCAGCCTGGAAGAACGCCACTTCAGCCCTCGTCAGTCCCGGCAAGAAGCCGCCGGCCCCGGCAGGGCCGCTGCGGACGCCCGGATCTCGCACCGTCGGCGCTGTGGGGGGAGGCGTCGGAGCGGCGCAACCGAGCACGAGCAGCGTCCCCATGAGGATCAGCCGGACTGCTTTTCTCATCAGTGCCTCCTGGCTCGTTCACCGTGCACCTCGCATCGGAACACCTCAGTCGTGACCTCACGGAGCAGAACCAGCTCGTCGAAGCTCTGGCCTCTTGCGATTCTATCGTGATGACCGCCACGTCTCCGCCGAGCCATGCGGCCTTCCTTTGCAGAGCCTTCTCATTGTTGGCGCTCGCCATCCCGACGAACGTGCAGTCGCGAGCGACTTCTCGGTCATTGGTGATCCGCACGCGGGCCGCGTTGGCTTCATCCTCGGCGGACATCGTGGTAGCGCAGCCCGCGAACGCCAGACCAATCAAAACCTGGCGTGCCTTCCCGACGAGCATTCGATTGCCCTGAGCCGTCAATGGAAGGTTGGCGAAAAGCTTCTGCGGACTTCCCGGTCCTGAATATCCCGTGATGGCCTCGCCAGCTGGAAGCTCCAGAACCCACACCGTTTCGATTCTAACGAATGGAATCGGGATATGCTGCGGGAATTGCTCGCGATATCTAGCTTCCGGCGACGTGCGCTTTCTCTCGAGTTCAATCCGGTTATGAGGAAGGCGGTAGAGTCCAACCAACGTCCGCTCGATCTCGCTCCAGATCGACTCTATATGATCACGCCCCCAATTGTTCTGGCGCGGGTCCGCGTTCGGGGAAGTGTGCCTGCGTCGCAGTCATCGGTCGATTGTGGCGCGAATGTAGGCCCAGATTGCCTCGATCTGCTCCAGCTTGAGCGCGCCGCGCCAGGGCGGCATCTGGGTCTTTCCGTTGAGCACGACGTTCAGGAAACGGTCATGATCCTCGGGCCGCAAGCGCCGAAGGTCGAACGTGGCGCCGCCACTGGTGTTCCGTAACCCATCGCCATGGCACGAGGCGCAATAGTCACCGTAGATCGCCGCCCCCCTCTCGATCTTGGCGCCATCGGGGTCGGCATAGACCACCGACGCACTCGCGGCGAGCGCGAGTGCCACTCGTGCGGCCAGCGGCACGTACGCCCTTCTCAACGGGGGCGCCCGCCGCATGATCATCCGCACGGGCCTCAGTTACCCGACGTCGCGCGCTGCGGCCCGGAATATTCCTCGAACAGCTTGAACGTCCACACGCTGCCGCCGGCAGGAACGTTGGCAAGATTGGGATCGCCCGAGCGCATGACGTACGGGCCGGTTGCCCCGTTGGTGATCGTGACGTATTGCTTGCCGTCGCGCTCCCAAGTGATCGGCTGGCCGACGATGCCGGCCGACGTCTGGAACTCCCATAGAGTCTTCCCGGTGTCGGCATCGACCGCCATGAATTCGCCGGTGAGCCGGCCGGTGAAGACGAGGCCGCCCGCGGTCACCAGCGTGCCGGAGAAGTTCGGGCTCTTGAAGGGTACCGCCCATTTCGACCGGCCGGTGACGGGATCGAGGGCTCGGAGATGGCCGCGGCCATCGGGGTCGTCGAAGATATAGACAAAGGGCCGCTTGATGCCGTAGTGCGGCTGGCCGGGCTTGAGATTGGCGACCTCCTCAGACGGCAGTGGTTGGTAGTCCCACCCGAACGAGGTCGTGTTCAGGTAGATCAGTTTGCTGATCGGACTGTACGACATCGGGTGCCAGTTCTTCCCCCCTGTGAGATGCGGCCAGACCTGCACACTCTTGCCCTCCAGGGCGGCCTTCGTCACCTCGGTCCACACTGGACGGCCAGTCGCTAGATCGATGCGCTCGGCCCAGTTGACCTTGACGAACTTGTTCGCGGCCAGCAGCTTGCCGGTGGCGCGCTCGAGCACGTACAGGAATCCGTTACGGTTCGCCTGCATGACAACCTTGCGCAGTGTGCCGTCGATGGTGAGTTCGGCCTGGACCAACTCGTTGACCCCGTCGTAATCGAACGGGTCGTTCGGCGTCATCTGATAGTGCCAGACCACCTTCCCCGTCTTCGGCTGAAAGGCCAGGATCGAGTTGGTGTAGAGGTTATCGCCCTTGCGGTTGACGGGATTCCACGGAGCGGGATTGCCAGTTCCCCAGAAGACGAGATCGAGATCCGGGTCATAGGAGCCCGTGATCCAGGTGCTGCCACCGCCGTGCGAACCAGCGTCCCCCGGCCATGTCTCGGCGCCGGGCTCGCCCGGCGCGGGAATCGTGTAGGTCCGCCATAATTGTTTGCCGGTCTGGGGGTCCAGCCCTTCGAGGTAGCCGCGATGCCCGAACTCCGCGCCGGCGACCCCGGCAATCACCACCCCGCTGGCCACGAGCGGAGCGACGGTCATCGAGTAGCCGTCCTTGGGGTCGGCCGACTTCGTGCGCCACACCTCCTTGCCGGTCTTGATGTCGAGCGCGATCACGTGTGCGTCGAGGATGGTGCGGTAGAGCTTGCCGTCGAACAGCGCACCGCCGCGGTTGACGATGCCGCAGCAGACGACCCGGGTGGTGTCCGGCGGATACTCGATCATCGATTTCCAGATCGCTTTGCCGCTGAGCGCATCGAGGGCGACGGTCTTTTCGTGATCGGTGAGATAGAGGATGCCGTCCTTGAGCAGAGGCTGGGCCTCCTGGCCGCGGTTGTCCGACATGCTATAGGACCAGGCCGGGACCAAGCGCTTGACGTTGTTGCGGTTGATGCGCGTCAGCGGGCTGAAGCGCTGCTGGCCGTAGCCCATGCCATAGGTCAGGACATCGTCCGGCGTCCTTTCGTCGTTCTTGAGCTCGTCGGTCGTCTGCGCGAGAGCAAGCATCGGGAAGATCACGCTCATCAGGATGGCAACAACGGTTGGTCGCATCATGAGGGTCCCTCCCCTGGCTGGCGATCGAAAAGTCGGGGAAGCAGCTCGTTGACCAAGCGCTCGAACTGCTCTGTCTGACGCCATGACGTGATGCGCAGCGTGATGGACTTGGGTCCCTCCGCGAGCAGCCCGTCCAGGTGACTGACACACTGCTCTGGCGTGCCCGCCGCCGTCCATGCTTCGACCATCTGCGGTGAGAACACAGGCCCGTAGTATGCGTCGAGGAAGCGCTTGGTTTCCTCGAGAGCGGCCTGTCGATCCCCATTCATGTTGACATTGTGATAGGCCATCGTTGGAAAGCCGTTGGGGTCACGCCCTTGTTGCGCGAGAGCGGTGGCGATGCCGGACCAGTTGCTCCTTGCCAGACCGACCGAGAGCCGCGTCGTCATCCAGCCGTCGGCGAGCTGCGCCACTCGGCGAAGCGCCCGATCGAGTGCCGGGCCGGCGAGGGGCGGCCGCGGGTTTGACGCGATCCAGATCGGGCACGGCTGCTGCACGGGACGGGGCTGGATCGTCACGTCCTCGAACGAGCGGAAGCGGCCCTTGTAGGAGACGTGCTCCTCGGACCACAGTCGCCGACAGATGTCGATGTTTTCGGTGAGACGATCCGCGCGCTCGCGGTCGGTGACCTGGAACGCGGCGCCCTCCCGCGCGCTGGCTCCGCCCGCGACGAGCCCCGTACACGCGGCGAGCAGCATGCGTCCGTTGGAGAGGAGATCGAGCGTCGCCCACTGATAGGCGAAGACGAGAGGGTCGCGCACGGGGAATGACGCCATGCAGCCCACGCCGAGCCGGACACGCTGGGTGGCTGAGGCGAGTGCGCCAAGCAACGCGAGGGAATCCGGCCGCGGCTTGGCCCCAAGGCTGTCGCCGACCCAGATGGACCCGAAGAGGGGGTTCGCATCGACCTTCGCGGCCAGCGCGAGCATCTCGGTCACGCTGGTGACGCCGAAGAAGACGCCCCTCTGGGGCAGCGTGAAGCCAATGGTCGAGCTCATCGACCTCCCTCCGCCGTTCAGGCGAGGCCGTAGTACCGTGCGCAGTTGTCCCAGAGGATCGCGCGCTTCGCGGCCTCGGGCAGCGGGAGCTCGAGGAACCGCGCGACCGCGTGTGGGTACTTGCAGTCCGGGTGGGGGAAGTCCGTCGAGAACACGATGTTTGCGACACCCATCTGGTCGAACACTCCCTTGATGGGTTCCTCGTCGCACTCGACGGAGACGAAGCATTGCTGTTTGAAGTACTCGCTCGGCGCCTTCGACAAGTCGCGCGCGAAGACGTCCCCGAGCCACTCGTAGTGCTCGTCCATCCTCCAGAGGAGGAAGGGCACCCAGCTCGCGTTGCCCTCGAGGAACGCGACGCGCAGCCGCGGATGGCGCTCGAGGATCCCGCCACCGCAGAAGCTCACGGCCGCGAGCATTTGCTCACCCGGGTGGCAGACGGTGTGGCGGAGCATCACGTTGCGCGCGAAGCGGTCCCCGACTTGCGGGAGGTACGCCCCCAAGCCTTCGTGGAAACCGAGCGGCACATCGAGCGCTTCGAGCTGGCTCCAGAGCGGCTCGTAGTACGGATCGTGCCAGTTGCGGCCGTTGACCGGATTGGGACGGAGGAAGATGCCTTTGAAGCCCAGCTCCTTCACTGCCCGCTGTGCCTCGGCGACCGCGTCGTCGATCTCGAACGGCGAGATCATGCCGGCACCGATCAAGCGCTGCGGGTTCGCGGCGCAGAAGTCATAGAGCCAATTGTTGTAGGCGCGGGCGATGGCGGCCGCCAGCTTCGGCTCCATCCCATCGATTCCCTGAGCGTAGAGCCCGCGCGTTGGGTAGACGACCCCGACGTCGATGCCTTCCTGGTCCATGGCCTCGAGCTGCGCCTCGGCGCTCCAGCCACGCTCGTGGAAGGAGCGGAACTGCTCCCGGTTGTGTTGCGCCGATCGGCCGCGCGCCTCCGCTGAGTAAGTGACATTGGCCGGCATGAGCTTGCCGTCGATCTCGATACGGAGATCGAGTACCCAGTCGTCGAAGCCGCGCGGGGCTTGGTGCTTGAACGGGGCGTCGATGTAGCGCGCCCAGAGATCGGGCGGCTCGATGATATGGATGTCGCTGTCGAGCACGCGGAAGCCGTCCTTTGCCATTTGCCGCACCTCCCTCGTCAGCCTCGGAGTCTACTACTTCATGAGCGGTCGCAGCGTCCGGCGGCAGTGCGTCCCATTCGACCCTCGGGGCTTTGAAAACCAAAAGGGTTGACATCAGCTCGCGCTGTTCCTTATTGTCACCGGACCATATTCCAAACCGTCCCGGCGGTCGCCCAGGACGCCGGGCTGGAGCAGGCGATCTGCATTGATCACGGCCCAGTACTCGGATGATGCTCCTCGGTCTGAGCTCTTGAAGCTTGCGTGGTCGCACGCATGAAGAGGCACGTGCTGGCCGGCCTCGTGATGCTCCTGCTGGCGTCACCAGTCTGGGCGCAGTCGTCGACCACCCCAGGAGAACTCGAAGCGATCAAATCGGATCTCGGTCGCGTCAAGGCCGACATTGAGGAAATCAAGCGTCAACTCGGCCAAATCTTGCGCCTCATGCAGCAGCGCTCGGCCCCGAGCGGTGCTGCGCCGCTAGGCGGAGCCGCCCGCGCACGGGTGGCAGATGCACCAACGCTCGGGCTGACAGACGCGCCGGTGACGGTCGTGGAGTTTTCCGACTACCAGTGCCCTTTCTGCGGGAGGTTCTATTCGACGACATTGCCAGCGCTCAAACGGGACTACATTGACACGGGCAAGGTGCGCTACGTGTTTCGCGACTACCCGCTGGATCAGATCCATCCTCAAGCCCGCAAGGCCGCGGAGGCCGCCCACTGCGCTGGCGATCAGGGCAAATATTGGGAGATGCACGACCGGCTCTTCCAAAATCAGCAGGCGCTTACGCCTGCGCAACTCAGTCAGCACGCGCGCGCGCTCGGTCTCGATGGCGCCCTCTTCGACGCTTGCTTGAACACAGGCGCTCATTCGCAACGCGTCGAGCAGGGCTTGGGCGACGGTCTGGCTGCTGGTGTGCAGGGTACTCCTGGGTTCATCGTAGCGAGGACAAAATCTGGTGATGCCGTTGAGGGCACGCTCATCAGAGGCGCCCAGCCGTTGGAAGTCTTCCGCCGTCTCATCGACCATCTCCTAGCCGAAAAGTAGGAGACGGGCGCGGCCCCGCCTGGAGCCGCGCCCGTAGCTGCCCGATCGCTTTTCGCTAGACCAGCGTTCGGATCCAGCCGTAGCGCCGGTGATCGGGAGCTGCGCCCTCGGCGAGATAGCGTTTGCGCATCTTCGAGATGTTGTCCGAGGCATGGGGGAATTCGAGCAGTGTCTTGAGGCCTCCGAGGTCCACGGGAAGCTTACTCTCCCAGTCGTCGTTGATTGCCCCGAACTTCTTCGGTTTCGTCGAGGAGACGTGGTACAGGCGCGCGGAGTTGAGGCCGATGATGTTCCGCTTGTCGGATTCCTTGATCTCCGGGTAGTCCCACTTCTCTTGCAGCCGCTCGGGAATCTGGAATCGCCAGAACGCCTCGTACTGCCACTGCGGCGAGCCATACCACAGCGAATCCGAGCCGAACACGATCCGCTGCGAGCCCATGTTCTGGAGGAGCTGACCGATGATGTGGGCCCACACCGTGGGGAAGGTGATGATCGTCGACGCGAAGGTCGAGCCGACCTCGGCATAGACGTTGTGGAGGTGCCGAGAGACTTGAGCGAAGCGCGTGGTCCACTCGATGTCGGGCACACCCTCGCGGAGAACTGGGCGCCTGCTGAGCAGGTTGGCGAGCGGTTTGGGGTTGTAGAACAGGACTGGCCTGATGCACGAGTGGTAGATGATGAAGTTGAAGGTCGGCCAGTCGCGTGCCACCTTCGGCAGGTCCTCCGGGTTGCCGTTCTCCGGGTTGTCGTGTGCCATGTCGTGTGGAGGCGGGGCGAATCCCTTGTGGACGCAGATGTTGCCGAACGCGGGGCGCTCGTGCCGCAGGATGACCTGATACTTCCTGATCAGCTCGAACGTCGGATACATGACAGCCTCGTCGTCGAGCCTCCACTGCTTCATCGAGGCGCCGGCCGGGTCCGTGACCTGTTTGGCGGCCAGGGACACGCAGTAGCCTTTCCACGCGTCCGGCTTGTTGTGATCGATCTGCCGCTGGATCTCGAACAGATTGGCGGTGCCGGGATAGAGGAGCCCGTGGGCGTAGAGACGCTGTGAGCCGGCGAGCTTGTTGACGAAATTTCTCACGCCGACGGTCTGGTCCGCCGTGAGCACTTCGATGCTACGGGCATCGAACACGTTCTTCGGTTCTGCGCCGGCAACGAACACGGGGAGAAATCCCGTGATGTTGCTGAGCAGGCCGACCGTCATCTGGCTGTCGAGGAACAGCGACTTGATGAACGCCTGAAGGTGGAGGATCGCGTGGTCCATCGGGTCGCCGATCAGCGCCGGGTTCCAGTTTCTCCACAGCCCCTTCGAATCGTCTAGATTGCCGCGCAACGCGAGCTCGTCGGGCAGCTGGGCGGTGCCGGCGGGACTCCCGAGCGGTGGGTTGAATGGATTCGTGTGGAACTCCGCCGCCCCGGGATATCCCCGCGCGAGAGCTCGCAGCGCCCGGTTCTCCTCGGTCTTGCTCTGGCGAATCATGTGGAGCTGGTCGTCGAAGATGAACAGGTCCTCCGGAGGACCGTCGTCGGCGAACGCCTCGCCCTCGTACAATGCGTCGCGGCTCACGTTGAAGTAGCGCCCGAAGATCTCGTTCATCGCGAGGAACGTGGCGGCCATGCCTCCGGTGGTCGCCATGAACTTCCGGCGGCTCATGCCGAGCTTCTTGGCGGCGGCGTCGGCAAGCTCGTTCGTGCGCGCCTCGATGCGCTGCTGTTCCTCGGTTTGCGGCATCGGCAGCCACTCGCCGTTCGACACGATCTGAGTGGGAATGGGTGATGGGAACGGATCGGTATCGGCTCTGGCACATTTCGCGAGCTGAGCATCAGTGAGCCACGTATCGAGCTTTGGATCCTCACGCGACATGGTGTCACTCCGTTTCTGGGCCTCTGCGGCTCCGAAGGGATGAACGACTCAGAGACTGCCGCAAGAGAGCGCGACGGAGCGGGCAGCCGGCGGCGCACGCACCGACACGAGCGAAGAGTCTTGCATCAGGATGGCCTGCGGAGAGTCTCGACCAAGCGCGCGACAGCAACGACGCCGATGTGACGTCCCATCGCACACCTCCAAGTATCCAGAACCGACCGCGCGATGCTACGTGCCTCGCCGAACCGTGTCAAACAAAATCGACCGGCACGCCGCACGATCGGGGAGGTCTCAGGCGACACCGAAGTTGAAAACGCCGAAGATCATGCTGGCGCGCCACGGCGGCGGCGCGCCGAGCCACATTCGCGTGACGTAGTGTTCCGCGGTGATCCCGAGCTTGTTCAGATACTGGAGCGCGGCCTCGTTCGCCTCAGGTAGACGCAGCGAGCGGGGGGCTCGTCGCACGGCAGCGGCAAGGCGAAGAAGCACCAGGCCCGTGGACGCGTCTCGAGCGATGGTCGGGCCGCCGCCCCAGGGGCACGCGAGGTGAAAGCCGGCGACGTCGTCGCCGCACGTCGCTACCCAGCCCGACGAGGCGAACGCCTCGATGAAGGCGCGACGGTCCTCGCCGGTTGCCGCGTGGTCCAGCGCGTACGCCGCGGGAAGGTCAGCGGCCTGCATCGGTCGAGTCGCCGTGCCCGCGTCCAGAGAGCCCGCGTCCGGAGGGGCGGTCGGCCATGCAAACGAGCCGTAGCGCTCGCCGGCGACGAAGCCGATGCGCTCGTATATCGGACGGCCCGCGTCCGTCGCGAGCAGCAGCACCGCGCGGACCGAGCGGGCGCGCAGCCAGCCGATAGCGGCCTCGGTCAGGCGTCCGCCGAGGCCGGAGCGCTGCTGGCCCGGCCGCACGACGATCCCGTGCACCCATCCGGTGGGCGGCGCACCGGGGAAGATGGTGGCGCCACCGGTCCCGACGATCTCGCCGTCCACCTCGGCGACGAACAGCGCACAATCGTCGCGAGCGGAGTAGTAGTCGAACAGCACGCGGCGCCCGGACCATCCGACGGCGTCGTTCGCGGCCAGGGCGCCGTCGAGATCAGCGGAGCGAAATGGGCGGATGACCGGTGAACTGGACGCGCTCGTCAGTGCCACGAAGTGGACACTACGACCCTCAGTGTCGTGTTCGCAAGAATGGCGTTGACCGCCGAGCTCATTGACACGCCGGCCGCGGTGCTGATACAGGGGGCACCATGAAGAGATCACTCGGTCGCATTTCGCTCGTCCTCGTCGCGCTGCTCCTCGTTGCCGTGCTGCCGGCCCGGGCCGAGGCGCCGGCGGGCCAGGTCACGTGGGGCGTCTCGGTCTCGCTGCCGCCGGCGTGGTTCGACCCGGCCGATGCCACCGGCATCCTCATTCCGTTCATGGTGTACTACGCGCTCCACGACGCCCTCGTGAAGCCGCTGCCGGGCAATCCGATGGCGCCTTGCCTGGCCGAGTCCTGGAGCGTTTCGCCGGACGGCCTCGTCTACGAGTTCGTGCTGCGGCGGGGTGTGAAATTCCACAACGGCGACCCGGTGACCGCAGACGACGTGAAGTTCAGCTTCGAACGCTACCGCGGCGCGTCGGCGAAGATCCTGAAGGACAAGGTCAGGCAGGTTCAGGTGGTCGACCCGCACCGTGTGCGCTTCCAGCTCAAGGAGCCCTGGCCGGATTTCCTCACCTTCTACGCGACACCCGCCACGGGCGCTGCGTGGATCGTCCCGCGCCGGTACGTCGAGAAGGTCGGCGACGAGGGCTTCAAGAAGGCGCCGGTCGGGGCGGGTCCGTACCGGTTCGTCTCGTTCGCGCCGGGCGTGGAGCTGATCGTCGAGGCCAATGAGCAGTACTGGCGCAAGATCCCGAGCGTCAAGCGGCTGGTCCTCAAGGCCGTGTCGGACGAGGTCACGCGCGCGACGATGCTGAAGCGGGGAGAGATCGACGTCGGATACACCTTCCGCGGGGCGGTCGCGGAGGACGTCCGGCGCACGGCAGGCCTCACGCTCAAGCCCGTGCGCTTCTACGGCGAGCAGTGGCTCCTCTTCACGGAGCAATGGGACCCGAAGTCACCGTGGGCCGACCGGCGCGTGCGACTGGCCGTCAACCACGCCATCGACCGCCAGGCCATCAACGAGTCGCTGACCCTCGGCTTCTCGCGGATGACGGGCAGCATCATCCCGCGCGACTTCGAATTCTCGTGGGCGGCTCCGCCTTATCCATACGACGCGGCGAAGGCGCGGCAGCTTCTGGCCGAGGCCGGATACCCGCGCGGGCTCGAGGCCGAGCTGTGGACCGACACCGGGTTCGCCGAGCAGACCGAAGCCATCGCGAACTACCTCGCCGCCGTCGGCATCCGCACCCGCATGCGCGTCCTCGAGCGCGCCGCCTATTTCAACCAGCTCCGCGAGAAGAAGCTGCGGCCTCTGGTGTACGTGGCGAGCGCCGCGTACGGGAATGCCGCGACCCGCATCGACTCGTTCGTATCTGCCGGCGGCCTCTACGCGTACGGCAGCTACCCGGACATCGAGGGGCTCATTCAGGAGCAAGCGACCGAACGCGACCGCAAGCGCCGCGAGGGGACGTTGCACCGCATCCAGCAGATGATGCACGAGCGCGCGATGTTCGCCCCGATCTGGGACATCGCGAGCCTGGTCGGGTACGGCCCGCGCGTCGCCGAGCCCGGTCTGGGGCTCATGGGCAGCTATCTGTGGAGCGGGCCCTATGAGGAGGTCAGGCTCAAGGCGACCATGAGCGGAAGGCGCCCCTAGCGGAGTTGTTCTCTGGCCGCTCGGTCATCAGCAATCGTTTGCAGGGATTGCTGCTCGAGCCTCAGCACGTGCTTGGCGATGACGCGGTACGTCCACTGGCCGGGAGCCGTCTCGCTGTTGAACCGCTCGTCGGTCAGTCCAACCAGTGAGCCGATGAACCGCGCCCTCTCCGCAAGCCATTCGGCGACGAGCCGGTCCATCGGCGATGCGGTGATCCGGGACTCGTAACGTCCCTCGAGAACCTGGCCCGTATGGATCTTTTCGTGGTCGATGTCATTCGTCAGCAGTGTCCAGACATCCTTCCCCTGGGCGCAAGCGTGCGACGAGGCCATCGGCAGCTCACGATCAGTCGCCGCGAGCAAGGTGTCGATCGTCGTCATCGTCTGCTCGAGGAGCTCACGAATCGCGTCTCGAACGGTTGCCGCCATGTCTCCCTCCGCTGGGCCGATGGATATTGCGAGGGAACGAGTATAGCGGCCGCCGCGACCACCGAGAACGGGCGTTCGTGACGCGTCCAGTACCGGGCGCGCTGCACGGCGGAAGGAATACGTCACGGGAGATTATGTTGACAGTATTCTGAAAATTAGGTAGACCTAATTCCCGTCGCACCTATCACAGACAGGGGAGGCCGCTATGAAACGGCTCGTCACGCGCTCTTTGCTGTTCGCGGTCACGCTGGCCGGGCTCTCCACCGTTGTGGCCGCCGCTGCCGACAAGCCCGCCGAGGTGCCGCTGACGGCAGCGAACCAGACGTTCGACCCCGCCGAGATCAAGGTCAAGGCTGGCCAGCCGTTCGTGCTCGTCGTCACCAACAACGATCCGAAAAAGGCGATCGAGGTCGAGAACAAGGATCTCCGCATCGAGAAGGTCGTGCCCGCCGGCAAGATCGTGAACATCCGCGTCCGCGCGCTAACGCCGGGCACATACGTGTTCGTCGACGACTTCAACCACGCGGCGCAGGTGAAGATCGTCGCCGAGTGATATGGATGACAGCGCGCCGACGCCGGAGGTGAGGCCGGTTGACCGCCCTCGCGTCGTGCGAACCGAGGAGCTGTTCGGCACGCGGCGTGAAGTGATCGTCAAGCACGGCCGGGAGGAATATCGCCTGCGCATCACGCGTGCGGACAAGCTCCTTCTGACCAAGTAGCCAGCCCGCCGAGGGCGCCCGGGGCGCCCGCCGCCAGCCAGCGACCTGTGAACAGACTCCCATCACCGGGAGCAGCTAGAGGACTACCGTGAAACTTGTTGTGCTGTTGCTCGCGGTGCCGGCGCTGCTCGCGGCGCGTCCCGCGCACGCGCAAAACGACTATCAGAACGTCTCGTTCTTCTATCCGCTGCGCACGCGCCGGCCCGTCATCGAGCGTGAGCTCGAGGTTAGCGTAGAGCACGCGAAAAGCGGCGAGGGCCGCACGACCGAGGCGGCGGGGGCCATCGAGCTGCCGATCTTGCCGCGCTGGCAGGTCGAGCTGGAAGTGCCGCTGGTCTTCAATGATCCGGACGACGGCGCATCACGGGGTGGTGTGGGCGACCTCCGTCTAGAAACCAAAGTGGCCGTCTGGCAGTCATTGGACTGGCTCTCGCAGGTCGCCGTCGGGGTAGAAGGGCGCCTCCCGTCGGGCTCGGAACGTCGTGGGCTCGGCGGCGAGGCGGAGATCGAGCCCTTCGTCAGCGGCGGCATCGCGCTCGGCGACTTCGACCTCCTCGCCTCGGTTGCGTACGAGTTCAACCTTAACGCGAACGTCCCGGGACCCAACGAGCAGGAGCTGACGGCTTCGGCCGCTGGCGGCTGGCGCGTGACCCGCTGGTTCGCGCCGCTCGTGGAGCTGGTGACCGTCACGCGGACCCGCGCCGCGCCCGACGACGAGCTGCGCGGAAAGACACGCGTCACCATCGTGCCCGGCTTCAACGCAAAGCTCCTGCCGGGGACGACACTGCGACTCGGCGTCGAGCTGCCGCTCACGCGCGCCAGGACCGCGGAGTACACCATCCTCGGGGGTTTCGTGAAGGAGTTCTAGGCGCCTCACCAGCTGCCCGAGGCGCCGCCGCCGGAGCTGCCGCCGCCGCCCGAGAAGCCGCCTCCCGAGGAGAAGCCACCACCGCCGCCCGAGACGACGGCGAAGCCGCCGAGCGTTGCGGTGCCCTTCGTCTTCAGGTCGACGGCCGCCTTCTGGTACCACGCCGTGTGCGCGAGGCGCAGCTTGGCCAGCGGATAGCCGATCAGGTATGCCGCGACCAGAACGAGCGTCGGTGTCGGCCCGATGAGCAGCAGGGGAAACATCGACCAGAAGGGGATCAAGAACACATAGAGGAACCAGCCGACACCGGGCGTCACGATGCCGATGAACGTGAAGAGGCCGATGCCGGCTGGAGACGCATCGGGAGGTCTCCCAGGATGGTGACAGCGTCAGGCCGCCCACTATGGGCGAGCTGCACGCTTTCTCGACGGTAAACGGAGGATGGCTGCCGCCGGAAGGTTTAGGTGCCGTCGCGTTTGCCACGGCGTGCGAGAATGGGCGACACCGCTCTGAAGGGAGGCCTCGATGGCCATCGACGAAGTCGTCCTGCGAAAGAGCCGAAAGTCGCGAGCAGCTGCAGCGCCGCCGGCCGCGATGTCGGCCGAGGAGTGGCGGACGCGGGTAGATTTGGCTGCCGCGTATCGGCTGGCCGTCATCTATGGCTGGACCGACCTCAACAACACGCACTTCTCGGCCCGCATTCCCGGGACCGAACACTTCTTGCTCAATCCGTTCGGGATGCTCTTTGACGAGATCACGGCGTCGTCGCTCATCAAGCTCGACAAGGACGGCAACATCCTGAGCGACTCAGACTATTCGTCGAATCCCGCCGGATTCGTGATCCACAGCGCCATTCACTTGTCGTCGCCCGATCTCAACTGGGTCATCCATACCCACAGTCGCTTCGGCACAGCGGTCGCGACGCAGAAGCACGGACTGCTGCCGGTGACGCAGAAGGCGCTGACGCTGATGGGCTGGCTCGCCTACCACGACTTCGAGGGCGCGGCGTTCGACACCGGCGAGCGGCCCCGGATCGTCCGCGATCTCGCTGACAAGCGCATCCTGATCCTGCGCAATCACGGATTGATGACCGTCGGCAAGACCGTCGGCGAGGCGTTCGTGTGGATGTATCGCATCGAGACCGCGTGCCGCATCCAGATCGACGCGCTGTCGGGTGGCAGTGAGCTCCAGCCGCTCTCCGAGGCCACGCAAGCCAAGACCATCGAGCAGGGTCTCAAGATGTACGGCCCCGGCGGCTTCATCGAGACCGGCAAAGAGTGGCCCGCTCTGTTGCGCCAGCTCGAGCGCCTGGACGGCACGTCGTATCGCACGTGACGATGCTGGCCGACCACATCGCGTACGTGGCGCTCGTCTCGAGCGACCCGGCCACCGCGGCCAACGTGTTCGAGCGTCACTTCGGTCTTCAGCGCGCCGAGCTGTCGAGCCCGGCGGGGCCGGTGCCGGTCTTCGCGCTCGGCCGGAGCGCGCTTGCCCTGTTTCCGCCGGCGCATCCGCTCGTGGCGGGCGAAGCGAGGCCGGGCGTTCACCACATTGCGCTTGAGGTGGACGATGTCGACGCGGCCGAGGGACCGGTCGAAGGGGCAGCCGAGGTCGGTCTCGGCGGTCGACGCATCCGCCGACTCGCACGTGACGCGCTGAACGGGGTTCGCGTCCTGCTCACCGAGCGGCTCGCCCTCACGCCACGCGGCGGAGGCCCGGTGGAACGTCTCGACCACATCGGAGTCGCGAGCACCGACGTCGGCGAAGACGAAGCGCTGTTCACGGGAAAGCTCGGCTTCGCGGTGGAAAGCCGCCAGTCCGACATCGAGGTGTCGATGGCTCTGGAAAGCTTCACGTCCGACAAGTACGGCGTCGTCTACCACACGCGCGCGCCGGAGCCGGTGGGCGGCCTGCGCGTCACCTTCATCTCTATCGGAGATTGCGAGCTCGAATTCCTCGCCAACTTCGATCCGCGACAGAGCGGCCACGTCGATCAGGGCCGCGCGGGAACCACACGGCAGGACCAGGGGGCGATCGCGCGATACGTCGCCACGCGTGGCCGCGGCCTGCACCACTTCGCGGTGAAGACGCGCGATGCCGATGCGCTGCTCGGCGGCATGGCCGCCGCCGGCTTGCCGATGATCGACACCAAGGCGCGGCCGGGCTCGCGTCGCGCGTTGATCGGCTTTCCTCATCCCCGCGCGCTCGGCGGCGTGCTCATGCACGTCGTCCAGCGTGACGCCTGAGAGCTTCTAAGGGCCATTCGCCCGGGGCCGAGCATGTCTTCCAAGTTAGGAGGGACTGGCGTGACTCGGTACTCTGGAGGCGCTGGAAGGAGGTACGGGTGATGGCGACGACGACTCTGGAAGGTACGGCACGGGCTCTGGTTGCGCCCGGTAAGGGGATCCTCGCCGCGGATGAGAGCCACGCCACGATTGGTCGGCGCTTCGAGCCGCTCGGGATCGTGAACAATGAGGAGAACCGCCGGCGCTACCGGCAGATGCTCCTGACGACCAAGGGCATCGGCGAGTTCATCAGCGGGGTGATCCTGTTCGACGAGACCATTCGCCAGACAGCCGACGACGGACGACCCTTCGTCGACGTGCTGCGCAACGAGGGGATCATCCCGGGGATCAAGGTCGACCGCGGGACGAAGCCGCTGGAGGGGGCGCTGGGCGAACAGGTGACCGAGGGGCTCGATGGGCTTCGCGAGCGTCTGGCGGACTACAAGAAGCTCGGCGCGCGCTTCGCCAAGTGGCGGGCGGTGATCGTGATCGGCGACGACGGTCGCACGCCGACGCCATTAGCCCTCGAGGCCAACGCGGAGGCGCTCGCGCGGTACGCCGCGTTGTGCCAGGAGGCGGAGATGGTTCCGATCGTCGAGCCCGAGGTGCTGATGGACGGCGGGCACTCGATCGAGCGGTGCTTCGAGGTTACCGAGGCCACGCTGCACACCGTCTTCCACGCGCGGTGGGAGCACAAGGTTGCGCTGGAGGGCATGCTCCTGAAACCGAGCATGGTGTTGCCGGGCGCGGTGTCGGGGCGCCGGGCGCCGGTGGAGGACGTGGCGCAGGCAACCGTACGATGCCTGCGCCGGACGGTTCCCGCTGCGGTGCCCGGGATCGTGTTCCTCTCGGGTGGACAGTCGGACGAGCTCGCGACCGCCCACCTCAATGCGATGAACCGTCTTCCAGAGGCGGCGCCGTGGCCTCTCAGCTTTTCCTTCGCGCGGGCACTGCAGGCTGCGCCTCTGACGGCGTGGGGCGGCGATCCGACGCGGGTGGACGACGGGCAGCGCGCGTTCCGCCACCGCGCACGCTGTAACAGCGCGGCGCGCACGGGAGCCTACACGGCGGAGCTCGAGCGGAGCGGCCGGTGAGCGCCAGCGCGCTCGCGATCCTCGTCGGGGGCGGGCCGGCGCCCGGCATCAATGCGGTCATCGCGGCGGCCACGATCGAGGCGCGCAATCGGGGACTCGTGGTCCTCGGATGCCACGACGGTTACCAATGGCTGATGAAGAAGGACACGAGCCACGTCGAGGAGCTCGAGATCGCCGCGCTCTCGCGGATCCACTTCGAGGGCGGCTCGGTGCTTCGGACCTCGCGGGCGAACCCGGCGCGCTCGGCCGAGACGCTCCAGAACGTCGCGGAGTCCTTGCGGCGCCTCGGGGCCTCGTACCTCCTGACGATCGGCGGCGACGACACCGCGTCCGGCGCCGCGGCCGTGGCGCGGGTGCTGGATGGCAAGCTCGCGGTCGCCCACGTGCCGAAGACGATCGACAACGACCTGCCGCTGCCGCCCGGGGTCCCGACGTTCGGCTTCACGACGGCGGTCGACGTGGGCAAGGATCTCGTGCGCAATCTCATGAAGGATGCGGCGACGACCGACAAGTGGTTCTTCGTCACAATCATGGGTCGGCACGCCGGTCATCTCGCCCTCGGCATCGGCAGTGCCGCGGGCGCGACGCTGACGGTCATCGGTGAGGAGTTCCCCGCGGGCCCGGTCAGCCTCGACCAGATCGCCGATATCCTCGAAGGCGCGATCATCAAGCGGCGCGCCCTCGGACGGGAGCACGGTGTGGCGCTGCTCGCCGAGGGGTTGATCGAGCGGTTGGATCCGGACACACTCAGCCGGGTCGAGCGCGATCCTTACGGAAATGTCCGGCTGGCCGAGCTGGAGCTTTCGCGTCTGCTCAAGGAACGGGTGGCGGCGAGTCTGGGGGCACGCGGAATCGCGATCACCATCGTCGCGAAGGACATCGGCTACGAGCTTCGGTGCGCTCCGCCGGGAGGCTTCGACATCCACTACTGTCGAGGTCTCGGTTACTGGGCGACGCGGTTTCTCGTCGAGGGCGGCACCGACGCGATGGTGACGATGCAGGGCGATACCTTCGTGCCGGTCCCGTTCCGCGATCTGATCGACGGGAAGACCGGGCGATTCCGCGTGCGTCACGTGGACGTGGAGTCGGAGGCATACCAGATGCTCGCCGCCTACATGATTCGACTCAACCGAGCGGACCTCGAGGATCCCGAGCTGGTCCGCGCCCTGGCCAACGCCGGCGCGCTCGACGAGGCGACCCTGGTGAAGCGGTTCGGCGACCTGGTGACGCCGGGTCGCCGCAGATTCACTCTCCGACCTTGAAGATCTTCGCGCCGACGGCTTCCTCCACCCGCGCGTCGCGCATCCGGAAGAGACTGAAGCCGTAGGTTCGGTCGGTGTGCGGGCCGGCCTCGAAGGCGCCGCGGACTTTGTAGACCCGAAGCGGATCGTAGAGGATCGTTACCGCTTTCGGCGCGTACACGTACACGGTCTCGTCCTGCCCGACCGGCACCTCGCAGCAGTAGTTGCCCATCGTGGAGACGCGACTCAGCAGGAAGAACGAGAGGTCGGGGGGTCCGGCCGGAATGATGAAGCCGTGGATCTCGACTTCCTTTCCGTTGTAGGACTTGATCGTCTGGGTCACTTCGAAGTTTGCCCTGATCGAATCGACGAGCTGGGCGAACGACAGGCGTGGAACCCCTTGGGCGTAGGCTGACTGAGCGTACGCCGCCAGACCGAAATTCGCGCACGCCAGGCACACGCTCGCCGCCAGCGCCGCGCGAGCTCGCTCGAACGACCAGGCTCTACGACAGTGGCGCAAGATTCTCGGCCACCTCCGTGCGATACGCGAGCACGGCCGGCAGCAGCCCGGCGAGCGCGCCCAGCGCGACGGCGCCGCCGAAGACCACGGGCTCCAGCGCGCCGACGACGAAGAGATTCGCGACCGGTCCGCCGCGGCCGCCGAGCATAGACGCGCCGAGATACGCCACGCCGTGTCCGCCCGCGACCCCGAGGGCGCCGCCGATGACCGCCAGCGCGCAGGACTCCAGCAAGACGATGCCCAGGATGGTCGCGCGCCGGGCGCCGAGCGCGCGCATGGTCGCGATCTCGCGCTTGCGCTCCAGGGTGGCGCTGTACATCGAGACGAACAGGTAGAGCAGCACGACGATGGCGACGATCACCAGCAGGAGGGCCAGGACCTCGTCCACCAGGCTGAGGACATTGAAGATGTTGAGCAGAACCGCACTGGGAAAGACCGCCTGGGTCTCCGCGGTGACGTTGAACCCTCGGTGCAGGCCTGCCAGATCCGACATTCGCTTGGGCCGCACCAGTACGGCCGTGAGCGGCTTGACCTGCATCTTCCGCGACACTTCGTTCATCTGCCAGTAGCTCGCCAGCGAGATGAAAATCGCGCGATCGTCGGCGCTGTCCGTCGAGCGGAGGATCCCGACGACCGTCAACGGATACTCGGCCATCTCCTCTCCCTCGTGGAACCGGTCCCCGACCCGCAGGCCCGTTCGGCGCGCGACGTCGGCGCCCAGCACGGCCTCGTACGCCGGCTGCTCGGGCGGATCGTCGCGGAAGAACCGTCCTTGGGATATCGCGAAGGTTTTCCGGCGCCACGGGAGGGCCGCGAAGTACCCGCCGGTCGTCGCCACGTAGCGGTAGCCCTGGAACGCGTCTCCCATCGCGACGGGCACGGCGACCTCGACACGGGGGTCGTCCTGTAGATCACGATAGGTCCCGTACGAAATGTTCGGCGTGGGCACGTCCATCCGGAAGACGACATTCAGGACGAGCTGGGTCGGGCTGCCCTTGGCGCCCACGAGCAGGCTGTAGTCGGTGGTCCCCTCGATGAACCCCTGCTTGATACCTCGGCTGAGGAGCCCGCTCGCGATGACCAGGCTGACACCGAGTGCGACGGACAGGGACGTCAGCGCGCTCGCGACGAATCGCCCTCGCAGGTATTTCAGCGCGACCGTGAGGACCGTCACACGCGCTCCACGGCGCCTACGCGGTACTCCGGGCGATTGATCGCCGTGACGTCGACGACCTGATCGCCGGCCGCCAGCACGGCCGTCTCGTGCGAGACGACGAGCAAGGTGGTGCCGGCCTCGCGGCAGACGCTCAGGAGCTCGTGGAGCACTTCGCGGGCAGTGCCGGCATCCAGGCTGGCGCACGGCTCGTCCGCCAGGATCAGCGGAGGGTGGTTGGCCAGCGCGCGCGCGATGGCGATCCGCTGCTGCTCGCCTCGCGAGAGCTGCTGCGGCTTGTGCGTCAGTCGCGCGCCGAGACCCAGGCGCGCGAGGATTTCGGCGGCTCGCCGCCGCTGCTCGGGCTTCGGGATCGCGCCGGCGAACATCATGGAGAGCATCACGTTCTCGAGGGCGGTGAAGGCCGAGAGCAGGTTGAACGTCTGGAAGACGTAGCCGATGTGCTGCGCCCGGAAGCGGTCGCGGCGCGGCTCGGGCAGGGCCGAAATATTCGTGTCGTGGACGGCGATCGTACCCGCGGTCGGCAGCGACACGCCGGCGATGAGATTGAGGAGCGTCGTCTTGCCGGAGCCGCTCGGGCCCGTCAGGACCGTGCAGCGCCCCGCCGGAAGCGCCCAGTGCTCGATGTTGAGCACGTCGAGCGAGCGCCCGTTCCCCAGCGGGAACGCCTTCTTCACCCCATGCAGGGCGACGGCCGCCGGCACCTCTGTCATCGGTCGTCGCGCGGGCGGGGCTCCGCGTTGGCGGCCCCGCCCGCGATCCTCGAGTTTACCGGATGGCGATGGGGTTGATCGGAACGCCGATCCCGCCTCGTAGCAGCAGCGGCCCGAGGACGAAGAGAAACTCGTACGCCTGGTCCTTGGCCAGTTCGTCGAGGTTGAGGATCTCCATGATGTAGGCGCCGCGGTTCCAGAGGAAATCGGTGTGAATCGGCAGCGCCAGATAGCCGAACGCCTTTCGCTGATACTTCGGATCCAGCGGGAATCCCCATTCGAGCGCCGCGTTGTCGGAGCCGACGGCCACGATGTCCATGTCGTTGAAGAACTTCAGACTATCGGGGCCCACGCCGGGCTGGGGCTGGTGCCACTTCGTGTGGGCCGCGTCCAGGCGCCCGGCGGCATCCGGCTCGTCCCACGTCTTGCGCCAGCCCGTCCGGACCAGCAGGATGTCGCCCTTTCGAATCTCGACATTCTGCGACTTCGCGGTGTTCTGAAGATCTTCCAGCGTGATCCAGTAGTCGCCCGGAAGGGGATCGCTCTTCTTGTATCTCGCGACGTCGAGCAGCACGCCGCGGCCGACCATGAACTTCACGCTCGCCGCGTCGCCGTGCACCGTCCCGGCGGGTTTGGGCGGCGGCATGTTGTTGAACAGCGAGTTCTCCCGGTAGATGTGCGCGAAGGTATCGAGATGGGAGCCGGTGTGGTTGTGCATGACGGTGAAGCTGGCCGCGCCCTGATAGCGCTGCGGGTCGAATTTGCCCGTCGTCGCCGCGACCCGATCATATCCATCGAGCTCCTGAATGACCTGAACGCCGAAGCGCGCCGGCCGCACCACCCGGGCGACGTCGTCGTGGAGCTCTTCGCCGAGGGGGTAGGCCTTCCCCGTCTTCACCAGCCTGGCGGCCTGGACGATCATCTCCGGAGTGATGACGTTGAGCATTCCCCGCTTGTCCTGCTCACCCCATCGCCCCCAGTTGCCGCGCTTGCCCCACTTGCCCGGCACCGTCCACGGCGCCGGCTCGCGCGCCAGCTTGTCGTCCAGCGGGTACTGCGGCGCCTGCTGCGCGCTCGTGCCCGCGATCGACAGGAAGAGAACTCCGAGCGCCAAGCTTCCCATGCCTATGAGCAGAGATCTCAGCCGTTGCATGGCCTTTCCTCCCTGAAAGGTGACTCCCATCACGCCTGGATGCGGTTCAGAGTGCTTCGCCTCAGCGAGGAACAGTAACCCCGGTCATCGACGGAGGATGCTTGAGATAGGATTCCGCCAGGCTCCGTCCCGTCGCGCGCATGAGTTGCCGATCCTCTTCCGGAGTGGGGCCGGGCGGGACACGGACGATGGTGTCGTTGCAGTAGGTCGGAATGACGGCGCCGGCTTTTTGACTCAGGCCCTCGGGCGCTTCGCCCGTCTGCACGGCTCGAATGCCCCGGCGGATCTGCTGTCGGAACATGATGACCCCCCGATCAGTGGCACCCAGGTGCTCGAGGGCGTGGACGGCCACCGGCCGCTGGCCGACTTGCGCTTCGTAGTCCCCGGGGCGGCGTTGACTGGCCTCGTGGGAGTCGTCGGCGGGGAGCTGACCGGGGAGCATGATGCTGCGATCGGCCCACCAGGAAGGCGTGACGCCGTCCGTCTCGCTCACGTGGCGAAACTCGATGAACATGGTGTGGGTGTCGTCCTGTGGGACGATCCAGCGGCTCATCATCGGACCGTCAAAGGGGTGCTCCCGGTGACCATCCTCCCAGATCGGCGCCACCTGCTGCAGGTTCGGCAACACGTTCTCGACCATCCGCGCCCACACGTTCTGCTCCACCCTGCGCGTGGCGATGTAGATCATGCCGACTGGCGTCTCGACGAAGTCCAGCTCCGGCACCTTGCCGAACTCGTCGGTGAATTGCGAGCCGCTGACGATCGTGTGGAGAAACGCCGTGTGGACTGGGTCCATGGCGTTCTCCAGGATCTGGAGCCAGTTGCACGGATAGAAATATTTCCGCCCGGGGATGATCCGGTAGCCCGGCCGCTCGAAGGAATCGTAGATGGGAAACGGGGCTTGCTGGTCTGGGGGGCCCATGTACGCGAAGACGATCCCTTTGTACTCGTGGGTGGGGTACGCGCCGTGGCAGAGCCGGTCCTTGAGCGTGCTCTGGGCCGGCTCGCCCGGCGTCTCGAGGACGGTGCCGTCGACGTCGAAGAGCCAGCCGTGGTAACAGCACCGGATGCCTCGGTCAGAGACCAGCCCGTACTCGAGTGACGTGCCTCGATGGGGGCAGTGCAGCTCGAGCAATCCGACGCTTCCGCGACGGTCCCGGAAGGCGACGAGCTGCTCGCCGAGGATCGTCACGCGCAAGGGCACGTCGCGGAGATCGTCGGAGAAGCAGATCGGCTGCCAGAAGCGCCGGAAGTATTCGCCGCAGGGTGTTCCCGGGCCGACGTGCGTCAGCTCCGCGTCTTCTGCGGGCACCTCGCGGTGATAGTAGGCGCCGAAGCGAGTGGTCAGGAACGGAGGTCGGGTCGTCATGGCGGCTCTCCTTGTCCCGGGGCCTCTCGGCGTCCAAGCTCGACGGTCCGATGGTGCCGCGAGTGTAGTCCCGGGCTGCGCGTGGGATCAAGGTCCGGAGGCGGGCGGTGAGTCCGACAGGGTGAGCCCGAGATAGCGGTCGAGCAGCACGGGTTCTCGCAGCGTGTCGCGCGAGCGGCCGCGGTGGACGATCTTGCCCCGTTCCAGCACGATCACGTGCTCGGTCAGCCCGAGCGCGATATCGGCGTGCTGCTCGACCAGGATGAGCGTGCTGCCCTGCTCCCCCGTCATGCGTCGGATGGCGGCGGTGAGCTCCTCGACGATGATGGGGGCGAGGCCTTCGAGCGGCTCGTCGAGCAAGAGGAGGTCAGGGTTCGTCATGAGGGCCCGCGCGATGGCCAGCATCTGCTGCTCGCCGCCCGACAGGTGATGGCCACGCGCGTGCCGGCGCTCGGCGAGTCGGGGGAACAGCTCGAAGACCGCGGCGAGATCCCAGCGTCCGGGCCGGCTCGCGACCGTCAGGTTCTCCTCCACGGAGAGGGACGCGAAGATCTCGCGTTCCTGCGCCACCCAGCCCAGGCCGCGGCGTGGCCGTCGGTGGGGCGCCAGATGCGTGATCTCCTCTCCTCGCCACACGAGGCTGCCGCGGATCAGAGTCGTGAAGCCCATGATGGTGAGGACGAGGGTGCTCTTGCCGACGCCGTTGCGTCCCAGCACGGCCAGGCTCTCGCCGGACGGCACCTCGAACGAGACATCGTCGAGCACGACCGCCTCGCCGTAGCCGGCGCGAACGTTCCGCACGGCGAGCAGGAGGTCAGGCATGCCGTGTCTGTCCGAGATAGACCTCGCGCACGCGCGCGTCCGCGGCGATCTCCTGCGGGGTGCCTTCGACCAGCACGCGGCCGCCCACCATCACGATGATGCGGCTCGCGAAGCGAAAGACGACGTCCATGTCGTGCTCGATGAAGAGCACGGTGATGTCACGGGACAGGCCGGCGATGGCCCCGAATAGCGCCGGGCTCTGGCCCCGCGGAACTCCGGCGGCGGGCTCGTCGAGGAGCAGCACTTTGGGCCGCGTGGCGAGTGCGAGCGCGATCTCGAGCAGCCGTTGCTGGCCGTAGGCCAGCGTCCGCGTGAGTCGGTAGCAGTCAGCGCCGAGAGCGAGCGAGCCGAGGATGGCGTAGGCCTCGTCGATCGCGTCACGATACGCGGGCAGGCTCCGCCACCAGGTGCTGGCGTGCCCTTGCCGCTCGCACACGGCGAGCGTGACGGCCTCGAGTGCCGTCAGGCGTGGGAACAGCGTGTTGATCTGGAAGGTGCGCGCGAGGCCGCGCTTGACGCGCTCGGCCGGCGGCACGGATGTGATGTCCTCGCCCCCGAGGAAGATCCGGCCGGCATCGGGCCGGAGCATACCAGTCATGAGGTTGATGAGCGTCGTCTTGCCGGCGCCGTTCGGGCCGATCAGGGCGTAGCGCACACCCGGCGGGATCGCGACACTGACCTCGCGGGCGGCCGCGAGCGAGCCGAAGCTCTTCTGGAGCCCGACGGTGGCGAGAATCGACGAGGACGCCGGGCCGGGCGTGTTCACGGCGACCGGCGCCGAAACCGGGCGGCCGCCCGGTCGAGCCCGGCGAGGATCCCGTTGGGCAGGAACAGCACCACAGCGATGAGAAGCAGCCCGATCCAGAAATACCAGTACTGCGGATTGATGCCGGAGAACTGGTCGCGCGCCACCATATAGATGATCGCGCCCAGAACGCCTCCGTAGAGCCGGCCGGCCCCACCGAGAATCAAGATCACCAGCACGTCCGCCGAGCGTTGAAAGCTCAGCACCTCAAGCGAGACCGTCAAGGTCGTCTGGGCGAGCAACGCTCCGGCCATCCCCGCCATCGCCGCCGCGATCGTGTAGACCTGCCGCACGCGGGTGCGGCTCGGCGCGCCGAGGGCGGGCATGCGGACGGCGTTTTCGCGTATCCCGCGGAGGGACAGGCCGAATGGCGAATGGGTGAGGCGTCGAGCCACCAGGAAGGTCAGGAAGAGCGCGGCGAGCGAGTACGTGTAGGCGGTGCGGCCCCACAGGTCGAAGGGGAACAACTCGAAGAGGGGCCGCATGCGCACCCCCTGCAAGCCGTCGACCCCGCCCGTGAGCTCCGAGGCACTGTTCGCCGCCTCCTGGAGGAGCAGGCCCATACCGAGCGTGATCATGATGAGGGCGAGGTGGCGGAAGTGGGCGATCACGAAGCTGGCCGCGTAGCCGACCACCCCGGCGAGCGCGGAGGCGAGTATGAGCCCTGACAGCGGCTCGCCCCAGCCGAATTTCGAGAAGAGGCCGGCCGTGTACGCGCCCAGGCCGAAGAAGGCGGCGTGGCCGAGCGACACGATCCCGGCGTAGCCGAGGATGAGATCGAGCGAGACGGCGAAGAGCGCGGTGATGGCGATCTGGCTGGCGAGCTGCAGATACGCGGGGAAGAGCAGGAAGGGGAGCAGCGTGGCCAGCCAGAAGGCGATCTCGCTGCGGCGCCACCGGGTCTGCGCTCGCAGATACCCGTGCGCCCCGCCCACCGCCTCGAGCGAGACGGTGGCCACTCAGCGCCTGCCGAAGAGGCCCGCCGGCCGCCACATCAGCAGGCCGACCATGACGAGATAGATGAGAAAGGCGCCGAGCTGGGGCACGTAGTACTTGCCCGCCATGTCGCTGATGCCCAGGAGCGCAGCGGCCGCGAACGACCCCCCGATCGAGGCGAGCCCGCCGACCGATACGACGATGATGACGTAGATCAGATAGGCGAAGGCGAACGACGGGTCCAGCCCGACCATCTCGATCGCGAGAGCGCCGCCCAGGCCGGCCAAGCCGCTGCCCAGCGCGAAGGTGACCGCGAACACGCCGTCCACGTCGATGCCGAGGCCGCGCGCCATGCGCTGGTTGTCCACCGCCGCGCGTACCCGCGCGCCGAAACGCGTGCACTCGAGGGCGGCCACGAGCACGACAGTAACGGCCAGAGCCGCCCCGATGAGGAAGAGACGATAGACGGGGAACCGGAAGCTCCCGAGCGTCACGGCTCGGCGCAGATAACCCGGCAGCTGCACCGGTTGCTGGACGGTGCCATAGAGATACGCTGCGCCGGCCACCGAGACGAACACAACGCCGATGGTGAGCAGGCATTGGTCGAGGTCGCTCGCGCGGTAGAGGGGACGAAACAGGACACGCTCGAGCGCGGCGCTGGCTCCTGCGGCGGCGAGAAACGCCACGGGAAGGGTGGCGAGGAACGGCCATCCGAGCCGATCCATCAGGGTGACTGTGACGTAACCACCCAGCATGGCGAAGCTGCAGTGCGCCAGGTTGACGAAGTTCATCATCCCCAACGTCACCGACAGCCCCACCGACAGGAGGAACAGCAGCATCCCATAGGCGAACCCGTCGAAGAGGACGCCCACGAAGGAGCTGATCATGAAGACGGCGGGCCTACTCCCGGCGGCCTATCGGGCCATGCGCGACTTGAAAGGGTCCTTGACGTTCTCGATCCGGTCGAACTCGACGTTGACGAGCTGGCCGCCGACTTTCTCGACCCGGCGGATGTAGACAGTCTGCACGACGTCGCGAGTCTCTGGGTCGATGGCGATCGGCCCGCGCGGGCTCTCCCACTTCATGCCCTTGGCGGCGGCCACGAGCGCGTCGCCCTCGGTCTTGCCACCCGTCTTCTTGAGCGCCTCGTAGATGAGGCGCATACCGTCGTAGCCTCCCACCGAATAGATGTTCGGGTTGCGGCCGGCGTTCGCCTCGTTGAACGCCTTTACGAACTCCCGATTCGCGACGGAGTCGTGATTGTGGTCGTAGTGATACACCGTAATGATGCCGATGGAGGCGTCGCCCATGCTCTTGCGCGGCTCGTCTTCGGTCAGCTCGCCCATGCCGAGCACTTTCGTCGTCTTCGCGTCGATGCCGCGCTCGGCGAGCGCCTTGCCGATCGCGGCCGGCTGCACGCCGCCCGGTACGAAGATGAAGATGGCCGCCGGGTTCACGTCCCTGGCGCGCTGGACGAACGCCGAGAAATCCGGATTGGCCACCGGGAAGCGTACCGAGCCCACCACCTCCCCGCCCGCATCCTTGAAGCCGCGCTGGAAGCCCTGCTCGGCGTCATGGCCCGGACCGTAGTCCGATACCATCGTGTAGACCTGCTTGATGCCGTTCTTGCGCGCCCACGTGCCGAACGTTTCGGTCAGCTGCGGCACGGTCGCCGACGTGCGCACCATGTACGGCGATTTCGTCGTGATGATGGCCGTCGCCGCGTTCATGACCACCATGAACTTCTTCGATTCCGCGGACACGTCGGCGGCGGCAAGGGCGTTGGGCGTCAGGACGAATCCGGCCAGGATGTCCACCTGATCCCGCACGATCAGCTCCTGAGCCAGGCGTTTGGCGACGTCCGGGGCGACGCCACCCGTGTCCTTGCGAATGATCTCGATCTTCTTGCCGGCCACGGTATCGCCGTTCTGCTTGAGGTAGAGCTTGATGGCGTTGTCCATCTGCGCCGCCGTGTCGGCGAACTGGCCGGAGTACGGCATGATGAGCCCGATCTTGACCGTCGGCTGAGCGAGCGCCGGCGAGACACCGAACAACATCGCGGCCAGAGTCAGCGCGATCCGCGTTGTCAGCATCGATGTTCTCCTCCGGAGCCGTGGTGGCGCCGCCATTCTACGCTGTCAATGAGCGTCGCCATGGCATTCCCTCCGGCCGCGTTCAGCGTGGCTGTGTGATCGTGTCGATCAGCGCCGGCGCCCCCTTCTCCTTCACGACCCTCAGGCCTCGCTCCAGGGCCGGGCGTATCTCCTCAGGGTTGAGGATGGGACCCTCTCCGTAGATGGCAAAGCTCTTCGCGAGGGTGGCGAAGTCGGTGGCGGGTCCCTCCAGGCTGACCCCGACTCCGACGTTGTCCAGGGCGCGCTGCCTCATCCTGGTGATCGCGAGTTGATGCCCGACGTCCTGATAGTAGGACCGGTTGTTGAACATGACTATCAGCATGGGAATGCCGTGATGCGCGGCCGTCCAGAGAGATCCCGGGGTGTACAGGAGGTCGCCGTCGTTCTGGATGCTGATGCAGACCTTGCCAGTTCCCCTGAACGCCAGCGCGACCCCCATCGCCACGCCCATTCCGGTCCCCGTTCCACCGCCTCCGGCGATGAAGCGCGCGCCGTCGCTCACCTCCCAGAGCCTTCGCTCCCAGCCGCTGAGCGAGCCGTGCGCGAGGACCCAGTCCTGGTCGCGTATCGTTTCCCAGATTTCGGCCGCCAACCGTGCGGTCGCGATGGGCTTCTGCGCCCACCAGCGCTCCTTCAGATCCTTCTGGGCGCGAGCGACGATCGCGGTGTGGATCTCCCGAGTTCTTGCCGCCCGCTCGGCGACCCGCCGTTGCAGGTCGCCGTCCATTGCGCTCTGGCATAGGCGAGTGAGCTCTCGCAGCACCTGAGGCCCGCTCCCGAGAATTGAGATATCAGCGGGCGTGAGGCGGCCGTGACTGCTGGTCCACGCCCGTACTCCATACTCCTGCAGGCCGACACGAACGAGCCGGGTGCCGTCGCGAATGACGCTCTGGTGGCGCCGACTGAACCCCGATGCTACCCTCGGTAGACCCGCGGGCACTATGCCTTCCGGCTCCGGTCGCGTCAGCGCTGCTTCGACGTCCTTGACACCGACGGTCAAGACCAGGTCGGCGTCTTTCAGCACGTCGGCGCTGGCCCCGCTGACGTTCAGATGGTGAAGGTTCGAGAGATTGAAAGAGGAGCCCACCTCGATCACCGGAATCCCGAGAAGCTCGCTGAGGGACTGCAGCGCTGCCGGTCCGCCCGGCGCTCGCCCCAGCCCCTCGACCAGCAGGACCGGCCAGCGCGCCTCGCAAAGGGCCTTCGCCGCGTCCGCCATCGCCTCGGAGTTGCCCGAGGGAGGGGCGGCTGGGCGATAGCGGCTCGGATCGGGAATGACAAAGCCATCGGGAAGTCGGCTCTCCTGCAGCTCGACGTCGAGGCAGAGGTAGACCGGGCCGCGCGGCTCGGTCATCGCGATCTGGTAGGCGCGAAGGATGGATTCGGCGACGCTGAGCGCGCCCTGGGGCTGGTCATCCCACTTGACGTAGTCCCTGACGATCTGCGCCTGTACCTGGGCCGTGTGAATCCAGTCGATCCACGGGCGCCGGTGCGTCGCATCCATCGGGCCGGTGCCTCCGATGATGATCATCGGCGCGTTGTTGAGCCAGGCCTCGTAGATGGCCTTGCTCGCGTGCTGCAGGCCGACGATGTTGTGGACCAGCGTGGCCTGAGGTCGCCCCGTCGCGAGGTAGTAGCCCTCCGCCATGGCAACCGCGACCTCCTCGTGGCTGCACGTGATGACCTCGGGCGCGATATTTCCACCGTAGGTCACGAGAGATTCGTGCATCCCGCGCGTGGTCGCGCCCGGGTTCAACGTGACGTACTCGACGCCAAGCCGATTGAGCAGATAGACGACGAGGTCGGACACGTACTCAGGTTTGTCGAGGCTCATCGCCGCTCCTCCTCATGCGTAGCTCCCCCTCTGGGATTCGAGTGGGTCAGGGCTCGCCGGAATCTAAAGAGACAGCGCGCGCGGTGTCAAGGGCTGGCGGGTGACCGGGTGGCCTCGCCGACCGGAGCCGCGGTTCGCCCCGTTTCGCCGTAGAATCCCATGCCATGACGCGCGTTCAGGTGTCGCTTCGGATTCCTGGCACGGCGCCGATGTCGCAGCTACTCCAGCGGATCCAGGGCGTCGAGGCTGCCGGCTTCGATGGCGCCGGCATCCTCGACAGCCAGCTGCTGTGCCGAGACACGTTCGTCACGCTGGGTCTCGCGGCGGCCCACACGTCAAGCTTGACGTTGTTTCCGGCAGTGACCAATCCGCTCACGCGCCATGCCGCGGTGCTCGCCAGCGCGATCCAGACCGTGGAGGAGATCGCCCCGGGACGCATCAAGATGATCGTCGGCACTGGCTACACGTCCGCGCACACGATCGGTCGCAAGCCGGCGACGCTCGCCGAGATGCGCGCGTGCATCACGATCCTGCGCGCCCTCCTGACGGGCGAGACCGTGACGTTCGGCCCGACGTCGGGGAGCCTCGCGTACGCGTCGGGGCGGCGCGTTCCGGTCTTGATGGCGGCGTCCGGGCCGAAAGCGACCGAGCTCGCCGGCGAGATCGCCGACGGAGTCTTGTTGTCGGTGGGCTTTCACCCGCGGATCGTCGCCGCGGTGCTGAGCCATCTCGCGACGGGCGCGCGGCGTGGCGGGCGGCGGCTCGAGGATCTCGAAGTCCTCTGGGCGGTGCGTGTCGGGATCGCGAGCAGCACCGCGGAGGCGCGCCGGCAGGCGCGACCGACCGTCGTGCATCAGGCCTTTCTCAGCGCCAGGTCGCACTGGCTGCCGTACGCCGGCCTCGCGCTTCCGCGGCTCGACATTCCGCCCGCGGTGCGGGCCATTTATCCCGATCTGTCCCACGCGCGCGACTGGGAGCAGGCCATCGCCGCGACGTCGTTTGTTCCGGATGACGTGATCGCCGAGCTCTGCGATACTTTCGGCCTCGTGGGGACTGCGGAGCACTGCGCGCAGCGGATCGTCGAGATGACCGCCGCCGGCGTGACGAATCTCTACGTCCAGGCGTTTCAGACGTTCGTGGGACCAGAGCAGGAGATGCGGACGTTCCGCGACGAGGTGTTCCCTCGGTTGAAGGCCGCCGGATACCGGTGAGGATGGAGGAGGCCGAGCCATGGTCAAGGAAGTCTTCTTCTTCACCGAGATGGGCTACACGGCGTACCCGCAAGACGACGCCCGGCGGCGCGGCTACAACAACCTCATGTTCCCCAACGAGCACTTCAGCCCCGAGCGGGCGCGTGAGCTCTACGCGATGTATTTCGACGAGCTCGTCTACTGCACCGAGACGGGCTTCGACGGGATCATGATCAACGAGCACCACAACAACCCGCTCAGCATGATGCCGTCCGTGAACGTGATCGGCTCGGTCCTCGCCCGGGCGACGCGGAAGGGCCGCATCGTCTTCCTCGGCAACGTCCTGCCCATCCACGACAACCCGCTTCGCGTCGCGGAGGAAGTCGCAATGATCGACATCCTCTCCGGCGGTCGCGTGGTCTGCGGCTTCGTGCGCGGGCTCGGGCAGGAGAGTCTGGCCACCAACGTGAACCCTGCCTACAACCGCGAACGGTTCGACGAGGCCCACGACGTGATCGTCAAGGCGTGGACCACACCGGGCCCGTTCCGCTGGGCGGGCCGCCACTACGAGTATCGGGTGGTCAACCCGTGGATGCGTCCGCTCCAGAAACCGCACCCGCCCATCTGGATTCCCGGCGTGGTGAGCCCGGAATCCGTCCGCTGGGCGGCCGAGCATCGCTATCCGTACGTGGCCCTCGCGCCTCCGCTCGACGTGATCGACGAGATCTACGACCTCTACGACGACGTGGCGCTCGAGACAGGGTTCACGCCGACGCCGGAGCACCGCGGCTACGTGATCCGCGTGAGCGTGGCGGATACGGACGAGGAGGCTTACGAGCAGGGCCGGCACTTTTACTGGCAGCTCGGGACCTCGTTCGGGATCGCGCCGCGCCAGTGGCTGCAGCCGGCCGGCTATGTCAGCCGCGCGGCGCGGACGAGCCGGCGCGAGCAGGCGAGGACAGGCGCGGTCAACATCACGCCCGGCGGCCCCGCGCTCTCGTACGAGGGCGCACACGCCACGTACCAGATCGTGTCCGGGAACCCGGACACGGTCGTGAAGAAGCTCCAGCACATCATCGACCTCGTCGACCCCGGCTACATGACTTTTTGGGGCCGGGAAGGTCTCATGTCGCACGACGCGGCGATCCGCTCCATCGATCTCATGACCGGCGAAGTCATTCCAGCGGTCAAGGCATACCGGCCGGTGGGGCGCGAGAAGATGAAGGTGGCCGGCTGACCCGCCGTCCGCCATCGGGTTGAGGAGTCCTTCGGATGCCGTGCCCCCGCTGTCAGCACGAAACGCGCGACGGCGCACATTTCTGCGGTGCGTGCGGCGCCTCGCTCCTGCCGGCCGAGAGCCCGCCGGCGACTTCGCCGGCACGCGCCTACACTCCACGTCACCTTGCCGACGAAATCCTCACGACTCGGGGCGCGCTCGAAGGCGAGCGCAAGCAAGTCAGCGTCCTCTTCGTCGACGTGGTCGATTCGATGCGACTCGCCGGCAGCCTCGACGCCGAGGACTGGCATCGCATTCTCGATCGGGTCTTCGAAATTCTCAGCGCGGCGGTGCACCGAGTCGCCGGAACGATCAACCAGTTCACCGGGGACGGCGTGATGGCGCTCTTCGGAGCCCCGGTCGCTCACGAGGACCACGCCCGACGCGCCTGTCACGCGGCGCTCACGGCAATGGACGACCTGCGCGCCTATGGGGAGACGCTGCGAGCGCGAGGAATCGAGCTCGCGGTGCGGATGGGCATCAATTCGGGCGAGGTGGTGGTCGGGAAAATCGGCGACGACCTGCGAATGGACTACACGGCCCAGGGGCCCTCGGTCGGCCTCGCCGCGCGCGTGGAGCAGCTGGCGTCACCCGGCACGGTCCTGCTCACCGAGACGACGGCTCGGCTCGTCGAGGGATTCTTCGTCCTCGAAGACGCTGGTCTAAGGTCGGTGAAGGGAGTCACGGTCCCGATCCGCGTCGTCGAGCTGCGCGGGATCGGGCCCGCCCGCACCCGGCTCGAAGCCTCGGGCGCGCGCGGCCTCTCGCGGCTGATCGGCCGGGACGCCGAGCTCGCCTGGCTCGACGGCATTTTCTCCCGCGCGATCGCGTCGGACGGTCAGGTCGTCGGCGTGGTCGGCGAAGCCGGAGTCGGCAAGAGCCGGCTGTGCCTCGAGTTCGTCCAGCGCTGCCGTGCGCGCGGCACCGCGGCGTACGAGGTTCATTGCCCCGCCCACGCCGCGACGGTGCCGTGGTTTGCGATGCGCGATCTCCTCCGAAGCTACTTCGGGCTCAGCCGCGACGACGAGGTCGGGACGATTCGGCAGAATGTGGCGGAACAGCTGCGCGCTCTCGACGCGGGTCTCGCCGATGCGGTTCCGCTGGTTCTCGAGGTTCTCGGGATCGGCGCGGCCGCCGCCCCGGACCGGCCCCCGCCGCGGGTCACCCTGGAGCTCGCGCGCTTCATGCGGCGCTTCGTGCGCCTGCGGAGCGTGAACCAGCCGGGCGTGGTGCTCATCGACGATGCGCATTGGATGGATCGCGCGAGCGACGATCTGGTCTCGGAAATCGCGGCATCGGTGCGCGGCACCCGGACGCTCCTGCTGGCGAACTTTCGGCCGGAGTACCGGCCGGCGTGGCTGGGTGGATCGCACTACCACCAGCTCGCGCTCGCTCCGCTCGGCGACGGCGCCGGTCGCGAGCTCCTCAGCGACCTGCTCGGTTCGGACGACTCGCTCGGCGAGCTGTCCGGCCGCATCCTCGAGCGCACCGGCGGCAACCCGCTCTTCACCGAGGAGGTCATCCAGTCGTTGGCGGAGGCCGGGAGCCTCACCGGCGAACGGGGCGCCTATCGTCTAACGGCGGCGATCGACGCCCTTGCCCTTCCGGCGACGGTACAGGCCTTGCTCGCCTCGCGCATCGATCGGCTCGGCGAACGAGCGAAGCACGTCTTGCAGGCCGCGGCCGTCATCGGCAAGCAGTTCGACGAGCCGCTGCTCCGAGAGGTGAGCGGTGTCGTGGACGATCGCGATCTCGACTCGGCTCTCTCGGCGCTCCAGGATCAGGAGTTCCTGCGCCTCGTCACGCTCTCGCCGCACCCGGAGTACGCGTTCAAGCACCCGATGATGGCAGACGCGGCCTACCGTTCGCAGCTCGCCGAGCGACGAGCCCGGCTGCACGCCGCGGTCGCCACGGCGCTCGAGACACTGCGCGCGGATCGGCTCGGCGAGTACGCGTCGCTGATCGCGCACCACTGGGAAGCCTCTGGAATGCGATTTGAAGCCGCCCGCTGGAAGCGACGCGCTGCACTGAACGTCGCGAACATCAAGGTGGGGCGGCGCCGTCCGCGGCGGGGGCTTTAACCCGCGGCGGTCGGGATCGGGAGTCGGGGTGGACGCCTGATCAGGGCCTGGCTCCATAGGTGGCGATCCACGCCCGTCGAATCCGGCGGAGCATGGCCGGGTACATGATGCGTCGGAACGGCTCGATCGCGAGCAGGTACGGTCGGGTGAGCCAGGACACCGGGAGCACATAGATCCCCCAGTACAGACGGTATCCGCCCGCGCGGCGCGCCAGGGCGATGCAGATCCATCCGTGGACCGTGGCGTTGCGAATCTCGCGCAGTGACTCGCGGGGAAATTGATACAGCAACAGGAATGAATCGATGCGCGTGCCGGGCGCGATTTCTGACTCGCGACGGTCGCGCTCCGACAGGCGCGACAGCAGCGAGTCCTCCGGTCGCAGCCGAGCGCGGTCCCAGCCGAACACGCGCCCGAGCGCATATCGCAGGCCGAAGAGCACGTTCGCGACGCGGCTCGGCACAGCGGCCGACTCGAGTGCGCGGATGTCGGCGATGCTCCGGCCGGCACCGCCGCCCGGGAGGTCCACGATCGAGAGGTCGTACAAGGGCACGTCGCGCAGCAGCTGGTGGGCACGAAGGTCGAGGCGCAAATACTCGTCGGGAGCCACCCGCATGCCGCGAACTGTATCAGACCGATGGACGCGGCCGGAGACGCGATGGTGACTCCAAAACAGCGAGCGGACCTGATCGGACGCTCTGGCGCCTGACTAGACCGCCTCCTTGACCGCCCAATCGGGAATTTAGCCTCTGTGGACAATGGTGGATGCTGTGGACCCGATTCGGCTTGACCGCAATGGTCAAACGGCGGCTATACATGGCTCGAAGGAGAAACCATGAAACTCGGCGAGGAGCACTGTCGCGACGAGCGCGATGGCCTGGACGCCCACCCTCTAAAGCCCAGCATCGGTGTCATGCGAAGACTCCGGGGCGATGAGCATTCCGCCTGCAGGTGCGGCGGAATGTGGACGGGCAATGGATACGCTCGGATGGTGGGCAACGAGCTCTTGGAGCATCTCATTTGCACGAGATGTGGCTATCGATGGGTCACTGACCACAGATCGATCAAGGCCGGGTTTGCGATCCCCCAATAGATGGATTACATCCGACGAATCAGCAGCCACCTCGCGCGCCCGGAGCTGCGCAGGACGCGCCTGTGGCGGCTGTTTCGGTAGCTGAAGGCTGCCTCCCGCTCATGCCCCGAACGGGTCGCAGAGAGGACACTCTCGGGATGCGCCGCCCAGACGCGATCACGAATGCGACAGGCCAGGGGACCCCGGGGTGCCTCGGCGCCGACAAGTATCCGTGCCGCCAACCCGGTGAGAAGCCCGCCGCGGGTCACCCGTCAAAAAGGTCGACCGACAGGATAGCGCTTGACTTCCGGCGAGACGTGCTAAAGTTTCGTGCGATGGCTCGCGCGCTCGTCCTTCTCGCGGCCGCGCTCCTCTCCTTCGCGCTCGGGGTCACGGCAAGCGCCGACCCGCCCGATCCGACGTGGCTTTCTGGATTCTGGGACGACGACGACCAGGACAACGCCATCATCGCGATCCTGGCGATCCGGGCCGTCGTCGCCAGCGCCAACCTGAATCTTCCCGACTCTCTCCCGATCGCGCCGTTCGTCGCCGCTCCGACCCGATCCGGCATCGCGGCGCCTGTCTACGACAGCGTCGATTCACGCGCCCCACCGCTCGCTCCGCCGCACCTCGTCTGAGATTCCGCTCGATCTCCAAGCGTCGTCGCTAGCGCCGCGCCGAAAGACCGTCGTCACGCCGGCGGCGGTCGACGCGAGCGCGACGGAGGTCACTTGAACGTCCTTTTGATCGGCCTCGGCCGCTGGGGAGAAAAGAATGTGCGTGTGCTCCGCCAGCTCGGAGTCGCGCTCTGGCTGGCGGACGTATCGCCGACGCGCCTGG
>Ga0209157_1000142_pt1 | contig 63536 bp, 48 predicted proteins | sample GraSoiAngelo_135_FD_185892 | JGI IMG/M metagenome (GOLD analysis project Ga0209157, IMG submission 185892) | Grasslands soil microbial communities from the Angelo Coastal Reserve, California, USA - 14_0929_05_40cm (SPAdes) (version 2) | ecosystem: Environmental > Terrestrial > Soil > Grasslands ... | reverse complement strand
AGCGTGACCTGGCCGCTGAAACCACCCGTCGGGCTGATCGTGACGCTGTAGCTCGTCGCGCCGCCCGGCGCCACCGTCTGGCTCACGGGCAAAGCGCTGAGCGTGAAGTCTGGGGACGGGTTCACGACGAGTGTGACCGTGGTGGTATGGGTCAGGGTGCCGCTGACCCCGGTAATGGTGAGCGTATAGGTACCGGTCGGCGTGCTCGCGCTCGCCGTCACCGAGAGCGTCGATGACGCGCTCGCCGGGTTCGGAGCGAAGCTGCCGTTGCCGCCGCCGGGCAGCCCGCTCACGCTCAGCGTGACCTGGCCGCTGAAGCCGCCCGTCGGGCTGATCGTCACGCTGTAGCTCGTCGCGCCGCCCGGCGTCACCGTCCGACTCGCGGGCGAGGCGCTCAGCGTGAAGTCTGGGGGCGGGCTCACGACCAGCGTGACCGTGGTGGTATGGGTCAGGGTGCCGCTGACCCCGGTAATGGTGAGCGTATAGGCCCCGATCGGCGTGCTCGCGCTGGTCGTCACCGAGAGCGTCGATGACGCGCTCGCCGGGTTCGGAGCGAAGCTGCCGTTGCTACCGCTGGGCAGCCCGCTCACGCTCAGCGTGACCTGGCCGCTGATGCCGCCCGTCGGGCTGATCGTCACGCTGTAGCTCGTCGAACCGCCCGGCGTCACCGTCTGGCTCGCGGGCGAAGCGCTCAGCGCGAAGTCTGGGCCGACAAACCGGTCGAGGACGTTCGCCGTCGCCCGCTGGAGGCGCGTGTCGACGACATTCGCTCCCCCGTAGTTGTCCAACCCCCAGCTCCAGCCAATCGTCCCGGTTGCAAACACCCAGGCTCCGCTCGGCGCCTGGTAGACGGATGAGTTGGCGAAGTCGGAGCCGCCGCTGCCGTTGACGAACGGCGAGTGGGACAAGAGCGTGTACGTGCCGCTCACCGCGTTCGGCTGGGGGGACGTGCTGAACGTGCGATCGGCTTCGTACCCGACGATCCCCGGCACGCTGTCGCCGTCCTTGAACCCCGTCCCGGCGTATACCCAGCTCGCGCTGTTCGTCACGACGTACGGGACGTAGCCATTAAACTGCGGCTTCCATGGCAGTTGGTTGGTGTACTGGATGCCAATCAACGTCTGCTCCGGTCGGTTGAGCAGCGGGTCCCGCCAGTAGAGCGTCTTCAGGCTCGGATCCGTCACCGGGTCGAGGGTGGCGTCCCGGTAGCAGACCAGCACGCGGTTCGGCACACCGCTGCTCGACGACTCGAACCGGGCCTGCCAGTTGACCGCGTTGGCGCCGAAGAAACCGAGGTTGACCCCGGCATCCCGCGCGGCGATGAAGGCGTCATACATCGGCTTCGACCAGTATTCGTCGTGCCCCGCCGAGAGGACGCCCCGGTAGTTCAACAGGCGGCCGCCGTTCGTGTGGGTGTCGACGTCGGTCGAATACGCCACGTCATACCCCGACTTCTCCATCCAGCGGACGAAGTTGATCTCCCACGTGAGGAAGGATTGGCCCCAGTCGGCACCGGTGCCGTCGGAGGAGTACGGTCGGTCGAACGAGACCTTCACCGCTCTCTTGCTTCCCGCCACCGTGTTCGCGCCATAGCTATTGAAGTCGTAGAGGCTCTTGCCGGTCGTGTTGTCAAAGGGGTAGTCGTTGTACGCCTGATAGGTCGTCACGGGCTGCTGGTAGAGCAGCGCGGCGACCCGGCTGTCGTCGCGGACGACAAACACGATGTAGTTCTGGTAGTTCTGCGCGTTCGTCAGCAGTGCGAGATAGACGCCGCTGGCCCACGAGGTCTGTGTGGCCAACGTGTAGGACGCCGTCCAGTTGCATTCCATCATTCCCGTCGTCGCGTTCGTCGGGCAGGTGGGTTGCCGGACCCCGTTGAGCGGGCCTACGTGCTGCATGAGGCGCCCCCCCAGCCCCTGATACCAACCGATCCGATACACGTCGATGGTGTAGCTCTGCGCGGGGTTGACGCTCACGTAGAAGGTGATGTTCTCGCCCTTGTTGACGCTGGTGGCGGACGCATAACCCTTGATCTGGCCGACGGCGTCTGTCCCAATGAGGCCGATCTGCCACTGGCTCGTCCCGGCCTGCTGGTTCTCGATCACGATCGGGTTCGATTGAGCCGACGCGAGGGGAGGCAGCCCGACTACCACGGTCGCAAACAGGCTGGCCGCCATCAGGGCCCACCTGACAACACCAGCGTGCTTAGCCCGCCCCATCGCGTTCTCCGTCTTCAAGATATGAGCCGCCCCATCTCGCGCACGACCCACTCGATGTCCGACTCGGTGGTCCGGAAACTTGTGATACAGGCCCGCACGACCGGGGCATCATCACCGAGCCGGACTTCTGACATCCAGGCGATCTGGCTCTGATAGAGCGACGACAAAAACTTGGCCGTAACGAGGCCGTCCCGCGTGAAGCACACCAGCGGCAGGGGCGTTGTGTTGACGACACGCCATCCCGCACGTTTGAGCGCATCGCGGAGCACGTCGCCCATACGAGCTTGGTGCTCGATCATCTCGATGTACCCCGACTCACCGCGCTGGGCGAGCGCAAGGAAGAGCTTCAACCCGATGAACCGCCGGGACCACTGTGCTGAGGTCGTATACGGATCAAAAACCGGTCCGGCCGTTCTTGCCGGCATGTAGGAGGTTTCCACGCAGAAGGCCTCGCGGACGATGTCAGGATGACGGCAGAAGAACATCCCCGCTGCCATCGGCACCGAGAACCATTTGTGAGCGTCGCACGTGATCGAATCCGCGGCGTCGATATCGGCGAGATGACCCCGGAGGCGCGGCGAGATGATGGCGGCACCACCCCACGCCGCGTCGACGTGCAGCCACAGCTCCTCCGACCGGCAGAACCGCACGAGATCCGGGAGCGGATCGATCACGCCGGCTGCCGTTGTCCCGACCGTGCCGACCACCATGAAAGGCGCGAACCCGCCCTTACGATCCTCGGCGACCCGCCTTGCGAGATCAGCGACATCCATCTTCAGGTGACGGTCCGTCGCGACCGTGCGGATCGCCCGGCGGCCGAGTCCAGTCATGTGCGCAATCTTGTTGAACGAGTGGTGGGCTTCACGCGTCAGGTAGATCGTCGGCGAAGCGGAGAGGGCTCTGAGCCCGCGTTCGCCATAGTCCGGAAATGACCGGGTCAACGCGACAATGACAGCCGAGAGATTCGCCTCCGCTCCGCCGTTCGTGAAGCTCGCGATGGCATTCGGGGGGAAGCCGAGTCTCCCCGCCAGCCAAGCGAGCGTATGCCGTTCGATCTCGTTGGCCGCTGGCGAGGTGCGCCAGGTCGCCAGCTGTGGGTTGTACATCGCGACAAGCGTGTCCCCGATGATTGACGCAAGCGTGACGCTGGGATTGAAAAGGCCGAAATAGCGCGGATGGGTGACCTGCACCTGCCACATTCGCAGCATTCGTTCGACATCTGCGACGGCATCGTCCAGGGCCAATGGCTTTGTGAAGTCATAGTGCGAGGCGAGATGGTCACGAATCTCTTGCGCCGCGACCATCGGGACAATGGGGCCGCACGCGATGTCGGATTCGAGTTTGGCCACGGCTCGTCGAATATCATCGAAAACCATGTACGACTAAGGTTCCACCGCCACCCAGACGTCGCCCCGGTATCGTCGATGCGAACGGCGCGAGGACATAGTCCTAACGGATCTCTAGACCCAACGGATAAATATCCGCGGTTCGCTAATGCGAGATTGGTTACTCGGCGGAATGAACAATGCTTTGGATCAGCGTCCGAAGGATGTCAACCCCCTCAAGGAGCTGCGTCGCGGGTGGATGGGGGGCGGGCAGAAGCGTCAATTCCGCGTCGAGCGCGCGGAAGAGTTCTTGGGTATGGACAACGTCGACGACGCCATGCACATCCGTATACTCGCGCTCCAAAGAGCCTTGCCGTTGGGCGAGCGAGGCTAAGTAGGGCATGAACCGGGTAATCCAGCCTTCGAAGAAGGCCATCATGAGCACGATCTTCACACTCGAGAGGCGCCCCACGAACAGGCGGACGTTATGCAAAGGCCGATGGACCGCGAGCACATCGGAGTCCTTCGGAACAGCGTGGGCCGTGATGGCGAACTTGCGCAGCATTCCCGGGTGATTGTCGCGGACTTCTTCGAGGAGGTTGTCGCGGATGATCGAGCGGGCTTCGTGTGACGCGACGGCGAGGTAGGCGGCGGTCATCCAGTAGATAAAGTTCCCTTCGAGCACCGCGGTGTAGCGCGCAATCATCCCGCGCCGGGCGTCCGGGGACAATTGGTCAGGGTTGGGCAACGACGCGAGGAGGTCTTGAATCGCGCGACCGATGTATTCTTGGAGCCCTCCGGTGTGCGTTGGGCTGGCCGTCATAAGACCGGAGGCTTGCGAACCTTCTGGGGTCATGGCCGCTCCTTGGGAGGCGGAGCCTCCCGTTTGACTGTACAAACAACCAAACTCGGGCACATCTCGTGCCACTTGCGAAATCAAGGGAAGTTCGCGGCTTTCAGCTCCCGGGGACGCTCAGAACTGGAGGAGGTGTGAAAAGTCCTTCAGGCCGGTGTGTACTGCGATTCCTACACTGTGTACCAAGCTTCCCCGAATGGCTGGCATAGCACGATACGAATCAACAACGGATCAACCCGCCCTGGATGCGCTGGTAGAGCTCCTCGTCGAGCCGCACGAACGCCTGACGTTCCGCATCGTCGAAGTAGATGACATCGGCGGTCGCCGTCGGATCGTAGCCCTCGCGCGCCAGCTTGGCCTTTGTGTGCTTGAAGGTGGCGGTGACTTCCATCTCGCTCCGGATACGCAGGAACAACGGGCGGGCGTAATCGGGCAGACGCTTGACGAGGTGGGCCCGGAATGCCGCGAGATCAAGCTCAGGGTCGACGACGAGCGCGGCCATGCCGGCCCGGCCCTCCGTGCCGGGAATGGCGACGCCGTAGACGTTGGCTTCCTTGATACCGGGAAACGCGCTGATCGCGTCGGACACCTCGGAGGTCGCGACATTCTCACCCTTCCAGCGGAAGGTGTCGCCGACTCGGTCGACGAAATAGAAGTAGCCCCTTTCGTCCCTTCTCATGAGGTCGCCGGTACGAAACCAGGCGTCTCCCGGCTCGAATACGTTGCGGAGGATCTTTTTATCGGAAGCCTCTCGGTCGCTGTAGCCCTCGAACCAACTGCCGACGTTCGCCCGCTCCTCGAAAATCTTGCCGATCGCTTCCCCGACTTCGTTGGCAGCACACGGAATGCAGAATCCCCGCTCACTCCTGACGGGCTCGCCCCTGTCGACATCGAATTTCACCAGCGCCGTCGGGGATCGATGCCCGAGAAACGAAGGGATACGCCCGATGGCGCCCGGCTCGCCTTCGATGTTGAACATCGAGACGTTGCCTTCGGTCGCAGCGTAAAACTCCAGAATCTCCGGAATGTGGAACCGATTCTTGAAATCGAGCCACACATCCGGTCTGAGCCCATTGCCGCAGCACATCCTGATCCGATGCCTCTCGACTGGACCGAGCTCGGTGTGCAACAGATACCGGCACAACTCGCCGATGTATTGGAACAGCGTACAGTCCCATCGGATGACATCCGTCCAGAATCGGCGTGCCGAAAAGCCTTCGCTGATCACCACTGACCCGCCCGCGACCAGAACCGCACCGGTCGCCACGACTCCGCCGACGCTGTGGTACATGGGCAAGCAGTTGTACATCCGATCGCTCGATCGCGTGTCCATCATGCCGGCAAACCAGTGGCTCCACTGCATCAGCCGAGCATGGCCGACGATGGCGGCCTTCGGCAATCCGGTTGTGCCGGAGGTGTAGATATAGAGCGCGCGATCCTCGATCGTCGTCGCGCGGCTCTCACCATCGCGCAGCGTTTCGCCCGTGTGTCGCTCGATCTCGCGATCGATTCGCGGGAACTCGTGGGGGCCCGAGCCGTGGGCCCAGATTCTTGTCGCGCTCGTGAGGTCGGGCAACGCCGAAGTCAACCGATCGATGAGCTCTCCGGCCACGATGATGTGCTTCGGCGCGACGATATCGATGCCATGCGCGAGTGACGCGCCGCCCAGATTGGTATTGAGCAGGGAAACGACACCACCGACGCGGGTGATGCCCAGCCAGATGGCCATGTATTCGGGCCGGTTCGGCATGAACAGGCAGACGGCATCGCCCTTGTCGAGCCCCTGGTCCAGCGCCCAGCGGGCATAGCGGTTGGATCGCTCCGCGAGCCCACGATATGTCAGGAACTCACGGTCGGAGAGAAGGGCCGGCGAGTCGCCGAACCTCCGGACGAGCTCGTCGATCACCGTGGGAAAGGTACGACGAGGATTCTCGGCGATCGCTGCCGTCAGCTCGAGCGCGCGCAACCACGCCTTGGCGGCAGAACGCCGGCCCCCCGCGGGTCCCGCGGCGGCTTCACCCTCGTTCAAACCCGGCGCTGGTGGCTTTGCCAAACCGGCCTCTCTCGCGAATGCCTACAACGCGGGCCGCCTGCGTGCGTCGCGCACATGGCGCCCGATGTGCTTCAGGCGGTGTTACCGGCGTCGACCGTGAGCACCGTCCCGGTGATGCTCTTGGATTGTTCTCCGAGAAGAAACTCGACGGCATGTGCCACGTCGTCGATGTCGGGCAGGCGGCGCAGCGCGCTGCGCCGGGCGATCTGTTGTCGTTGCTCGTCCTCGAGCTTCTGGGTCATCTCGGTGTCCACGAAGCCCGGCGCGACCGAGTTCACGTTCACGCCCATGCGTCCGACCTCGCGCGCCAGCGATCGTGTGAAGCCGATCATCGACGCCTTGGTCGCGCCGTACACCGAAAGACCACTATATCCGGTGAAGCCGATGATCGACGCGACGTTCACGATGCGCCCGCCGCCGTCGGCCATCATGGAGCGCACCACATATTTGGTGAGGACGATGGGCGACAGCGTATTCACGCGAACCAGCTCCTCGATCTGCGAATTGTGCATGATCGCGAGAACGCCGTCGAACCCTACCGCCGCATTGTTGACGAGCCCGTAGATCGGGCCGAAGTCCTTCCGCAACGTCTTGACCAGCCGTGGAATCTCGTCGATCCGGGACAGATCAAACGGGACGAAGCGGAGCGATCCGTGATGGTCGCGTTCAGCGTCCTCCATCGCCGACTGGAGTTGGGCCGTCTCTTTCCGCGCAATGGCGATCGTCCGGTATCCAGCTCCGGTGAGCCTGCGCACGATGCCCAGGCCCAGCCCTCGGCTTCCGCCCGTCACTATGACGTTACGCACGGTGACGCACCACTTTGCCTGAGGCGGCGACGGTCAGATCGGGAACGAAGGTGATCGCGGCCGGAACCTTATGCCGGGGAAGCGCCTGGTGGCAGAGCTGCAGGATCTCGCGCTCGAGTGCGGCAGGCGGTCCGGCCCCGGAATCCGGCTCTGCTTTAAGAACCACGTCGGCGACGACGAGCGCACCCGTGATGGCGTTCTTCCGAGTCCGCACGAGCGACATCCGCACCTTCGGGTGGCCATTGATCACGGCTTCGACTTCCTCTGGATGAACCTTCAGTCCGCCAACGTTGATGATCCCGCCTCGCCGGCCGACGAAATAGTAGCGGTCGGCGCGCAGCTCCACCATATCGCCGGTGTCGACGAAGCCGTCGCGGTCCGCGAGGGTCTCGCCGTGGCTGCCCAAATAGCGCTCCGCGGTACGCGCCGAGCGGATCCGAAGCGAGCCATCTTCGACCTTCATCTCGATGCCCACACTCTTTTCTCCGATGAGACTCGCCGGAAAGCCAGCGAGACCGTCGCCGACGTCGAACGCCACGCCGGCCTCGGTCGAGGCGAACGCATGGACGATCCTCGCCTGTGGGTAGAACCCCCTGAGATGATTGAGGATCGCCTGGTCGGCGATCTCTCCCGACAGGCGGACGTATTGGGGCGAAATCCTGTGCGCGGACGGGCTCATGAGGGCACGACGCCAATGCGACGGGGTCCCCGAGATATGGGTCACTCCGTGCGCGCCGGCCCGGATCAGGAAGTCGCCCATCGACTCCTGGAGGCTCGACAATACCAGCGATCCCCCGCCGAGCAGGGCGCGCAGGAAAATCTGCAGACCGCCGTAACGGCGAATATCGTAGAACGTGCTCCAGACGGTTGGTGTTGCCGATGTCCTCCCGCCGCGGATCGCTGCCGTCAGGCTCAACAACGTGTGCACGACGAGCTTCGGCTGACCGGTCGTCCCGGAAGTGAGGAGGATCCATTCCGTTTCGTGTTGTTCGTCCCGCTTCGACGTGGCCGGCGTAAGTCTCGGGCTGCACCTGACGAACGATCCGATCCCTTCACTCCCGGATTCGGGCGCATCCCAATCGGACACGAGCGCATCGACCGCTGCGGCCGTTTTGACGAATGGAACGTGCTCGGACGGCAGGTCGGGCGGACAGAGAACGAGTCGTCGCGCGATGCCATCAAGTTCGATGAGCGCCAGGGCGGCCGTGAGCTGGTCACTGGTCGCGACGAGTACGGAGCGCCCGCGAAGCTCGCCGAGGCGTCCACCGAGGCTCGATCCGTGGACCAGATCGCCCAGAGTGACGCTCGCAGCGGCTCCCCAGAGTACGCGTTCGGGTAGCCGGCCCGCGTCGCCGACCGAATCCCAGAGCGAGCTCAAGCTACTTTCCCGCTTCTTCGTAGAACCGGATAAGGTCGCCCAGGGTCACCGGAAAGCCGGCATCTTCAGCAGTGCTGAACGGATCGATCCCCAGAGCGTCCTCGAGGCGAGCGACAATAATCGCAAAGCACAGCGAGTCGAGACCCGAGTCTAAGAGCACGAGATCATCCGAGAGCGGCGCTAATTTCTTCTTTTGCTCTTTGGCGACTTGCTCGACTTGTGATATCACGCTCAGCCTTACCGACATAACGTGAGCCCTCCAACGCTGCTAATGATGGGTCTTGAGGCTCCCTGGGAGGTCGAGCCTTCCATTGACTGTGTGAGGAGAACAGGCACATCCCGTGCCATTCATCGAAATCAGGGGCCGTTTGGCTTTCCGGTCCTCAATGCCTCGCATCAGCGGTATCGGCTGCTCTTGCTGAGAGCGTCGTGTCCCCATCGTACGGGCTGGCGTACCAAGCATTTTCGTTCGCGAGTTCTGCTTGTAAGGCCTGGTCAGATGCCTTGTACAGAAACGGGCAGGCTGGATACTCCCTCGAATAAGGCTTCCATTCGAGACAAGTATTTCTGATGAATTGCGGAAAGCCGAGAACTTCCAGGACATGACTTCCGATGCCTTCGGCATATTCGTAGGCCTCGGCGAACAAGCGTGTCGCAAGGTGCGGAGCGTCGTTTTCCAACAGCATGTCCGCCAAGCTTGAGCGCTGGAGACCTGTGTCACGGTCGATTTCAGTCTGAATGATTGCGTAACCGCGTAGCCGTCCTCCTGAGTAGCAACAAAGCACGCGAGTCGTTCGACGGTCCCCCGGCATATCAAAATGCCAGCGTAATATGTCCGGGGTTCTGAAGGCCAGCAAGCGCTTGCGCTCGGCCAATTTGTGGATCCAGAGGCTTTCGAATTCCGGCCCGATGTCGCGGACGTGCATATCGGCAACCTGCAGCCCGTTAGTGGTACAGCGCGGCCATCTTCGACGAAGGCCGGTGTCACCACGGAGGGCTATCGAAATAACCTTCTCCGCGATGTCGCCAAACACGCCCTGAGCCCCTATCTTCTTTCGGACGGCAGAGGCGAAGCGAACAGGGTCCAGGACCCAGAACAAGACAGTGCCATACTCTCGCTGGGGCACAAACTCGCCCTTGAAGGCCTTTGTGATCTTGCCGGTGATCTCGGTTGCTGATGTAGCTAGATAGAGGTCGACACCCTTCTGATGAAAGAAGGGTGAGACCAAACTAGGAGTCAAGGCCCGGTATGCTGGATCGACGGCCAAGCCCGTTGTCGCCGCCGCGGATAGGATACGGTCGCCAAATTGATACAGGAGAGGGATACTCCCCAAATAACCGACAATGCCGTCTTCAGATTCCAGGACCCAGCCCAGGCAAGGGGCCTTGGAGCCCCCGGACAGCGCTGGATTCTTCTGCCACAAGCGATGCCAGTTCGCGAGAGAATCCAAACTCAGGCCTTGTCGCCGTTTCAGAGTCGCGACGGCTTCGAAATCTGTGAACAGGACCGCCCGTCGCTTGGCCTTGCGCGGACGGTCCGACCGCGCATCCAAATCGAACCTACGGGTGGCTGGAGTTGTCTTGTGCGTCCTAATTCGCGCTAGCGCAGCGCTAACAATTCGAATTTCGATGGGTCGCATGCGAGAGGTCCCAGTTAGATCGCAGAGCGACGCCCCGCGGGCCGCCGTATACCCTCGAGGAGTACGTTTCCGAAGACATTGAACGTGAGGTTCTCCTCCATGCTGGCTCGCTCAAGTCGATAGGCCGGCGTCCCTTGAGGAACGAGGCCGTTGATGCCGAAGGCGCAGTCGAAAACCCCGTCCTCGTAGAGTTGTCGTTCGGCGGCCGCGCCGAGTCGGACACCGAAAGGATAGGAGAACGGGAGGAAACGCAGGCCAAGCGTCGCCTTCAACAGGGCTGCGGGCTCCTCGATTTCTGCGCGTATCCCTTCGGTGCCGAGACGCGAGCAGAACGGGTGGGTAGCCGTATGCAGCCCCACACCGTGGCCGGCGGCCAGCCACCGTTCAAGCCCCTCCCACGTAAAGTACGGCCGGTGCTCATCGAGGAATTCCTCGAGCGCCGGCATATCGCAGGCTCTCCAGAGGAGGTCGACCAGCTCTTCCTTGAGCGCCATGGGCCAGTCCCGGCTCGCGGGTAGGAGCTCGTCACCGCGGGAGATGCCCGGCAAGCCGACCTTGGGCATCAGGCTATTATATTGTCCAATGTAGAGGCTCTCCTCCCGGAGTGCGCGGATCGCCGACAGCTTGTTCCGCCACATGAGGTTGACGTTTCCTATAGTGCTAGTAGCGACGAAGCTCGTTGCCCGGATGGCGTAGTGGTCGAGCACTTCCATCACGCCGTTCCGCAACGTGTCGAACCCATCGTCGAAAGTCAGCGCCAAAAGCGGCCGCGACGGCTTGCCTCGCGATGGGTCCTGGCGGACCACTTCAGCAAGCGAGGCGAACTCGAAGTGCTTCTTCAGTGCGGCGAGGTCGCGGGCGAAACGCTCGATCGTCGATCCGACGTAGAAGTCGGCAAAGTAGGGTACCGACTTGCCCACGTAGTGGGCATAGACGACGTTGACGCGTGTCCACAGTTGGCAGCGAACCCAAGAATCGAAGGGCGGAGACAGGGCGAGCCAGCCGATGCCCTTCTTGACCGCGATCTCCGCTTTCTCGCGAGATCTCAGTATTTCTCCGCGAACCGTCTTCAGGAGCACGATGGGACGGAACACGCCAAATGCTCTGGGAAGTGAGGGGCGCTGAGAGTGACAAGAGGTCCGTGTCTTTTGGACAAGTGACACTGAATTGACACTGGCGCTGTCATACGGGCGTGCGCCATGAGTACGCACCCCAACCCGTCGACCCCGCGCAACACTGCGACGTCACAGCAAAACAATGCACGCTCTTCGGGTAGCCCCAGATTCCCGAGACCAATGGCACGATAGTTGCCGCCGTCAACATCGATGATTTCCGACAACGTACAAATCAACTTTTACAAATGAAAACAATGATACGTCATACGAGACGGGGAATTCAAATGGACGGCTCTGGTGCGAATTTTCGCGAGCCTCCAGACCGAGGCGCAGGCCAGCATCTAATGGCCGACGACATCAGCGACCAAACCCGAGTCGGTCGACCAGCTCGCGAATTACTACGCCGAGGCTGGGAGCTATACCGCCGTGTCCGTCGCGGTTTACAAGCGGATCAACGGCAACTGGATGCTGATCCAACGGCCGGATGGGACAGTCCCCGAGAGGGTGCCAAGAATGAAGGACCTGGAGGCGCAATAATGCCGAGACTTCTTTTCGCTTTGGCACTGCTACTTCTCCCAGATGTTGCCTCAGCGCAGTTATGGTCAGGCGTCCTCGATCCTGCTCGCGCAATCCGGTGGCAAGACAACGCTGGGGTACCTGGCGGCATCCCCAGCGCATCGTGGACTCAGTGCGGCGCAACTCTAAATCCTGGCGTTACGATGGCGCAAATCACCAGCGCCATCGCGGCGTGCGGTAGCAATCAATATGTACAGCTCGCGGCGGGCACGTTTACGCTGACGAGCGGAACGATCAATTTCGCGGCAAAAAGCAACGTCGCCCTTCGGGGGATGGGTCCGTTGTCAACCATCCTCAAAATTAGTGGCAGCGGGGGGTGCTTCATTACGGCATTTATCTGTGTTGCGGGCAGCGGTAACTACACACCCTCGCCTCAGCGCTCGACGACGTGGACGGCTGGCTACGCCAAAGGCACAACAACGATCACGCTGGGCAACGCTGCTGGCATCGTCGCTGGCCAAGTGCTCTATCTCGATCAGGACAATGATCTGCTCGATACTGGCCAAGTTCTTGTTTGCGACAGCACGGTGAACGACGCCAGCCATGTTGGCTGCATCTCAGCGGGCAACAGTGTCCCCGATAGTCGCAACTGCAACGGCGCGACGACCAGCGTGACGGGCTTGCCGGTCTCCGGCTGCACCGGCCAGACCAAGGGGCGCACGTCGTTACAAATTGTCAGCGTCGTCTCGGTGAACGGTAACAATGTGACGATTAGCCCGGGTCTCTACTTGCCGAACTGGCGATCGAGTCAGAACCCGGGAGCATGGTGGCCGACGACGGTCATTAAGAACGTTGGTATCGAGAACATGACCCTTGACTTCCTCGCTGCCTCGGGCGGCCAGCACGGCATCTTCGCGTTCAACGCCTACGGGTGCTGGGTGAAGAACGTCCGCATTCTCAAGGGCGATGGGATGCGCAGCGGGATGCAAGCGTATCTGACCGGCCGGTGTACCGTCCGAGATAGTTACTTCTATGGCGAGCACAATGGCGGCGGTGCCCAGGATTACGGTCTGGAGACGTTCTTGACGAGCGATCTCCTCGCCGAAAACAACATCTTCGAGAAGTTCACGTCGCACATGCTGATCGGGACGGGGACGGGCGTCGTCCTTGGCTACAACTTTGGGATCAACGACACCAGCACGAGCAACTTCCTCTGGTCGAGTATCACTGTCCACGATGTCACCGCCTATGGGCTCATCGAGGGGAATGATACGTATACTCTCGTCTACGACGATGTGCACGGCCCGCATAACTTCGAGACAACTTTTCGGAACCGACTCGGACGTCAAGTATCGGGAAAAACCGCCGAGACCAGCGCGGGGCTGCTTTTTTCCCACTCGCGCTATTTTCATTATGTCGGAAACGTGCTCGGCACTGGCGGATACCATACCAATTACCAATCGGCGGTGCCGACCAACGCGAGTTGCGATAGGTCCATCTACAACCTTGGCTGGGCGAATACGTCCTGTGCGAACGATTCGGTCTTGCCACAAGACGCGCTAGTCCAAAGCACCCTCATGCGATGGGGTAATTACGACACCGTGAACAATGCGGTGCGATTCCAGGCGAGTGAGAGCGGAGTAGACGCTCTTGTCTTCCCGGGGCTCTTGAATCCAAGTCAAACCCTGCCCGCATCGTTCTATTTGACCAGCCGACCGAGTGCTTGGTGGGGTACGCCACAAGGTACCCCCCCCTGGCCACCCTTGGGTCCCGATGTGACCACAGGCAATCTGTCGGAAGGAACGGGAGCCGCGGCGAACCTGGGCGGACACGCAAATAAAATCCCATCGCGCCTCTGTTATGAAAATACGGCCAAGGATACGGCCAACTACGGTTCCTTGTCACCAGTGCCGTTGGCCTTTAACGCGAGTACGTGCTATCTGCCGGCCGGTGGTGACACGACACCATCTGTGCCAACGAGCGTCACACTCCAGTAGGACTTCGAGGGCCAATCTCGCGAGCCAGGCCCCCATTCAAACCGCGCAGGAGATTACCGGCGGGTCCTTCGCGATTGGGCCCTGCTCTGGTGCCTGACGACGCTACGCGTTTCTCGTTGCGACTTCCCGTGACCGACGCGCTCTCTTGATTCGTGGAGCCCGTCCGATCACAATCTCACCGCACGCCGCACCACCCCAAGGGGCCCTTGTGATGTATAGGGAGGCGGTAATGCCACGCATTTCTTGGCTGGTCGCGCTCCTGTTCATCGTCACTCCCATGACTGCACACGCGCAGCTGTGGTCCGGAATCATCGACCGCTCTCGAGCCATCGACTGGACCAATGCGGGCCTTCCCGGCGGTATTCCGAATCGGACCGTCACATGTGCCACGCTCAACCCTGGCGCGACCGCGGAGCAGATCAGCGGGGCCATCGCCTCGTGTCCCGCAGGTCAGGTCGTGTTCCTCAGCGCGGGTACTTACAGCCTCTCGGCCGGGATCGACTTCGCTGGTAAGAGCAACGTCACTCTCCGCGGCGCCGGCCCCGACCGGACGTTTCTGGTGTTTACCGGGTCTACTGGTTGCGCGGGCCTCCAGGCTGACGTGTGCCTACAAGGCAGTTTCAGCTGGAGCGGGGGACCCGCACACCTCACCACGTGGACGGCCGGGTATGCCGTGGGCACGACCCAGATCACGCTCGGCAGCGTCGCGGGGTTATCCGTGGGCCAGATTCTTATTCTGGATCAAGCCAATGACGTCGCCGACACGGGACAGGTCTTCGTCTGCGACCAAAAGGCCGCGAAACCGACCAGCTGCGTCAATAGTGGCGGCACCGGCGGGACAGGGGGCCGGATCGTGGGCGGCGTCGCTTACAACCAACAGCAATATGTCAAGGTCACCGCAATCAACGGGAATCGAGTGACGGTTTCTCCCGGTCTCTATATGCCCAACTGGCGGGCCTCGCAGACACCTGGCGCCTGGTGGACTGCTTCGGTCATCACCTCGTCAGGTGTGGAAGATATGACGGTCGATCACACGAACAGCACCGGCGCCAACGGGATCGGCTTCGCCAACGCGTATCAAAGCTGGGTTAAGAATGTCAAATCCCTCAACTCAAACCGAAGCCACGTGCAGATCCAATACTCAGCCAAGTGCGTCGTACGCGACAGTTATTTCTACGGCACCAAGAACGCCGCCACGGTGAGCTACGGGATCGAGGTCTACCAGGCCGGCGATCTTCTCATCGAGAACAATATCCTTCAGCACATCAGCGCGCCCATTCTCGTGCAGCCTGCGTCCGGGACGGTCTTCGCGTACAACTTCGACATTGACAATTACTTCAGCCCCAACCGCGCGTGGCAGACGCTCGGACCCGTCTGGAGTCACGGGGCCGGCACCTCTATGAATCTGACGGAAGGTAACGATGGTGTGGGCTTTATCGAAGACGTCATCCATGGCACGCACAACTTCGCCACTGTGTTTCGTAACCGATTCAGCGGGCTGGAAGCAGGCAGGACAACACAGACGATCCCGATCGTCCTGCAAGCCTATGCGCGCTACAACAATTTCATCGGGAACGTTCTCGGCACGCCGGGCTATCACATCAACTACCAGAAAAATGCGCCTTCCGGCACCGGCTTGTGTGATAAATCCATTTACACGCTCGGATGGTCTAATGCCAGCTGCACCACCGACCCTGTCGTATTGAACGACCCTCTCACAATCTCCACGCTGATGCGCTGGGGCAACTATGACACGGTAACGGGCGCGCCGCGCTGGAATGCTTCCGAAGTCCCGTCGGGGCTGAGCCAATTCGCCAACCCTGTGCCAGCCACCAAAAATCTCCCGGCCTCGTTCTACCTCTCGGCGAAACCGACGTGGTGGGGAACGCCGTGGGGAAATCCGCCGTGGCCCGCCATCGGCCCCGACGTGACGGGTGGCCAAGATCCAACCGGGCACGCTTATAAGATTCCAGCTCGGTTGTGTTACGAGAACAGCGCGCGGAATCCTGATGGAACGTTAGTCTTCAACGCGAAGAAGTGCTACACAAGCACTTCGCCGAGCACCGCCGCTGCCCCGACGAACACCACGGCCTGACGATCTTCGACTGTGCTGGACACATGCGCTTTCGCACCGGCGTGGGTTCCACCCCCCCAAGCTAGCGTTGGGGTGCCGCGGCTCCAATGAATTGTCGATGCCACAACTCGAACATCAACAGGCTGAAGAGTTGCCTCCGGTGATCCTGCCGCCCGCTGATGTGCTCGCCGATCAGGGCCTCGATCGCCGCGGGCCGGAAGTAGATCGGGCAAGCAGCGTCCGGTGCCAGGAGGGTTTGCTGAACGTAGCCGGAGAGCTCTGAACGGAACCAACGATCGACGGGCGTTTCGAATCCGCGCTTGCGACGGCCGATGATCTCCCGCGGCAGCCACTTCGCGATCACTCTCTTGTGGATGTACTTCTGTGTCGTGCGACGTATTCGGAGAGACGCCGGTAGCGCTTCGGCGGCCCGCATGAACTCGACGTCGAGGAAGGGGACGCGGGCCTCGATCGAGGTTGCCATCGACATCTTGTCGCCGTACGTCAAGAGGTCGTCACTCAATGATAGGCGGGCGTCGACATAGGTCATCTGAACAAGCGGGTCGCGGTTCTCGACACCCCGTCGCCAGTAGTCGATCACCTTTCGCATGCGAAGCGCGCCGTGGCGCGGCGCCATGCCGGGCCGCCAGAGCGCTGCCTTCATCGGCTCGGAGAAGACGGCGTAGACCTGGGCGAAGCGCTCTGTAACGTCCTCGGTCCCCAGGCTGCGGACAGCACGCTTCACGCGCTCGCAACGAGGGAGTGCCTCGACGAGGGGGCGTAACACGTTCTCGCGGGCGCCAGTCGGCAGACCGCGATAGCGTGCGCCGTACCGTTCTCCCAAGTATCGCGGATAGCCCGCGAACGGCTCGTCGGCGCCCTGCCCGGTCAAGACCACAGTAACGTGCTGACGCGCGAGCTGGCACACGGAGTACATGGCCAACGCCGAGGTGGTGGCGATGGGCTCGTCGAGATGCCAGGCGATTTTCTCTAGCAACCGCTGGTAATCGAGGCTGCCAAGAAGGACCTCCTCGTGCGCGGTGCCGAGCAGGGCGGCGGTCCGGCGCGCCTCCTCTAGCTCGTTGACGTCGTCACCATCCTGGAAGCCCACCGTGAAAGTCCGCACTTGGCGATCGGTGTACCGGCTCATGATCGCGACCACCGCGGCCGAGTCGATGCCGCCGCTGAGCAAGGCGCCAATCGGCACATCACTCATCATCTGGCGCCTCACCGCCGCCTCCAAGCGCTCCTGAAGCAGAGCGACCCATTCTCGCTCGGTCTGGTGGTCGTCGCCCGCCGTACCGTCGTGGGCGTAACGCTCTACCCGACACCCTCCCTCGTCCTTGATCAGGCGATGTCCGGGTGGCAGTTTGCAGATGTGCGCGAACATCGTGTGCGGCGATGGCACGAAGCGGAAGGTTAAGTAGAGGTCGAGCGCGTCGAGGTCCACTCGGCGGGGGATGGCCGGGTCGGCGAGGAGAGCCTTGATCTCGGAAGCCCACGTCAAGCGCCGGCCGTCGTCGTAGTAGTAAAGCGGTTTGACGCCAAAATGGTCACGTGCAAGGAGCAGCCGCCGGCGCCGAGAGTCCCAGACGGCGAGGCCGAAGATACCGTTCAGGCGCGCTACACACTCGTCGCCCCACTCCTCGTACCCGTGAACGATGACCTCGGTGTCGCTTCGCGTGGCGAAGACGTGCCCCTTCGCTTCGAGCTCGGCGCGCAGCTCCTGGAAGTTGTAGATTTCGCCGTTTAGGGTCGCCCAAACCGTGCGGTCCTCGCTGGGGATCGGCTGATGGCCGCCTTGCACGTCGATGATGCTGAGGCGCCGCACGCCCAAGGCAACGCATCCGGCGAGGTACTGCCCCTCGTCGTCGGGGCCTCGGTGGACGAGGGCCGAGAGCATGCTTTTCAGCAACACAGAATCCTGCTCCGCATCTTGGCCGCCATGCCAACCCACGATTCCGCACATGACTTATCTTGGTCCTCCTGTATGACTCACGACGCTAATTGGTTCGCCTGCCGGAGGTGAGGTGAGCGCCGCGTTCCTGCTGGTGCCACGCGTCGTAGCGACGCCCGGCGACGACCGTGAGACTCGGTCCCATGGGAGCATTTCGCGTACAAGCCCCAGGGTGTGATAGAGGGGTGCGCACCCTCGGTGCAACAGGATGACCGCACCGAGATACAAAGCTCCGAACAACACGGAGGTCATCACGATTCGAGCTGCGGCCCCCAACGGACCCGACGCCACGACGAAGGGTGAGATTTCTCGGATGATCGCGGCGGATGCGCAGCCAGCCAGCGCGGAGGCAAGAACGTACTTCCATACAGCACCGATAATCGGAGCGACGCCAAGTTGTACGGGCCTGCCGGCGTACCAGAGCGCGGGGATTGTGAGAACCCAGAAGGACATAACCCAGGCCACGGCGATTCCGACGGGACCCATCGGTAGCCCCAGAACAAAAAGCACGCCGGTCACGGCGAATTCGACGACGCCCCAGCGGAACCAGCAGTCTGCCCTCCCGAGGGAAACGTGGATCCAACTGTGGGTGTGGTAGAGGAGCATCATCCCGATGCCAGGCCCGAAGAACGTGAAGATCCGACCCGACTCCTCCCACCCGGGCCCCAGCAGTAGACGAATCAGGTCCGTGCCCATGAGGGTCAGGACCGCTCCCAACGCCATCCCGACAAAGGCGAGCGTCGACAGCGCGCTCAGCACATAGCGTCGATGCTGCGCGGGGTCATGGCTCAGCCGGCTCAGAGTGGACATGGCAATGGCGGTTAGGGGGTCCGAGATCTGGGTCGCCGGCAGGACGAACAGATCATACGCCTTCTTGTAGAGTCCGAGCGGCTGAGCGCCGAAGCGCCAGCCCAGCAGGAGGTTGCCCAGGTTTCGGGCGAAGTAGCTCGCGGTGAAGCGCCCGTAGGTGTTGATCGCGAACGTGACCATCGGGCCAGTGCCGACTCCGCGCCGGGGCAGACCCGGGACCCATAGACACAGAGCCCAGGCCCCGATACATGTGGCGAGCGGCAGCGCGATGGCTCCCGCGACCAGCGCCCAATATCCCCAGCCCAGCCAGGCGAGGAGGATCGACACAATCGTGGAGACGGCACGGGCGACGATGTTATTGACGGAGAGGTCAGAGAACCGCATAGCCCGTGTGAGGAGGGCCAGATGCTGGACCGAAAGACTGGTGAAGAAAATAGTCACGGCAATGCCGATGGCGACCGCGGCCACGCGCGGCTCCCCGTAGAACCTCGCGAGAAGACGCCCGAGGGCCGCAAACCCGATCGTTAAAACAAGGCCCTGGCCGGCGTTCATCCAGAATAGGTTGCTGGCCAAAGCATGATCCATCTCTTCACGCTGAAGGGTGGCCTCCGTGAATCCGTTCAGCCCGAAGCTCGCAAAGAACAGGCTGAAGGTCGTCACCATGGTCAGAAGCCCGAAATCTGCCGGAGTGAGCAGTCTGGCCAGGACGACCGTGGCAATCATTTGGACGGCGAATCCCAGGCCCTGCGAGATCACCGAGACCCCAGCTCCGCGGACGGCAAGGCGCCGGAGCCCGTCGCCGTCCGCCCGGTGCCGAAATCTGCCGCTCGCGTCGAAGGGTCTCACCTGTCCGTCCGATGCGGGGCTTCCGGAACCGCGGTCACGGCCAGCAGGAAAGCGATCCACACAGGGTGGAGTTCCCTGAACGCATGCTCCGTCAGGTTGTATATCGCCGCGACGACGAAATACGCGAGTCTGAGCCCGTTTGTTTGAGGATCCCGGCGGAGGCCCCCGACGATGTCCCGGTAGCCCCAGACCATGACGAGACCTAGCAGGAACAGTCCCGTCCACCCCAGGTTCAAGAAGACCTCGAAATAGCCATTGTGCGACTGGGTCGGGTGAAACCAGTAAAGGCGATAGAGCTTCTCGAGACGCTCGCCGAGCCAGAAACTCTCGAAGCCGGTTCCGAACAACGGGTTGACGATCATGGGAACGAGGTAAGACCAAAGTTCAGTTCTACCGGTGAGCGTCGCGTCCCTTCCAATTGCCTCGACGAGACCTCCCCCCGGATTGAGGAACAAGCCATACACCGCGACGAACAGCAACGCCCCGACGAGGAGGTTCACGGCGGCTGGCTTTCGAACGAGCCCGGAAGATGTCGTGACCGCGATCAGGCCGCCCCCGACGAGAAAACAGGCCAGCGAAGTGGCGGAATCGGCCATCCAGAAGAGCCACAGCGCCATCAATAGAACGACGCCGTGAGCGATCAGCGTTCCGGACTTGCGCGGAGACTGTGCGCCGCGGAACAGCAGGAGAATACGCCACAGGGATCCGAGGCCGAAGAGCAAGCACACGTAGCCGAGACCGTTCTTTCCAGTCGCGACGCCGATGTTATACGGCGTTCCATCCCACGGGTTGTAGGCCCGCCCCAACTCTGGGTAGTACCTGATGAGCAGGAGGGAGAGAGGGATCAACACAAAACCGCAGCGCGCAAGGAGTCGCTTTAACGCGGCAATGGGATCGGGATCCGTGAGGACCACCAGAATCATTATCAAATCCCCGACGGCCTTCGTCCATCGTTTGAAGGCCACGAAGGGAAAGTCGGACCAAAGAATACTTGCGGCGCAATACAGAAGAAAGACGAGGACTGGTTTGTTCTTGCTCAGGAATGTCCTGGCACGCGCTCCTCTCGCGAAGAGCACCACCAAACCGGCCACCAGGAGCCCGGCGAAGATTTGCGCATCGAGAGGGCTCCCTTCGAGATACTGTTCCGGGGAGTCTGCGGGCGCCACTCCGAGCCATTGCGAGACCATCCGAGATGCACTGATCGATAGCCAAGCGACCGGGATCCAAAGAGCCAAAGACACCCGCGACTTGCGGTCGCGGTCGAACAGGAAGAGCGCCAGGATGATAGAACCAAAGACGGCGGTCGCGGTGCTTGGAGACATTCACCACCTTCTCGAGCACGCCACGGACGGGAAGGGCGAGGTCATTGGGGATCTGGAGCGATGCAGGAAACGGCCCCTGCGGCCCTGACCGTCTGCTATTCGTGCTACCGCTGGCCTTGTACGACGACAGGTTCCGATCGCGGGGACCCCGTCCGGCCATTTTCCAAGATAAACGAGGACAAGTGTTGCGCCACGAGGGCGTGCCCATCCCGGTCGAAATGCCCATCCACCGGAATGAATAATTCTTTGTCGTCGTGTCGACGCAGAATTGGATACAGATCCAAGAACGGAATCTTCAACTCCTCACACATCGCGGCAATCATCCTCTGGGGCCTTGTCGGATCGTTGAAGTAGGAATCGATCGACTTATTGTCTCCAAATGTACGCTTCAATATTGGATCATACACACGCGGATAGACCTGTATTGGTGAGGGAATCAAGCTCGCCAGCAGCACGGCATGATTTCTCTCAGCTTCCTTTTTGATTGCTTCAATCAATGCCTTCGTCAGCGGGATGCCTTGTACGAGCACCTCGTCTTCATACCAGCCATTGATGAGACTTGGCATTCTCGAAATTTCCGGCCGAAAGCCCACACGGTTCAAAAGATTGACCAAATTGGGCCGCGTCTGAAGGAAGATGCTGATCCGGTTGCGTACAACTTCTGCGGTCAAAAGCCCTGGCCTGGCCCTCTGGGGAGCGATGAAGTGGGTTGAATATTCCTTCCTTGGGGAGTGCGTCAGCGCGAGTCTGCCGTCCTGCCCGAGGCTAAATCCGGGCTGAGCCGGCGTTCCTAGACCGGTCCCATAGTCGAGCCGGAGATTGTCCATGATATCGTTGATAAAAATCATCAATAAGTACACGTCGCCCACGACGTTCTTTCGGGCCAACTCCTTCATGAACAGCAGTTCCTGCGCGGTCCCATAGCCGGGAACCCCGGCGTTGACGATTTCGAAGGGCCGGCTCTGATTCAGAAGATTCTCTATGAGGACGGGGAACGTACTTTCAGTCGGTATCTGCGTGGCAAAGGTGAACGAGTCACCGAGAATCACGATGCGTTTCACGTCGTTCGTCGCCGCGCGGACGATATGGTCGGCGCGAAGACCGTATTCATTGATATAGACTTCGTGCTCGCGAAACGCATTGAGCGGCTTAATCCAGTAGACACCTGGCCTCAATCGCCATCCGAGGACGGGATCGAAGACGACGCTTGCAACGTGAGTTTCAGTCGACTGGTAGTATGTCGCGAGCCCATACTCGAGGAGTGTGAAGGAAAGCGCAAACGTCAATCCGATCATTATCGTATAAAAGAGAACTTTTCTTCTTGGGGACAGGCGGTCGCTCATCGTACTGACTCGGCGGTAGCGAGCGTCGCGACGGGAGCGCGCCCCGTCTCGTGCGGCCCATACTCGCCGCGGCTCTTCACGTGTAAGTCGTCGAACCGCTTCCGCGTCAGGGCCTCCGCGAGGCGCTGCGCCAACTGGATGTTGGTGATCAGCGGGATTCCGAGGTCGACAGTTCGACGGCGGATGATGTAGTCGTTCGTCAGCTCCTCCTCCTGCGAGTTCTTCGGTATGTTGATCACAAGGTCGACGCGTTTCGCGGCGAGATAGTCGAGGATGTTGGGGTCGCGCTTCTCCAGGGGCCAGTGGAGCACGGTTGCCTCTACCCCATGGGTTTGCAGGAACTCCGCCGTCCCCTTCGTCGCGTAGAGCTTCACGCCCAACGCCTGCAACTGTCGGCTTCCCTCCAGAAACGCCGCCTTCGCCGCCACGGGCCCGGTCGATAGCAGGACGGTCCGGATCGGGAGACGATACCCGACCGACAGGAGAGCCTTCAAGAACGCCTCCTCGAAGTCATCGCCGAGGCACGCCACTTCACCCGTCGAGGCCATTTCCACCCCGAGGGTCGGGTCGGCGCCGTCCAGCCGCGTGAACGAGAATTGTGGTGCCTTCACGCCGACGTAGTCGAGGTCGAACATGGAGCCGTTCATGAGCGCCCGGGTCGCCTGGCGACCCATCATCACCTCTGTCGCGAGCTCCACAAGGTTGGTGCGGAGGATCTTCGACACGAAGGGGAAGCTCCGCGACGCGCGCACATTACACTCGATCACCTTCACTTCGTTTCCTTTGGCGATGAACTGGATATTGAAGGGCCCGTGTAGTTCCAAGGCGCACGCGATCTTCTCGGTGATCTTCTTGATTCGGCGGATAGTCTCCAGATACGTTCGCTGCGGGGGCAGCACCAGCGTCGCGTCGCCCGAGTGCACACCGGCGTTCTCGACGTGCTCCGAGATCGCCGACGCGCGCAGCTCACCCCGACACGCCACCGCGTCAACCTCCAGCTCCTTGGCGTTCTCGATGAACTTGCTCATGACGATCGGATGGTCGGGCGAAACCTGGGCCGCCTTGCGTAGGAAGGCTAAAAGTTCCCGCTCGTCCGAGGCGACCCCCATGGCCGCGCCGCTGAGAACGTAGGACGGGCGCACGAGGACCGGGTAGGCGACCCGCTTGGCGAATGCCTTGGCTTCCTCGATCGTCACCAGCTCCTTCCACTCCGGCTGCTCGATCCCAAGCGTGTCCAGGAGGCGCGAGAACTTGTGCCGGTTCTCGGCGGTGTCGATGCTGGACGCCGACGTACCCAGAATTGTCACCCCCGCCTCGTGGAGCGGGAGCGCCAGGCGGTTGGGGATCTGCCCCCCCATGGACACCACCACACCCAGCGGACACTCGCGTTCGTAGATCGCCAGCACGGACTCGAGGCTCAACTCTTCGAAGTACAGCCGATCGCACTCGTTGTAATCCGTGCTGACTGTCTCTGGGTTATAGTTGATCGTGACAGTCCGATACCCCAGGCGCCGCAGTGTCAACACCGTATTGACGCTGCACCAGTCGAACTCGACCGAGCTCCCGATGCAATACGCGCCCGATCCGAGCACGAGAACCGACTCGCCTTCGGCGCGCTCGACGTCGTCCTCGCACGCGTGGTAGGTGAGGTAGAGGTAGTTCGTCCGCGCAGGATACTCCGCCGCCAGCGTGTCGATCTGCTTGACATACGGCCGGATCCCGTAATCCTCGCGCTGTGTCCGTACGTCCTTCTCGCCCTGGCGCGTGAGCTCCGCGATCTGGCGATCGGCGAACCCCGTCCGTTTCGCCTCTCGCATCAGTCCTCGCGAGATGACTCCGCCGTCGCAGCACGCGCGGAGACTCTCTCCGACCTCCACGATATGCCGCACCCCGTGAAGGAACCAGCGGTCGATGCCGGACAGCTCGTGGATTCGATCAAGCGACATCCCGCGCCGAATCGCCTCGGCCACCGCGAAGATCCGCTCTGGTGTAGGCTCGGCCAACTCCGCCTCCGGATCCGCGGCCCGTGGCACGCTCTTCCCAACAAGCCCGGCTGCCCCGATGTCCAGCATTCGGAGCGCCTTCTGCAGGGCTTCCTCGAACGTCCGCCCGATGGCCATCACTTCGCCCACAGACTTCATAGCGGAGCCGATGCGGCGTGACACGCGCTGAAACTTCTGCAGGTCCCAGCGCGGAATCTTGACGACGACGTAGTCCAGCGCGGGCTCGAAGCACGCGGTGGTTGCCCCGGTAATTGAGTTCCGTAATTCCGGCAGACCACAGCCGAGCCCGAGCTTGGCCGCGATGAGCGCCAGGGGATATCCCGTCGCCTTCGAGGCCAGCGCCGAGCTACGGGACAAGCGTGCGTTCACCTCAATGACGCGGTAGTCCGCGGACTGTGGGTCGAGGGCAAACTGGATGTTGCACTCACCCACGATCCCGAGATTCCGGACCACGCGAATCGCGACCTGCCGAAGCAGATGGTACTCCTCGTTCGTCAGCGTCTGGCTCGGGGCGACGACGATACTTTCGCCCGTGTGGATGCCCATGGGGTCGAGGTTCTCCATGTTGCAGACGGTGACGCAATTGTCGAATCGGTCGCGGACGACCTCGTACTCGATTTCCTTCCATCCGGCTAGATACTCCTCGATCAGGACCTGACCGCTGTGGGCCAGCGCCCGCTCGGTGCGCTCGCGCACCTGGCACATGTCCGCGCAGACGCCGGACCCGAGGCCCCCCAGCGCGTAGGCGGCCCGGATCATCACCGGGAACCCCAGCCGCTCCGCGATTCTCACAGCGCCTTCCACCGAGGTCGCGGCGCCGCTTCGCGGGACCTTCACATCGATCTCGGTCAGGCGTCGAGCGAAAAGATCCCGATCCTCCGTCACCCGGATGGCCTCGATCGGCGTGCCCAGCACCCGCACCCCGTAACGACGTAGGACGCCGTCCTCGTCGAGTTTCAGACCGCAATTGAGTGCCGTCTGCCCACCGAATCCCAGCAGGATCCCGTCGGGCCGCTCCGTCTGGATCACCTTCTCCACGAACTCCCGCGTGACAGGCAGAAAGTAGACCTGGTCGGCGAGATATTCGGACGTCTGGATTGTGGCGATGTTGGGATTCACCAGGACCGTGGCGATCCTCTCCTCCCGAAGGGCCTTGATTGCCTGGCTTCCCGAGTAGTCGAACTCGCCAGCTTCACCGATCTTCAGGGCGCCGCTACCCAGGATCAGCACCTTCTCGGGCCTACCGTCCATTGAGCATCCCCACGAAATCATCGAAGAGGAAGGCGGTGTCCACGGGGCCCGGCGCGGCCTCTGGGTGGAACTGCACGCTCATGAACGGCCGAACGCGATGGCGGATCCCCTCGTTCGTCCCATCGTTGGCGTTCCTGAACCAGACGACCCAGTCCTCGGGCAGGGTGCGGTCGTCCACGGCGTAGCCGTGGTTCTGGGAGGTGACATAGCAGCGCCTCGTACCCGTCCACTCGCACGGCTGGTTCTGCCCGCGATGGCCAAACCTGAGCTTGTACGTGTCCGCACCCGCCGCCAGGGCCAGGATCTGGTGGCCCAAACAAATACCAAAGATGGGATAATCCTCATCCATCGCCCGGCGGACATTGGCGATGGTCTCCATACACATCTTGGGATCTCCCGGCCCGTTTGACACCACAACGCCGTCGAAGTCTTCCCGAAAGAAGTCGTAGTCCCACGGTACTCGGATGACGGTGAGTCCTCGGCTGACCAGGCTCCGGATAATACTGTTCTTGCAACCGCAATCCACGACGACGATCCGCTTGCCACCGGACCCGTAGATCACCGGCTCTTTGACGCTCACGAGTGACACAAGATTCTCCCGATTTGGATCCCGCAGATCGATGTCCGCGCCGTCCGTGACGATCTTGCCCAGCATCACCCCGCGCTCGCGCAATCGCCGGGTGAGCGCTCGCGTGTCGACCTCAGTGAGCCCGGGCACGCTGTGCTCGGTCAGCCACTGCCCCAGACTCTTGGCCGCACTCCGGTGACTGTGGTCCACCGAAGCGTGCGCGACAATGAGCCCTGAGATTTGCATCTCCCCGGACTCGAACGTCAGGTCCAGTCCATCCACCATGCGGCGTTCGGGCACACCATAGTTACCGACCAGGGGATACGTGAGCACGAGGATCTGGCCCCGGTACGAGGGATCGGTCAGCGCCTCCGGATACCCCACCATCCCCGTGTTGAAGACGACCTCGCCGGTCACCGGGCCCGGGAAGCCGAAGGCAAGACCGTGGAACTCGGACCCGTCGTCAAGGACGAGCCGTGCGGCCCGAGTCTGGTCCTCCAGCGCGATCGTGGACATCGTCTGCGGCACGTGGTCCATGTCTCCCGTACCTAGAACAGGGTGTAGATGAATGGCGCCAACGCCGTGCCCTGCGTCAGGACCATCAGTCCGCCGAACAGCAGCATGACGATCACGATGGGCAGGAGCCAGAACTTTTTCCGTTCCCGCATGAACATCCAGAACTCAATCACGAACTCAATCATTTCTCGGCCCCCTTTCAGAATTGCTTCATCATGTGCGCGCCGGGTCGCGACTTGCGAGGCACGCGATAGGTGGTCGCATTGGGATCAAAGGCCCGCTGCATCGGGTCACGACGGCGGAGCCGGAGCACGATGGCCATCGGCGTAATCATGCCGAAGAAGATCAGCCCCAGCACGACCCGCGTGTTGACCCACCCCAGGGCGCTCCCGAGCGCCATCCAGGCCCGCTGTGCCGGGGCAAGCGTCCGTGGTGCCACCAGGGCTGGCAGAATCAACACGACTGCGAGACCTACCATCCACGCCCGCACGTTCCCGCCGCGGATGATCGCTGGCCAGAGCCCGATCGCGCCGAAGATGCCGCCCACGATTAAGCCGAAATTGCGAAGTTGCGCTTGGTCCGCTCGCGTTTTCATAGTGGATCCTTTCCTTCAGTCGAGCTCGAATTCCTTTCGCCAGTCGGTGTCGCCAACCAGCGGTTTCTGATCGGCCCTCTGAAGCAGACAGTTCTCCATCACCAGAAGGTCCATCTCGGTTCGCATGAAGCATCGGTAGGCGTCCGCGGGAGTGCACACGATCGGCTCGCCCCGAACGTTGAAGGACGTGTTGACAATGACGCCGCTGCCGGTCTTGGCCTCGAACGCCTTGAGCAAACCGTAGTACCGCGGGTTGGTGGTTTCATGCACGGTCTGAATGCGCGCTGAGTAGTCCACGTGCGTAACGGCAGGGATGTCCGACCGCGGCACGTTGAGCAACTCGATGCCCCATAGGCTCTCTTGAGTCCGCGTAGCCTGGATCCGGCGCCGTTCCAGCACGGGCGCCACCTGCAGCATGTAGGGGCTATCCGTGTCCATATCGAAGTAGTCCGCCACTCGCTCCCGCAGCACCGAGGGTGCGAAGGGGCGGAATGACTCCCGGTACTTAATCTTCAGATTCATCACCGACTGCATCTTCGTGTTCCGCGCATCCCCCAGGATGCTGCGCGCGCCGAGGGCTCGCGGACCGAATTCCATGCGGCCCTGGAACCATCCGACGACCTTGCCGGCGGCCAGTTCGTCGGCGACGCGATCGAGCAACGGACCGTCCTGGAGTCGCACGTAGGGAGCTCCCTGCTTCAGGAGGAAGCGCTCGATCTCCTCGTTGGTGTATGCCGGGCCTAGGAACGCCCCCCGCATCGCGTCCTCGGGCGGGGCGGTCTTGCGCGCGCGGTTCTCGAGCCTGTGCCAGGTCGACAGCGCTGCACCGACGGCGCCTCCGGCGTCCCCCGCCGCGGGCTGGATCCACATGCCCTTATACGGACCCTCGCGCAGGATTCGGCCGTTTCCCACGCAGTTCAGGGCTACACCTCCCGCGAGGCACAGGTTGTCTGCCCCTGTCTCGCGGTGAAGGGTTCGCGCCAAGCGCAGCATCACCTCTTCGGTCACGTCCTGGATGGAACGTGCCAAATCCATGTCACGCTGGGTCAGCAGCGTTTCCGGCTCACGCGGCGGCCCGCCGAAAACTGTGTCGAACCGCCGGCTCGTCATCGTCAGCCCGGTGCAGTAGTTGAAGTAGTCCATGTTGAGCCGGAATGTTCCGTCAGGCTTGAGGTCAAGGAGGTGGTCGTAGATGGGCTGGACGTACTTCGGCTGCCCGTAGGGCGCAAGCCCCATCACCTTGTACTCGCCTGAGTTGACCTTGAAGCCGGTGTAGTAGGTGAACGCCGAGTAGAGAAGGCCGAGCGAGTGCGGGAAGGGGATCTCCCACAGGCTTGTCAACTCCTTTCCCTCGCCCAGCCACGCCGACGTCGTCGCCCATTCGCCCACCCCGTCCATACAGAGCACCGCGGCGCTCTCAAAGGGCGAGGGGTAGAAGGCCGAGGCCGCATGCGACTCGTGGTGCTCGCCAAAGACCAGCGGAGGCAAGGCAGCCTTTTTTATCGAGGAGCCGGCAAGCGCCGTGAGTGCCTTCTGAAGGAGGGTCTTGAGGAACAGCTTCTCCTTGAGCCACACGGGCATGGCGTGCACGAACGACCGCATGCCGTGCGGCGCGAAGGCGAGGTACGTCTCCAACAACCGCTCAAACTTGACCAGCGGCTTGTCGTAGAAGGCGATGTAGTGCAGGTCCGCGAGCGAGATGCCGCCTTCCTTGAGGCAGTATCGGATCGACTCCTCCGGGAATCCCGCGTAGTGCTTCTTCCGAGTGAACCGCTCCTCCTGAGCGGCCGCAACGATCTCACCGTCTCGGAGGAGACACGCCGCGCTGTCGTGGTAGAAAGCAGAGATCCCCAAGATGTCCATCACGTCTCCCCATGTTCACGGATTGTGCTGTTCACTGCCATTGTTAGAGACCACGGCGCCCTCGCTCAGGCTCATAGGGGCTCCGCCGGTGGACCCGTGATTCACCCTACGTTGGGTGCAGCCTCCAGAAGCCCAGCCTGAGCCTATCGGTCGAAGGCTGGGAATACCGTCAATTTGGGTCGAGGAAAAGTCGATGCAAAAGTTCCAGGGTCAGCACCTTGTGGATCTCGGCGGTGTAATTGCGGCTGCCCCTGAGATGTCCCGCCACGATGGTTTCAAGACCGCGCCGTTCGAGATACGGCCGCGAAAGAGTGCGAGGATCCAAAAGCATTTCCCGAACATAAGCGGAGAGAGCGTCCCGATACCAGATCCGGAAATGGTGGAACTTCTGCCGTCCGAGGAACAGGCGTTCGAGACGGAACGGCGAGAAGAGATGATCGATCCGGGCCACCCATTGGGGCATCCCGGCGTCGTAGGCGTATTCCGCCTTGATAAGAAACTCGAGGAGGCTCCGATAGGCAAGAGCCGAGAGACGTCGGCGGCCCCCGTTTAAACCACGGTCGGTCAGGATCCGCAGAAGCGACGCATCGCCGTCGGCGATCAACCGCAGGCACACGTCGTTGTCGAGGGCCGACAGCGGCGCACGGAACACCGTCCGGACAAGGTCGTTGTCGAGATACGGCGACCTGAGTGAAAGCTGGGTCTGCTCCAACATCAGGAGACCGTAGTGGTGCCAAGGGGCCTGTCGGAATACGGCAAACGAAACCGGGTGCCCCTGAAGAAGGTCGGCGTATGTGTCCTTCGCCGTACGGACGTGGGAGAGAAACTCTTGGCGGAACAAACCAGGGGCAGGCTCCACAGGCTTGAATGCCACTGAGCGACGGAGTACCTCACTGCCATAGTTGCCTGTCATCCTGACGGGGGCGATCTGGCTGGCCCGCTCGTTGAGGTAAAGGTCTGGGGAATGGCCGAGGTCCAGGCATCCGTCCGTGAGATACACCGTTCGTTCGGCGTAGTAGGCGAAGCGCGAGAGAAACTCGTCTCCGACCGGGATTACATCGTGGGCCTGTTCGCAGGCACGCGCGACCTGCTGTGCCACAAGAACGTCGCGGCACTCGCGCATCCCACTCCCATTCCCATTCCCGAAGGTGTAGCAGGGGAGGGATCCAGGGGAAGGCCTCCGCCAGGCCATGATCATCCTGCTATCCAGGCCCCCTGTGAGAGACATTCCGATGCGCTCCTGACCCTCGAAGTAGCGGGGCAGATTCCGGGAGAAGATGTCCCGCAGCTGCTGGTAATAGGATTGCGGCGCCAGCGGGGGTTGGTCCTCCCATTCCCGCGGCTGGAAGTATGTGCCTTTCCGCTCCATTGAGCCATACCGTGAGACCCAGGCCGCCGCGGGCGGGAGCACATGGATGCCCTCGAAAAGCGTCCGATTGTTTAACACGCACCCGCAGGCGACAAACTCGCCCAACCCCCGCGGGTCCGCCCGCCGGAGTTCAGGACGCACGGCGAGGATTGCTTTGGCTTCAGCGGCGAAGTAGAAGGCTTCCTTCGACTCGTGATAGTAGATCCGGTGCATCCCGTAGCGGTCGTTGAACAACGTCGCCGTTCCGCGAAGCTGGTCGGTAAGCAGTCCGTGGAATCTTCCATTCAACCGCGCCAGAAACGAGTGATCCCCCTGGTAGAGGTGGACGAGATAGGAGGGTCCCCGCGCATCGAGCCCGTTTCTCCCCTCCGCGAAACGGCGCGTCGTCCCCGATTCCGGGAACTCCTCTCCGGAGAAGACGAGAACAATGTCCCCCCGTTCGTTTCGCAGCGGCATTCCGTCGGCGAACGAACCCTTCCGTACGACCCACCCGACGTACACCCCCAGCGACTCGTCCACCCACGTACCTGTTCCGTAGAAGTTCTCGTGGCGAAGGGCACCCACCATGCGGAAAAGTTCCCGCTCTGCACGTTCGCGCGGCATACTCGTGAGAAGACCGACGATCCCTGGCATGGGCGTTGGCCTCTAGACCGACGGGACCGGCACGGTATTGCGTGCCAATCCCAGCGCATCGAGAAAGCTGGGGGTATCGTCGAAACGAGCGTGATTATTTGGAGCCGGCGGGAGGATTTGAACGCTCCATCTGCCGATTGGAACTCGGCCGCTCTAGCATTGAGCTACACCGGCGCACAGCCTGTTTCACTCCGTACCACTTCGCGCGAGCACTGATGCCCCAACGTATTACGTTCTCTGGGAGGATTCCAAGCAAATTACGATGTAGCTTTAGTCGGATGCAGATCCTGCCCTTGACTGTTAGCGGAACGTAATACCGAGGTACGAATATCTCTTCAAATCCGTTGCGGTGCTTGAATTCACTGAGTGAGCTCGTTCTCTTGTTGCCGTAGCTGTAATTGCAATAGGTTAGGTAGGATATGCCTCGTTGTTCACTTCGCTCGACTGCCTTTGCAATCAGAGCGTTGGCGGGCCTCGTCGCGTCATGACTCCTCTTTGTAAGCAGTTGCATGATTGCAGCGATTTTCCCGCAGTACACTATTTTGATAACGCCAATCAATTCCGTTCCGAGATATGCGCAGATAAAGTCACTTCGTTCACCGAACGATAAGTAGTCCTTCCTGACCTCGTCGAATGTCTTGCCGTAATGGAAAAATGGCACATTCTGCCGCACTTGCGAATCGTTGTTGAGCTCGACGATCCCGTCAATTAATGCGTCATCCAGCTTCTGTATTCTGACTACTACGCCTTGCCTCGCAGCTCTCCGTGCATTCTTCCGCGTCTCTTGCGGCAGCTTCCCCCACCAGTCCGCAAAGCTAGTGAGCCGAATCGCCGCAACGCTATCCCACTCTCTGTAATACGGATACCTGGGACGCGTTGCCGGAAGTTTCTGCACAAATGTGAAGACATCGGCCATCGCGCGGTGTAACTTCCGCGGCTTTAGCCCATCAATGTACGAGACGGGGTCCTCAATCTCACTCTCAAGCCAAGCTTCATCATGAACCGTCGCAACCTTGATCCATCTCCCCGTAACAACAACAGGCGTATCGCCAATATCCAGCGCGGGGACAGTGACCCACTTACCGTTCATGCTGATTTCAAGACTCTTTCGCGCCATCCCTGTCCTCGCTCGCTTACGATAAACGGATTGCTGCCGAGGGACACACAAAGCTGATGACGGGGCCGAGTCTGTTCTCCAAAATTCCAAAAGCCTCTGTTGTTCTGATCAAGATATGGTCAGAACTTCCCCGGTACACTCTGGATACGAGCGGGGTTTCCGACGTCTTCACCTTTCATGAAGTCAGCAATAGCCTCCGCAATCACTTTGTACCCGTTCTTGCTTGGGTGCATATCGCGCCCGCTCCGTGCGTAGATCTCGCTTCCGACCGCGCCGCGCAGTGCTGGGAGTACGTCGATGTATCGAATGTTCGATTCGCGGAAGAAGTTGAAGATCTTATCGCGGGCGATACGTTCGTTAGATATGAGTTCGTGAACAACATCAGCCAATTTCAGATTTGATGCCCGTTCAAGATACTCGGCAAATACCATCTCTTTGGTGGGTATGACGACCACGATAAAGCCTATTTGCCGTTCAAAAGACATTTGGTTCATTTTCTCCAGCAACGTCAGCGTAATCCGGAGGCCCTCCTTCACACTTTGCTTCTCTTGATCAAGCCCTCGCAAGGGACCTCGCGGCACAAATGCTTCCGCAATGTTCCTATCTCGAATGATGAGCGAGGTGGCAGCATCATAAAAGCGAGATGCGTTCTCGATTTGTACGCGGCCATTCAACCTACCCAAGAGCGACGTGTGAAAGGCGATCTGATAGACGACGCTATGACTTGATAACCATATTCTAGGCCCGTTGTGCCAGCTCGACTTGTCCGGAACTTCCCATATATCGGCGTTCACCTTTTCGAATGGAAGTGTCCTCAGGAACGACCAATAATCAAGCCCGTACGTGATACGGAAGGCGTTATCAAGGTCATCGCCCATGTACAGGCCACAGATGATGACTCGAGGCTTCAGTTCGAGGGCTCTTGTGTTGAAGAGATAATAGTATTGGTTTGGCCCATAGCCTCCCATACTAAGGTTGTAGACAGTCTTTCCGGTCAGACGACCGAGCACATATGGCCACGATTCATCCATCTTCGCAGTATTTCCGAAAGTGTGAGAATCACCAATCGCCACGATGTCAACTGTAGGGGGTACCCGCCGGTTTCGGAATCCCCATTCGTCATAACCACTCGCTTTCGGCGGTAGTGCCTTCCCTAAAATCTTGTCATCAACAAGCTGCACCGCGAGATAGTCCGCCGAATTGAGAAAGAATCTGGAACCGACTTCACACAAGAGTGCGCCGAATGCCGCGGAAAGCGCGACGATGAGAAGGTTGATCACGGTCTTCCGTCGCTCCATAGTCGCTACTCAGTGACGTATGGCACTTTGATCGGATTGATGCCCAGGAGCGCCAGGAGCGAGCCGAGGTGATAAAAGAGTTTGACCACGAGAGCCATGAACCGGTGATGCCCTAGAATGAGCGCAACTGGTAGCGCGGCCGTGTAAACGAACACTGCGATCAACGATTTCGCAAAGGCGCGCGCTCCGAAAGCCGGATCGACGACGGGCACGAACCTCCCCTGGAGCAAAGCTCTTCTCACCATGAACGTGCGTTTCCAACGTACTGGCGGAACCACCTCGTACACCACGGCCTCATTGCACCAGATGAAAGCGTGCCCCTTTTCAATCATTCTTCTAAAGAAATCCATGTCCTCGCCCGTCCGAATCTCGGGATCGAACGCGTGTGCGCTGCCCTCGAAGATTTGCTTCCTCAACAGCGTGTTGTTGGTCCGCCCCTTCGTCCAGTCGATGACCAATCCCGTCCGGTAAGTCTCCCGTTGGTAGAAGTTGCCCTTCACGACCCACTTGGGCGGCTCTTCGTCGAAGTGCCGCTTCACCGGTCCTAGGACACCGTCAACACCATACTTGGTACACGCCGTGAACAGGGTCTGCAGCCACGTGCGCGTCGGAAACTCGTCGTCGTCGATGAGGGCGACAAAGTCCCCCTCCGCGTTCTCGATGGCCTTGTTCCGTACGAGAGGAATACCCTGCCGGGGCTCAACGCAGTACTTGATCGGAATCTGCGACGCAGACGCGAAGGTCAACACCACGGCCTCGGCACTTCGTTGATGATCGTTGTCGGCAACCACAATCGAATACGTGAAGCGTCCGCCCGTTTCCTGAACTCCAAGTTCATCCAACAACCGCTGGAGAAAGAGGGGCCGCTTATACGTGCAAATGCACACAGCAATGTGCTTTGGGTCGCTCGCGATCGCGCCTGAGGCTCGGCTCAGCTCATCCGATGTGGAGGGATGGAGGCCGGCATAGGCCTCATGCGGCGGGAGACTTCCCGGGCGGCCGGGCACGGGGGCGACGCTCGCATTCATAGCCGACAGGACTCACGCGACTGGGCCATGCGATCGGCAGCGAGAGGACGAAGGCGCCCAATCAGCCGTTGCATCTGCTCGGTTTGGCGTAATGCGATCAAGTCCGGAGGAATGGTTCTCTCGACGCGGCGAAGCATGGTCCAGGCATACCCAAGGAGAATCAGCACGCCGCCAAGGCCGTACGGTCTGTTTTTCATCTGATAGACACTCCGAAGCACTTCCCACGCGGGATGGCTGCCAAGAAGATAATCCATCCGCCCTTTGTGCAGCGCCGCACGGATACCTGTGCGTTGAGCACTTCCACTCTTTCGATGGTGCAGACATACCTTTTCGCTAAATATGCGCGTTTGCCACCCGCTCGCACGGGCACTGAGGGCTGCGACCAAATCGATTCCTCCGGATGCGAGCCGTCGATAGCCCCCAATGGCCTCAAAACACTCTCGGCGAAACATCTGGCACGCGCCCTGTACGTCCTCGATGCTGAACCGATAATCGCCCGTCGCGTCGGCCTCTCGGAACGGTGTCCCACACACTCCCAATCTCGGATTCTCACTGAACTTGCGAATAAGGAACGCCAAGTAGTCCTTCTCAAACGAGATGTCGGCGTCCAGGTTGCCGATAACCTCGTACATAAGATCCCTGACTCGCGCATACCCCGCGTTGAAGGCATCCACCTTGCCGGCAAAATGTCGCTCCGACCGCTCGGGTCTTCTCACCAGTTCGATCCAATCGTGCCGAGCGGCATACTTCTTCACCACCTCGTCGGTGCCGTCGGTTGAACCGTCGCTGACGATGACCCATCGGAGAGGAAGGAGCGTTTGGGCGACGACGGACCGAATGGTCTTCTCGATATACGCCACTTCGTTTCTCGCGGGTGTGATCAGCACGTATCCGGCTGCTGGATCTTGCATAGCTCAACGGGTTGGGCGAGAGGAAATGTTCGAGCCGATGCTCTGCTCTTCGTGCCGTCGGATCAACAGGTCGACGATACGCGTGGCGGCTCGGCCGTCCCATTTCTGTGGCACGCCATCGGCGAGTTTCCGTCTCAGCTGTCGGCGGATGGCAGCTTTAATTCTCTCGGTTTCCGTTCCCGCGACAACATTTGTGCCTTGCTCCACCGTGACGGGTCGTTCCGTGTTCTCCCGAACCGTGACGCAGGGAATCCCGAGGCACGTGGTTTCCTCCTGCACGCCACCTGAGTCGGTCACGACGACCGCTGCGTGCTTCATGAGGCAGACAAAATCCAGGTAACCCAGAGGATCGGTCAGGATGATTCGGTGGTACCCGGTTCCGTTCAACCACAGACGCGACTCAAAGCCGAATTCCTTGATTCGCCGCTGCGTGCGTGGATGGACGGGGAACACGATGGGGCAATCTGCCGCCAGTTCTTCCAGACCCGCCAGGATCCTCAGAAAGGCTTCTCGATCGTCCACATTGGCGGGGCGATGCAGAGTGAGGAGGGCATAGCGGGTGATCGAGTCGCCCGCGCCCTTCTTCCCCGCCTCCGTGCGAAGCCCGAGGTTCTCCAATATTGGCGAGTCGTCCGCCTTCTCCTTGAACGTAAGGAGGGAGTCAATCATCGTGTTGCCAACAAAATGGATCTTGTCGGTCGACACCCCTTCGTGACGCAGATTCTGAAGCCCGCTCTCCTCGGTCACAAAGAGCAAATCGGACACCTGATCGGTCAGAACGCGGTTGATCTCCTCGGGCATCGACCGGTCGAAGGAGCGAAGCCCCGCTTCGACGTGAGCGATCAACGGTCTGGCGCCACCGGAGTCCAGGGAGATCTTGGCGGTCACCAGGGCGCAGGCGAGCGTTGAATTGACATCCCCCACCACCACGACGACGTCAGGCTTTTCCGCCGCCAGGACCGCCTCGAATTTCTTCATAATCTCCGCAGTCTGGATCGCGTGGGATCCCGAACCCACGCCGAGGTGAACGTCGGGCTTTGGAAGCTCGAGATCGCTGAAGAAGCAGCCTGACATCAGCTCGTCGTAATGTTGACCGGTGTGAACCAGGATGTGCTGAACCGTTACCGCCGGCCGCTCATCCGACGCGTCCGAGTTGACCGCACGCCTCTTGTTGTGCTCGTTGATGGCCGCGATGATCGGCGCGGCCTTCATAAAGTTAGGTCGCGCGCCGACGATGGTAACAATCTTCATATGAGCCTGGGGATTCGTATCGTGCTGTTCAAGAAGAGACCTGGCCATCACTGCCTCACGAAAAGTTCCCGGGTACCCGAGTCGAGAAGCGATTCAATCCTTCATTCTCTGGTGTATTTCACCTTGCCGCCTTCAATTCTCGCGTGAGCAATCGCGGCTCGGTCGGAACCCTCTCCTCGGATGATCCATTTGCCATTGCACTGCGAAAGCACCATGTTGTTGCGCTGCCTCCACCACCTGTCCACGTCCCCGGGTAATGCCAACCACACGTTCCTCTCGACGCTCAGCCTCTTGAGAGAACCAAGAAGGCCACGGTATAGCGTTTGTCTTTCGGGCTTCGTGGTGTAGTCGGGATGTATGATGAAGCTCACCAGTCCGTGCTCGCCGACGATCCTGTTCATCTGCTTGGTCCAGACCTCGAGTGGGCTAGAACGCAGAATGTTGTACAGGGGGTAGTCTTGGATCGTGGTCAACGGTAGCTCCACGATGTCACCAATGAGAAAGGGGAAAACCGTACAGCACCCTCCACGCTGTGGATCGAGGTGGCCGACGTTTGGCAGCGACATGTCGTAGGAAAACTTGAAGGCGTCGTACCACGCCGGATTTCGGTACATCACGGGCGATCTGAAGCCGTGAGCTCCGAGCGCCTCCGCATATCGGTTAATCTTTGCGGCGCGCGCTCGAAACTCCTGTTCGGAGCTGAACAACTTGCCGTCGTGATTCAATCCGTGTATGCAAACCTCGCCTCCGGCCTCGCGGATCGCTTTCACCAAATCTGCGGAAATTCGGTATCGCCTCTCGGGAATCAACTCAAACGACGACCGGATTCCGTATTCCTTCTCCAATTCCAGCATCGTGTAGCAAAAATCCTGGCCAGCGCTCGTCTCCACATCGTGTGTCATAACAGCACAGGCATCATAGCCCCTCGGCCAATACCAGATGAAGGGCACCTGCGACTCGCCAGAAGCGTTCAGCACAAGCATCCACAACTGGGCGATAAGATTCTCGACCGTCGTATCAACCGGCCAGGCGGGAAATGGTATCTTCGCCCAATTCTTCAGGGCAGCCCGTTGGAGGATCCTGCGAACGGTCACACCGAGCAGCGGTCGTAGCGCGTAGTACACACGTCGGGAAATCGATTTGCCGTCGGAGATCGAGGCTATCGCGGAGTTGACCGCGGGAACGTACTTTTCGAGGCGCAGGTTGTCGATGATTTCAGTCGGATTGAAGGGCAGGGTAATCGAGCGGCTTCCGCGCGAAAGGTTGCAATCAACACTGGGCAGCTGGTCGACCCATTGTGGCGACACGGCACCACCCGTCACGCGACCGTACAGTCGAACGCCGCCAAACGTGAAGAATCCTTCCTGGCCTGACGGGGACAGGCAGCTGAATCGATCGACATAGGCGGAAGGACACTTCGTATGAGCAAGAAACGCGCGCATCATATCCGTTGACGAGACTGACAAAATCGATGCCGTTCTATCGCGTCACTGAACAGCCGAGGCGTAGAACTTCAGCCCCTTCTTGCGAAACGCCCGGATTTCCTCGCGGGTGGGATACGTATAGTTCTTCCACGCGCCGGGAGGTTGCGCGGTGGGTCTGACCGATGTTGCATCATAGTCCTTGAGAAACGAATCCAACATCTTCCCGCCAGCCCGGGCGGTCTTCCGATTCAACGAATAGACCGTCTCGATCTTCGAAACCGGAACCTTGACCTGCGCCAACACGTCGCCGCCGTCCAACTCCTTCGCTACGACGTGCAAGGTCGCCCCGACCTCCGGCGCGGCCTCCAACAGCGCGTGAAAGCTCGGTGCCAGCCCTCGGTACCGGGGTAGCAGGGACTTGTGCAGGTTCCAGCACCCGTATCGGGCAATGGATTCCCGAACTGCTTTCCCAATGTAGTGGTTGAAGTTCGTCGAGATGATCAAATCCGGGCGCCACCGTCGGAGTGTGGCCACGCTCTGTTCGTCGTTGATGTCGGAGCTGACAAAGCGCTCGACGTTGTGATCTCGCGCGAGTTGGGACGGGAAGACTCTGCTCTTCTTGTCGAGCGAGGCCCGCACTAATTTCATGTTGACCATCTCACTGAGAAAGACCAGACCGGATTTGCGCAGAACGAACAGGAGACCCCCGATTCGCGACCGTTTGTAGATCGGCCGAGATGCGATGACGACCCCCACGATCCAATCCGGATGGCTTTGGTACAAAAACCGTTGCATTTCGCCGGCGAACTCGTCGTCCACCGCCAGGAAGACGATTCGCGGTGACTGCTCAGCAGCCATGAGTCCTCCCCGACGGTGAGGGGAGAGGCGCTTGCGATGACCTATGCATCCATGATCCCGGCAATCTGCTCGACAATGCTGTTCAAGGCGGCTCCATCCCCCCTCGGAGGCGTTCCAGGTCGAGTTCTACGAACCAAGCGGATCTTCGTTGAAACATCCCGAACGTCGTCGAGGAGGACCAGGCGGCCTTTCGTACTCAGGTACTGATCCACCGCGCCGATTTGGCCACGAAAGGTACTGTAGACGGGGACGCCGAGCGCCGCCGCCTCCCGGTTCATCGTTCCGCCCCCGCTAATCACCAGGTCCGAGTACCAAATCAAATTCAGCCCATCCACGACATGTTCCGGAATGCGGAGCTTTCCAGTGCGGACAAGCTCTGGCCAACGCTCCTTCAGGATGGTCACTTGTTTCCCATTTCGCGGCAGCATGACAAGCTTCACGTCGGCCGTGTTACCGAGAAAGTCGAGCACTGCGGCGAAGAGCCCGTCGCTCTCAGGATTATGGTAGTGCGCTTCGCTCGCAGGGGGCCGGAGGGTGACCACCAGATCCTTCTCATCAAGTCCCAATTGGGATCTGAGGCGAGGGTCGGGAACAAACCGCGGAACGTAGACGTCTTCCTTTATTCCCGGGTATTTCAGGATGCGCTTCGGATCAGCCGCAAGGGCCGTCGTCGGAATTGCGTCCGGGCACATGAACCACGTCGGGTGGATGAGTCCCCAGTGTCTCGCAAACTCGTAATCCGCGATGTACAGAGACGGGATGCCGAGAGATGCCGATACAACGACCTGGGCACGCGAACAATGAGAGACGGCCAAGCGCGGTCTTGCCCTGAGGACCGTTGGCATCAACTGCAATGCTCGAATGCCCAAGCCTGTCAGTTTGCGCAGAGTGTTTTTGCCGTAGTGACGGCCGATGAGCTTGTACTTCAACTGAAAGCGGTTCGCGAGTTCGGGCACTTGAAAACAATCGCGGGCAGTGAGCACGATCGAATAGCCACGCGCCTGCAGTTCGTCGATGATCGGCACGAAAAATGGCACGTGGGGAGAATTATCGAGATCGATCCAGATTTTGCCTTTCTCCCGACCGTTGACCGGAACGCGACTGCTCATGACTGTAGTTGGCATGGTTGACCGGTTGTTTGGCATCCTTGATGTGTTAATGAACTGACCCGCCACGCCTACCAGTGGAGCAGCGTCACCGCTCGGTTTGCCTCGCCGCCATCGACCGTCGCACCTCGGCGACCACGTACCGCTGCTGCTGAGGCGAGAGCCCGGGGAACATTGGAAGGGAAAGAACCTCGGAGGCTGCCCGCTCGGAGACTGGGAAATCGCCCGGCCGGAAAGGCAGCGCCTCATAGGCCTTCGTCAGGTGAAGCGGGACTGGGTAGTGGATCCCCGTTCCGATGCCTGCGGCGGTCAGATCCTGCTGAAGCCGATCCCGGTCCGCTACCCGGATGACATAGAGGTGATAGACCGGTCGCGACCAGTCCGGTGCGGACGGGAGGATCACGCCCTCCGTGCCGGCGAACAACTCGCCATACTCCTGCGCCAGCTCCCGACGCCGCTCGTTCCACTTCGCGAGATGACGAAGCTTCACGCGCAAGACTCCTGCCTGGATGGCGTCGAGCCGCCCGTTGTATCCCTCGAAGTCATGGAAGTACTTCTTGGATTGGCCGTGGTCGCGCAGCATCTTGCAGAGCCGCGCCAACCGCTCGTCGTTGGTGATCAGCGCACCTGCTTCACCGCACGCGCCGAGGTTCTTACCCGGATAGAAGCTGATTGCCGCGGCCCGCCCCATCGATCCGGCCTTGCGCCAGCGGCCCTCTCGCTTCGAGAAGTATTCGGCGCCGTGTGCCTGGCACGCGTCCTCGATGATGGTCAGACCGTACTGAGCCGCCAGCTCGACGATGGGATCCATGTCGGCGATCTGGCCGTAGAGGTGTACCGGAATCACCGCCGAGACGGGGCCGCCCGTGCGCTTGCTCACCACGCGGCCCGTCTGGACATCGCGCGTGCACTGCGTCTCCAGGTAGAGCCGCAGCTTCTCCGGGTCCATCGTGTAAGTGCGCGCCTCGACGTCGACGAAATCGGGTCGCGCGCCCACCTGGGTGATGGCTTCGGTCGTGGCGATGAAGGTGTTCGGAACGGTCACAACCGTATCGCCCGGTTGCACGCCGGCGGCGATCAAGGCAAATCTCAATGCGTCGGTGCCGCTTGCGACGCCGACGCAGTATTTCACGTCCGAAAACTCGGCGTACTCTCGCTCGAAATCCTCGACAACCGAGCCCCCGACGAAGCCGGCGGTCCTCAGGGCGTTTCGGAAGACCGACACCAGCTCTTCCTCCAGCTCCCGATGGGGCGTCACGAGGTCGACGAATGGGACCTTCGAGTTCGCGCTCATTTCACGCCCCTCGCATCATCGACGAGCGACCGCAGCATGCGCGCGGGATACCCGGCGACGACCGCGTCGGCGGGCACATCGCGGGTCACAACGCTCCCCGCTCCGATCAGCGCGTTCTCGCCGATCGTGATATTGGCCAGGATGGTCGCACCGGAGCCGATCGACGCGCCCGACCGTACCAGCGTGGGCTCGACCCTCCAGTCCTGTTCGGTCTGCAACGCACCGTTCGAGTTCGTGGCGCGGGGATAGGAGTCGTTGATGAACGTCACGCCGTGGCCGACGAACACGTTGTCCTCGATGGTCACGCCCTCGCAGATGAACGTGTGGCTCGAGATCTTGCAGTTCTTGCCGACCTTCGCGTTCTTCTGGATCTCGACGAAGGCGCCGATCTTGGTGTCGTCGCCGACCTCGCAGCCGTAGAGGTTGATGAACTTCGACAGCTTGACACCGCGGCCAAGTTTCACGTCGCTCGCGATGCAGACGTACTCGTTCATAGCGCGATCGCCCGTCCCCTCTCTTTCAGCGACTGATCAGCGGCTTCGAGTATCCTCACGACGCGCGAACCCGCCACGCCGTCGTTCACTGGCGTCCGATCTCTCACGATGCAATCGATGAAGTAGTTGAGCTCGACCTTCAACGCTTCCGTTTGCTCGACTCGCGGCGCCCACATATCGCCGGCGCGATAGCTCACCAGCAAGTCGTAGATGCCCTGTCCGCTGTTCATCTGGGCGCCCTTGTCGTACACCTTGATCTTCTCGTCGGCCTCCAGATCGTTCCAGACCAGCATCTTCTTCTCTCCGCCGATCAGCGTCGTCCTGATCTTGACCGGAGAGAGCCAGTTGACGTTGACATGGGCGATCGTGTTGCGCGGGAAATACACCGTGATGAACGCCACGTCCACATGGCCGTTCAGATGGGCCTCACCCGTCGCCACCACGGCTTCCGGCTTGTCCTGGATGAGGAAATCCATGATCGAAAGGTCGTGGGGCGCGAGATCCCACACGACGCTGACGTCGTGTTGGAAGAGACCCAGGTTGACCCGGGTGGAGTCGTAGTAGTAGAGATCACCCAGCACCCCCTCCTCGATGAGCTGCCGCATCTTTCTCACGGCGCCGGTGAAGAGGAAGGTGTGGTCCACCATGATCTTGAGATTTTTGCGCTCCGCCAGCTCGATCAGCTCGTCCGCCTGCCGGGCCGTCGCGGTGAACGGCTTCTCGACGAAGACGTGTTTGCCGTTCTCCAGGGCCGCCTTGGCCAGCTCGAAGTGAGTGCACACCGGGGTCACGACGGCTACCGCGTCGATGTCCGGCGACTTCAGCACCTCGGACGGGTCCGAGGTGGCCGCCTGGTCCGGATGCGCTTGCTTCAGCCGCTTCAGCGCCGCGGGACTCCTGTCGCAGACCATTTCCAGCTGGCACCCGTCGAGGCTGCGGAGGTTCCGCACGATGTTCGGTCCCCAGTAGCCGTACCCGATCACGCCGACACGAATCATAGGTTTCAAGTCTTCCATCGTCTTAGTAGGCGCCATCACCCGATAGAACCGCCCGCGGTGTCTGGAGCAGAATTTTGATATCCAGCCAGAGGGACCACGCCCTCGCGTATTCGAGGTCGAGCCGGACCATGTCGTCGAAGCGGAGCCGGCTTCGCCCGCTGACCTGCCAGAGGCCGGTCAGCCCGGGCTTCACCTCCAGCAGCCGCCGGCGGTGCCAGATGTCGTAGTCCTCGACCTCGTAGGAGATCGGCGGACGCGGCCCGACCAACGCCATGTCCCCTTTCAAAACGTTCAGGAGTTGTGGGAACTCGTCGAGGCTGGTCCGGCGAAGGAATCGTCCGACCCGAGTGACCCGCGGGTCCCTGGTGATCTTGTACACCGGTTGCCCCGTGGCTTGCGACTTGCCGTTCTCGGCGTTGCCCGCAATGAATCGCTTGATGTACTCCCGGTGAATCTGCGAATCGTTGGCACAAAACATCGAGCGAAACTTGAAGCAGGTGAAGGGAATGCCGTGGTGACCGATGCGCGTTTGCCTGAACAGAATGGGCCCCGGCGAGGACAGCTTGATCGCCACCGCGACCGCCAGAAGGACCGGCGACAGCAGGATCAACGTCAGCGCGCTCCCGAGAACGTCGAGAGCCCGCTTGATCACCCGCGCCATTCTTGTCGCCTTGTCTCGCCGCACGAGATCCGGATAGAACTTGTCGTTCGCAGGAAAGCCCGTGTCGGAGTCGTCAGGGAAACAGTGGAACGAGAGGTGAATGCGATCCACCTCTTCGGGCTTCAGTCGGGCCCGCAGTGCGGCGGTGACCTTTGCCCGCAGCGTTGTCAGGACACATTGTCTGTCGCCGGCGCCGAGCTCGGAAAAGATCACGCCGAGCAGCGCGTCGTCCTTGTACCAGCCCGCCAGGTCCGTTTCGCGGATTGCCGAGAAGAGCGCCGAGACGGTCGGGGCGAGCGCGTCGTCGCCATAGGCACCCGGAGCCAAATCACCGGGGTCGAGCAGCATCAGCACGAATAATCGTCGCGAGCGCTCCGCCCGCTTGCGCTCCAGGCAAAGCGCCTGAAGGAAGATCGACTCGGGCAGGAGGCGGTTCAGCACAGAGAATCCCATAGTTTCGCAGACCGTTTGAGCAAGAGAGATGCCATCACGTGGAATCCCGACCCTCGTGTGGAAGCGTTGTGCGCTCGGACAGTTGGCGTTACCGCTGAGACTTCCGCGGCGATGACGTCACGTATCAAACCACCCAGAAGATGAAGCCGGGTAGCCGATCCGATGAATTCTTTTGCACACTCAGAGCCGTACCAGACGTCCGCGTGTGACCGCGTCTCCCTGAAGGCTATGCCGGGTGTCCACGATCAGGCGCCCGTGACGGGCGAGAGCGCCATAGTCGAACTCGGGGTGATCGGCGAGCACAAGCACACAATGAGCGGCGCGAAGCTCCCGCGCGGTGGGCTCGACGGCCTTGAGCTCGGTTCCGTCTACCAGGAAGGTCGGCACGTAGGGGTCAGCGTAGGCGACATCGGCGCCCTTCCTGCGAAGGGTGGTGATGATCTCGTAGGCTGGAGACTCGCGCGTGTCGCCGATGCCCCGCTTGTAGGCGACACCCAGCACGAGCACGCGACTGCCGTTCACGGCGCGGCCATCTTCGTTGAGAGCCTCCCCGACGAGGCGCAGAACGTGGGCGGGCATCGCGCGATTGATCTCATCGGCCAGGGAGATGAACCGCGCCTCGTAACCAGTGACACGCATCTTCCAGGACAGATAGAGGGGATCCACAGGGATGCAGTGCCCGCCGATGCCCGGACCGGGATAGAACGGCATGAACCCAAAGGGTTTCGTCGCCGCGGCATCGATGACTTCTCGGCTGTCGACGCCGAGATAGCGGCACATGACCGCGAATTCATTGGCGAGAGCGATGTTGACGTTGCGGAAGACGTTCTCGTAGAGCTTGGCCAGCTCCGCGACCTTCGGAGTCGAGACCTCGTGGACTCGGGGCACGATCTGCCGGTAGAGGGAGGAGGCCAGGCGGCGGCAGGCCGGCGTGATGCCGCCGACCACTTTGGGAATGTCCTTGACCTTGAACTGAGGGTTGCCCGGATCGATGCGCTCGGGCGAGAACGCGAGGAAGAGATCCTCGCCGATTCTGGCCCCGTTCTCTTGGAACAGGGGCAGGAGCAGCTCCTCGGTGGTCCCGGGGTAGGTGGTGCTCTCCAGCACGATCAGCCGCCCCGGGCGGAAGTGGTTGGCCGCCTCCTTCGAGGCGCTGACCACGTAGGAGATGTCGGGGTCCTTGGATTTCCCCAGAGGTGTGGGGACGCAGATGATGACCGCGTCGCTCTCGGCCAGGGCGGCAGGCTCCGTGACCGCCCGGTAACGGCCGGCGCGAAGAAGGGCCTGCAACTCCTCGCTCGGCACGTCGGGGATATGGGAACGGCCGCTAGCCAGTCCCGCGACGCGGTCGGGGTCGTTGTCGAGCCCCGTGACGGTGAATCCGGCCTTCGCGAATTCGACGGCCAGTGGGAGACCCACGTAGCCTTGACCGATGACGGTGACTCGCGCGGTGCGACGATCGATGCGTTGGCCCAGCGTGACGCTGTAATTGGTCAAAGACGTCCTCCAGATCACTCGACGGTTACGCTCTTGGCGAGGTTTCGCGGCTGGTCCACATCACAGCCCCGCAGCACTCCCATGTGATACGCCAGCAGCTGCAATGTCACCGAGAGCAGGATCGGCTGGAGCCACTCGAGGCTCGACGGCACGGGGATCACGACATCGGCCTTCGTCGCGATGCCTTCGTCGTCCTCTGTCGCCACCGCGATGACGACCCCGTCGCGAGCCTTCACCTCTTCGAGATTGCTCGTCATCTTTTCATAGGTGGCCCCCCGGGGGGCGATCGCGACGACCGGCATACGCTGGTCGATGAGCGCGATGGGCCCATGCTTCATCTCGCCGGCCGGATACCCCTCGGCGTGGATATACGAGATCTCCTTGAGCTTGAGCGCCCCCTCGAGCGCCAACGGATAATTGAGGCCGCGCCCCAGGTACAGGAAGTGATCGCGGTCGGCGAAACGCTCAGCGATCCGACGGATGGCCTCGCTCTGCTGGAGCACGACCGACATGAGGTCCGGGAGCTCCCACAGCCCTTTGGCGACCTGCTGGACGAGTGCCGGCTCGACCAACTCTCGGGCGAGGCCCAATTTGAGCGCGAGGAGTGTGACCGCGGCGAGCTGCGCCGTGAACGCCTTCGTCGAGGCGACACCGATTTCGATGCCGGCACGGGTATAGACCACACCGTCGGCCTCGCGGGCCAGGGAACTTCCCACAACGTTGCAGATCGCGACCGCCCGGGAGCCGTGCGCGCGAGCCTCACGCAGAGCAGCCAGTGTGTCCGCGGTTTCGCCCGATTGAGAGATCGGCACCGTGAGCACTCGGCTGTCCACGACCGGTCGTCGATAGCGAAACTCCGAGGCGATGTCGACCTCGACCGGAAGACGGGCGAAGGCTTCGACCAGGTGCTTTCCGATCAGCCCGGCGTGCCACGAGCTGCCGCACGCGACGAAGCACAGGCGATTCAGACCGGCGAGGTCACGGTCCTTGAGCCCGAGCTCGGGGATCCGAATCTCGGGGCCGTCCGGATCGACTCGTTCGCGGACGGTGTTCCTGACGGCATCGGGTTGCTCGAAGATTTCCTTGAGCATGAAGTGGGGATATCCGGACTTTTCAGCCGCCTCGCTGTCCCGGGTGATGGTGATCGGCTGGCGTGGCACGGCCACTCCGTCGATGGTGCTTACGGTGATTCCGCCGGCCGTCAGCACCGCCAGCTCTCCCTCATCGAGGACGAGGATCTCCGACGTGTGTCCGAGCAAAGCGGGAATGTCCGATGCCACGAACATCTCGCCGCGTCCGTAGCCAATCACAAGGGGCGAGCTGCCGCATCGGAGCGCGACCAGCGTGTCCGGAGCGCTCGCCGAGATGCACGCCACGGCGAAGGCGCCACGAAGCTCTCGCGCGGCTCGCGCGATGGCCGCCGGGAACCCGTCTGCGTCATAGCGTTCGACCAGGTGTGCAATGACTTCGGTATCGGTTTGGGAGCGAAACCGATGCCCCTCGGCGACGAGCGTCCTACGGAGCTCCCGGTAGTTCTCGATGATCCCGTTGTGGACGATGGCTAGCCGAGAGTGACAGTCGAGATGCGGATGCGAATTGGCGTCCGATGGTCGACCGTGCGTCGCCCACCGGGTGTGGCCGACGCCGACCGTCCCGTTGGGCCGGTCCTTAGCCAGCAAGTCCTCGAGATCGGCAATCTTGCCCACGGTCTTTCGGACCTCGACGGCAGCACCGAAGATCGTGGCGAGTCCCGCCGAGTCGTAACCACGGTACTCGAGGCGTCGCAGACCGGGAACGATGAAGGAGACAGCGTCCCGGTAGCCGGTGTAGCCGACAATTCCGCACATCGCCTACGTGGCTCAGGCGGCTTCCAGGCGGGTCCAATCCAGATGCACTGCGACGCTACGCCGCAGCAGATTGACCGAGACCACCAGGAGGCCCTTCTTCGAATTGATCCGGACGATCACCCCCTCCGTATCGGCCAGAGGGCCGTCGGTGATGCGGACACGCTGTCCTTCTCGGAGATAGGGATACGGAAGGACCGGGAGCCCCGACTGGAGGAGGTTTTGAATCGCCGCGACCTCCGAATCAGGCACGACGTCGAGTCGGTCCCAGCTCTCGCCGAGAACGCGTACCAGCCCGCGCGCCCTGCGGACATCGAGATAGCTCAGCTTGTCCATCGTGTGGCGCAGGAAGAGGTAGCTTCGGAACATCGGCACGCGCTCGCGACGGCGGACCTCGCCGCGCTTGGACCACACCTCGAGAGTAGGGAGGAACAACTCAAAACCGCTTCGGGTGAGCTGGTCGTAGACGAGATGCTCGCAATTACTGTGGGTCCACAGTACGTACCAGCTAGCGGGTGTTGCTGCGACTGCGGCCTCGACCAAGGCTTCGCCCCCTTTGGTCCAATCCCTTTTCGGAACGGGACCAATCGTTAATCACTGATCTCCGCCACGCGGACGGTGTGTTCCGCCCGCGCCGCCGCCTCCCGGCCACAAACAGATCGCGTGACCGGCCTACTAGCCACTCGAGGCGGTTTATCCCCTCGTACGTGCCTTGCTGCCAAGCAAACGACGTGTCAACCCTGCTCCCAGGCGCTCGGCGCGCGGCCGCGGCGCATAGTACGAATAGGAGTAGTCTTGCGCCGAGTGCTGATCATCGCCGTTGAACACGAGGCCCAGGATTTTCGCCTGCTCTGTCACGTTCAGCGCTTCTTCGACGAGCTTTCGCGGCGTTTTGTGGGCCGCCACCACGACGAGGAACCCATCCACCCACCTCGCGATGACGCGACAGTCGGGCACCGACACGAGCGGCGGGGTGTCGATGAGGATGTAGTCGTAGCGCTGGCGCGCCTCCGCCAACAACTCTCCGAGCCGGGGCGATTTCAGGATCTCGTAGGGCGCCGAGGGTATGGCGCCAGCGGTAATGACCGAGAGATTGAGGTCCGACCGCACGGTCGCCACCGAGTCGATCGTCAGGCTCGCATCAAGGATCGCCCCCACGAGTCCAGGACCTGCACTCGTGTCGAGTCCCAGCTGGTGGCCAAGCGCCGGCTGGCGCAGATCGGCGTCGATCAGCAGGACACGCCCGTCCGATGCTTGGGCGAGAGCGCCCGCGAGATTGATCGCCGTCGTCGTTTTGCCGTCCCCCATCGTCGGGCTCGCCACGGCGACGATCGAGAGATCCGTCGTTTTGTGGAGCTGCTCGATCAGATACCGAAGAGCCCGGTATTGCTCGGCTTCGAATGAAGCCGGGGTGAGCAGACTCACCAGGTGATCGTCGAGGGTCGTCTCGGCCGTACTCGACGGCAGGACCGGAGCCAGCGGGAGGGGTGCCGGGTGGACCGGTGCCGGGTGGACCGGTGCCGGGTGGACCGGTGCCGGGTGGACCGGTGCCGGCGGGACCGGCGCAGGCTGGACGGGTGCGCGTGCGACACCGACAGGCGCCGCCACGCGTTCCGTGCGCTGTGCTCGGGTCACCGGCTGCGTTTGAGAGCGCAGGGCTTGTTCCTGCTGTGCCTGCTCGAGCGCCTTGAAGAATTTGCTCATCGGAAGAGGTAGCGCACCGAGTGGACGAAGCCGAGCAAGGTGGCGTCGAATCTCACGGCGAGCACGGCCGCGGCGGTCGCGAGCGCGACCCCGAGAGTGCCGAGGTACCAGCGGAGGCGACCTGCGGTGCCCGCGCGCGGCGTGCGCACCTTGCGGTGCACCGATAGGCCCCCCTCCAGATAGTCGATCGCCTGGCGGACGGTCTGTCGATCGATCCGCCGCTTTTGATCAGCATAGCCAAACAGGAGGCAGTGATCGCTCACGATATTGATCAGCCTCGGGATCCCGCCGGAATATTCCACGATCCGATCGACCGCCGTATCGGTGAACACCCCGAGGTCCCGAGAACCCGCGATTCGCAGTCGGGTTCGGATGTACGCGCCCGCTTCAGCGGTGGTCAGCGGTGAAATCCGGCAGCGCAGCCCGACCCGCTGCTTGAGCTGCCGCAATTGTGGAAGGTCGAGCTTCGCCCTGAGCTCGGGCTGCCCGACCAGCACGATCTGCAAGAGCTTGCGGGTCGGGGTCTCGAAGTTCGAGAGCAGCCGGACCTGTTCCAGCGTCGCGGCGTCGAGGTTCTGGGCTTCATCGAGGACGAGGACGGTGTTCTGGCCCTCCCGCTCGCGCTCGATGAGGAAGTTGTTGAGCGTGATCACTTGCTGGACCCGCGAATCCCGAGGATAGGGCACCCCAAAGTCGTTGAGCGCGTACTCGAGGAGGCCCTCGAACGTCAGTGCCGAATTGAAGCCGAAGGAGATCGCGGTTTGTCCATTGAGTCGCTGCATGAGAGCGTGCAGCAGCGTGGTCTTTCCCGTACCGACCTCGCCGGTCAGAACGATGAAGCCCTTCCGCTCCTGGACACCGTACTGGAGCTGAGCGAGCGCCTCCCGGTGGCCTGGACTCATGTACAGGAACCGGGGGTCCGGCGTCGGGTTGAAGGGCTTCTCCGCGAGTCCGTAGAACGTCAGATACACGAGTCCATCCTCAGGAGCCGCTCCGCCCCATGAGTAGGACGAGGCGCTCGTTTCCGTGGGCGATGAAGTAGGCACTGCCGACGATCACGACCAGACCGATGACCGCGAAGCCGGCCGCCAGCCGCATGCGCCAGCGACGGCCGCGGCGGTCGGTCTCCGTCACGATGCGCGGGATACTCACGAGGACCGGCACCGGGCTGAACGCGCGGAGATCTTCGATCGAATGGAACGACGTATCGACGTGCTCGGCGAGCAGGACCGCGCCGACGGCCAGGCCGATCGAGCCGATCAGCGCCAGGAGCAACAATTTGCCGCGCTTGGGAGCGTCCGGTGTCCGACCCGGGATCGCCCGGTCGAGCAACCGAAACTGTTCGCCTTTCTGGCGCTGCTCGAGGCTCTCGGCGAGCCGGGCTTCTTCCTTGCGCTTGAGCAGAGACTGGTAGAGCGTCCCGGTGCTCTCGTAGTCGCGAGACAGCTCTCTGAGCTCTTGCTCACGTCGCGGGACCTTCTCGACTTTGGCCTGATAGCTGGCGATGCTCTCCTTGAGGCGTCGTTCCTCGCCCTTGAAGACCTTCATGTCGCCTTCGGCCTCACTCAGGGCTTCCTTGAGCCTGAGCACATAGGGCGTGAGCGGAGTGGCTGGGGCAGGCGCCGCCTTCCGATCGCCGTTCGGCTCATCCTTGGACCCACGAGCCTGCGCGTCGGCGGCGATCTCCCGCTCGAGCGCGGTGATCTGCTTCTTCAACTGAACGACATCCGGGTACTTATCGCTGAACTGGCCGCTGAGCTCCGCCAGCTTTTGCTTCATCTGGGCCAGGCGCACCGCGGGTGGGAGCTCGGGCGCGGCCCCGCCCGCCGACAGCGCGGGTGTGCCGAGCGCGCCGGGTGCGCCCAAGAGGGTTTCGGCTTCGGCGAGCTGACTCGACAGCGCCTGGCGCCGTTCGAAGGCGCGCGTCTGGTTGTCAGCGTTCACGCGGAGCTGAGTGTTGAGCCGTTCGAGGCTCGCGAGATTCTGCTCCATTTGCTGCGGCAGCTCGCCCAGGTGGCGCCGCTTGAACTCGCCCACGCGGCGTTCGAGGTCATCGAGTCGAGTCTTCGTCTCGGAGACTTGGACCTCGAGGAACTCTGCGGTGCCGGTCGCTAGTCGCTCACGGACCTTCAGGTTTTCTTCGATGTAGAAGGATGCGAGCGTGTTCGCGACGGCCGCGACCTTGCCCGGATCGCCGCCCTGGTAGCTGATCGTGAAGGCCACCGTGGCCTGGCGGACGCCCTTCACGTCGACACCCTTCAGCTCCAGCTTGACGTCCTTGCGCATGTGATCGACCACTTCTTCGAACGGCAGCCTTTGCCGGAGGTCTGGATACAGGACGAAGCGATCGATCAATGCCTCCAGCTTCGACCGGCTCAGGATCTCCTGAGAGATCGTCTGGAGACGGGTCTCGAGGGTACTCGTCACCGTGGGCGGCACCAAGCTCTCGGGGACTTGCTGACTCTCGACGAGCACCGTGGCCGCCGACCGATACACGTTTGGCAGGAAGACGATCAGGCTGACGGCGGCGGAGGCGGGAACGGCGAAGGCCAGGACGGCGAGCCATTTGCGCCGGCGCCAGATGGCCAGTGCTCCACTCAGGCCAGACTCTTTCCCCGTCTCCTCGGCCATCGCTGGGACCTCTTCGTGGCCCTTAGGGCACGAGGACGACGTCGCCGTTGCGGAGGAGGAAGTTCTCCTGCTCTCCGGCGAGCTTGTTGAAGTTGAAGGGAACCCGCTTGCCGTCCGCATGGAGGATCACGATGCGCGATCGCGAGGCGAATTGCGTGAACCCGCCGGCCAGCGCCAGGGCATCCAGGACGGTCGCCGAGCTCTTCAGCTCGAACCGACCCGGCTTTGCGACTTCGCCGATGACGGACACCTTGAAGCTCCGGACTTCGGAGACGATCACGGCCACTTCCGGGCTCGGGATGTACTCGGCGAACTTCGCGGCCAAGACATCGCGCAGCTCGAGCGCGGTGAGACCGCTGGCCTGGACGTCGTGCAAGAGCGGGAGCGAGATTTTGCCGTCGGGTCTGACGGTCACCACTCGAGTGAGGGCCTCGTTCTTCCAGACGGAGATCTGCAGGAGGTCCTCGGGTCCGATCCGGTACGTCTCCGGCGTCGTATTGCGTGCCGCGCCCTGCGCCGAGCGATCCGACGCCACTGTCTGGGCGGCGGCCGGCGCCGCAACGGCCAGCGCCGCGACGAGGAGGCCGATCCCGAGAGCCCGCATCGTGGGGTCACTCATATTCATGCCCCTCATTAGGCCGAGCGCACCGATGACCGTGTCACGTCGAGCCCGGCCTGCTTGATCTTGTAGAGGAGAGCCCGGTAGCTGATCCGCAACGCCCTTGCCGCCCGGACCCGGTTCCATCCGGTCTGATCGAGCATCCTGGAGATCGCTTCGCGCTCCGCCGCTTGCGACGCGCGCCGCCCGATCTCCTTGAGGGAGGGCTCGGGCGCCGGTGCCGCGGACGTGGTAAATCGCCCATTGCCGACGGAGGCCTCGGGCAGGGGGATTCGGGTCAGGTGCGGGTCGTCCAGAACGATCATCCGCTTGACCAGATTCTCGAGCTCGCGAACGTTCCCGGGGAACGGGTGGCGCGTCAGGCGCTCCATCACCGGCTGCGGGATGGTGAATCCGCCACGGCGATAGAGCTTCGAGTACCGCTCGACGAAATAGTTCGCCAGCAACGGGATTTCGGCGACCCGCTCGCGGAGCGGGGGAACGTACACGTGGATCACGTTGAGCCGGTAGTAGAGATCGTCGCGGAAGCGGCCCTCGGCCACGGCCCGCTCCAGGTCCTGGTTGGTGGCGGCGAGGACCCGGACGTCGACGCTCAGGGTCGATTTCCCGCCGATCCGAGAGAACTCGCCGTCCTGCAGCACGTGAAGCAGCTTCGCCTGGAGCGCGGGATGCAGGTCGCCGATCTCGTCGAGGAAGATCGTGCCGCGGTGCGCGGCTTCGAATTTGCCGATCTTGAGCTTGTGGGCGCCCGTGAAGGCTCCCCGCTCGTGGCCGAACAACTCGCTCTCCAGAAGCTCCCGTGGCATCGCGGCGCAGTTGACCTTGACGAAGGGCCCGGCCCGCCGCGAGGAAAAGTGGTGGACCGCGCGAGCGATGAGCTCCTTGCCCGTGCCGGTCTCGCCCGTGACCAGGACCGTGACGTCGACCCGGGCCGCCTCGTGCAGAATTTGGCGCGCGTCGAGCATCTTTGCGCTGCACCAGAGATCCATCTCGCGCCGGAGGCGCCCGGCCAACTGCTCCGGGGCAGGCCCGAGCGCTTCCGAGTGCGGGCGGACCAGGGCATCGATCGCCTGCTGTAGCTCGTCGAGGTTCAAGGGCTTGTGGAGCATCGCCTCCGCGTCCAGTTGGGTAAGGTCGACGCCGTGATCGCGACGATCGGCCATCGCGATGATCGGCCCGGAATTCCGACCGCGCAGCCGCAAACTCTGAATCACGTCTGCGGGGTTGGTCCCGTTTCCGTTGAGATCGACCAGGGTGAAGCTGAAGGTGCCCTCGGCGAGGGCTTCTATGGCCTCGTCAGCGGATGAGACCGCGACGCATTGATAACCGCGTACGCGGAGAAAGCCGAGAAGGCCCAACTGTGTTGCCGCGTCGACTTCGACGACGAGAGCTTTACGTTCGGCCATTACGGCCAGGTGAAAGGCAAATGGCGTACCAGCGTGAGTCGAGGCTAGATGTTATTAATCTTTCACAGAAATGTCAGCGCGGTATCCACGGGTACCGGCAGACTTTCGATAAGACGGTGGGTAGTTTGGGACCGAGTGTGAAGTTGGTTACACATTCGGCACACTTTCCGAAAATTCTTGCGGCGATTTCCGCAAACTTTTGACCAACGGCCGTCACTCACACAAACTCTGACTGTTCGAAAAAATATGCGCAGTGCGTTGGCCAACATCGCCACAACGCCGCGACGCGTCACTCCCCAGATCCTTGAAGTTCCGTCCGTTCGTTGTGTTTCAGAGTCCAGTGATCGATTGCACTTTCGACTTCCGCGGGAGTCTGTAGAGGACAAGCCGCGTCAGGACTCTGCAATCTGGTGCAGATGTTGACTACGTGGTGCTCAACTCCATCATTGCGGTTCCCCACGCCTTGGTCGCATGGCTCAGGACTTGCTTCGAGTTGGTTGTGCCTAGGCTGGCTCCCTCTCGGGGATCCAGACCAGGTGGTCCGGCCCAGCGGGGGCCACTCATGAAGCCTATGTTCGATAACTTTTGCCGAGGCCTTTGGCAATTTACGCTGGAGAGTCTATGCCCAAATCGATTGTGATCGCTCCTACAGTTGAAACCGACTTGCAAGTCACCCCTGTCATGCCCGACGGGCTTCTCAACGGCACGCCGCTGACTCGAAGCAAGCAACTGGCGCGAAGCCATGACCGTACCTCGCAGGTTGTGGTCTGGGACCGCACCGCTGGGGGCTTCACGTGGCATTACACCCAGGACGAAACTCTTGTCGTCCTCGACGGAGAGGCCTTCATCACCAACGAAAAGGGCGAAGAGCGTCGCATCGGCGCAGACGATGTCGTGTTCTTCCCGGCCGGGACCTCGTCCCGATGGTATGTTCCTCGATACATCAAGAAGGTCGCCTTCCTGCGACAAAGCATGCCGCGTCCGATTGCGCTCGGCATGCTCGTCTGGAGTCGGCTGCTCCGGATCGGACGGCTACGGGGCAGGATACCGTGGGCGCTGGCCATTCTCGCCAATCCAATCGTCACGTAGTCGCGAGACCGGCGTCTCATGAAGGGAACGCGATTCTGCATCTTTCGACGCGAGAACTGATCGCGAGGGGGATCGGGCGTGGCGCGTAAGCTCGCGCTCGTGACAGGAGCCGGTGGCGAGATAGGGCACGGCCTCATTCATCAATTGGCCGCGCTCGGCACGTTTGACATCGTCGCCCTCGACCTGAAGCCAATCCCCCGGGAGTTGGCGCGCCGCTGCGTCGCAACACGGGTCGGCGATATCCTTGATCGCTGTCTGCTCGACGCGCTGAGGCGAGAGGCCGACATCTCGATCATCTTTCACCTGGCCGCGATCCTTTCGACTCAAGCCGAGCTCATCCCCGAGATGGCAGAGGAGATCAACGTACAGGGCACGATGAACCTGCTCCAGTTGGCCGTCGCGGCCGCCCGGGCCCGCGGCGAGCCGGTCAGGTTCCTCTTCCCCAGCTCGATCGCGGTCTACGGCTTGCCGGATGTTTCGATCAAACGCAAGGTGGGCAAGGTCGGCGAGCACGAATGGCTGGAGCCCCTTACGATGTACGGCTGCACCAAGCTGTCGTGCGAGCACCTCGGGCGATGCATCGCGCGCCATTACCGGCAGATTGCGGGGGAAGGGCCGAGCGGCGTAGACTTCCGGGCCATTCGTTTCCCCGGGTTGATTTCTGCCTTTACCTTGCCGAGCGGTGGTACCAGCGATTACGCGCCGGAGATGATTCACGCGGCGGCGCAAGGACGTCCCTACGCCTGCTTCGTCCGCGAAGATACGCGGATCCCGTTCATGGCGATGCCGGACGCCATCGATTGCCTCCTCCGCCTCGCGGACGCTCCGCGGGAATCGCTTCGGAGCGTCGTCTACAATGTGGCCGGGTTTAACCCGAGCGCTGGTGAGCTCACGGCCATGGTCCGCACGGCGTTCCCCGCGGGCAGGGTCACCTTCGCTCCCGAACCGGGGCGCCAGGCCATCGTGGACTCTTGGCCGGAAGACGTAGACGACGCCTGCGCCCGCCGGGATTGGGGCTTTCGGCCGTCGTATGAGCTCCAGAGTGCGTTCGACGAATACCTCATTCCGAACATCAGGCGTCGCTACGTCGGTCACTGAGGGCTCTGGCCGTCCAAAGCCAGAACCGCTCGTCGTGGAGTTCGGGAGTCCCTCGAGCCGTCGGTGCCGGCGCCGAGATGGCGAGCTGACTCGAGAAGCTTCCGGAGGTTCGCGCCGGGGGTTTATAATCGGATTCAGTGACCGCATGGCTCTGCGTAGGGGGCGCGATCGTCAGCTTGGTGGTGTGTCTGCTCGCGACCCCCGCATCGAGTCAGGAGCCTCAGCGAGGCGGACGCGAGCCGCAAACGCGCGATGATTCAGTCGAGCGTCCCTCTACGCTTCCGCCGCCTCCGGTCACCGCTTATCCAGTTGAATTGCTGGGGTTGCTGGCCACGCCCGCCCCACGGGGCCCCCTCACGCTGATCCCGTCGATCGCCGTCTCCGAGGAATACAACGACAACATTTTTCTCAATAACAACGATCGCCGGTCGGACTTCATCACGGGCTTCACCCCCGCGTTCTCGCTGTTCGTAAACCGGCCCAACTACGAAGTGAGCGCGGGATACGCCTTCACATCCGAGATCTACGCGGAAGAGAGAAGCCTCAGCGGTCCGTTCAACCGTCAGGCCTTCGTGGGGACTGGCCTCTTTCGGGCGACGCCGCAGCTGACGTTGAGGATCTCGGACACGTACGCGTATGACCGCAACGCCAATGTCACCGCGCAGGGACCCACCGGTCGGCAGGAGTCGTGGAGCAACACCTTTACGCCCGCTATGACCTGGCAGATGACGCCCCGGAGCTCCGTGACCGTTGGCGCGGGGTATACCGCGACCCGGTTCCCCGGGAACGGCACCGGGATCGACTCCGACACGTACAGCTTCCAGACTACGTTCGGGTACGCATTCACGCCTCGCTTCACCGGCACCATCGGATACAGCTTCACGTACCTAGATCTCGAGCGGCAGGACAACGCGACCACTCACAACCCAGCCGTGGGCTTCACCTATTATCTGACCCCCACGCTCACCCTCGTGATGAGCGGGGGCCCTGCGATCACGGACATCGGCGGCGACACGACGATCTCGCCCGCAGGTGCGGCAAGCCTCACCCAAATCTTTCGATGGGGCTCGGCGAGTGTGCAGTACAGCCGGACCGTGAGTGCGGCGGGAGGATTCGGCGGAGCGACCGACTCCCAGACCGCGTCGGGCACGCTCGCGGTTTTGGCTCTCCGGGACCTCGTCCTCGCCTTCACTCCGGCGTATACCACATCAGCATCGCTCAGCAGCCGACAAACCACGCGGGTCGACGTTCAGACGTTCGCCCTCACTCTTGGGGGGCTCTATCGAATCGCCCAATACGTCGCTGTGTTCGCCGGATACAGCTTCTTGCACCAGCGCACCGGAGGATCGTCGTCCCAGCAGGCGAACATCGACCAGAACCGCGTGAGGATCGGTCTGCAGTTCGGGTACCCGATCCACTTCGACTGACGCTCAGTCACTGTCGCGCCCAGGAAGTCCCGCCCCAGCACGCGCTGCACCAGCGCGACCGTCGCGAACGTCATCAGGCCGGATCCAGCCTTTCATGAACCTGCTCCTCCCCGGGTGAGTGATCGCATCAGCGTGTCGAGACTCCGCTCGGGAGCGAGCGAGCGGACGTGGCCGATCACGCGCGACGCCGCGTTGTCGGATATCGCCAGGCTCGCGTTGCCGCGGAACTTCGCCTCGATCTCGTCTCGTCCCATCGGAGAATCGGGACCGCCGCGCGGATGGTCCTGCCACTCCTCGACGACGCGCCCGTCCCTCAGGCGGACCCGGAGGTGGCCGACGAACTGCCGCGGGTAGTCGATGGTCGGGTCGAGCTCGTAGCCGACGCGCGACGCCACGGCGAGGACCGCCTGGTCGCGCACGACGTCGTCCTCGAACTCGGCCAGGCTGGCCCGGCCGCGGGTCAGGATCACGGCGAGCAGAAAGGGCAGGCTGAACTTCGCGGCGTACCCGTTCTGCGGCGCGTGCTTACCGGATCTCGGCGATGTCCTCGGGCCGCACGCTGCGCGCCTCGCGCAGCCGCAGCGCGCAGTCCATGTAGGGCTGGGCGATCGAGCCCACGGATAGGGCTTGAACGTGAGCTGGTCGAGCTCCCAGACGCGGCCGAGGCTCGCGAGCAATCCGTCGAGGCGCTCGGGCTCGACCTCCCCCGCGAACGCGCGATAGAAGCCGTGCTCGCCCTCGAAAACGGTCTCGGGGCCGGTGAAGCCAGACTGCGCGAGCAGCGCGGCGATCACACCGCCGTGGGCCGCCCAGCCCGGATGGAGGCGCTTGGTCCAGGAGCCGTCGGCGAGATACTCGATGATCCCCGCGGCCTGGCTCCCGCAGATCCCGAAGGCGCGCACCAGCTCGTCCTCGGTGAGACGGTAGAGCTTCCCCGCCGCGCCGCGGCGGCGAACGCGCCAGCGAGAGCGGTCGGATGGTAGTGCCGCGCATGGAACTTGCCGGGGACGGCGAGCCCGACGCGACACATCACCTCGACGGCGGCGACGATCGCCGTGAGCGCGGCGCGCCCCGAAGCGCCCGTCGCCTCGCCGACGGCGAGACTCGTGGGGACCGCGACGCAGCCGGTGTGGACGATCGCGTCCTCGCGGGTATCGTCGAAGTCGAGCCCGTGCGCGAGCGTGGCGTTGGCCAGCACAGCGTTGGCGGCCGCGGCCCGAATCGCGCTGCCGACGACGGTGCTCTCCGGCTTTCCGCCGAGGCGCTCGGCCGTCGCGCGCGCGGCGCGGCCGAAATCGTAGCGAGCCGCCGCAAGAGAGCATCCCGGCACGTCGTTGGGCTCGAGCGCGACGACGAAGCGGGCGAGCCGTCTGGCGGCAGACGGCGTCACGGATGGCCGCCCCTGACCTCCCGGAGCACGTCGAGGATCGCCGAGTGGATCCGTCCGTTGCTCGCGACGATGGCGGGCGAGTCGAGGTTCAGGGCTCCACCCGTCAGGCCGGTGATCCGGCCGCCGGCCTCTTCGACGAGCAGGCTGCCCGCCGCGACGTCCCACGGGCCCAGCCGAAGCTCCCAGTAGCCGTCGAGCCGCCCGCACGCGAGCCACGCGAGATAGAGGACCGCCGAGCCAAGCCGGCGGACCGCGCGAGCCCGTACGCTGAACGCGGCGTACTCCTTCAGGTTGTTGTCGCCGCCCTCGCGGATGTTGTAGGGGAATCCCGTCGCCAGCAGGCTCTCGTCGAGCGTCGGCGTAGTCGACACCGCAAGCGGTCGATCGTTCACGAAGGCCCCACGCTCCCGCTCGGCCACGAACATCTCGTCGAGGTTCGGATCGTAGATCACGCCGAGCTCGACCCGGCCGGCGGATTCCAGCCCGATCGACACGCCGAAGGCCGGAAAGCTGTGGGCGTAGTTGGTCGTGCCGTCCAGCGGATCGATGATCCAGCGCCGCCCGGACCGTCCCGTGGAGGCGCCGCGCTCCTCGCCGAGGATCGCGTCGTCGGGAAACGCCGCCGCCAGCCGCCCGACGATCAGGTCCTCGACGCGAGCGTCCATCTCGGTCACGAGGTTCGTCGGGCTGCCCTTGTAGGCGATGCGGCGCGATCCGGACAGCTCGTTCTTCAGGAGCTGCCCGGCGGCCCGCGCGGCGTCGATCGCCACGCGTCGTTCGAGCGATGCCATGCTGCCGCGCAATGTATCATACGTCTCGTGCACATCGTGGTGATGGGGTCCGGCGGTGTCGGCGGATACTTCGGCGCGAAGCTCCAGCGCGCCGGCGAGCGGGTGACCCTGGTCGCGCGCGGCGCCCACCTCGAGGCGCTCAAGCGGTCGGGCCTCGCGGTCCGCTCGGCCACCGAGGGCGACACGGTGGTGCGCCCCGCGGCCGTCGAGCGGCTCGAGGGCGTGGACCGGGCGGATGCCGTGCTCTTCTGTGTCAAGTCGTTCGACACCGACGACGCGGCGGCGCGCCTCTGGTCGATCCTGGGCCCCGACACCGCTGTGCTCTCGCTCCAGAACGGCGTCGACAACGAGGACCGGATCGACGCCAAGCTCGGCGCCGGGCGCGCGATGGGCGGCGTCGCGCAGGTGTTCGCGACGATCGAGTCGCCCGGCGTGATCCGGCATCAGGCCGCCGGCCGCATCATCTTCGGCGAGCTGGACGGACGCGTCAGCGAGCGGGCCGCGCGGCTCGGCGACGCGTTCGCGCGCGCGGAGATCCCGGCCGAGCTGTCTACGACCATCCGCCGGGCGCTCTGGGAGAAGTACCTGCTGATCTGCGCGGTCGGCGGCACGACCGCCGTGACGCGCGAGACGCTCGGGGTCGTCCGCGACACGCCTGCCACCTGGCGGCTGTTCCGGACGCTCGTCGAGGAGATCGCTGCGGTCGGGCGCGCCACCGGCGTCGACCTCGCCAACGACGCCGTCGAGCAGATCGTGAAGTTCGCCGAGACCATTCCTCCCGGCAACCGGGCCTCGATTGCCCACGACCTGCTCCAGGGCCGTCGGCTCGAGCTCGAGGCGCTGCACGGGCACGCGGCGCGCCTCGGCGAGCGGCTCGGCGTGCCGACTCCCGCGCTCTTCGCCGTCTACGCGGCGCTGGCCCCGCACGCGGCGGGGAGGCGCGGCTGACAGCGCGCACCATATTCAACAGGCGCGCCTCGGCCGGCGGGGCCCCAGCCCCGCGACGGCCTGCAGCGCGCACGTTGTTCAAGCGGCGCGCCTCGGCCGGCGGGGCCCCAGCCCCGCGACGGCCTGCAGCGCGCACCACGCCCGCTCGAGCGGTCTGGCGCTACGTTTGGCGCTATCGAGCGCGCTACGGATTCGGCATCGCGTGTCTGGGCGTGGGGACCTGCGCCTCGCTGACGATCCCCTGGACGGTGAAGGGCGCGATCGACGCGCTGCAGGCCGACCCGGCCGCGGCGCCGGTGGGATACTTCGTCGCGCTGATCGCACTGTCCGCCGTCGTCAACGGGCTCGCGCGCCTCGGGTCGCGCTTCGCGATCACCGGCGGCTGTCAGCGCATCGAGTCGGAGATCCGCGCGGATCTCTTCGCGGCCCTGCAGACGTTTCCGCCGCGCTTCTACGCGACGCATTCGACGGGCGATTTGATGGCGCGCTCGACGAGCGACATCGCCGCGGTGCGGTCGCTTCTCGGCTTCGGCACGATCAGCCTGGTCTCGACGTCGTTCGCCTTCGTCGGCGCGCTGGCCGCGATGCTCGCCGTCGATCCCTGGCTGACCCTGTGGTCGCTGGCGCCCTCGCCGATCCTGGTCGTCCTGGCGCGGCGCTTCAACCTGAAGGTCAACGAGCGCACGGAGGCGGCCCAGAACCAGCTCAGCGTCCTCTCGGAGCGGGTCCAGGAATACGTGGCCGGCATGGCCGTGGTGCGCGCGTACACGCTCGAGTCCCGCGCGCGTGCCGACTTCGGGCGGGCCAACGGCGAGTACCTGCGGCTGAGCTTGGCTCTGGCGCGGACCGAGGCCGGCTTCTCGCCGCTGATGGGCTTGATCGCCGGGATCGGCACCCTGATCGTGCTGTGGGCGGGCGGCCGGGCGGTCGTCGACGGCCGGCTGAGCCTCGGCGCGCTCGTCGCGTTCAACGGCTACCTCGCGTATCTCACGTGGCCCACCCTCGCGCTCGGCTGGACGCTCTCGACCGTGCGCCGGGGCCTGACCTCGATGGCGCGCATTCTCGAGATCGTCGATGAATCAACCACGAGCGGGAGATCGGGCGTGTCGGAGCCGGCTCGCTCCCCTCTCAGGCCACCCTGGGTCCAAGCCGGCCTCACGGACCCCGCTACAATTACCCTCCCTGCAATCAACCCCGCTACAGCAAACATCCGGTTCTCGCACCTCACGTTCGCCTACGCCGACCGCGCGCCGGCGCTCCGCGACGTGAGCTTCGAGGTGACGGCCGGCGAGACGGTGGCGGTGGTCGGCGCCACCGGCAGCGGGAAGTCGACCCTGGGGCTCCTGCTCGCGCGGCTTTGGCAGCCGCCGGCCGGGACGGTGTTTGTCGGCGGGCGCGACGTGACGGAGATTCCGCTCGACGCCCTGCGCGCCGCGATCGGCTACGTGCCGCAGGAGGGCTTCCTCTTCTTGCGGTCCATCGCCGACAACATCACGCTCGGACGCGAGGGGATGGGGGACGACGAGCTCCGCTCGGCCGCCGGGATCGCCGGCGTCGCCGACGAGGTCGAGACGTTCGCCGCGGGATTCGACGCCGTGGTCGGCGAGCGAGGCCTGACCTTGTCGGGAGGTCAGCGCCAGCGGGTGACCGTGGCGCGGGCGCTGGCCGGCGCGCAGCCGATCCTGGTGCTCGACGACGCCTTCGCGTCGGTCGACGCGGCGAAGGAAGAAGAGATCCGGATTAACCTGCGGAGCGCGCTGGCCGGCCGGACGGTGCTCCTGATGACGCATCGGCTGCGCGCGGCGTGCGCGGCCAGCCGCATCGTGGTCCTCGAGGCCGGGCGCGTGATTGAGAGCGGCCGCCACGAGGAGCTCCTGGCCCGGGCCGGTGTCTACGCGCGGCTCTGGCGCATCCAGCAGCTGGAGGAGGAGATCGCGCGTGCCTGATTCGGTCTACGACCCCGAAGCCGAGGAGCAGCTCGGCCGCGCGTTCGACCGACGGCTGGCCGGACGGCTCATGGAGGCCGCGCGCCCGCACCGAGGGCTCATCGCCGGCTCGCTCCTCCTCTTCCCGCTGGTCGCGGTGGTCGAGCTCGCCCAGCCGTGGCTCCTGAAGGTCGCGATCGACGAGCACATCCTGAAATCAGACTGGGTCGGTCTCACGTGGGTCGGCGGGCTCTACATCGCGGTGCTCGCGGTCCTCTACGCGCTGCGAACCGTCGAAGCCTACCTGATGCAGCTCACCGGCCAGCGCGTGATCCACGATCTGCGCGAGACGATCTTCGACCACCTCCTGCGTCTGGAGGCGCGCTTCTTCGATCGCAACCCGGTCGGACGGCTCATGACGCGCGTGCTCCACGACGTGGAGGCCGTCAGCGAGGCGTTCACGAGCGGTCTCTTCGCCGTCGTGGCCGACGTCGTCACGCTCACCGGCGTCGTGATCGTGATGCTCTGGATCGACTGGCGCCTGGCGCTGGTGACCTTCTCCTTGATGCCGCTGCTCCTGGTCGTGGCGACGTACTTCCGGCTGAACGCGCGCGACGCCTACCGGGAGGTCCGCCGGCGCCTGGCGCGTCTGAACGGCTTCCTCCAGGAGTCGCTGCAGGGCATGTCGGTCGTGCAGCTCTTCGTACGCGAGGGGTACGAGCGCGAGCGGTTCCGGCGGCTCAACACCGACTATCGGCGCGCGCTCTTCCGCTCCACGCGCTGGGAGGCCTCCCTCTACGCGGTGGTGGAGGCGCTCGGGTCGGTCGCGCTCGCCCTCCTGATCTGGTACGGGAGCGGCCGGATCATCGCCGAGTCGCTGACGTTCGGCGCGCTGGTCGCGTTCATCCAGTACACCAACCGCTTCTTCCTGCCCATCCGCGACCTCGGCGCGAAGTACACGGTGATGCAGTGGGCGATGGCCTCCTCGGAGCGGATCTTCGGTCTCCTCGACCGCACGCCGGCGATCGTGTCGCCGGCGGCGCCGCGCCCGCGACCCGCCCGGTCGGGGGCGCCGGCGGTCGAGCTCAGCGCGGTGTGGTTCGCGTACGACGGCGACGACTGGGTGCTGCGCGACTGCTCGCTCAGCGTCGCGCCCGGAGAGCGGGTTGCGATCGTCGGCGCGACCGGCGAAGGCAAGACGACCTGCGCCCGCCTGCTG